>Ga0210395_10001351_pt1 | contig 19024 bp, 14 predicted proteins | sample IncBWH4OmetaG_FD_150861 | JGI IMG/M metagenome (GOLD analysis project Ga0210395, IMG submission 150861) | Forest soil microbial communities from Barre Woods Harvard Forest LTER site, Petersham, Massachusetts, United States - Inc-BW-H-4-O ...
CGCCGGTTGTCGCCGTCGCGCTCCAAAGAAATCTCCACATCCCGCTCCCGTTCTAGGCGCAGAAATTTCTCTCCCCACTCGATCAACAAAATGCTGTTCTCATCCCGCAGATCATCGAGCGCCAGCGTCTCCAATTCCCGCGGCGTATCGATGCGGTAAAGATCAATGTGGTAGAGATTAGCTCGCGGTCCCCGATACTCGTGCACCAGCGTGAAGGTAGGACTGGTGACATCCTCTTCCGCAGCCGCCTGGAACGCCGCCGCGATTCCCTTGACCAGCGTGGTCTTGCCTGCGCCGAGGTCCCCGCGCAACAGCACCAGCTTGGGCGGCGCGAGCAACTCGGTCAGCGTGCGCCCGAGGGCGATCGTCTCCTCCGCAGAGTGTGTGGTGATCTCTCGCAGGACATTTCTCGTCGTGGCTTCCACGCGACCAGTATAATGTGGAAGAGCGGCTATACGTGGAAGAGCGGCGCTTTAGCGCAGCGCTAGCGACACCAACTTCAATCGGGGCTTTAGCCTGAGGTCGGGCTCCCTACGCTCGCCGGAGAGCCGAGGGCGGCTTTCCCCACATGGAAGTCCTCGCAACCTAATAGGTCGAGAACGCGCTCGTCTTCATCCCCAACAGCTTACGATCCACGACATGATCGAGCGAGCTCCGCAGCCGGCGATGGTCGTCATCCTCCAGCGCGACGAAACGAAACGGCTGCAGTACGCCGTCGTCCATCTTCCGCATGGGGGTTAGGACTTCGGCCATGCCGTGAACCGGGCCGGCCTGCGTCTGAAAGGCAACTTCGACGAAGTCGCCCTGGGCCAGCGATTGCGCCAGCTGCAGCAAGCCGCCGGTCACGGAAATGGTTTGGAGTTTAGCTTTGGTGCGCCGCCCGTCCTCTAATCGGATCGCAGCGAGGACGGAATCGCCAAGCTGGACCCGGGCCGCGCGCCGCGATGGGTGCACTTGGGGGAAGTGGGTCATAAGGTGATTGCACTATCGCACCATCCCCTGTTACGTAATAGATTACTGAAGCCCCTCGTCCGGATTCCCGTGCTGGGTGCGGCAAGTGGACACATCAACCCCTAGCATTTTGAATCGCTTAGGGGAGTGTTAACTGGTTGGTTAATGTCCGGCAGGACAGGCGAGGTTTAGCCTGCGCCGATTCTCGAGTGGTGCGAACTCCGCCCATTTACCATGTCTACTCAACGGGTTCGAATAAGTGCCTAACGGAGTTCGTCGGAGAAGCGTCATGAATCGACTTGTGCCTCTATTCTTTATCCCGCTCTTGCTCGCCGCCACGCTTTCATTCGCGGCCTCGCCGGATCATCCGCCGCTCCGCGTCGGCATCGTGGGCCTGGTTCACGGACATGTCCACGGATTTCTCGGCCAGTCGCTGCACAGCCCGGAGATTGAAATCGTCGGGGTCGCCGAACCCGACGCGCACCTGCTCTCAGCGGCGGGAACGCGATACGGATTCTCCCCCTCCCTGCTCTTCACCGATCTGGAACAAATGCTCGTCAAGACGCATCCTCAGGCCGTGCTGGTTTACACCAATACTTACGATCACCGGCGGGTCGTCGAAATCTGCGCCCGCCACGGGGTTCACGTCCTGATGGAGAAGCCGCTTGCGGTCAGCCTCAACGATGCACTTGCCATCGAGAAGGCCGGCCACGCCGCCAAGATTCACGTGCTCGTCAACTACGAGACGAGTTGGTACCGCAGCAATCACGCCGCCTACGATCTTGCGCATGAAGGCGCGCTGGGCGAAGTCCGCAAGGTGGTGATTCACGACGGCCACAACGGCCCCAAAGAAATTGGCGTGGAACCGGAATTCCTCGCCTGGCTCACCGACCCTAAACTCAACGGCGGCGGCGCCCTGTTCGATTTCGGATGCTACGGCGCCGACCTCATGACCTGGCTGATGGATGGCCAACGCCCGCAAACCGTCACCGCCGTCACGCAGCGGTTCAAGCCGGAAATTTATTCGCGAGTGGACGACGAGGCCACGATCATTCTGACCTATCCGAAAGCCCAGGCCATTGTGCAAGCCTCGTGGAACTGGCCCTTCGGCCGCAAGGATATGGAAGTGTACGGCCAGACCGGATACGCCATCACCGTTCAAGCCAATGACATTCGCGTGCGCCGCGGGGGAGAGAACAGCGAACAACAACTCGCCGCCAAGCCCGTCCCGGCCCCGTACGACAATTCCCTGTCATATTTCAGAGCGGTGATTCTCGACGGAGCAAAGGAAGACGCATTCTCATCGCTCGAAACAAATGTAACGGTGACGGAAATCCTCGACGCAGCCCGCCGTTCCGCGGCAACGGGAAAAACCATCGTGCTACCGCGCACGAGGTAGTCTTCCGGACAACCCTGGTTTTCGGGATTTCTTGAGCGATCGAGACTTGTTCATGCAGACTTGTTCATCCAGACGCGCCACGTAATCGGCCCGGCTTCGTCATCGGTTATGGGGCGGCCTATTAATTTGAGTGCCAGCTTGATCTGGCCGTGATGGTAGCCCTCATGCCATAGCATGTGCTGGAGCAGGAGGATGGGGTGGTCGTAGTGAAGATCCATGTTGCGACCTGCCTCGAGCCTGCCCTTAACCGCCTCCCGCACGGCCTTGGCGCTGTCCTCCAGCATCTGCGCGATGCGACTGCGGTCACGCTCAGCCACCCACTCCTCGTTGGGCAACTCTCTGGCGAACTCGGGTGCATCCTCGGAAACGAACACCAGTCGCACGTAGTGGATGTGCATGAACAACTCTGCGATGGATGGACTGCCCTCCATCGCCCTGACTTCCATCGAGTCATCCGGAAGGGCGCGGAGCAGGTTGAGCAGGATGGTGTTGTTGCGGTCCCAGGAGTCGAGAACAGCTTCAAGCAGGCTTTGGTCTAGCGATGTCATGCACGCAACTGTGACAGACCAGAATTGACGTTGTCCAGCAGACCAACTCGCCGCTTACATCTGTACGACAACGGCAACATCGAACTTTGAATAATATTTCTTCACGTCGCCGGCTCCGTACTTGGCGCGGAATTTCTCGACCACCGCCGAAACCTGTTTATGATCGGTAATCGAAACGGCCTGAAAGTTTGCGTCGGCGCCGCGCGCATCGATCCGAATCGACGGGTTCTTCAGCAGGTTCTTATACCACTGTGTATCCGAACCATAAACCGGCAGGAGGTAAACTTTATCTTCCTCTAATACGAACCAGACGGGCCGTGAAATGGTCCGTCGTGATTTTCTGCCGGTTACGCCGAGGTTGATTTCACGATACCGGGAGAGGCGGTCTTTCAGAGCGTCGTTCGAAACATGCTTCCGCTCTGGCATATGCACTCCTTTCGTTGGTGCCTGGGTGTCGCCGCTCAAATGTTGCTCATCCGCTCAATGTGTTCGGGATACCGGGCGCCTTGCACCGTGATCTTCGAGGCGGCGCTTTCAATGTCGTGGAGATCGTTTGGCGTAAGCTCGACGGCCGCTGCTCCGATGTTCTCTTCGAGACGGTTCAACTTGGTCGTACCAGGAATGGGAACAATCCACGGCTTCTGCGCCAGCAACCAGGCCAGAGCAATCTGCGCCGGGGTCGCCTTCTTTTGCTTCCCGATCTTGCCCAGCAAGTCGACCAGCGCCTGATTCGCTTTCAGGGCCTCCGGCGTAAAGCGCGGCAGGGTGCTGCGAAAATCGGTGCTCTCGAACTTGGTGCTTGCGCTCATCGCGCCGGTAAGGAAGCCCTTGCCCAGTGGGCTATAAGGAACGAGGCCGATTCCCAACTCCTCGAGAGTGGGCAGCAGATCCTGCTCGCGATCGCGATACCAGAGCGAATATTCGCTCTGCACAGCGGCGACCGGCTGAACCGTGTGGGCGCGGCGAATCGTTTTGGCGGCAGCTTCCGACATGCCGAAGTGCTTGACCTTACCTTGTTCAATAAGGTTTTTCACGGTTCCCGCAACGTCCTCGATCGGAACCTCCGGGTCCACGCGGTGCTGGTAGAGCAGATCGATGGTGTCGACGCGTAGCCGCTTGAGCGAGCCTTCGACGGCCCGCCTGATGTGCTCCGGCTGGCTGTTCAGCCGGACCCAACCCGGACTTCCATCGGGTTTAAGCTCATACGCGAACTTGGTGGCGATGACTACCTTTCCGCGGAAAGGGAGTAACGCTTCTCCCAGCAGCTCTTCGTTTAAGTACGGGCCGTAAACTTCGGCGGTATCAAAAAATGTGATGCCGCGATCTACGGCTGCATGAAGAAGATCTGTCATCTCCTTCTTATCTTTGGGTGGGCCATAGGAAAAGCTCATGCCCATGCAGCCGAGGCCCAGAGCGGAAACTTCCAGATTGCTTTTTCCAAGTTTGCGTTTTTGCATTGCTACTCCTTCGTACCCGAAGCATGCTCTAACGGAGCGGGCGTGAGATGATTCGGAAAGGCGGCCAGATCAGTCGGCTTATCCGTCCCACGTCACAGATTTCTCACGCGCGGATCGTTGGGCGCGACGAAAGGCCTCGGGCAATCCCTTAAGCAGATCGGTCGCGACCAGCGAATGCTCTCCCAACGTCTCGCGCATCACATCCCCCGCCAGCCCATGCAAGTGCACCGCGGCACACACCGCCAGCAGCGCGGAGTTCGGGTTCTGCGCGATCAAGCCCGCGACCATCCCCGTGAGAATGTCCCCCGTCCCCCCGGTCGACATCCCAGGATTCCCCGTTGTATTCACCCAGGCCTCACCATCCGGTTGAACTACCAGTGTGCGATGCCCCTTGAGTACCACGATCAGATCATGATCGCGAGCAAACCGCCGCGCCACGCCCAGCCGATCTTTTTGAACCTCGGCGATGGAGCATTCGCACAGCCGCGCCATTTCTCCGGGATGCGGCGTGATCACCAGCACCCGGCCCTGCCCGTTCAATTCATCCGTACAACCCTCGAATGCGTTCAGCCCGTCCGCGTCAAGCACAACGGGAACCTCGCACTTGCCCACCAGAGTCCGCACCAACTCAGCCGTCTCAGGGAATCGTGAAATTCCCGGGCCGATCGCGACCACGCTCTTCCCTTTCATCAGCGCGTCCAGCCGCGTTCCCGCATGCGCCGAAATCGTGCCCTCGCGGGTCTCCGCCAGCGGCTCGGTCATCAACTCCGGATAAAATCCGGCAACGGTTGACAGCCCAGACTTCGCCGTCGCGACCGTTGCCAGCCCGGCCCCGGCACGGAGCGCGGCCATCCCTGCCATCGCAACCGAACCCGCTTTGCCGACCGATCCTCCGACCACCAGCACATGCCCGTAATTCCCTTTATTCGACTCCGCAGCACGCGGCGCGATCATCGCCGCAAAATCGCACGCGGTAATCAGGTTGAGTTGCAGCGACGAAATGATGGCTTCGCTGGGCGAGCCAATCTGCGCGACGTACGTCGGACCCGCGGCGAGCGAACCGAACACATGGGCCGGACGCGCCGCGGTAAAAGTGACAATCGCATCCGCCCGCGCAAGGATTCCCGTCTGCGTTGGTTGAGACCCCATCGCATCCGCGTCGGCCCCAGACGGAATATCGACAGCAATCACCGGCACCTGACTCGCGTTCAGCATTGCGATGGCATCGGCATAGAGCGCGCTCACCGGCGGCTTGAAGCCAGTCCCCAGAATCGCATCCAGATACAAATCCGCCGCCAGCGCAAGCCGCACTCGTTCGCTCTTCAACTCTTCGCTGGAACGGACAACCAACGCAGCCGCCGGCAGCGTCCCAAACATCACAGCCGCATCGCCCCGCAGGTCTGCTGGATCGGCCAGCAAAATCACCTGTACCATCTTGCCCCGCTGATGCAACCGCCGCGCCGCCACGAACCCGTCGCCGCCGTTGTTGCCCTTACCGCAGAAAACCACAATTCTCTGCGCCGCGGCGAAATGCGCAAGCACGTGCTCCGCCACAGCCGCCCCTGCATTTTCCATCAGCGTGAGTGAAGGCACTCCGAAGCGTTCACTGGTAGCACGGTCGATGGCGCGCATTTCTGCCGCGGTAACAATTTTCATACCGACCACGAATATAAAACAAAAAGGCCCTCCGCGCCGTGCGGAGGGCCTTTCGGACGAACTCGTAAAACTCAGCGTTCGTCGAACGCTGACTGCGCACTCACTGGTAACGAATCATTAATCACCGCTATTCGTCCTCGCTCCCGACTGCAGCGCCTGTACTCGGCTATGTTTCACGCTGTAGGTGAAGTACACGACCAAGCCAATGACCAGCCAGATAATCAGCCGGGCCCAATTGACCCAACCGAGCTTGTACATCATGTAGCCGTTGGAGATCACGCCAAGAATCGGCACTAATGGCACCCATGGCGTGCGAAATGGCCGCGGCTGGCTGGGATTGGTGTAACGCAATACCATTACGGAAATCGACACGATCACAAATGCCAGCAGCGTACCGATATTCACCATCTTGCCGATATCGTCGATGGGCGTCAGGCTGCCCACAATCGCCGCCAACAAACCCACGAGGATGGTATTTTTCCACGGAGTACGGAATTTAGGATGGACCGCGGCGAAGAATTTCTTCGGCAAGAGCCCGTCGTTGGCCATCGAGTAGAGCACCCGGGTCTGCCCTAGCAGCATCACCAGCATCACGCTGGTCAGCCCCGCCAGCGCTCCCAGGGTAATAATGTGCGACGCGGTGGTCAGGCCACGGTCGAGAAATGCGCGAGCGACGGGCGCTTCGATGTTGATCTGCTGCCAGTGCACCATGCCGGTCAGCACAGCGGCTACGGCAATATACAAGACAGTGCATATCGCCAGCGATGCAATCATCCCGATTGGCAAGTCGCGTTGCGGATTCTTGGCTTCCTGCGCTGTGGTCGAAACCGCGTCGAACCCGATGTACGCAAAAAATATGTAGGCAGCACCCGCTCCGATGCCGGCGAAGCCGTGCGGCGCGAACGAACTCCAGTCCGTGCCCCAGTTGCCGCTATTGATGTAGCGAGATCCGAGTGCGATCACGAAGAGCACGACCGACACCTTGATCACCACGATTCCAGTATTGAACCTCGCACTCTCTTTGATCCCGACGACCAGAATTGCGGTAATCACGAGCGCGATGATGAACGCCGGAAGATTTAAGCCGATTTCCATCCCAAACAGGTGCGGAGCGCCCAGCAGATCATGCGCCCGTTGCAGCAACTCTGGAGACTGCGAGGCAATGATGGCGCTCACCTTGTCGAGGAACGCTTGCGATCCTGGCACCAGTGAGACATCCGAAGACTGTGCAATCTGCCGTGCGACCATATTCTCGGCGGTCTTCAGCGCCGTCCAGTGATCGTAGGCGAGCCACAGCGGCATCCTGACATGAAAAATATTCAGCAGTTCGATGAAGTGGTTCGACCAGCCCGAGGATACTGTGCTGGCACCCATGGCATATTCGAGCGTCAGATCCCAACCGATAATCCACGCAAGAAGTTCACCCAACGTGGCGTAGGCATAGGTATAGGCGCTACCGGCCAATGGGATCATAGCCGCGAACTCTGCGTAGCACAGACCGGCAAACGCACATCCCAGACCTGACAACACAAACGACAGCGTCAGCCCCGGACCGGCATACTGCGCCCCCAGCCCCACCATCACAAAGATGCCCGCGCCGATGATCGCGCCTACTCCGAGGGCGGTGAGCTGAAAAACTCCCAGCGTACGTTTCAGGCTATGTTCGCCTGTCTCGCGCGCCTCTTCCATTAGCAGGTTAAGCGGCTTGGTTGCCAGCAGATTCGGCATTCGTTTGCTTTCTCCTTTACCTCTGGGCGCTTGGCTCTTAGGCGGACTCACTTGGGTTGCCACGTCGCGACCTCCTCGACCAGGTGTAATACACCGGAATGCCCAGCAGAACCACAATCAGCCCCGGCCAGGTGAACTGCGGTTTATAGCGCAATAGTACGACATCGATGAATAAAGCCATCACAATATAAATGATGGGCAGCACCGGATATCCCACCGCTCGGTAGGGCCGGTTCGCGTCCGGACGCGTCCGCCGCAGCACGAACAATCCCACAATCGTCAGAACATAAAACACCAGCACGGCGAAAATGATGTAGTCCAGTAGCTGCCCGTAGCTGCCCGAAACGCACAGCAGGCACGCCCACACCATCTGCACCATCAGCGAAACCACGGGCGTCTTGTACTTAGGATGCAGTTTGGCGACCTTGCGGAAGAACAAGCCGTCCTTCGCCATGGCATAGTAGACGCGCGCGCCGGAAAGAATCAGGCCGTTGGCGCAACCAAAGCCTGAAATCATGATCGCGGCCGCCATCAGCAGGCCTCCGGCCGCGCCGAACATCTGGGTCATCACCGCCGTGCCTACGCGGTCTTCCGCGGCATATTTAATTCCTCGCCCCAGAATTGTGGCGGCGCCCGCCGATCCGTCCAGCGGCAGCGCACTCAAATAAATAAAGTTGCAGGCGATGTAGAGCGCGATGACCACACCCGTTCCCATCGCCAGCGACAGCGGCAGGTTCCGGCTGGGATTCTTTACTTCTCCGGCGGTGAATGTGACGTTATTCCATGCGTCCGCCGAGAACAGCGATCCGACTTGAGCCACGGCTAGAATCGTCAGCGTGCTTACCATGACGATCGGCCCGCCCACGCCCACCTGCACTCCGTGCTGCGCGCCCAATCCCGCGTTATGCCAGAAGTTCGCGCCAAAGTTCGCGGCCAGAGCCTGAGCGTTGCGTCCCAGCGCCACGCCGAACAACGCCAACCCCAGCAGCGCCGCAACTTTCGCCGCGGTGAAGATGTTCTGAATCGCCGCGCCCGTCTTCACTCCAAAGATGTTCACCACCGAGAGGAAAATCACCAGCAGGATCGCCATCAGGTTCTGCGTGTTGATGCCAACGTCCATGTTGCCGAGCACCATGGGGCCGACATGAATCGGCGGAACTTTCCAGATATGCACCAGCCAGTGTGTCGAAGAAATCGAAGGAACGAAGATTCCGAGAAACTTGCCGAATGCCACTCCCACGGCGGCGATGGTCCCGGTCTGGATGACGAGAAATAGAGTCCACCCGTAGAGAAATCCCCAGAGCGGCCCTAGAGCTTCGCGCAGGTAAACATATTGGCCGCCGGCTCGCGGCATCATGGCCGCCAGCTCGCCATAGCTGAGCGCCGCCACAATCGTCATGAAACCCGCGACGGACCAGGCTGCGATCAGCAATGCCGGCGAATCCACCTCGCGGCCGATTTCGGCCGACACGATGAAGATACCCGAGCCGATCATCGACCCCATGACCAGCATGGTGGCGCTGGTCAGGCCGAGGCCCTGAACCAGTTCCTTATCCTGATGACTGTGAATGTCCCAGTCGCTACCCGTAGCCGGCTGCGTAGAAGTTGTACTCAGGAAGCCTCCGAAATCGGTCGCTGGTCGTTGGTCGCTGGTCGTTGGTCGGTGGTCGTTGGTCGGTGGTGGTTCGTCGTCGGTCGTCAGCCGTTCGCTACTCGATTTGTCATCCTGAGGAGGGCGCCGTTTGCCCGACGAAGGACCTATGCAACTTGCGGGCGGTGAGATGGCTCCCGCAAATTACATAGGTCCTTCGCTTCGCTCAGGATGACAAAGCGAAAAACGAATATTCGCGATGCCTGAGAACTTTACCTCAAGACGCGGAAAAATTCCTCTGCTGATTTTCGCGGCTCCCGCAACAGATCGGAAATCACCGCCACCGAGTCCGCTCCAGCCTCGATCACGGACGCCGCATTCGCGCGCGTAATCCCCCCAATCGCCACCAGCGGCTTGCGCGTCAAAGCCCGCGCCCGCCGCACCCCTTCGAGGCCGACCACAGGGTCAGGATTCTCTTTGCTGGAAGTGGCGAACACCGGCCCGATGGCAAGATAATCTGCGGAGGTGAGATCGGCCTCGCGCAGCTGTTCCGGATTATGTGTGGAAACGCCCAACCAGCGCTCCGGCCCGATGATCCCCCGCACGGCATCCGGAGACAAGTCCTCCTGCCCGACATGCACGCCATCAAACCCGGCCGCCAGACACAAGTCGGCCCGGTCATTCATGATCAGCCGCATGCAATCGCCGAGATTTTTCTGCAGTTCCCGCGCCTGCTCCAGCATCACGCGAGCATTGCCGGACTTGTTGCGATATTGAAGGAGCTTACAGCCGCCACCGGCCAACTCGCCCACAAACGCAAGAAGTTCTCCGGTGGAAGAGAAAAAGGCGTCGTCCACGATCGCGTAAAGAAGAGGAAGTTGCAGCATGGGTAACCGAGACTAGCCGCTCCGATCGGACACCAGCGTGTATACGATTCCTGCGCCAACTACCAGCAGATCAACCACGACAAACGAGCCACGCCCAAGGTGGGGAGCTTTCCACCAAACCCAAGGTGAGGGCTAGCGCGACGGCACCGACAGCAAGAGACAGCCCGACAAGAGTCATCGATACCGAGTCTTTAAGCTGACGGAACATTTCCTGCGTCCCCCGCTACCTGGATCAAATTCTACGAAGTCTTCGGAAGAACTAGTGGCCGTTTTTCTTCAGGAATCTCTCAATAAATCCCGTATCAATCTTCCCTGCCCGGAAATCCTCATCCGCCAGAATCTTCCGGTGCAGCGGGATCGTCGTGTACACGCCCTCGACGATAAACATCTCCAGCGCCCGCGCCATCCGCGAAACCGCCTCGTTGCGGTCTTTGCCGCGCACGATCAGCTTCGCGATCAGTGAATCGTAATACGGCGGGATTACTCCCTCGGCATAGGCCGCCGTGTCGACCCGCACCCCGGTCCCTCCGGGAGGATTAAACGCAGTGATCTTTCCCGCCGACGGCGTAAATTTCTCCGGATGCTCCGCATTAATGCGGCATTCGATGGCGTGTCCGCGGTGCACAATCGGCCCCAGCAGCACGTCACTCATTTTCGCGCCCGCGGCGATCATGATCTGACTTTTCACCAGGTCAACATCGGTGACCATCTCCGTCACCGGATGCTCCACCTGAATGCGCGTGTTCATCTCGATGAAATGCAGCCGCCGGTCCTGGTCCATCAAGAATTCGATAGTGCCGGCATTGCTGTATCCGATCGCCGCCAGCGACTTGCACAACACTGAGCCGATCTGATCGCGCAGTTCGGGGGTAACCACCGTGGAGGGCGATTCCTCCAGTAACTTCTGGTGCCGCCGTTGGATCGAACACTCGCGCTCGCCGAGGCTGACCACGTTGCCGTGCTCATCGGCCAGCACCTGAAACTCGATGTGCCGGGGATGCTCGACGTACTTCTCCATGTAAAGATCGCCGTTGCCGAATGCACCCGCCGCTTCGGCTTGCGCCGCCTTGAACAGCGCGGGCAACTCCTCTTCGGTGCGAACGATGCGCATCCCACGTCCGCCGCCTCCTGCCGAGGCCTTCACAATCACGGGAAAACCCACCTGCCGCGCCCACTCCACAGCCTCGCCGTCGGACGCGATAATTCCATCCGACCCGGGCAAAATCGGCACACCGGCCCGCTTCATCGCGGCGCGGGCCTTTTCTTTCTCACCCATCAGCCGGGTCACTTCCGGTCGCGGGCCAATGAACTTAATGCCGCTGGTCTCACAGACTTCGGCGAAGTTGGCATTTTCCGCCAGCAGGCCGTAGCCGGGATGCACCGCCTCCACGTTGGCAATCTCCGCCGCGCTGATGACCGCAGGAATGTTCAAATAGCTGAGTGCCAGTTGTGGCGGCCCGATGCAAATGGCCTCATCGGCAAAACGCACGGGCAGCGAATTACGATCCGCCTCGCTGTAAATGGCGACGGTGCGGATGCCCAGTTCCTTACACGCGCAAATCACGCGCAGTGCAATCTCTCCGCGGTTGGCAATCAGAATCTTCTTGAACATTGAAATTCAGCTTTCAGCTGTCAGCCCTCAGCCTTCGCCGCTTCCCTTCTTGTCATCCCGAGCAGAGCGAGGGATCTCGGTCTTTGCTGGAGCCGGCAAGAACCCAGATTCCTTGCTCCGCTCGGAATGACAAATGCCAGCAAGGGCTTCTGGAAACACAAAGCGGCGCGCATTCGGCGCGCCGCAGGAATCTCTGCAACTTTCACTTCTTCGGCCGGATCACGAACAAATCCTGCCCATATTCAATCGGCTGCCCGTTGACCGCCAGCTTCTTAACGATCTCCCCGGCGAAATCAGACTCGATCTCGTTGAGCAGTTTCATGGCCTCGACAATACACAGGACTTGCCCGACCTCCACCAAGTCTCCCGCCTTCACGAACGGAGGTGCCCCTGGCGACGGCGCTTCGTAGAACGTCCCGACAATCGGAGACTTCACCATATGGAGCCCCTCTTCAGGAGCGGGGGCCGCCGCAACCGACGGCGCCGGCGCGGCAGCGGGCACGGCTACCATCGGCGCGGCGCCTAATTCAGGCGCTGGTCCCGGAGCCGAAGGCACCGCATAAAACCTCGGCTCCCCATGGCTGTGGACGATCGTATGCTCCCCGGCGCGCTTGATCCGGACCTTGACATCGCCGCGCTCCAGCTCAAACTCGGCAATATCTTTCTCGATGAGGAACTCGATTAGCTCTTTCAGCTCTTTTTGATTCATTCGTGTAGGGTTGGACCCTTCGCCACTTTGCCGCGCGTACCAAACCCGCGCACCGAACTATCAGACCATCCAATAATGGGACCACGGGACAGTCGGGACGCGCGAAGAAGCCGGGCTCGTATCCTTGCCCGGCCGAGAGTTCGATACTAAAGCTCAATCAAACGCTCAAGAAAAGAAGACTAAACTGCCAGAAAATCCTTGCCGGTCGGCGTCATGACTTCACAGCCGCCGGCCGTAACCGCCACCATATCCTCGATCCTCACGCCCCATTTGCCGGGGAAGTATACTCCCGGCTCGATCGTGATGACCATACCGGGCTGCAGGATCTCCCGCTGCCCCTCCGCGACGCGCGGTACCTCGTGAATCTCGAGCCCTACGCCATGCCCCGTCGAGTGCGTAAAATAGCGCCCTAACCCGGCCTTGCGCAATACTTTACGGGCAGCCGCGTCCACCTCGCCTACAGCAATCCCCGGCCGCACGGCGTCAATCGCCGCCTGCTGGGCCTCTTTCACCGCCTGGTAAGCGCGACGAGCGTCCTCAGGAACAGTCCCCACCCACACAGTGCGAGTCTGGTCGGAACAATAACCCGAAAGTATAACACCGAAGTCGCAGACTACGAATCCACCCGCCGCAATCGCTTGCCCGGACGCGCGCCCATGCGGAAGCGCCGACCTCTCCCCCGAAGCAATGATGGTCGGAAACGACATCTCCTCCGCCCCACCCCGGCGCGCCGCCAGTTCCATCTCGGCCGCGACCTCGACTTCTTTCACCCCCGGACGCAGCACCTCAAGAGCTCGATCGAACAACTTCGCCCCCAGGCCAACCGCAGTGCGGATCAACTGCAGTTCGTCGCCATCTTTAACCATGCGCGCCCGCTCCACGACCGCTGGCGCATCTTTCAACGTCACCCCAGAAGGCCGCAGCTTGGTCAGGCGCTTCTTTTCGGCAATGGTGAAGTGCTCGGCTTCGATGCCAATCGTCCAGGCGCTCGCCCGCCTGCGCCGCCCGCCGAGAAAATCGGCCAGGGCCGCCAGCACCGACTTGCGCGCAATCACCACCTTCGCCGCCTTCACCTCTTCATGGGCCTGCGTGTCGTAGCGGACGTCGGTGAAGAAAACGCTCCCCGCCTCCTCCACCAGCAGCAACCCGGCACTCCCGGTAAATCCGCAAAGATATCGAATGTTGGGCAGATGGCTGATCAGGAGTGCATCAAACCGAGTGGTCGCGAGATGCTCCCGCAATTTCTGCTGGCGCGCCTGGAAATCCATTACGCCGAGTGTAACAGGCGGGTGAGGGATATCAGCCGTTGTTCACGGAAAGATCCGCCGGTCTAGCGGTAGGTGAACGCCTGGGCTAGGGAAGGTCGAGGTCAAGAGCTATAGATATCAGCCAGGTTTCAGAGAGCATCAAAAACTAACGAGAAAGAGTCGGCGTGAGCACCCCTCGGTCTGGGACAGTGTGTGGGTTTTGCCAATCGGTGGGCTGGGCACACACAAATCGATGCGACGATTTAGCGAAGATTATTCAGCAGGACGACATCGCTGGTTGTGCTGCCCCGTGTGAACAGCAACTGTTTTCGATCCAGGGACCAGTTGAACCGGAAGATCTCGCCGGACGTGAAGGTGGTCAGCTGGAACGGTTTTCCTCCGGAGATCGGCTGCTGCCAGAGGTTGGTCGCACCGTTCCGCGTCTGGAGGAACTGCAGAGCCTTGCCGTCCGCGGACCACGAAAGGGACATTTCACCGAAGACGCTCCCGGGAGCGTTCAGTACGCGGGGTGGCGCATCCCCGTCCGCTGAAATGACTGCCAGCTTCATTTTCGGCACTGGTTGGTACTCTTCGAACGGGTACGCGAGGAGTTTCCCATCGGGTGAGATGGCGAGGTTGCCGATCATTCCATCTTCGAGAACGTCGGCGATCTTGGAAGACGGGCCACCCTCGATCGCCGTTCGCAATATTTTCTGAGGCGGGCCCATTTGATGCCAGTAAACATACTGGCCGTCCGGGCTACAGGCTTCCGACCATCCCACGTCACCGGCGGCCAGACTGGTCGGGTTCGCTCCTTCCAGGTCGACGCGGAGCAAATCGGTGGAGTTCGCGGTTTCCGTGGTGAACAGGACGAAGCGCCCGCACGCGACCGGGATTTCCACGTTCGATGCGTCGAAGAATACCTTGAGCTGACTTCCATCGGGATTGAGAATCCAGATATCGCCATCGCGGCTTCTGACCAGAATCCGTCCATCGGGCATTCCGGCAACGCTCAGCATGGAGAGCTCTCCCGAAGTAATCTGCCGGGCGGCGTGCAAGTCGGTCGCAGGGGCCACCCAGATATTCGAGACTATGCTGGTAGTCACCGTGGCCACCGTCTTAAGGTCGCGCGTGGCATCAATCTGCCAATCGAAGTCGGCGAGATCACTGCGTACAAGCCGCGGGACTCCCTGGGGATAAGAAATGGTCCAAAGCTGCCGATGCTCCCTGCGATCGCTGAGCACCAGCAGAACGCCGTCGCCTTCCGGCAGCCACAGCGGGCGCCCGATTTCCGCGGGGCTCGAGAACAATTCCTTCACATTGCCACTTTCAGCGGAAATCGTCTCCAACCCGTAGCGGACTGGGTTGAGCCGTGCAACCGCAACTGCGATGGCCCGCCCATCCGGCGACCAGGTCGCACCCGTTTGATAACCGGCAAACGTGTCGCGCAGGCTCATGAGCAGGTGATCGCCGCTTCCGTCGGCGTTGGCAATTCGGACTTCCGTTTCGTTTCTGGTCTCGACACCTCGTGTAAACACAAACTGTGCGCCATTGGGCGAGAAGCTGACTGGAGAATCAATGTCTTTGATGAGCAGGCGGGCTTGCCCGCCAAGCGAAGGCATAGAGTACAAGTACTTGATGCCGGGCTCGTCGTCGAGTTCGCGGACAAAATAAATGTAGTTGCCATCGGGCGTGAACGTGATGCCGTCAAAGCCGGGCGCATCCGGCGCCAGAATCTGGACGTCGCTGCGGGTCGCAACCTGACGCAGCCACAAACCTTGCTTGTCTCCGACGCGCAGGGCATGAACCACGTAACGGCCATCGGGCGAGATCGCCACGTAGGTGGCATTGCCGCTGTCCGTCAGTTTCGTGATCTCCACCTTCTCCGCGCTCAGCGCGTGACTGCGTGACTTCCAGCGAGACATCCCCAGCGCGGCGACGACCAGCAGGGCAGCCACACCCGTCAGCAGGACGGGGAGATATCTCCGCTTGCGTTCTTGTCCGGCGACCGTACTAGAGGAAACCGAAGACGCGTTCGCGTCGGCGATCTGTGGAGGCATCGCCAGGCCGCCATTTGTGACCGGAGCTATAAAGCGGTAGCCGCGGCGTGGGATAGTCTCGATGAAAGTAGGATTTTGCGCGGAGTCGCCTAACGCGTAGCGCAATTTCTTGATCGCCGTGTCGAGACCGTCGTTAAAATCGACAAAAGTCCCGTCCGGCCAAAGCTGCTTGCGTACTTCCTCGCGCGTGACTACTTCTCCAGGCCGCTCCAGCAGCATGGCGAGGATGCGAAAGGGCTGCTCCTGCAGCGGAATCCTGCGACCGCGCCGGTAGAGCTGGCCGGAAGACGGGTCGGCCTCGAACAGGCCAAAACCCAGGCGGGAGTGCCCATTGGACAGAGATGCCACAACCACCACCCCCAGAACGCGCCGGGAAGTGTACCACATTTTGTGCAAGTCGGGAGGGCGGAAAAGTTCGGGAGCGCCGCTAATCCCGCACCAAGAAAAGAGTTCGGAGTTCAGCCAGAGTCCGGCGACACTCCGGTTGACGCGGTGGAGAGAATCGAGCAATCTCGCCTGCGATTCGCGGTCGGCACCACCGCGGGCGCGAGCGACCGCGAGCTTTCGAAGGCACACATCCGCGCGGAGATTCTTGCATGCGTTTGCCTACGCGAAATTCAATCTTCATCTTTGCCCTCGTCTTGCTCTCCGTGACAGCGATTCCGGCTCGATCGGCGGGGAAGGACAATCAGGACAAGAAACCAGCGCACCATCATTACAAGGTCGTCGACTTGGGCACCTTCGGCGGCCCCTCGAGCTACTTCAACTCTCTCAGTGTTACCGATGTATTTTTATTCGGCACGGTGTTTTACAACATCGCCCAGGTACGCAACTCGAAAGGCGTCTTTGTGGGGTTCGCCGAGACCTCCGCTCCGGATCCCTATCCCGGGTTTTGTTATTTGCCGGACTGTTTTGTGGCACACGCCTTCCAATGGAAAAACGGCATCAAGACCGACCTGGGGGCCCTTCCGGGCGGCGCCAGCAGCGCGGCCTTCTGGATCAATGCGAAGGGGTGGATTACCGGCAACTCCGAAAACGGAGAGACCGATCCATTGATCCCTGGCGTGCCAGAAATCCGGGCGGTGCGATGGAAGGACGGGCAGATCAGGGATCTGGGAACGCTGGGAGGGAGTACAAGTTTCGCTCAGGCCATCAACAATCGGGGCCAGATTACCGGACTCGCGCTGAACGGCATCTCCGACCCCTACTCGTACTACTACGTGTTCCTTTATGGATTCTCCAACGGAAGTCAAACTCGGGGATTCTTCTGGGATGAAAAGGATGGGATGCAGGACATCGGCACTTTGGGTGGCCCTGACGCTTTTCCGAGCCTGATCAACCAGCGCGGACAAGTCGCCGGATTTTCGTATACAAATTCCATTCCGAATTCCACGCCTCCTTTCGTTCCAACCTTTCATCCGTTCCTCTGGGAAAAGGGAAAAGGGATGAAGGATCTCGGCAGCTTGGGGGGAACTCAAACGGCGTCGGTAAACGGTCTCAATGAACGTGGTGAAGTGGTCGGCGGACTTCTGTTGCCCGGGGATGTAATCAACCATCCTTTCCTGTGGGACGGGGAAAAACTCACTGACTTGACCGCGCCGCCGTTCTCAGCAACGGGAAAAGGCGAGGCTAGGTGGATCAACGAGGCCGGAGAAGTTGTGGGTAATGCCGAGCTTAGTGGCTCGTGTGATGGTCTGGGACTCCGGATGCACGCTTTCCTCTGGAGGAACGGAGCGATGACAGATCTCGGGAAGATCGCCGGAACCCCCAACAGTCAGGCCGACTTCATCAACTCTAAGACGCAGATTGTGGGGGGCTCTTGGTCATGCGACACCTCCGTTCTTAACGCATTTCTGTGGGAAGACGGATCCATAGTCGACTTGAACACCTTGATTCCTCCCGATTCCCCACTTTACTTGTACTGGGCACCGTTCATCGATGATCGAGGGGAGATCGGCGCGTTTGGAACACTTCCCGACGGCGATTCACACGCGGTTTTGGTGATGCCGTGCGATGAGAATCATCCCGCCGTCGAGGGCTGTGACTACAGCATGGTGGACACTCCAGCGGCGGTGCCTCTAACCAGTTTCGCGGTTCGCAAACGATCCAGGCGCGCGTTGGCCCCATCCCTCATGCGCCGGATGGGCCGGTACCGCTTACCCGGCCCCGCATTGGGCCCAAAGAATTAGCCAGCTCGGAAGGAAACGGAGAGGAGACGCGACATGAAATCCAAAACATTCCAAATCATTTTCGTTATCGGAGCCGTAGTGTTTGCCTTGGCAATGCCGATTCGGCTGGCCGCGCAGGGTCACCGCCAGCAAAATTCATCGTTACCTCGTTATCTGGTCACCGACCTCGGCCCGACTCAGTCGTTCGCGGAAGGCATTAACAACAGAGGACTGGTGGCGGGCACTGCGCTCTTGGCTGACGGAGTGACCCAACATGCCTTCTTTTGGCAAAAAGGAATACAGACCGACCTCGGCACCCTTGGCGGGCCGAACAGCTCGGCCTATTTCAAGCCCAGTGAGCACGGACAGGTCGCCGGGAACGCTGAAACTTCAACCCCGGACCCGTTAGGCGAGGACTTCTGCGGATATGGTACCCATCTCGTTTGTAGTGGATTCGTTTGGCAGAACCGGGCCATGGTCCCGCTGGCCACTCTGGGGGGCAACAACAGCTGGGCCACTGGCGGCGTGAACAACCGAGGCCAGGTGGGCGGAACGGCAGAGGACAGCACGCTCGATCCGACGTGCTCGAACGCCGCTTACCAAGCCAGACCTGTCATTTGGGAAAAAGGAATTGTTCGAGGGCTGCCGCCGCTTCCCGGCGACCCGGATGGATCAGTTTCAGGGATCAATGATCGCGGTCAAGCCGTCGGAGTGACGACCGATTGCGTAGCATCGCCTACCATCTTCCACGCTGTGCTATGGCGAGCTGGCACGATCACCGATCTCGGTGGTTTCGGGGGCGCACTGAACAATTCGGCGAATGGAATCAACAACCGCGGGCAGGTGGTCGGAGTCTCCGATCTGCCGGGGGATACAAGCTTCCATGCTTTTCTTTGGGAGAACGGCGCCATGACCGATCTTGGCACGCTGTACGGATTACCAAGCAGCTGGGCTTTCGGAATTAACGACGAAGGTCAGATCGTGGGCATGGATTGTGACGCCAACTTTGAC
>Ga0210395_10001352_pt1 | contig 19024 bp, 12 predicted proteins | sample IncBWH4OmetaG_FD_150861 | JGI IMG/M metagenome (GOLD analysis project Ga0210395, IMG submission 150861) | Forest soil microbial communities from Barre Woods Harvard Forest LTER site, Petersham, Massachusetts, United States - Inc-BW-H-4-O ...
CCTGATAGGCGCGCAGCTTGAAAAAATAATTCGGCTCCACGATCTCCGTGACTTCGCCGAAAATTTCCGGCCAGGTGCCGTCGGGGTTGCGGTCTTTTTCCTGCAGGAACTGTTCCTGGCGCGTGCTGTAGAAGCCGCGGTATTCGGCGCGGTAGATTTCGCCCTGGTCGAAAAGGCGCTGCAGGATCTCGCGCACCACGCGCTTATGGCGCTCCTCGGTCGTGCGGATGAAATCGTCGTTGGAGACGTTGAGTTTCGCGCACAACCCGCGGAACTCGGCGCTGACTTCGTCCGCGAACTGCTGCGGCGCGATGCCGCGGGCGCGGGCGCTCTGCTGGACTTTCTGGCCGTGTTCGTCGGTGCCGGTGAGGAAAAACACGCGGTCGCCCATCAACCGCCGGAAACGCGCAATGACGTCGGCCAGCACCTTTTCATAGGCGTGGCCGATGTGCGGCGAACTGTTCACATAATCGATGGCGGTGGTGAGATAAAAAGACTTCATTCGTGAGACTCCCAATGGGAGCCGGCCAAATTCGGAGTTCAAGGTTCAAAGTTCAAGGTTCTTCATATTGTCATTGGTCCTTTGTTCCTGGTCATTGGTCATTGGTGATGCGCCGCGCCCCCTCTTGAACGTCGAACTGAAGGTCCAGCTTCTAACCAACCACCCATTGCACCGAATACCAATGACCAAGGACAAATGACCAATGACCACTATCCATTTGCCAGCCGCAAACATGCGGCACAGAATGGATTTCAAGGCAGCTTCCCGTTGTCCGCCCGATGAAATATTTCGTCCAAGTGCTCAGCATCGCGCTTGTGTCATTGGTGATTTTTATCGCCGCGGCGCTGGCGGCGCATGCGTGGCTACACCGCCAGAGCCAACAACTGGGCGCCGAGGCGGTGGCGGCCCACCGAGCCGAGCTGCCGGCCGCGAGCCAGCTGATCAAGCTGTACCAGCAGACGCTGGCCTGGCTGTTGCTGCTCGCACTGGCGTTGTTTTTAATCACGGCGGCCGCCGCCTTCCTGGGACGGCTACGGCCGCAAACGGGTGCATGGTCATTGTCCGAGGTAAAAAACCTGTCGCGCCTCGCCCAAACTTCCGCCGAACAGGGCACCGCACTCATCCTCGAACGCGATGAACGCCGCCGCGCCGAAGCCGACTCGCAATTCAAGCAAACGCTGCTCGGCCACGCCCGGGAGGAGAAGGTGCAACTGGGCCGCGACCTGCACGACGGCATCATCCAATCGCTCTATGCCGCGGGCCTCACGCTTGAATCGGCCCGCGAGCTCGTGCACCGCGATCCGGCCGAAGCCGAGCGCCGGCTCGCCTCGACCCTGGCCGCGCTCAACACCGTCATCCGCGACGTGCGCGACTACATCCATGGCCTCGCGCCGGAGCGGCTCCAGCGCGCGAGCTTTGGCCAGGCGCTGCAAGTGCTGACCGAGGAACTGGGCGCCGGCCGCGATACAAAATTCGACATCGAGATCGACGACGAAGCGTCCGCGCTGCTCAGCGACGGGCAAATCACCGACGCGCTGCAGATCGCGCACGAAGCCATCAGCAACGGCTTGCGCCATGGCCGCGCCACCGTGATCACATTACGGCTCCGCCGCGGGGAGCACGAAGCCTGCCTGCTGGTGCAGGACAACGGCGCCGGGTTCGACCCGGCGGTGCGGGCCAATGCGGGCCACGGCGTGAACAACATGCAGGCCCGCGCCCAGCGGCTGGGCGCCGAGCTGCGCGTGAGCAGCCGTCCCGGCACGGGCACGCGCGTGGTGGTGAATATTCCCATTCGCATCGAACATTCAACATCCAACTCTTGACATCAAGAGTCAGTATCCGACTTGGGTGTTGGGCGTTGAATGTTGGATGTTCAAAGCGGGCGTTCAGCGTTCGAGGTTAAAAATCCTGTCACTTGCTACCTGCAACCTGTTATTTCGGCTTGTGCTTATCCTTGGGCGTTGAATGTTGAATGTTGAATGTTGGATGTTCAAAGAGTTGGATGAGCTACACTCTGAAAAAGCCTCCCATCCGCGTCCTGCTGGTGGACGACAGCGAGCTCGTGCGCGCGGGCTTGCGCGCACTGCTCGGCGTCGAGCCCGCCATCGCCGTCGCCGGCGAGGCGGAGGATGTCGCCTCCGCCATCGCGCTGTGCAAACGCCTACGGCCGGACGTCGTGCTGCTCGACATCCGCCTGCCGGACGGCACCGGTTTCCAGGCTTGCAAGGAAATCCTGCGCCGCCTGCCCGCGACGCACGTGCTCATCCTCACCTCGGTCATCGACGATCGAACGGTGGACGAGGCGCTCAAGGCCGGCGCGCACGGCTATTTATTGAAGGAAGTCAACGGCCGCAGCCTGATCCAGGGCATCATCGACGTGGCCGACGGCAAGTCCGTGCTCGATCCCGCGATCACGGCGCGGGTGATGCGGCTCGCGAAATCCGGCCCGGAGCACGATGTCCTGGCCTCGCTCTCGGCCCAGGAACAGCGCGTGCTGGCCTTGATCGCGGAAGGCAAGACCAACAAGGAAGTCGGGTCGGCCATGAACCTGAGCGAGAAGACGGTGAAGAACTATCTCAGCAATATTTTCGACAAGCTGCAACTCACCCGCCGCACGCAAGCCGCCGCGCTGTATGCGCAGACGAAACCGCGGAATTAGTCATTGGTCATTGGTCATTTGTAGTTTGTATTTGGTAATTAGTAATTGATTGTCCTTGGGCGTTGGGCGTTCAAGGAGGATGTTGGACGTTCACAGTAGGGCCATCCGGCCCTATCTGCCCAGGGGCGAAAAGCCCGCAACCGCCTCTGGACGGCGGTCGCCAAATACGGTAGCATCCGCCTCGTGATTAATCCGCGCAATTCTATAAAAAGACCTTTTCCCGCCAGCCGCGGGATGACCTTAGTCGAGGTTATGATGGCACTGCTCATTTTCGGCATCGTGGCCACTGGGATCATTGCAAGCTTGATGCAATCGCGACGGCTAACCGAAGGTAGCGTCGCCCAAGCTAACGCCCAAGCCGCGGTGGAAAGCTACATGGAGCAGATGGAAAACATGCTCTTGTCGGACCTGACCAGTCCCTACACGAACGCCGGAACCCAACTCGTCGATGCCCAAGGTAATCCCACCTTTGGGGCACTCGGGATAATTCCGACACGAAAGACCAACGCCGTGGCCCCCGACGATGTGCTCGTTTGGTCGAATACCGGCAGCGGTACTCCGACCATTCCCATTCTTATTGTAAGCGGTCCAGGCAAAAACTTCACCATCGGGACGACACCAACAACGAACTTCCCGGGCGTGGTCGACAACCTCAAGGAGATTCCCTCTACTCCAAATAATCCGGGGGCGCAGACCACCTGGGCTGCAATCTGGCCCTCGGCCAACAATGAGAGCCCAGCTGGCGCTCCACCCGTCACCGATCCTCCGCGAACCACCCCCACGCCTCACCAAAACAATATGCACTTGGATATCTGGGTCTGGGTCACCGATCTCACCCAACCAAACGCTGTCACCGGTACCAGCAATCCAAATGGAAATGCCCAGAAGGTTTACGGTATCACCATGATCTATATGTGGCAGTACAACAGCAGCGCCGGCCTCCAGTATTTTCTCGGAACCCTGCATACCATACGCTCCATATTATCCTAAGCCCATGACCAGGAAAAACCGAACGCCCGCAGCTTTTCGCCAGTCCCGCGCCTTCACCTTGGTGGAGGTCATGATTGCCGCGACCATTTGCACATGGGCCGTGGCCGCCGCCGGGATCTTAATGGTGAGTGCCACGAAAAGCTATAACAGCGATTACAACCGGCTCGGCGTCAACGACGACCTGCGCAGGTTTACCACCAGCATGGAGACCGACGCCGCTTTCGCGAACACCTTCTACATTTACGATACAGCCACCAATGGCGCAGTTCCCACCGCCGCCCCGGATAATTATGTCTCCCCCGGCGAGGGGGGCGACTTGGTTTTACTCGTCAGCATCCTTACAGCCACCAACGGGGCCACCACCGTTGACAAAATTGTCGCCTACGAACATGCCGACAATGGAGCCAACACCGGCCCGGTTTACCGATATTCGACGGGCAGCGGTCTTGGCGTACCCGGCATCACTCCGATCTACACCCTCTATCACACTTACATTGAAGGTCCTTTAAATAATGCAATTGCAGTCAATCAAATATTCATGCCGACGGCGACCGTAGCCGGCATGGCCCAAAATTCCGCCGGCTCCCCGCCGGCGGCGCACAACAATCTCTTCTACTTCCTGTGGAGACCGGGAACCGGAAATGGAGCCTTCATGGTGCAGTCGCAGGTCAAGGAGCAGCAGAATAACCAATCCGTACTGGCGATCGATACCTATAACTTCACGATCTGGCCGCGCAGCTAGCCTAGTTACCGACATGAATCCTACCCGCCCATTACCATCGCCTCCGCTCCGCCCGCGCGGCTCCGCCTTGCTCACGGTCATCATCTTCACTACTTTCATGGCCCTGTTGGCGGGCTCTATCCTCACCTGGTCCGTCAACGAGCGCTTTCTCAATACGAGGACGGTCTATTGGATCGAGGCGCGCAACGCCGCTGAAGCCTTGTGCGAATATGGCGCGGCCCAAGTCAACAGCGTCACCTCAAATCTTACCCTGCCACCGTCCGTCGAGCAGACCTTTTTTAATCCAACTAAAGCGATCAGCAGCAACTATAACCCCCTCCAGTTGCCTGTCCTGGCCGGCAGCACCACTTCGTTTTTCAATCCCAACACCCCCGGCAATGGCCTCACCCAGGAAAGCCATGTCGATACAAACCAGTTTGAAAGCCCGGCCGGCGGAATCATCGATGCCAACGGGCTTGAACTTATAGCCGGACAGCAAGTCCATATTCCCTTAGGTTCTTCGAAATTATTCCTCATCGACCCCAAGATTCCAGAGAATGTAAACGATCCTTATGTGGGTCTTCTGGTGGAACGCTATGACTACAATATACTAGCCAAGGCCACGGTGGTGCCGACAGGCTTTCCGCCCATCACCGCTTATGTAAAGCAAACCGTTTCAATGCGCGGCGCACCGCTCTTTGATTGGGTCATCTTTTATGCCACCAGCGACCTCGAAATATACCCTGGCCAGCCCATGAACGTCACGGGGCCGGTGCATACGAATTTCGACATGTATATCAACCCCACCGACAGCGGCTCCATCAACTTTGCCGGTCCGGTCACAACTACCGGCCATATTTTTCATTCCATGGAAAACTCAACCGACGGCCAATCAGCCATGAGCAACAATGACGTGACTTTTTCTACTGGTTCCACGCAGGTTTCGATGCAATCGGGCGGCACTTGGTACGACAGCACTTATGGCAACGACAACGGCATAACCGGCCCGGATACCCCGGGCAGTACATTATACACTCTCGCCAACAACCAAACAAACAAAACGAACTTCACGATTCACGCCGAAAAAATCTGGCCCAGCAATGTGTTGACCAAAGACATGGGCGTCCTGCCTTTCAACCCGAAAGGATTCAACAATTTCCTCGCCGCTGGAACAGATCCCAATGGCAATCTATACTATCCTGATACACCCTATGTGGATAACGGCGTCCAAGTCCCGGTCGCAGGCGCCACTGTAACCATCGACCAGCATATTATAGATTACAACGGCACGCTGGCCAATGGAAACGTGAGCTTTTTCAACGATCCTCCCGACTCGAATTTTCCCACGATGCTGACAAGCAGCCCCTATTATGTAGCCCGGAAGGGACTCGAAGATGTGAAATATGCGAATCTCGCCAACCTCTATATTTTGGTCAACGTCAATACCTCCACTTCTCCCTATAGCGCCGTCGTCACTTACTACGGTCCCTATAATTCCACAAAGATAGGCACTGCCTTTTACGGCCCCAACGGCGGCATCCTATTGGGTCAGGTTCAATATTCGCTCGTGGCGGGTGTTTTCAAGGGGAGGCCAGGACCCTTGGTGGGGGTGGGAGCAGGCAAAACAGGTCTTGAACCCTATGGTTTGGTCAGCTTTATTCCCTATCAGATCAGTGGAGGGAATGTGACATCCGGCCTCTATGACCAACGCCAATCGACCCCCGTCGACCTCGTGCAGGTCAACGTAAACGCCCTGAATCGGGCTTTGATGGATGTAAATTTGGACTTAAGCTCGCCCACCGGCGGCGACTCCCACACCTTTCAAGGCGAACCCGTTGCCGATGCCGGCGCTAAGTATTTGGACGCCATTGTGAACAACCAGGATCCCAATCCCAACGGGGCTGTCAATTCCAACCATGCTGTACCGGCTGCTGGTGGTGCCAGCACAATCTGGGGCTCTGGGAGCATGGGCTATACCGGCGCTAATGTTAGGCTCAACGACAACACCGCTGAATATCGCGATGGAGCGACCCAACCTGGTGGCTGGAACGGAACGGTTTATGTGGATGTTGAAGAAACCCCCGCGCTTAATCCTAACGTCGCCAACACCCACGAGATTGGGGTCGGCATCGGCAACGGGCAAACTACGACTCAATCCGTGAGCGGCGTCCAAACCATTGTTAATAACGCTGGGCCTGATCAAGATCATGCAACGATTAATTTGGTGCCCAATAATCTCCAGGCCAACGGCACCCCGAGTGTCAACGGCCCGATTAGCAGCTATGCGATTGGCAGCGTGCCTGATGCCATCGTCGGACCTCAAAATGGACTTAATTATGGTGCTGGGCTCACGATTGCCACCAATTCTCCTGTGTTTGTGGTGGGCAATTTCAACGCCGATGGAACCCAATTTGGCACCTTTGGCTCCGCCCACAATGCTTCCGTCCTGCCTGACGATGATCTTGGAGGGAGCCCCGTCATCCCGAGCGCTGAGTGCCCCGTCGCCATTATCGGCGATGCGGTCACCTTCCTGTCTCCTAATTATTTCAACTCGACCACCCCCGTCGGCACCGCCAAGTTTACGGATCCTGTTTCGAGCGCCGCGTTGTTTCCCCACGTTGCACCCGACGGCACCATTTTTGCCAATGGCAATGTCAACGGCGTAGGAAGCAATGCTTACATTAGCAAGAATACGGCGGGTCCAAATGCGACCGGAAGCGCTGAGGTCGCCATGGCCATGGTCTCTGGCTTGGTCCTCACCAACGCAGCCGCGGCCAGTGGCGGTGTGCATAATCTTCCTCGTTACCTGGAAAATTGGGGCGGTTTCACGCATGTGATTCGCGGTTCGTTGGTAAACCTTTATAGCAGCAAAATCGCCATCCAACCGTATAGTACCGCCGGATATTACAGTCCACCTACCCGCGACTGGGGCTACGCCCAACTCTTCTCGAATGGCGTCCTCCCGCCCTCAACTCCACTTACTTTCTCCAATCGCCGCATCTATTTCAACGACCTTAGCAAGGCACAATATATCGCTTTGCGGGCAGATCCCACATGGGGCTGGCCCGCCCCCGCTACGTTCTCGGCGCCCCCTTAAATAAAAAAGGTGGAACGCGGCGTCCTTGGGCTGCGTCGCTTTAGCGAAAAAGGCCCGACGAGTTTATTTCGGGTCTTGCCTCTTCCATTGGAGCCAAATCAAAAAGCGCCCCGCTTTTCTTTCGATCGCAGACTGGTTGAATGAATCTTCGAACTCGGGGCCTGACCGTTTTCGGGTCGGTCGCTTTATTTTGTCATTCCGAGATCCTCGGTAAGCCGCTGCGCGGCTTGCGTAGAACAGGCCAATGCACTTTCCACTCAATGCAGTATCTCGCTGTTCGCAGGTGGAGCGCGAGAACGCCAGCTAACATGAGTTCATTGGCAGCCGTGCTGGAATCCCGGCTGTTCTTGCCGATTTCAATTTCCGAGATTCCTCGCTCGTCTCGGAATGACAATTTCGCCTGTCATATTGGGCGCAGTCTCGGTCCGATCGAGGCCAGCCCGTGGTGATCCCAACGCCATCACTTCGCCTCTGCGCGGGCCGCGCCGCCGTCGTGTCGGGCCGGTCTTTTTGCCCAGCGCCACGCGTCATTTTTCCAGCAAGAAAAAGATCGACATAATATTTATAAAATACTTGCGTTACCTGCCCCTGTCCGGCTCACTTCCGCAAAGTATTTTGAGAGACAGCAAACCGTCAGTAACTAACTAACCCTGATAACCCCTACAAACACCATGCCTAGCGTAATTAATGTTTCGTTACGAAAATTCGCGGGATGGGTTGGAGTATCAACCTTGATGCTCACCGCCCATGCCGCTTATGCCGATACCGCCGCCCCCGCTGCTGGCGATGAAACCATTGTGATCTCGAGGTTCGACGTATCCGCGAATCCATCGCACGGTTACAACGCCTCGGAGTCCATGAGTGCCACCCGCGTCAACACCAAGATCATCGACCTACCCTTCAGTACGGTCAACTTGACGGACCAATACTTCAAGGATTTCGGCACGAACATCCTCGATGAAAACATGACCCAAATCGGTGGTTTAACCGCGTTGAGCATCGGCGGCAACTTCTTCCTCCGTGGTTTTAACTCCACCTCCCAGTTGCGCGATGGTTTCTACCGCCTCGGTCGTTACGGCCAAAGCAACGTGGAACGCATCGAGATCATCCGCGGCCCGAACGCCGCCATTTACGGCCGCACCGCACCCGGTGGCATGGTCAATATGATTTCCGTGCAGCCCAAGAAAGCGGACACCCAGGATCTCCTTATCCTCAACGGCAGCTATGACCAGAGGCAGGAAAACTTAAAGGTGACCGGTTCATTGGATAAATCCCATAAAACCTATTATGTGCTGTCGCTCGACCAAACGACGCGTCGTTTCGACGGATCTTACGACCACATCCGCAACAACGAAGACTTCGTCAGCGTCAGGCACGATTTCTCGGACTCTTCGAAGATTACCGGCACGGCCGAGTATTTCCTCCAAATCCAGCATGCGCCGCAAGCCGCTGCGCCGGAGGTTTTCACGACCAGGGCCGCGACTCCTGACAACGCCGCAACCACGCATGCGATCGGCCTCGACACCGCTTTGGCGTCCTACAACGCGTTTGGTCCGCATAGCGAACTGAATCGCGGCGACATCAGCTATACCCTCGAATACGACAAAACCTTCAACGACGTGTGGAGCATACGCACGGCGGCGAATAACTACCGTGAACGCCGCTGGGATTTTAATCAGGACACTCCCTGGACCGCAATCACCCTTCCCACCGTCGCTGGCGGACCGCTCGTCGACAAACGCGGAGCCATCCCGAACAAGGGACTGATCCAAGAAGATGGCGGCGGCATTCAGTCCGACCTCCTGGCGCATTACTTCTTGTTCCATCACTCGGTGGAAAACAATTCGCTCCTGACCGTCGACTTCAACGATTACTACCGCTATGATCCGACCTATAATACCGGTCCCGATGCAGCTCTCACCGCTTGGGGCTCGGGCGCGAACCCCCAGGCCAACGTTCCTCTTACCCAGGTTGTCAGCCATGGCCAGGTCAACTGGGTTCCCTCGGGGCCTATCGCTTATTTCCCCGAAAACTTCAATTGGACCGGCAACTCAACCAGCTTGCTGACCCGTCGTCGCACGACCTCGCTCGGTGGCAATTTCCGCCAGCAGACGACGTTTTTCAACGGCCGGTTGATTACCTTTGCAGGCGTCCGCTATGACGCTGTAAGGTTCAATCAACGCGACTACACGGTTCAGTTCCCTGACGTTGGCTACAATGGATTGGGTATGAACCCCACCACCGGGGCGGTAAATGGCACCGGCCAAGTGCGCCGCTACTTCCACGAGACCAAGCCAAACTTGGGTTTTAACGTCAAAGTAACCAAGAACGTCCACCTCTATGGCAGCTATAGCGAAAGCTACTTTGTCGATCAAACCAGCCGGCCTGCGGTGATCGCAGGTTGGACGGCGGTCGCGGCTAAAGGCACCGTACCGGCTCACTTTATTCCGTCTCCGTTCAAACCTGAAACCGCCGATGGCTGGGATTACGGCATCAAGGTATCGTTCTTCGACGAGAGGTTGAATGCCACGCTCGGCGGTTACTACGCCGACCGCAAAAACGTCGCGGTCTCGGATGTTGAAACCGATCCGATCACGCATAGTGCTACCACGGTAACCGTTCCCGCTGGCAACCAGGTCGACAAAGGTGCGGAGTTCGACCTCAATTGGCTCCCCACCGACAACCTGAGCATCACGGCCAGCGCCGCTGTGGTGAATGCAAAGTATAAGAGCTTCGGCACGGGCAACCCCGAAGCCATGGGCCGCTCGGTCGCATTTGTCTCCCCGGAAAACGGCAGCGTCTCCAGCAAATACACGTTCAGCTCCGGTCCAGCCAAGGGCTTGGATCTCGAGGCCTCTGTGACCTACGTGTCGTCCACTCCGTGTGAACAACCCAACGCGGGTGATACGGTCAACCCCACGACGCTCCAGGTTACCTCCCACACCGACCAATGGATGCTGCGCACCCCGTCCTCCACGGTCTGGGACTTTGGCATACACTATATGCTGCCGTGGCAATGGCATCACATTCAGCAAACCGTCGGCATAGCCGTACATAATGCCTTCAACCTGTATTATCTCAAATATGGCAGCAACGCGACCTTGACCAACAATCAGGCCGACTCGCGCTCCTTGATTGTCACGTATGAGATTGCCCACTTCTAATTAGCCGATCTTCTCGGCCTTCAGCCCGCCGGCATTTCGCCGGCGGGCTTTTTTTTGAACGACCACAAGCACCCCGACGCATGCGATTAACGGTTGGCAAGGTAGGGCGCGACCGCCAGCAGAACGGACGGCCCGGCGGCGACGAGTGCGAAAGCCTCGGCGTTCCGTCCCTACCCGCGCTGCCGCGCGAGAAAGCCAGCTAACATGAGTTCATAAGCAACACCGGTGCGGTCCGCTCACCGAGCGGACCGCGGACCGTTGAGTCAGCGGGCCCTCCCTGCCAACCGTTCATCAATGGGAGCCGCGCAGCGGCTTCATTAAGGTGTCGGAATGACAAAAGAATCCACGAGCGTCTTGAGATGAAACTGAGTTGTGCACCAAAATTTAACCCGGCCGCCGCATAGCCTGCCGATTTATTAGTTAGCTGCCATTATATGTCGTTTTGAATTAAAAATGGTAATTCCGATTTTTTTCTGACGTTGAAGCTTGACTCAAACAGATTGCGATAATGCCTATTGCAACTCATTTGGGCCATTCCACTGCAGGCCTGATTTTCAACATCTTCGACGAACCTAACGCCCCATTCGCCAGCAGGATCGGGAGCGTACAACTGAAAAAAAATCCATCATGAATCCGACTTATCCCGGCGTTTATATTCAGGAAGCTCCCAGCCCCGTCCATCCCATCACGGGCGTGGCCACCTCAATCGCAGCGTTTGTCGGCTATACCGACAAGGGCATCGACAATCGCGCGGAACCACTTTTCAGCTATTCCGATTTTGAACGCCTGTTCGGCGGCTTGGCGTCGGACAGCGAATTGAGCTACGCCGTCCAGCAATTCTTCAACAACGGCGGGGCGCAAGGCTATGTCGTGCGCGTGCCGAAACACGGCGCCAAGGAGGCGGATCTCTTCATCAAATTGGAATCCAGTTCCACGAATTATTGGGAATTCTTCGCCTTGAGCAGCGGAAGCTGGGCCGATGGGAATTTGCTGGTTGATGTCGATTTTAACGGGCTTAGCGAGGTGATCACGGGGACCATGACGGTCGACGGATCAGGCAACGTGACAGGCGTTGGCACCCAGTTCTCGTCACTCGAAGTCGGCCAATGCCTGGTGTTCGCCGCGGATCACACCCATACCTTGTGGCAAATTACCAAGATTACCAGCGACACGGTCTTGGCTTTGACCACCTTCACCGGCTCGTCCGCCGTAATCGCTTTCAGCGGCGCCGCCATCGGCACCGCCACCACGGCCTCGGTTTATCTCGACCCCCTGGCCTGCAATGTGACCGTGACTAATCTGACGGATGGAACGGTGGAATCCTTCCCTGATGTTTCATTCAATCCCAACAACGCGAATTTCTTGCCGAGTGTGATGAACGATTTCGATACGGGCTCGCAGTTGGTCAACGTGACGCCGCCTGCATCGTTTGACAACCCGCCCGTGCCTCCTGTGCCCACGGGGATTGTCGGCAAACCTCTGGTTTTGAACACCGTGCTGAATGAAATTTGTGGCAGCGCCGCGGTGTCGGGGACCGTGGCTCTCAAGGGCGGGTCGAACTCGGTTACAGGAACGGTAAGCTTTACCGGCGAAGTGACTCCGGGCCAGATGATCGTCTTCGCCGCTGATACGACGGCGACAGCTTATGCCGTCAGCACTGTTTCCGGCACCACCCTGACCCTGGCATCGGTTTATACTGGAGTAGCCAACGGCGTGGTCGTCGCGGCGACCACCGCCACGGTGCGAAACGCCTTGGTTAAGGGTGATTGGTACGTCACGCTCGGGGTTCAATCCCCGGCCACGATGCCGGCGCCACTGCCGATTACGGTCAAAATATTTTCCAACGGAGTCAGCACGCCGCCCGGCTCACTGGCCGGATTTGCGAGCCAGCTGCAAACCCTGATCAACAGCCAGCTGAGCGTCTCGTTGCCCGGATCCTCGGTGCAAGTCTCGGCCGTAACCTGGTGGGGCGCCCCCGCCATCCGGCTTTATGGCATACTTCCCGTCTACCCGGACGCTGTCTTCGAGTTTCAGGTGCCTAGCGGTGGAGCCACCGTCGATCTGGCGGCCATTCTGAATCTGGAAAGCACCTCACTGCTGGTCCAAAATGTAAGTCACTATGCGTTGGGCACGGGAAACCTCTTTCCGCTCAGCGGCCCCAACTCCGGCACCGTACATCAATCCGACTTGGGGTCCGACGGATCGGGATTGCCGCAGTCAGCCGATCTGATCGGAGATCCCGGCCTGTTCACCGGAATTTATGCCCTCGAAAAGGTCGATCTGTTCAACCAACTGTGCATTCCCGACGCGACGCGTGCCCTGCCGGGGAATCAGAGCACGCTCGATCCAATGGTGGATCCCAACACCATCTATGCCACCGCCATCGCCTATTGCGACCAGCGCCGGGCTTTTCTCCTGCTGGATGCACCGCCGAATATCAACACGGCGGCGGCGGCCATCGACTGGAAGTCGACCTTGCTCACCGTCAATGATCCGAATGGCGCGGCCTACTTCCCCCGCCTGCGGCTGGCCGACCCGCTCAACAACAGCCAGCTCCGCACCTTCGCGCCCTGCGGCGTGGTCGCGGGACTGTATGCCCGGATCGACGGTTCGCGCGGCGTGTGGAAAGCGCCGGCCGGGACCGAAGCCACCCTCACGGGTGTGCAGACCATGGTTTACAAGCTGACCGACACCGAACAAGGCGCGATCAATCCCCTGGGGTTGAATTGCGCCCGGATCTTTCCGGTTTATGGCCCGGTCATGTGGGGTGCCCGCACGCTCGTGGGCGCCGATGCCGAAGCCAGCCAGTGGAAATACGTGCCGGTGCGCCGGCTCGCGCTCTACATCGAGGAGAGCCTTTACCGCGGCACGAAATGGGTCGTCTTTGAACCCAATGACGAGCCGCTCTGGTCAGCGATCCGGCTCAATGTCGGCGCATTCATGGACGGCTTGTTCCGCAAGCAGGCGTTCCAGGGACAGACCGCCGACCAAGCCTACTTCGTCAAATGCGACGGCGAAACCACCACCCAGGCCGACATCGATCTCGGAATCGTAAATATCCTGGTCGGTTTTGCCCCGCTCGAGCCGGCTGAATTTGTCGTGATCACCATCTCACAAATGTCCGGACAGGCCCAATCCTAACCATCAACACTTCACAACTAAAAGGAGCTCACCATGGCCGAATTCCCAGCCAATCCCACGCGTTTCGATCCCTACAAAAACTTCAAGTTCCGCCTCAAGTGGGACGGACGCTATGTCGCCGGCATCAGCAAGTGCACCTCGCTGAAGCGGACGACCGAAGTCGTCAAGCACCGCGAAGGAGGCGATCCGAGCACCAGCCGCAAATCGCCGGGCCGGACCGAGTACGAAGCGATTACCTTGGAGCGCGGCGTTACCTATGATCAGGAGTTTGAGGCTTGGGCGGCCAAAGTCTGGCAGATCCATGCCAGCCTCGGCGCCGAAGTCTCGCTACTGGATTTCCGCAAGGACATCATCCTCGATTTCTATAACGAGGCAGGCCAGCTCGCCTACACCTATAATATTTATCGCGCGTGGGTGTCCGAATACGTGTCTTTGCCGGATCTGGACGCCAATGCAAACGCCGTGGCCATTCAGCATCTGAAATTGGAGAATGAAGGTTGGGACAGGGACACAGCCGTGACCGAGCCGGTCGAGAAAAGCTACAATTCAACCCACGCGTAATAACAGGCTGTTTAAAAACTATGCTGGCCGACGCAACACACGATTTGAGCCGCGAGCGAGGCAGAGCTGCCGGTGCAATGCCCCGAAGGCCTTGCCCGGCAGCTCTAACGCGGCTCCCGGCTCAAAGCGGTGTCGCCCTTCGGGTTGCGCCGGAAAACGCTTCCGCGGCGTTAGCTCGGAAGGGGATAGCCTCTCCGAGGATCCCCCCTTCCGAGACGCCTTGCGGACAGCGCTTTCTGGTCGCAACGGCGGCTCAGCAGAATTTTTCAACAGCCTGCCAAGCGTGAAACCCGGGCTGCCCAGGTGAGCTGTCACCCCACTCTTTCTTATGCGGACGATCGTGCCCAATTCTGGAGGTTTAAAACCGCTTTGCGATGGGCGTTTGCTGGAGGCATGGGAACGGGCTTCGTCCGCGGGCGATTCAGGGCGGGCCTCCGCGCTGTTGTCAGCCGGCTGCCCGGAGACAAGCGCCGAGCAATGGGACACGGTGGGGATCCCCGAAGTCGTTCTTCAGTTGGTCCGTCTGCGGCAGGCGAGTTTTGGCTCCGGCCTCACGGCCTATCTGCCTTGTCCCAAATGCGGCGCCCAGCTCGAGCTCGACATCGATTTGGCCCAAATCGTCCGGCAGCTTGAAGCCCTGTCCAATGAGGCAACGGCTGATTGGACAAACGGGGACGACCGCTTTTCGATGCGAATGGTCAGCCGGCTCGATTTGGCCGCGGCCAGCGCCCAGGCCGATCCAGCCGATGCGCGCTGGTCGCTTTTGGAGCGTTGCACGCAGGTCAACGGCCGGCCGGCTTCGGACGGAAAGGGCGCCGCTGCGCTGCGTGCATCTGAAGCCCTGGCCTTGGAGACTTTCACCCGGCTGCACCAAGGTGCGGAAATCACCTTCCGCGTAGCCTGTGTCAATTGCGGCCATTCCGAGGAGACCGATTTGGACATGGCGCGATTCCTGTGGACGGAAGTGCGGCAGCGCGTGGGGAAATTGTTTCGCGACGTGCACGAACTGGCATCCGCCTACGGCTGGCCGGAAGAAACGATCCTCAACCTGCCGGCACAGCGGCGCGAGCGATATCTCGAGATGATCCACTCATGAGCGACCTGCTCCAACGTTTGATTGACCGGACCAAGGCTCCGCTATCGGCCGTCCAGCCGATTCTGCCTTCGATTTATGCACCTGCGGACAGAACGGAAAATGACTCCGGGGCGATGATTCGGACGGAGATCACGGAATCCGCCACCCGACCCGACCCATTTCCACCGCGACAAACCGACGAACGCGAATCTGGCAACGAGTCGGCTCCTATGTCGGGCCATCCCGTTGAAACCCGCGCGAGTCCTGCGGCTCCAGCGCCGCCGCAGCAAACAGCAAGACCCGCGCCGCCGGGCAATGACGCCAGTGTGACGCCGCCAAACTTCGAGAAAAACTTTAGCTCGCCGATGGCTCCTCCGCCGGTAAAGGCCAAGCTCAGCGCTGCGGAAAAAGCCAGGGACAAAGGCACCCTCATAAAAACATTCGTTCCGCAAAGTTTTGGGTCCAAGATGGCCAAATCCGGCGCGAAGCGCGAAGACGCCGGTTCAATTCCCGGCCCCGGTAAGTCAGGGCTTAAGCCCAACGTCCCTCTGCACCAGGACGTCGGGAGACAGGCGCCGGGAATCAACCCCGACCCGCAGTCCGCGCAGACAAAGCCGCCCGGCGCCAAGGCTATCCCGCCAACCGGGCCCGATGTGGCGACAAAAACCGACCGGAACAAGACCATGCCATCGCTCACCGCGACGTTGAAATGGATCGAAGGCAAGGCGCCCCCTGTCATCGGGCACGATGCATCGGAAAAAAAGACCGAGACGAGCCAAAGCCACGGTTCTGGGTCGTTTAAAGAATCTTCGCTTGGGAAGACTTCGGTTCCGCCCGATTCCGAAGCCGCCTCGCAGCGCGAGAATAAGAGCGCTCGAATCCTGAAGCCGATGGACACGGAGGCTTTTCCCACCCGGCAATCCGAAAACTCTGCCAGCAAAGTATCCCGAAGCAACGACCGGGTCGCGCCCGTCGAGGTGAGCGTTTCGATCGGGCATATCGAAGTGAAGTCCGCCCAACCCACCCCGCCCGCGCCGCGGAGAACGCCGCCGCGTCCCCGGGTTACCTTGAATGAATTTCTGAAAAGCCCGTATTCTGGAGGTCCAAGATGAGCGACTATCTCGCCGTCGCCGGCGTCAGCGCGATATTAAAGCAGACCTTGATCGACGCGCTCTCGCCCAACGGCCCCCATTCGATTGTGGACCCGAGCAAGCCGGCGGTAACGGTCGGGCCGCCCGACCTCATTGCCACCGGCGCGGAAGAGCCGGTGCAATTGAATCTCTTCATGTATTACGCCAGCCAGAACCCGGCTTTCAGGAACATGTGCCTGCCTTCCGCCGACAGCCAGGGCAACAAGCTCAGCAATCCGCCGCTGGCCCTGAATCTCCACTATTTGGTCAGCGCATACGGGAAGTCCGAGTTTGATGCCGAGCTTATGCTCGGCTGGGCGATGAAAGTTTTTCACGAAAATCCGATCTATTCCCAGAGTGACATCAGCAACCTGTTGAGCGAAATGTCCGGAAGCACCGCGCCGGAAGTCATTCTTTTGCTCCAGACGACGCTGGCCAGCCAGGTCGAGTCGATCAAGGTCACGCCGGAATCGCTCTCCAACGAAGAGATCGCCCGGCTATGGATGGCTTTCCAGACTCACTACCGCACCACCACTTCCTATCAAGTAACGGTGGTTCTCATCCAGGATACTTCGACCGTTAAGTCGAATTTGCCGGTGCAATCCCGGAACATTCTGGCCTTGGCCATGCCCCCGCCCGTGTTGAAGAACATCTCGCCGACCAATGCCGCCGTCGGGGACATGCTCACCCTGACGGGCTCCTATTTTTTGGGAGACAAAGCCATCAACACGATGGTGCAGTTCGATGGGATGTTGCCTTTGGTGCCAGCGGCCTCGGTGCAGGCTTCCTGCGTGCGCGTCAAGCTGCCCGCCACCTTGCCGGCAGGCGTGCGCAGCGTAAAGGTCGTGCGGCAGGTGAGCTTTGGCGTCTCCACCGATCCACACGCCGGCTACTCGTCAAATCCGCAGCAGTTCCTGTACGTGCCGACGATCACCACGCTGCCGCCGATCACCGCCGCCATTAACACGACCCTGTCCCTCACGGTGACACCGCCGGTCGGGCGCGAACAGCAGGTGGCTTTGATGGTGGGCGATTATTCGATCGCGCTGCCCGCCCGACCGCCGTCCGATCCCGACTTTTCCCCCACGCTCAATTTTCCGATCCCGGCGGATTTTCCCTATAGCACGCCGCCCGTGGCGCTGCCCTTGCGAGTACAAGTCGACGGTGCGCAAAGCAAGCTGACGTTGGACCAGACCCCGGGCAGCCCGACGTACGGCCAGTTCCTGCCCCAGGCACAAATAACCGCATGAAACCGCGCACACTTGAACCACAACAAGCCTGGCTCTCGGAAGCGCTGGATAGAATCCATCTCGCGATCACCGCCGGCGCGTCGGGCGACAAGGACTCTCCCGAACGGCTCGCGCCCACTCCCGCGCCCGGGACCGCCGCCACGCCGCTCGATCACCTGCAGCGAGGCTTCGGACTGAGCCCCTTTGAGTGCGACCTGTTATTGCTGTGCCTGGGATCGGAATTGGAGAGTCGGTTCGGCCAGGCCTGCGCCACGGCCCACAACGATCCACGCATGGCTCAACCGACTTTCGGCCTGGCGTTGGGCGCGCTGGCCGATGCGCACTGGAGTGCGATGGCGCGCGATCGGCCATTGCGCTACTGGCACTTCATCGAAATCACTTCCGGTGACCGTCTGGTCAACAGCCCGCTGCGGATCGATGAGCGCGTGCTGCATTTTTTGATTGGCCTTCCCTGCATCGATGAACGCCTGGAGCCGACGGTTCACTCGCTGGTTGAACTAAAATCAGCGCCGTCTCCCGCCCAGGTTCAATGCGCGCAGATGGCATCGAGATATTGGTCGGGGCCGGTCGAGGATCCACGCCAGCGCCGGCCCGTCTTGCTGGTCGGGCGGAGAAGTTTTGAACAGCAGCTGGTGGCGCAGGAAGCATTCCGGGCCATCGGACTCCGGCCTCACGCCTTGCGGGTGTCGGATATCCCGGCCAACCCGGTCGAACGCGAATTGCTCGCGCGGCTCTGCAACCGCGAGCTGGTGCTCGACGCTTGGGGGCTCTATCTGCAGTCGAGCGATCAGGACGGCGCTGAGAATGTCCGGCATCTGTCGGCCTTCCTTTCACAGATTCGAATGCCGGTGGCGGTCGAGGTGCGCGAGGGCTCGCCTTTGGAACAGCTCGATGGATTGCGCATTTGCGTCCCGATGTTGGATTATGCCGAGCGCAAGGCGTTGTGGGCGGAGAGCCTGGGCGCGTCTGTCGCGGGAATGAACGGCCAGCTGGACCGCATCGCCGAGGGATTCAATTTCGACGCGCCCGCAATCCGGCTCGCCGGCGCGGTCGTTCGCGACACCGTGGCCGGCAGCCCCGACCCGGGACGCCTCGCCTGGCAGGTCTGCCGGATCCACGCCCGCAAGTCGCTGGATAATCTCGCCCATCGCATTGAACCGAAAGCCCGCTGGGACGACTTGGTGCTTCCTCTGCTGCAAACCGACATCCTTCGGCAGATTGTTGCGCATGTTCGC
>Ga0210395_10001355_pt1 | contig 19000 bp, 21 predicted proteins | sample IncBWH4OmetaG_FD_150861 | JGI IMG/M metagenome (GOLD analysis project Ga0210395, IMG submission 150861) | Forest soil microbial communities from Barre Woods Harvard Forest LTER site, Petersham, Massachusetts, United States - Inc-BW-H-4-O ...
GGGCCAAGCGACGATCACCAGCAACAGCACTGTGCCGGCCGATCAGACGGTCAAGAACGTGCCGAGTGTTGTCGCGCCGGGCCTGGCCGCGGCCGGGCTCGAAACCTGCCTCGGGTCAGTTTCCGGCGGCGGCGCGGTTCTCGGGACCGGATTGAGCTTCGGCACCACCATCCCTGATCCCGGCTGCGCGGCGCGGCTCGATGCGCGGACGCTGTGGAGCATGGGCTTGAAGAAGGCCGCGGTGGCGCGGCTTTGTCTCAACCCCGAAATCTACCGCGCGATGCCGGAGGTTTGCCGCCAGTACCTGCCGCAGCCCGCGCCGGTGTTGAGCCGCTACGCGCAGGCCACCGAGGATCCCTCCACCGTCGGCAACATCTGGCTGGTGGAAGGGACGACAGCCAAGAGCCGTCTTTGCAAGGACTACGATGTGACCCAGCAGCGCTGCCGCGTCTGGGCTCGCACCGTTCACCATTCGGCACCGAAGAAGAAGCCGGTGCCGGGCGGTGAAGCTGTTCACGCGGCAGTACCACCCGCCCCGGCATCCGCCGTGGCGGAAACCGAAAAGGAGGAGTCACAATGAAGAAGCTATTGATGAGTGTTGCGTTCATGGCTCTGGTGGGAAGCATTGCGCCGGCTGATGCCGGCTCCACGCTCGCCATCGGCGGCGGATTCAATCTTGGTAATGTGACCACGATCACCGGCGCTGGAACGTTGGGCAATGCAGGGGCAGCCTCGGCGGCCCAAGGTATCAATACCTCGGTGGGGAGCGGTGTTGCCGTTGCGACGCCTGCGGGAAGCCTCAGTGCGGGCATTGGCAGTTCCATCGGCCAGTCGATCGGTCAGTCCAGTGCAGTGGCCGGTCCGGGCGGTGGCGCGGCGTTGAGCGGCGCCTTCTCCAACAACGGCGGTGTCGGTGTCGGTGGCGGTTTCACCAACGTGCTGCCCTAACGTAAACGACAGCAGCATGGTGGTGAATCTTCATCACCATGCTGCTGTTCGGGCCGGCCGCGCGACGTTTGATCCCTCAGAGATGCAAAGGGGAGAGAAGCTGCTTTTAGCAGCGCCGCCACAGGTCCTGGTCCGCCCCAACGAGGCGAAGGAGAGTTCAGCCACTTCCGGTTCTGGGCCCTTTTTCGACGTGGTCAGTTTAATTGACGATGTCGGTTCGCGGGGGGGTAAAGCGGACTCGCAGCCGATAACGCAAAAACGACGCGATTGACCCAAACCGGGCATCGAGCGGCGCACGGCTATTCGTCGAAACGTGAACCCCTTCACACTCGTAGTCCGCCGGTCATCCTATACTCCCTTAGCTAACGCTGGGGCTGTTCACGAAGATTGGAGGACGCTGCTGCGTGAACCAAACCTTGAAAAAGCTGAACGCGCTGGTCGGCGACCTCGGTATCTCACTTGAGGGCGCAAGCATACTGCCCGGCGATCGCCTCGGGGTCTACAAGGCGATGGCGGACGGCGGTAAAGCCGACATCCCGTCGCTGTGTCGGCTTTTGACCCCGACTGAGACATTCGGCCCTAGCGACACCCCGATAAAATGGGCATAATTACGTTCGAGAGCTGCCCAGAAAACGGAGACACGCTTCTACAGTTTCATGGATTGATAGTTGGATCCCTACGCAGCGTTTTGCAGTGCAAGGAGACCGATCTGAGCCATGGCTGAAATTCGTGACATCAAGTTCGGCCGGAGCAATGAGCGACCACGCGATGCGACACCGCGTCGCCTTGCTGCGATTGTCGCTGGCGATATCTCGGGCTACAGCCGCCTAATGGAACTCGATGAAGAAGGGACGCACGCTCGCGTCAAGCGGATCGAGCGAGACCTCATTGAGCCCAGTATTGCGGAGCACCACGGAAGACTCGTCAAAACTACCGGCGACGGCTTCATTGCGATCTTTGATAGTCCTGTCGAAGCCGTAAGATTCGGAATTGTCATTCAACAGAACATGGTTGGACGCAACGCATCGCTACCGAAGCATCATTGGATCGAATTTCGGATTGGTGTCAATCTCGGCGATGTTATTATCGAAGCAGACGATATTTACGGTGACGGTGTCAATATTGCTTCGCGTCTTGAGGGCATTGCCAATCCCGGCCAGGTTTACATTTCAAGCGGCATTTATGAGCAGGTAAAAAACAAGCTAGTTTGTGGGTATGAGTCGCTCGGAGATCGCAAAGTCAAGAACATCACCGAACCCGTGAGAGTCTACCGCGTGCTTGCGGATCCTGCGGTGTTTTACGAGAACCGTAAGCGACGCGAGAATATTCTAATTTTTTTACTTAGCCTCACTTTGCTGGTCATTGCCAGTGGAGCGCTCTGGTACGTGCTCACGCAATCGTATGGCAAACACGAGAAGCAGGCGTCAGCCCCTGTTTCGCCTCCGGTCGAGATGCTCAACGTGCCCTCATCGCCGGCACCTGCAGCGAAACAAGCTGCGCCGCAAGCCGCCCCTCCAGTAACTCCCGCCGTTAAGCAAGCAACGCCGCAACCTCAATCCGCTTCTGCGGCCGCGTCCCCCGCTCAGCCGGTGTCGTCGGTCCGAGAGCCCGAGATGACTCCAATTCGTGGCGGTAGTTTCATGATGGGTAGCAATGACGATGCCACAGAGAAGCCAACTCACCAGGTCACGATCAAACCGTTTGCGATCAGCAAGTACCCCGTGTCTGTTCGCGAATGGAACGAATGTGCGGCGGCGAAGGCGTGCGGGTTCATAGCTGCCGGCAAAGATGATGCGCCGGTCACGAACGTAAGCTGGAGCGATGCCAAACAATTCGTCGCCTGGCTCGCGGGCGCGGCGCGAAAGGCCTATCGACTCCCGAGCGAAGCCGAATGGGAATATGCTGCGCGCGGAGGAACGCAAACAAAGTACTGGTGGGGCGACCAGTTTGAACCTGGCATGTCCAATTGCAAGAATTGCACCGACATCGCACCCACCGAGCAGCCGATGAAGGTAGGGAGCTTTAAGCCAAATCCGTTTGGGTTGTATGAGATGGGGGGCGGCGTCGATCAGTGGGTCGAGGACTGCTGGCACAAAAATTTTCTGGGCGCTCCAGTGGACGGTTCACCGTGGGTCGAGGGCGACTGCGTTGCTCACGTTATTCGATCCGGTTCCTGGAAAAATGATGCGCGGTATGTGCGACCATCGAACCGCGACAGTTACGACACAAACGTTCGATATCCAACACACGGATTTAGAGTAGCTCTTTCTCCTTAAATCTTTCAGAGGAGCATCTTTATGAGGATCGCGCGGCTTGTCCTGCTATCGGCGGCGCTGGCGTCCGTGTCGTGCGCTGCCCACGCTCAGGGAAAGCCCGCACCAAAAGATGCCCTTGTCTACTTCGTGTGGCCGCAAGACGGAGCGACAATCAAGGGCGCATTTTGGTGTCGTTTCGGTCTGCGCAACATGGGCGTTACTCATGCTGGCGACGATTTTCAGAACAGCGGTCATCATCATTTGCTAGTTGATGTGAATGAACCTATCGATCTCAATGAACCGATCCCACAAGACAAGACCCATCTTCATTACGGAGCGGGTCAAACCGAGGCACGTATCGATCTGCCGCCTGGCAAACACACTCTCCAATTGGTGTTGGGCGATGCTAAGCATTATCCGTTCAACCCACCGATCGTTTCGGACAAAATTACCGTCAGGATAAAGTAGAATTTGTTTGGTTGAGTTCTCTTCTGATTCGAACCGACCAAACAAATTCTTGCGCAAATGCTGGGCTGCGTCAGCCGCCGGCTTGTGGATAGCTCACGTTTTTCGGGTGCTGCGGACAGAGGCGCTAGCTTCAGTTCCCGCCGCGGCCTCCGCGCTGGACACCAAAATGCCCATCATAAGCGCTGCCTCGGTCCCAATGACGACCATTCGCCGACTAAATCTGCGTCAAAAGTCACGCGGGTTTTTTGCCGCATTGCTTCAGGACTTCAGTTCCAGATCTTGTTTTGAGTGAGGCTGCAGAATGGCGCCAGTCAAGTCCAGCCTGATGGCGGTCGCTGTCATACTTGGTCTCGCCTTAGCCGCTTCCTTTTGCTGGGAAGTATCGGAATTGGTGTGGAACCATAACTGGAGCGGGTCGGGTGAACAGTGGGTAGCTTTCGTCTCCATAGTTCTCGGCGGGTGCGCGACGCTTGTGGGCGGTGCCGCGCTCTTTGCGCTTTTGCGACAGGGTAAGGCGAGACGACTAAGCCAATCTCGTTCTGCCGACGGCTCCCTACGATTGGTCTCGCATATAGCGGTGAAGCAGGCTGATTTTCGCGCGGCGTTCTTCGGCGACTGAATCCACTACGAGCGTAGTACGGGTTGCGACGCCGTCAGCGATGCCATGGTCGCAGAGTTCACCATTTCTGAATGAGCGGTCAATGGCGCGTTCAGTCGTTCATCGAAGGTCTTCGCAAAGCGGGACTTTGGGAATGATAAGCACTCTAGCATTTTTTGCTATTCCCGACTGGTAAGTTGGTCGCGCTCGCCAATCCGGAGCCGTCCACACATGGCACGAACCGGACCAACCGGATCAGTGCATTGATGTCCGTTCATCGGGGTAGACGGTGTCCGGCACGCCGTCACGACGACGCGAAAGACCCGAAGCCGACATTCGTCCCATTTTCACCGGAATGCTCGCCTCTTCTCGCGTAGATTGTACCCGCGTGCGAGGGGTACCGTGACCCGCTTCGTGATTGCCACTGCGCAGGCGCGGCTGGACACGCGGCAACGACGTCAAGGTTCCGCCCATTCGGTGTGGCGCGGCCGCCACTCCGGGAGATTTTCGTTCTGACGCTGTCGCATGGTGCTTGCCCCGCAGCCGAAACGGGCCAAGCTAGCGCGCGAGCAATCCCCAGGGCGTCGGGAGCTTGGCATGGCAAAGTCGCGAACTTGTGCCGCGTTGCTTCTTTCGGTTGTTGTCGCCTCGAGCGCCGCCGACGCGTGGGCCGACGACGTGATGCCGGCCAAGGCGCCGCCGATGCTGACGGACTCAAAGCCGCGTCTTTGCACCGACCCCACCGACTTCATCACGACTAATTGCCAGCTCACCTGGCAGGGCATCACGGTGTTCGGCATCGTTGACGCGGGTTTCGGCTGGCAAAGCCACGGCGCGCCGTTTGACACACGATCCGCGGTCGGCGCCTCATACCTGATCCAAAAACAGAACAGGGGATCGCTGTGGAGCCTTGCACCCAACGCGTTAAGCAACTCGACCATTGGCATCAAGGGAATCGAGCCGATCGGCGGAAGCTTTTCTTTCATCTTTGATCTCGACGCGGGATTCGATCCGTATTCTCTGCGCTTCTCGAACGGAGCGGGATCGGTTGCAGCGAGCAACGGCGTCCCCCAAAATCTGCAAAGCTCTTACTCGGACTCTAGCCGGGCGGGCCAGTGGTACAACGGTCAGGGTTATGCCGGCGTCGAGTCTCCGACCTACGGGAGGCTGACCTTTTTGCGGCAGAACTCGCTGACGCTGGATGCTGTCTTCGACTACGACCCGTTTGGTGCTTCCTACGCCTTCTCGCCGATCGGCTTTCAAGGCATCACCTGCGGCGGCGGCAATACGCAAAACTGCAGAGACACGACGTCGGTGAAATACCGGCTCAACATCGACCATTTCCGATTTGCCGCGCTGTGGCAGTTCGGCGGCTACGGCCAGAACAATGCTTCAAACGGAGCCTATCAGTTCGGCGTCGGCGCCGACATCCCGATCCGGGGCAAGGATGTGCTTTCGGTCGACGCCATCTTCAGCCACGTCACAGATTCCGTGGCGCTCGCGCTTGCGCCGGGAGCCAATAATGCCTTCGGGATGCCGATCCCTCCGTTCCTGCCGCAGACGCTGACGGCGACGATCTCCGACAACACCGCCGCGATGTTCGTGGGCAAATACACGACCGGGCCGCTCAAGCTGTTCGCCGGTTACGAATATATCCACTATGGGGCGCCCAGCGATCCACAGGCCGCCTTCACGGATATCGCGGGAAATTTTCTTTGCCTGGCGTGCCAGGCGGTCAACAACACGAATATCAACAATACGGCCTATGGCGTGAACGGGCTTGGTAACAAGGTTCTGCAGATCATGTGGACCGGTGCGAAATACGCCGTTACGGATGAACTGGATGTCATCGGCGCCTATTATCATTACATTCAGAATTCGTACTTTGGCACCGCCACCGGAGGGCCCGCCTTCTGCTCCGACAGTTCGCATGCGCAATGCGCCGGAACGTACGATGCGATTTCTGCGGCAGTGGATTGGAGGTTTGCACCAAAGTGGGATCTCTATTTTGGCATGATGTTCAACCAGGTGCATGGCGGGTTGGGTTTCGGCTTCTTCCAGCACAGCAATATTGATCCCACGGTTGGGATGCGCTTGCGGTTTTGAAGACCCGCGATCGCAGGGACTTTGGGCGACGGTCCGGCAGAATGACAACCGCAATGCCGCACGAGGCAGAAGCATTTGCGCGATTCGGCCTCAGGCCGGATTGGGTTTCCGACAGAGGCAGCGCCGCGACCCATGCCAAAATGAATTGTTCGACGACAGGCTATTCTGTTATGGAATTGAGATGGAGATCCGGACGCTTCGCGCTTTCGTCGAGGTGGTACGGCAGGGCGGCTTCTCGCAGGCCGCCAAGACCGTGTTCGCGACACAGTCGACGGTCAGCAAGGCAGTCAAGCAGCTGGAGGACGAGTGCGGCGTGCTGTTGCTCGATCGCATCGGCCATCGCAGCAAGCTGACGGCCGCCGGCGAGATCGTCTACCGGCGGGCACAGCGCATCCTCGCGGAGCGGGACGACCTGATCGCCGAGCTCGGCGAACTGCGTGGCCTCAAGCGCGGCGTGCTCAGGCTCGGGCTGATGCCCGTTGGCAGCGGGACGTTGTTCGCACCGCTGTTTGCGATCTACCGCAAGCGCTATCCCGGCATCGACATCCGGCTGGTGGAGTACGGCAGCGAGCGCCTGCAGGAGATTCTGCTCTCGGGCGAAATCGAACTCGCGGCTTCGCTCCTACCCGTGTCGGAAGCCTTCGAATGGAAAGACGTCCATCGCGAGCCCCTGACGGTTCTGCTGCCGGCGGGCCACACGCTCTCGCAACGCCGGTCCGTCGACCTCCCGGCGTTGCGGGAGGTACCGTTCATTCTGTTCGAATCCGGATTTGCACTCAACCGCATCATTCTGGACGGCTGCCACAGACACGGCTTCGAGCCGACTGTCGTTGCGCGTAGCAGCCGGATCGATTTCATTGTCGCGCTTGCCGCAACAGGCGTAGGGGCCGCCTTTCTGCCGCGGATGATCGCGGAGCAGCGCAAGCATCCTTCCATCGCCCGCGTGCCGCTCGCCGAAGCGGACATGGACTGGCACATCGCCATGATCTGGCGGCGCGGCGCGTATCTGTCGCATGCCGCGAAGGCCTGGCTCGATCTCGTGGCGACCACGCGCGGCAAGAAATAGGGCCGCAAGCCACGCGATCATTCCAATAACGACTGAATTTCAGTCGAACAATTCATTTTCATCATGGCCCATTGCGACATACATGTCCTGGCAAGGCATCGCACTCGGATGCCGCGTTCTCGCACAGGAGACCAGCCATGACGATGCGTTCTCTTTTGGCGTTGGGGCTGTTGATGACCCTATGTGCCCCTGCCAGTGCCGCGACAGTGAATCAATCTCGCACACGTGGTGGCTCCGCCGGTGGCGACGTGGGAGGATACAGCAGCGCGCAGGTCAGCAATATCGAGATTGACCACGTGGCACATTTTCCCACCACGCTCCGCTTCGGAAGACAATGGTCTGGATACAGCATGTATCCGTACGACCCGGATTGTCACGACTTCAACTTTCGACATCCGGACTATCCTTCGCAGCCGAGCTGCGGCTAGTCACATCCCTACCATTGGTCGCTCCTTGATTGTCATTTGCGGGGGAATGAAATAAGCGCCGGGTTGGCCCCAGGACCAAACCGGCGCTGTTTTTTAGGTCGCGCGAAGGCGGACGGATTGTGGTTAGAAGCGCCCCTCCCCCGGAGGGAAATCGAACATGTCAAAGAGATCGCCGATCGCCGGCATGTTCAAAGGCACCCACGGGTTCAACTCTTCGATCATGATCGGGTTCGGCAGGTTGTCGCGGCTGCGATTCGAAATCTTGTTGAGACGCCAGTTCCGTTCGATGAACTTCAGGACCGACACCTGATCGGTGTAGGTATGCGACACGCGTCCGCCGGTGGAGTACGGCGAGATCACGAGCAGCGGAATACGCGGGCCGTCGCCGAAGAAGTCGAGCGGCTGAATGAACCCGCTGTCGTACAGGCCACCGCTTTCGTCGAAGGTGACGATGATCGCGGTCTCGGCGAACAGCTCAGGGTTGGCCTGGGTGCGGTTGACGATATCCTGGATGAACTCTTCCAGAAGACTGACCTTGCCGCTGCCGGGATGGCCCTGAAGACCGCCGTCCATCTTCACGAAAGAAACCGCCGGCAAATTGCCGCTGGCAATGTCGGCGTAGAGATTGTCCGCGATGTCCTTGAGATGAGCCGCCCGCTGGTTCGGATCGGCCATGACCGACTTCGAATACTGGAACGGATTGCAAATATCGCAATATCCGCTCCGGAGGATCGCGTCGAAGGTGTCCGTGGCGCCGTTCGTAACCTTGACCGCGGAGTCGAAGCCGCCGCTGTAAAACGCCCAGGAGATGTTATGGGCATTCAGTTCATCGCCGATATGCCGGATCGTTATCGGCGGCATCACGGTCGAACTGACCGGGTTCAGCGTGCCGGTCGGCGTAAAGGCCGGGTCGGCGTCACGAATGGGATAGTAGGCGCCCGGCGCGCAGTTCGGACCGACAAAATAGGGAAGTGAGGCGAGATAGGAGTGAATCGCGCCAACGCCGGGCTGCGTCTTGTCCTTGCACATCACCCAGGTGCCGTTCGACTGATAGGTGTTGACCGTGCCGGCTTGCGGATTGGGATTGGTGATGCTTCCCGTCGGCGTCCCCGGCGTACCGTCGGGGTTGGCGAAGAACGGGTTGTCGCCGTAGGCGATCCCGAAAGCGCCTGTGACCGATCCACCCATGATCGCCTGGTGGAAATTGTCGGAAATCGCGTACTGGTCCGCCAGCGCCTTGAAGATCGGCGCGTCTCCGTCCGTCATGTTGAAGAACGCCATGTCCTGGCCGCCGTCGCCCGGGACCTGGCCCGGCGCGGTGCCGTTGGTGACGGCGACAAACGGATACAGATCGTGCAGGCAGCCCGTCGGATTTTCCAACGTCGCATGGTGCATGCTGCAATCGTTCATCTGCCACATCTGGAACAGCTGGTGGATCGTGTCACCTTCATAGGCGTCGTAAGGCAGCTCAGTGCTGGTCTGCTGGAAAGGGCCCGAAGGCAGCTGATTGAAGCCGGGGATACGGATATCCGGGCCGCTTGCCTTGGTCGATGTAATGGGCGAAGGGGCTTGCGCGAAGCCGCCGGTCGCCAGCGTCTTCTGGTCCTGCGGCGGCAGATCGGGATCGCCTTGCGGGAAAGTGGCGGTCGGCACGCCGGCCGCGTTGACGATGCCGGCCTCGATGCCGATGCCGAAAGGCTGCGCCGAGTTGAGGGTTGGCACCGGCAGGAAGGTGTAAGGCGTCTTGCTCACCGGACTCAAAAAGAACTGGCCGTTGTTGCTGCCGGTCGTTACCTCGAATTGCTGTCCCTTGGCGAAATTCTTGCCCGGCGTGCCGTCAGCATTGACGATCCCCTGCGACAGCAGGTTCCAGATCTTCTGCCCGTTTTTCGGCCGATACGTGGCGTAGATATTATCGAAGCTGCGGTTTTCGGCGACGATATAGATGACGTGCTTGATCGGCGTTTCCGTCGAGAACTGCTTCGCCGGAAACGGCGGCGGGAACGGAAACGGAAATGACGGCAGCGGTGGCAGCAGCGCTGACGGCGTCGCAGCGAGCGCACCGCGCTCGGCGCCATTCGGGAGCAGAGCCGCACCCAAACCCAACAGGGCCGTGACAGAAACGCCGGCGATCATCTTGAGCCGGCTTTTTCGACGAATGGAAGTTTGCGGAGACATATTTCTCTTTCTGAACGGAGATTCGGGGCAATTCCGCGCGATGATTAGTCAGGCTCGATGACAAAAAAGATTAGGATTTATGTAACGCTCACGACGAGCGATCACGAAAACGAATTCGCGGTCGAGACCGCCGCAGTAATATGCAATTGACGTCGCAAACAGCATGCGTCCGCGCTCGACGCGGCGACGATGTCCCTTCGGCGGGGCCAATCAGACGAGAAGAACGCCAAATGGCCGAACAAATAAAAGTTGTTCAAATGGAACTTATTCTCGTTTTGGTTGTTGTGACGGCGGTCCCCCAAAGCTGACGGATCGAAGACGAAAAGCCAGTTTGCCGCCGGTATGAAACCGAAATCCTCTCGAATGCCGCCGCAATTGATGATGTTCAGCGATGAACTTCTCATCTCCGCCCGCCGATTTCGCGCGGGTCACGGATGTTCGGTTATCGCGTTGCGATGACAGGTCTGCCGAGCGTTGCGAATTAGCTCGCTATCTTCTCTCGAAAGGCGCAGCGATGATCCCTGCTGTGGCGCTCGGCAGCTGCTGAGTGGCCAGGCAACTGCGGCAACTCCATCGGCTCCCCGTGAGAGAGTGAGGCTATCCATGTCGACAGATCAGACGCCGGTGCCGAATGTGCTTGTCGTGGAAGACGAGATGGTCCTGCGCATGCGCGCAGTCGACATCGTGGAGGATGCCGGGTTTCGTCCCGTCGAAGCCGTCAACGCAGACGAGGCAATATCGATTCTCGAGTCCCGCTCGGACATCTCGCTGCTATTCACCGACATCCAGATGCCCGGCAGCATCGACGGCCTGAAACTCGCCCACGCGGTGCATGAACGCTGGCCCTCGATCAAGATCATACTGGTTTCTGGTCAAGTGAAGCCATCCGACGCGGAAAGGCCGGAGAACAGCCGGTTCTTCGGCAAACCGCTGGGCGTCGAGCAAATGATCGCCGAGTTGCAGGCGATGGTCGGCGCGGGTGCGCTAAGGATCGTCCCGAGCGCAATCGGCTGGCCGGCGGATCAAGCGCTTCAGGCAACGGAGACGATCGACCCCTCGTTCCGATCCGCGCAGGAGGCCGTCCTGTCGGCGGAGAACGACAGCCTTCGCCTGCTGCTCGAACAAGCCGGGATAGATGCGCAGGCCCTTCTAATCCAGGCCGGGATCGATGCCGAGCAGCGAGAGGCCGCCGACAAATTGCAGAAGCTGATCCTCGGGGAACTTCATCATCGCGTCAAAAATACCCTGGCTATGGTCAGCGCGATCGCATCCCAGAGCTTCCGCGCAGCGCCGAGTATCGAACACGGACAGAAGGCAATGGAAGGCAGGCTGGCCGCATTGGGACGAGCCCACGATCTGTTGATGCAGGTCAGCTGGGCCAATGCAAGCCTTACTCATACGCTAAGCAGTGCGACGGAGCCCTATGACAGTCAGGGGGACCGGCGCTTTCATTTCAATGGACCGGATATCAGGATCACCTCCGTAGCCGTCATCGCGCTTGCGATGACGCTTAACGAGCTGTGCACCAACACGACCAAATTCGGAGCCCTGTCCGTTCCCGCAGGCCGCGTCGAAATCGCATGGACGATAGACGAGGCGAAGCAGAGGCTCTGCCTTGTTTGGACAGAACGAGGAGGTCCGGCGGTCGAGCCTCCGACACGGCGAAGCTTCGGCACCCGAATGATGGGGTCTCTCGGCCGACAATTGACGGGACAGGTGCGGCTCGAATACGAACCGGGTGGATTCATCTACTCGTTGGATGTGCCGCTCAGCTCGGTCGCGGCGGCCGCGTAAGCTGCCCGCGATCCGACGCCAATTCGGGCGGAAGTTGGCCGGCACTACTCGTGCGGCGCACTCTTCGTCTTCGACGACGAGGCGAAAGCGTCCTTCACGGCGCTGGAGAGTTTTGACAGCGTGCAGAACAGCGCGTCCTCGGCGCAATGCCGCGCCTTCTCCCGCTGCTCGGCGACGCGGCGCGGGACAGGCAACGGCACGCTGGCCGGCGTCAGCGCCAGCGGCGCGCCGGCCGGTTGACGCGCGGTTTCGATGTCGACGCGGAGCTTCTCGTTCTGCTGGGTGGCGAGCGCCGCCGAAATCGCCTCGCGCCGTTGCGTCTCGAGGTAGCCGATATATTCGCGGTCGATCGCCTTGCGTTCGTCCGCGGTCGGATTGGGACCCGCGATGTCGAACTTCTTGTCCTGCATGAAATCGTAATAGCTGTAGCCGCCGTCCGGCTTGCGCCGTCCCGCAAACCGCGCGCCGCAGCCGGCGATCAGATTGCCGGCTTCATCGCCGGGCAGGCCCTGGGCCTGCGCCCGCTCGACACAATCTTCGTAATCGCGCGCCAAATCCGGCGATGGCCCGGGAAGAAGCCACACCACGACGAGCGCAACGGCAGCCGCCGCGGCTGCGGCCGCCACCAGCCAGATGCGCTCGCGATTCCCTAACTGAAACATTCCCTCGGTTCCCCGCAGCACCGCCGATCCGAAATCACGCTGGCCCGCTGACATCAGCGTTCCGCCGCAGGACTTCAGATCAATAGAGATACCAGACCCCACCCAATATCGGCACCTGCTTATCAGAAGTTCGCAAAAAGGCGGTGATGCCGAGAGAAAAGCGAGCGTCAAAAAAGCCGGTTCCGATTCGCCCACTAGGCGGTCCGAATGAGGGTTTTTGCGGGCAAGATGAGGTTCATGTTGCAGCACTGCCACAACCGCTCGTTTTTTGGCGCGCGCATTTTCTCGCCATCATTGAGATGAGATCGTCCCACATAGTGCCTTGGTCAGCTCGAAAAAGGTGCGGCCATGCCGGTCAAGAAGATGATTGCAACGTTTGCCTCGGTCGCGGCGGCTGCCTGCGGCCTGTTTGCGTTCAGCTGGGTTGGCCTCGCGCTCCTCGGTTTTTAAGACTTTTAAGCCACACTGACCGGCGCAAGCGCGGCCCGATAGTGGCCGGCAAGCCACAGATGGGACGGAAAGCCGCAAGCGCTTGAGCCCGATCGAGGGCGAGCGCGGTCCCCAAGAATCATTCAAAAGAATCATTCAAAGAATCGGTCCAAGGACCGGTCGAACAGCCGGCCGGCAAACTGGCCTGACAAACCGCTCAAAACCTCAAACGAACTTCTTGAACGCGCTGTTGAGATCGGCGAACGCGATGGCGATTTCGTTGCGAATCGATTCCAGTTGCGCGAAATGCCGGTGGACCTCCGAAATGCGCTGCTCGGCCATCCGCTTATTGTCGGCGAACCCCGCCACGCGGGCGCCCAGCGTCTGGTTGCCGACGGTTTCGACGTCTTCGAGACCGGCGGCGAGCTCGGCGTGCCGTGTGTTCAATTCCGCGATCAGGGCCTGAACGCCTTCGCCGGGCGCGCGCAGCGGCGACAGTTCGTTTTGCGAATGGATCAGGTCTTTGCGGTAACGGTTGAGCGTGGTCAGTATCTCCTGCAACGCGCGCAAGCGACTTCGTGTCTCGCCTGAGAACTGGTCCAGTTCGTCCAGGCGATCCTTCAGGCTCTTGCCGTCGGCGTCGGTTTCGACCTCGGCAAAGGCTGCCGCGAGATCTTCCTGACGTTTCTTGAATTCGGCCATGTCGCGGCGGATGGTGTCGAGGACGGCAAAGGACCCCTCGAGCCGCGCGATCCGCAGTTCAGCGTCCTTCTTGCCGCTATCCAGCACCGCGACGCGGGCCGCGATCATGTCGCCCTCGCCTGTCGTCTCCAGCGCCTCGATCGCCTTGACCAGATGATCACGGGCCGTCTGCACTTCGCCGAGCAACGCCTTGACGCCGCTCTCGGGCGCCTGCAGCCGCACCAGCTCGCTTTGCGAGGTCGCGACTGCCTCCTTGAGGCGGGTGAGTAACGCAAAGGCGTCCTGCAAGGCCTGATGTCTGGCCTGAAGCGGCGCGGTCTTCTGATCGAACTCCTTCAGCGCATCGATGAAGTTGTTGTTGTTGTCGTCGGTCTCGATCTTGTCGAGCGAGCGGGCGAGCTGGCGCTGGCGATCCTTCAGCTCCTCGAACACCGGTTCGATGGCGCGGCGCTTTTCGGCGACTTCGCCAATCTGCTCGCGCAAGGCCTGCTGGCGGCGGCGGACGTCGTCCAGCCGTTCCTTCATGTCGACGGCCTCGTTGCGCCCGCGCTGCAACGCCAGCCGCGCCTCGGACTCCGCCAACTGCTTGTGAACGGTGGACAGCACATCCTCGGGATCGCTGGTCTGAAGATGGGCGACCGCGGCGTCGAAATCCTTTTGCGAAACGGCCGCGAGCGCCGCGCCCTTTTTGGCACCCAGCATGCCGCCCTGCGCCGCACGGGCGTCCTGCGCCTCACGTGTCAGGCGCCAGGACTGCCAGAGGGTCGAGGCGGTCAGCGCCAGCGCCACCAGGGCGATCAGGATCGCGGCGATCTGCTGGGCCGGCGACAAGGCCTGGAAGGCCTCAGGGGCCTGGGCCACGTCGAAATGAAAAGCGACACTTGCGAGCACGACGGTTGCGGCCAGCAGCAGCAGCCACGCCAAGAGACCCCACATCGCAAATCCCCAAAATCAAACTTCGAACCCGGCCTCTTTCGACGGCCGGTCACTCAAAACGAGACCGGCCCAAACACGGCCGGCAGGGGCATCAAAGCAAACGGGGACATCCATATCGGGCCAAAGCGGGCCCGGCAATGCTTCCAAGGATAGCTAATCAGGTCTGGCTTAGGCTCTCTCGACGTCCATTTGAGCACGGTTGGGCGGAAGGTTGTGAAGCGGCCTTGTCCCAAGTGGTACGAGCATGCTTCGCCTCAACTAGTAGTTTCGCAATGGTGTTCTTGCTACATCCGGCGAACGGAGTGGCTGGGTATCAAGGCGAACGGCGGACTGAGCAGATCATTACGCCGTTGAAAAGGCCCATCAATATCATTTATGTCATTAGGTGATATAATGACCTTGACATATATAGGTGTCTGATCTATATTGATTTTCATGAGGCGGCAGAGATGGAAGTGGAATTCGATGATCCCAGCTTGGATCGGCTTGAGACCGACCCAAGTTTCACAGCGGGTCACGACGCATCAACCGTCAAAGGATTCCGGAAGGTTATGCAGCTCATCAGAGCCGCCCTCGATGAAAGGGATTTTTACGCAATGAAGAGCCCGCACTACGAGAAACTAAAGGGAGGCAGGTCTCATCAACATTCATTTCGTATCACGATCAAATGGCGGCTGATCGTGGAGCTAGAGGGCAAAGCCCCGAGCAAAATTGTCCGCATTAAAGGCATCGAAGATTATCACTAAGAGGGAGGGCGAGATGGCAATTAAAATACCCGCCGAAGTATTCCCTCCCGGGGAGTTTTTGGCAGACGAGCTTGAAGCGCGTGGTTGGACGCAAACGGAATTCGCGGAAATCATTGGACGACCGTTCAAGTTAGTAAATGACATCATTCTTGCTAAGAGAAGCGTCACGCCCGAAACGGCTGCTGATTTTTCTGCTGCACTTGGTACGTCTCCGCAGTTCTGGATGAACTTAGAGACGGCTTGGCAACTCTCGAAAGTGCCACCTCGTGACGATTCGATCGCTCGCGCAGCGAAATTGCGCGAGCGGTTTCCCGTCCGTGAGATGTGTAAGCGAGGCTGGGTTCAGCCAGGAGGGTCCATTCATGAGTTGGAACAGAATGTTTTCGCGTTTTTCAACATTTCTTCGGTAGAAGAGCCGATTCAATTCCAGCATGCGGCGCGTCGTAACTACAAACACGATGTCACGGCACACCAATGGGCATGGATTTTTCGCGTCCATCAATTGGCGACTGCCCTGAAAATTCCTGCTTATTCAGAAGCAACGTTACGCAAGAGAATCCTCGAATTAGAAACCCTAATGACTGAGCCAGAGGGAGTCAGGCAGGTGCCTCGCCTCCTATTGGAATGCGGCGTTCGACTTGTCGTAGTCGAGCCGATACCCGGATCTGAGATCCAAGGTGTTTGCTTCTGGATAAATGAGAATAAATCCCCCGTTATCGGTCTAACATTGAAGGGAGACCAGATAGACAAGTTTTGGTTCGATCTGTGGCACGAACTGGAGCACGTTCTTGGCGGTGACGGGAAAGATGGCCCGATTATTGAAGATTTTGACGAGGACGATGTCGGAGATGACGAATCCGAGAAGAATGCCAATCGAGCGGCCGCCGACCATTGCGTTCCATTGGAGGCAATGAAGGACTTTATCCTACGGCACAATCCAATGTTCTCCGAAAAGAGCCTGCTTGGATTTGCTCGCATCATGAAGCGCCATCCAGGTATCATCGCGGGTCAAATCCAAAAACGGACGGGGCGATGGGATTTATTTAAAAGGCACCAAGCAAAGATCAGACACATCCTCATACAGGCCGCCCTTACGGACGGGTATGGAGTCAACACATGACGTACGTGAAGCAGATGCAGCGTATTGTTGATGAGTACCGCCTCAACGGATTGCCTTGGCCAACATCAGCTAAAAATATAGCGGATTGGGCGATTGGGACAGGACGATGGGAACTTCCCGCGGCAGCGATTAGGCGCCGCTGCGCAGATGATATCGCGTCGGCCATGCGCGAAGAGTATATGACCGACAGGAAAGGCCGCCGCGTCAGGCTCTTGCACCCTGCTCCGTTACCTATTGCCGGCCAGACAGAAATGGTTTGGGATGACATCCGAACCGCCCCGCGCGAGCATATGCAGATGTCATTTCAGCATCGACGGCACGGCATTGTCGGCGACTGCCGACAGATGAAAGTGGACGTTGATAGCTACAACGATGCCCACCCCGACGCAGAACCGATTCAGATCGTTTTTGACTTCACGATGGACTTGGCGGAATTGGAAGCGGCAGACGAAGCCGCTTAATCCGCACGCTCCCACTGACCTCGCCTGCCGGGCTCGTCAATGCCGCGTCGAGGCCAGCGGGGAATTCGCACCGATGAAGCGGCCGTGCCCGGCCTCCGTCGCATCGTCGGCCGGAAACATGCATTCGAGCCGCAGCTCCTCTGATGTGACGGTCTGCGGCGTGCCGACGGTGGTGATCATCGAGAAATAGCTCAGCCTCACGCCGTCCTTGACGAAGGTGAGCGGGATCATCGGCAGGCTGTCGTCAGGCGATGGCGCGCGCCATTCGGCCTTGACGCCGGGATACTGCGACAACTCCGCCAACAGCGTCCTGGTCTTTTCATCGATCACGCGGCCGAGCGCTTCGCGATAGACGCGCGCGAGCAACCCGCGTGCGGCCTGCGGCCAGTTCGCGACGAACGGGCGCATGCCGGCGGGATCGAACATCAGGTGCAACAGATTGCGCGGGGTCGGCCGCTTGGTCATGTCGATGAAACAGTTGAAAAGCTGCGGCGCGGCGTCGTTGGTCATCACCACGTTCCAGTGCCGGTCCATGACGATGGCGGGAAACGGCTCGTGCTGGCGCAGCATGCGGGCGAGAGCCTTGCTGATGCTGTCCATGATCGGCGCCTGGAGCGAGGTGTCCTGATATAACGGGGCGTAGCCCGCGGCCACCAGCAGCCCATTTCGTTCACGCAAGGGCACGTCGAGCGCCTGGGCCAGATCGAGCAGCATCTGGCGGCTCGGCGTGCTGCGGCCGCTTTCGATGAAGCTGATGTGCTTCTGCGAAACGCCGGCATCGAACGACAGATCCAGTTGGGTCTTGCCGCGAATATCCCGCCATTGGCGCAACAGGACGCCGGCGGGATTGGCGGCGGGTTTTTGTTCGCTGGCAGTCGCGTTCATGGTCGAGCGGTCCTTCGTTTGATCGTCTGCCCGTGATGCTCCTTGGACCAGGGACGAACGCCCTGATCCAAGGATAACGAGAAAGCACCATTCCAGGACATTATTCAAAGGCACCATTCTGGTCCCCCTTGTTTGGTCCTTTGGCGAAAGGGGCTTTCCGAACTAGCCGAAAGCGGTCGGACCCACCGCGCCGACCCAGCGGCGCACCTTGGTGTTGTCCTTCTCGTCCATGTAGAAGAAGTGGGTCATCGTCGGATGCACCGTCGCATCCGGCTTGTCGTCCGGCGTCATGTCCACCACCCCACGGAACACCTTCAGCGAACCGCCGTCCCAGTATTCGGTGACGTGATGCAGCGCCGTGAAACCGGTGTCGATGAAGGCCTTCAGGTTGGCGCGGATCGCCTCGCGGCCCTTCCAGTCCGCGACGCCAAGGTTGCAGACGGCATCTTCCGCAAAACAGTCAAACCCCTTGCCGAAGGTCTTGTCGTCGATCTCCTTCCACATATCGAGCAGCCACTGTGGTGCTTCTTTCTTCGTAAATACGACTTGCATGACTTTCTCCTTGATCTCTGCTTTTGCCTGGCGGCATGACCGGCTGTCAGGCGAATGATCAGGAAAATAGTCGACTGGCGGCTCGGCTCAATTACATCGGAGGTAATAGGCGGGACGCTTGAGGCGCCAGCTTACGCCTTCCTAAAAAGCCACGCCGATCCGGATGCCACGCCGCCAGACCACGCGGCTCTTCTTCTTCACCCCGCCGTGGAGCAGTTCGAACCGCTCCGGCAACGTCACCGTGGGAGAGACCTCGAGGCAGGCGCCGCCGCGCGAATAATCGACCAGCCGGCAAGCGACCACGGGCGCCTTCGGGCCGACGATGATCTGTGCTTTCGCAGCCTCGCCGCTCGCGGGCCGGACGCGCTGATAAAGCCGCTGCGGTTTGGTCTCGACTGCCATGTCCCATGCTGTGCCCTACCCGGTTACAGCATCCTTAAATCGGCGATGGTGCGCTAAGGAAAACTTTAGCGCGGGCAATTTGAATCAAAACCGCATTCGCAAAAGCGAGAAGCAGCCGTGGCTAGCGACATGATGCAGTCTTCTCGTTCAAGTTTTAGCGAAGCCTCGAACACAGCCTTAAGCCGGTTCACGCAGACTGTGTCGCGATATTTCCAAAAGGGGGCATTCATGATCGACGACAAAGTCAGAATCAAATGCACGAAG
>Ga0210395_10001358_pt1 | contig 18992 bp, 18 predicted proteins | sample IncBWH4OmetaG_FD_150861 | JGI IMG/M metagenome (GOLD analysis project Ga0210395, IMG submission 150861) | Forest soil microbial communities from Barre Woods Harvard Forest LTER site, Petersham, Massachusetts, United States - Inc-BW-H-4-O ...
TTGTGGCCGAGCAGGCACGTCAAAGCGAAATGGCCGAGGTAGTTGGTGCCCATGTGCGCTTCGAATCCGTCGGCCGTGCGCGTCAGCGGCAGGCCCAGCACGCCGGCGTTGTTGATCAGCACGTCAACGCCGTCCACCGAGTCAGCGAACTTTCGCACGCTGGACAGATCGGCGAGATCGAGGTGGGCTATCTCAACGTCGCCGGCCATCGTGGCTGCGGCTTGCTCACCTTTCGGGATCGTGCGGCAAGCGATGACGACACTGTGACCGTTGGCTGCGAGTGCGGCAGCTGTCGCCTTGCCGACGCCGCTGTTGCCGCCCGTGATGATGGCCCTCACCCGGCGATCATCCAGCGTTTTCAACAGTTACGCACCGGATCTGAAGGAGTTGGTGGGATCCATTGACCACTTCGCAGTTTCCCTCCGAGGTCTTCAACATCGCCAACTATTTGCCCCCTGACGCGTGGTTCCCGGCCATCGACGACATGCTCCCTTCCGGCTTGACGTAGCCGGCCCGCCGCGGACCCGTTAACCGGATCATCACCCATCACGGCCACTGACGATTCTCGTCAGCAGCAGGGGCTCTTGCGATTTGCGCCGGCGCGACCGTATAACTCCTACTGAAAGCGTTCAAAGGGGTGGTGGAGCTGGGACCCGATCCGCGCGACGATGTACCAGCGATGGGCATACCCCGCGCCAGTACTCGACCTCGAGGAGTGGAGCGCCGGGAACTTTGACTGGATGGACCCAGTCCACGCTCATCGGATCTACTGGCCCGACCGCGGATACACCCCCGAGCTGGACATCCTGATCGCCGGTTGCGGGGCCAACCAGGCCGCGTGCATTGCCTTCACCAACCCTTCGGCGAAAGTCGTGGCCATCGACGTCAGCCAGCCGTCACTGGATCACCAGCGATATCTGAAAGACAAACACGGGCTGAAGAACCTGGAACTGCATCTGCTCCCCGTCGAGGAGCTGTCAGCACTGGGCCGCGACTTCGATTTGGTTGTGGCGAGCGGCGTTCTGCATCACCTGGCTGACCCACCGCAGGGGATGCAAGCCATTGCCGGATGCCTGCGGGGGGATGGCGTCGCCAGCGTGATGGTTTATGGAAAATACGGCCGCATCGGCGTCGATTTGTTGGCGTCGGTGTTCGGCGAACTGGGGTTGAGCCAAGACGACTCCTCGCTGCAAGTGCTTCAGGAAACGCTCGCGGTGCTGCCGGCCGATCACCCCGTGCGGAGCTATCTGAAATATGCGTCGGATTTGAAGACGGACGCCGGTGTGGTGGACACGTTTCTGCATGGGCGGCAGCGTAGTTACACGGTCGGGGAGTGCACCGATTTGGTCACGTCGGCGGGGCTCGTTTTTCAGGAATGGCTCTTCAAGTCTGGCTACCACCCACACCAGGGTTATGCGCTGCCTGACCGGCTGTTGTCGGCTTTGAACACGTTGCCAGACATCGAGGTCTGGTCGTTGATGGAACGCCTGCAGGCCGTCATCAAATGCCACTACTTTGTGGCTTGCCGCCCGGACAGGCCCACCGCTAGTTACGCCGTCGATTTCTCCTCCGCGGAAGCTCTGGACTATGTCCCGATGATGCGTGCATTCAGCGGGATGTCCGGCAATGACGTCGTCATGCCGCACGGGAGGATGCCACTAAGCGCAGCCCAGTTGCCATTCGCTCAGCTTGTTGACGGGCAACGCACGATTCGAGAAATTGCCGCGCAGGTGGCCGGGGATGGCGCGCCGCGCGCCGCCGTGGCTGACCTTGAGAATCTCGCGCGCAAGGTTTTTCAGAATTTCTGGCAGCTCGATCTACTCGCGATGGCCCGAACCCCGCCGAGACTCCACAAGTGAGCTAAGGCCGCGATCTTCGCCGTCAACTCGGATAGCTGTCAGACCAGCAATCTTCATGGTCGGGGTCCGACCACCGGAACGATGTCCACGCTGATACCGGACGGAGAGACGCCGCCGGTCGGCTACGCCTTGTGGACGGCCGGGGGATGCCACCGGCCGTCGAGGACTTCACGTTTCGGCGCGTAGAGCCGCATCGTTATCCCGAGGGGTCCCAGCGGTGCGGGCAGCCAATTCGACTCGCGCACTGGGCCGGGGTTGGTGTGCTGTAGGTAAAGGTCCAGCGAGCCGTCGGCGTTGTAGGTCAACGGATCGCGGTCACCGATAGCGAAGCGGTCGAGTTCGTTGGCGACCTGGAAGCCTTCGGCGTCATACATCGTGACCGACCAGAACGCGTAGGCCGGCGGCAGCTTGTCGGCGTCGAAATGGATGACGTAATCGTTCTCACCGGCGACCGGATTCCCGTCGGCGTCGGCGGTCAGCAGCGGGTAGACGGCGTCTTCGGCCGGGTTGGCACCCAAGCCGACCAATGTCACCACCGCACGCTTGAAGTAGTAGTTGCCGTACACGCCCATGGTCTCGGTGAACGTGGTCCAGCCGTCGATGTTGGTGCCCAGCGTATTCAGCGCCGCCAGCATGTCCTGCAGCGCGGCCGCGCGCCCAGTGTCGATCTCGGCGAGTTCCTCGGCGCTGAAGCGGCTGGCGTCGAACGGTTCACCGGCCACGATGCCAAGGTTGGCGATGCGGGCCAGCTGCGAGAAGTCCGTCGGGTGTGGCGGGTTGACCGCCAGCAGGTCGGCAGCATAGGTGAAGAAATCCGCCGCGCTCATGTTGTTGACCAGCTTCAGCGGTTCGGTGGTGGTGTCGTATTCCGGGTCGACGATGTGGTCTGGCGCCTCTCCTACCGGGGTGATGCTGTAACCGTCCTGGACCTTGTGGACCGCGTCATAGTCCGCCGGACCGTTGGTCTGGGTACGACCGATGATCCAGACGTACGGTGTGGGCGCCGCGATCACCGGCAAGCCGTCGGGCAGTTCGCCGGTGTACCCGGGGCCGGTCACGACGAAGTCCTTGGCGTCGGTTCCGGTGGTGCGCTTGCCTGGATTGGCGAAGACGTCGGTCCACATGTCGATTAGCGGCAGCATGTAGTAGCGGTCGTCGGTGTCGGGTGCGTGCAGGATCACCGGGCCGGCGGTGAGATCGAGGAACGCCGAGGAGTAGAGGGTGTCGAAGTTCGGCCGGACCACATTGCGGAAGTCAGCGGTCGGAAACGCCCTGAAGTGATGAAACTCGTTGGGCGGCCCGAATCCCGGCTTGGTACCCGCCGGGGCGTTGATTGCCTGCAGCCGGGTGATGTCCATCGTCACCAGCGGGTAAAAGTACAGGGCTGCTTCGTAACTGAGCGTGCGAAGATCATCCGACAGCGTACTCACGGCGTCCTCTTCCGTCGTTCGGTGTGAGACTCGGTGCTCGTGGCCAGGCCAAAGCTACCCCGCACATACCCCGTCAGCCAGAATGCGGGGACAACTCCTCATCACGACAGGCCGCCCTAAACGCTACTGCGGACCAACTGCGGACCTGATCTCGTCAAATCTGAGTCGGGGTGGCGGGATTCGAACCCACGACCTCTTCGTCCCGAACGAAGCGCGCTACCAAGCTGCGCCACACCCCGCATGAAGCCACGACAGCGTATCGCACCGACCCGGCGATTCGCCAAAGCGGATTGCGGTACCTAGGCCTGCCTGCGGATCGGCGCGGCGTCGGCGCTCTGCAGCTCACATCCGGCGCTGTCCAGGGATTGCATCACAGTGCGGCGTGGAATAAGCGGGATGTCGCCGACCTTAAATAGACTAATTACCGCACAGTCGGTGCAAAGGAAGCGAGACAATCATGACGGTGTTAGGCGCCGTGGTGTTCGGCGGATTCCTGGCTCTGGGAGTGCTGTGGCTGCTGGTTACCGCTCCGGGCAGCGATGTTGACGAGGCATGGGATCAGTCCCAGTGGCCCGAGCGTTCGAATTCGGTCAGGGCCGTGGTGGGGGCGGATGTGTCCAGTTCCTGGGTCTTGAGCCACTCGTCGCAGAAGTAGGTGTCGGCGTAGCGGTCGCCGCTGTCGGCGAGCAATGTGACCACTGAACCGCTGCGTCCGTCGGCGACCATTTCGGCGAGCAGGCCGAAGGCTCCCCACAAATTGGTGCCGGTCGAGGCGCCTACACGCCGGCCCAGCACCGCACTGGCGTGGCGGGCCGCCGCAATCGACCCGGCGTCGGGAACCGACACCATACGGTCAACTACCTCGGGCAGAAAAGACGGCTCGACGCGTGGCCTGCCAATTCCCTCGATCCGCGACGACGCCGAAATCACGATGTCGTATCTAGATTCGGCGTAGGCCGGATAAAACGCCGAGTTCTCCGGGTCGACCACACAGAGCCGGGTTGCATGTCGCCGATAGCGGAGGTAGCGGCCGATCGTCGCGCTGGTTCCGCCCGTGCCCGCCCCGACCACGATCCAATCCGGGATCGGATGATTCTCGTCGCGCATTTGAAGGAATATCGACTCCGCGATGTTGTTGTTGCCGCGCCAATCGGTGGCTCGTTCGGCGTTGGTGAACTGGTCCAGGTAGTGCCCGCCGGTCTCCTTGGCAACCCTTTCGGCCTCGGCGTAGAGGTCGCTTGAACTCTGCACGAAATGACAACGGCCGCCTTGTGATTCGATCAACGCAACCTTGGAGGCACTAGTCGACGCGGGCATCACAGCGATGAACGGCAGGCCCAAGAGTGCGGCGAAGTACGCCTCCGACACTGCCGTCGATCCCGACGACGCCTCAACCACCGTGGTGTCTTCGCTGATCCAACCGTTGCACAGCGCATAAAGGAACAGCGAGCGAGCCAACCGATGCTTGAGGCTGCCGGTGATGTGGGTGGTCTCGTCTTTGAGGTAGAGCTCGATACCGGCGTTGTCGGACCAGGCCGAGGGCAGCGGATAGCGCAGCAGGTGAGTGTCGGCGCTGCGATGGGCGTCCGCCTCGATCAGTCGGATCGCGTTGTTCACCCAGTCGCGTGGTCGGCTACGAACTGCGATCTGGGCCGGCGGGGTCAACGCGCTGAATACGTGGGTTGCGACCGGCCCAGCTCGCTGTTCGAATCGCGGCCGCCTATCGGCGACGCAATCAATGTCAGCAGGGTGGCTTCAGGCCTGCAGCAGAACCGCACCGGCGCATACGGCGAAGTGCCGATCCCGGCGGAGACATGCAATCGCGTGGTGGCGCCCCACCGCGATGGGCCCTTAGCGCGCGACCGGTCCAGACCCGAATTGGTCACCAGCGCTCCATAGAACGGCAAGCACAGCTGCCCGCCATGAGTGTGGCCGGCCATCACCAGCTGGTAGCCGTCGGCGGCGAAGCGGTCCAGCACCCGCGGCTCCGGCGAATGGGTCAGGCCCAGCCGCAGGTTGGCGGCGGGGCTGGCCTGCCCGGCGATCGCGTCGTAGCGATCCCGCGCAATGTGCGGGTCGTCCACGCCTGCGGCCGCGATGTGCAGTCCGGCCACCTCGAACTCGCGACGGTTGTGGGTCAGGTCCAGCCAGCCGCGTTCGGTGAACACCGCCCGCAGGTCCTGCCAAGGCAGCGGCTGACCGTGCACGCGATGACCCGGCTTCGTCAGGTAGTTCAGCGGATTCTTGGGTCGTGGTCCGAAGTAGTCGTTGCTGCCGAAGACGAAAATGCCCGGCAGCGAAAGCAGGTCGCTGAGGCTTTGGACGACCGCGGGCACCGCCTTGGGGTGCGCCAGGTTGTCGCCGGTGTTGACGACGAGGTCGGGCTCAAGGCCAACGAGTTCGCGTAGCCATGCCTGCTTGCGGCGTTGACCGGGCCGCATGTGAAGGTCGCTGATGTGCAGCACCCGCAGCGGCGACGAACCCGGCGTCAGCACGGGCATGGTCAGCTCTCGCAGCACAAACGCATTGCGTTCGATGACAGCGGCGTAACCGATTCCGGCGACGGCCGATCCAAGCGCGATGGCGCCGGTAGCTTTCAGAGCAGAAATCGCGGAAGGCATGCAGGCCAGCCTACTGCCGTCGGTCGCTTGACATCAGGCCACACGCTATTGCAAGCGTCTACGGCGGCGTCCCAGCCGCAGGCGGGGGAGGTCCCAGAATTGGGATCGTGATCGGCGGCAGACCCGGAATCTCGATGACCTGGGAACCCACCGGCACCGGAACACCTGGGCCGCCTTCTGGCGGTGGAGGCGGCGCCGGCGGGATGCCGTTGCTGGTTTGAATGGTGATCACCGCACCGGGGATCGTCTGGCCGTTGGGCGAGGTCCCGACCACCTCGCCGTACTTCGCACTGCTGTTGATCGAGCTGGGTTGCTCGGCGACCTGGAACCCGTCCTCCTTCAAGCGCTGGCGGGCGGCGTCGACGTCAAGACCCGCGACGCTCGGCACCCGAGAACCGGGACCGCCTTCGACGTACTCCCGGTCGGTCGGCGGTAGGTGCACATCGCCGAACATCGTGGCGATGGGCTTCATCGCAGTGAACCAGGTGCGCGCCGGCTCGTTGCCGCCGTACAGGTTGCCGTCGCCGCAGCGCCGCAGCGGCGACGAGCACAGATCTGACGGCGAGGTGGAGTCGTCGTAGATGTAGTTGGCCGCGGCGTACTGATTGGTGAAACCCACGAAGCCCGACGACCGGTGTGCCTCGGTGGTACCGGTCTTGCCGGACACCGGCAGGTTCCACCCCGCCGCACCGGCGGACCCGGATGCGGTGCCGCCGCCCAGGGCGTCCTTGCTCATCGCATTGGCCAGCGTGTTGGCCAGCCCTTCTGGTACCGCTTGGTCGCAGGCTTCGGTGTTGACGGCCACTTCGTTGCCGTTGCGGTCGATCAGCTTGTTGATGGGGTTCGCCGGGCACCAGGTGCCGCCCGAGGCCAGTGTCGCCGCGACGTTCGACAGTTCCAGCGCGTTCAGCTCGAATGGGCCCAGCGTGAACGACCCGATGTTCTGCCGCTTGATGAAGTCGGCCAGGCTCTCGTTGCTGTCCGGGTCGTAGTCGCGGGCGGTCCCCGGATCGGCGTAGGACCGCAGTCCGAGCTTGATCGCCATGTCGACCGCGCGTTGTACCCCCACCAGCTGGATCAGCCGGGCGAAAGCCGTGTTGGGTGAGGTGGCCAGCGCGTCGGTCACATTCATCGACCCGCGATAGTTGCCGGCGTTCACCACGCACCAGGTCTCCTTGGGGCAGCCCTTGGCGCCGCCGCTGCCCATGCCCTTGGCCTGGAAGCGGCCTGGGACATCGAGTGTGGCGTTGATACCCATGCCCATCTGCATCGCCGCGGCGGTGGTGAAGATCTTGAAGATGGATCCGGCGCCGTCGCCGACCAAAGAGAACGGCTGCGATCGCATGGTCTCGCCGGCATCGGTGTTCAGCCCGTAGGTGCGGTTGCTGGCCATCGCAACCACTTTGTGCGAGGTCTTACCGGGCCTGATCACGCTCATTACGCTGGCAATACCCTCCAGCGTCGGGCTGGCGTAGGTGTCGATCGCGTGTTTGATCGGCTCCTGCACATCGGGGTCCAGGTTGGTGCGGATCAGGTAGCCGCCCCGGGCGATCTGATCTTTGCTGATGCCGGCGCGGGCCAAGTAGGCCTGCACGTAGTCGCAGAAGAAGGCCCGATCACCCGCCGCGATGCAGCCACGGGGTAGCTCTTTGGGCTGCGGCAAAATCCCGAGTGGCTCAGCCTTGGCGGCGCGCAGCGCGTCGGCCTCGTTGGGCAGGTTTTCGATCATGGTGTCCAGAACGAGGTTCCGGCGGGCCAGCGCCCCGTCCGGGTTGGTGTAGGGATTCAGCGCGCTGGTCGACTGGACCAGGCCGGCCAGCAGGGCCGCCTGCTGCCAATTCAGGTCGGACGCATTGACGCCGAAGTAGGTTTGCGCTGCATCCTGCACACCGAAGGCGTTGTTACCAAAGGACACCAGGTTCAGGTAGCGGGTCAGGATCTCTGGTTTGGTGAAGGTCTTGTCCAGGGTGAGCGCCATCCGGATCTCGCGCAGCTTGCGCGCCGGCGTCGTCTCGATGGCTGCGCGTTTTTCTGCGTCGGTTTGCGCGATGACGAGCAACTGATAGTTCTTCACATACTGTTGCTCGATCGTCGATCCGCCGCGGGTGTCCACGTCGCCGGAGGCGTAGCCGGCCAAGCCGGTCAGCGTGCCCTTCCAGTCCACGCCGTTGTGCTCGGCAAACCGCTTGTCTTCGATCGAGACGATTGCCAGCTTCATCGTGTTGGCGATCTTGTCGGTGGGCACCTCGAACCGGCGCTGCGAGTACAGCCAGGCAATCGTGTTGCCCTTCGCGTCGACCATCGTGGTCACCGCTGGGACTTCGCCCTCGAGCAGTTGAGCCGACGCGTTGCCGACGACTTCGGAGGCCCGATTGGATACCAGACCGACTCCGCCGACCACGGGGAACAGCAAGGCCGCGACCACGACGCTGGCCAACAGGCAGCACCCGACGAGCTTTGCGACCGTGATGGCAGTCGTGGGACGCTCCGGCATGGCTACTAGATTAGCGGCGCTGCGACGCAAGTTGTCCCCTGTGTTGTTGGAGCGGTAGTCTCGCCCGGGTGAACCCTCAGGTTCCTCTCAGTCGCAGCTCAGGGGTGTTTCAGCCGTTGCCTCGGCCCATTTCGGGGGCCCTTCATGATCGGACTGCACGGTCGTCCCAAAAAAGGGGGTAGGAGACTGTTGCGTAATTGATACCTGACCACGTAGCTTATGCACACAATGAGATACAGGTAACACCGAGGTGCAGAGTGTGGCGCAGATCGCATCGGCAGTCTGGATCTAGCACACAGCCGCCGCGCCGGTGGCAGGAGCGAAGGGGAATCGCTGGTGTCAGGTACACGGACCGCAGTGCGCAACAAGACGTGCGCAGCGCCGACGAGCAGCATTTTGTACGGGGCCGAAGCCGAGTCCAGGATCGCCTGGGTTTCCAAGGCGCTGTGTCGGGCGGCTGATCCCGACGAGCTGTTCGTGCGGGGGGCTGCACAACGCAAGGCCGCAGTGATCTGCAGGCATTGCCCGGTGATGCTGGAATGTGGTGCCGACGCGCTGGATAACCGTGTCGAGTTCGGCGTGTGGGGCGGCATGACCGAACGCCAGCGTCGGGCGCTACTCAAACAACACCCCGAGGTGGTGTCCTGGTCTGAGTTCTTCGCTGCGCAGCGCAAGCACCGCAGCGTTGGCTAAGTAGCCGGGCGACTAGCCTGCGTGATCGCCGACCGCTGTCATCTGGTCGGCGATAGCACGCAACGCCTCCAGATCGGAGACGTCGAACGGCAGCGACGGCACCCCGACAATGGCGACGTGGGGATTGGCTCCGGTGAACCGCGACAGCAGCCTGATCTCGCGCTTGGAAGTCGACGCGCGGTCAGCGTGGATCTGCAGGACGGCCCTTGCCAAGGCATTGGTGCCGTCGGCGCCTTCCGACTCGCTCTCTAACGTCTTCGCTCCGTCGATGGCTCGCTCAACCGGCAATGAACACAACATCGGATGGGTTCGGTTCAGGATGAGTCCGGCCAGCGGCATACGTTCCTCGGAAAGCCGGTCCACGAAGAACGATGCCTCCCTGAGCGCGTCAGGCTCGGCGGCCGACACCACCACGAACTGGGTACCGCGGCGCTTCAACAACGCATAGGTGCGGTCCGCCTTCTCCCGGAAGCCGCCGAAGGTCGCATCCAGTGACTGCACGAAACCCGCAGCATCGGAGAGCATCTGCGAACCGAGGACGGTTGATAATGCCTTCATCGCTAAGCCGACCGCGCCGGTGACAAGCCGCCCGATCCCACGCCCGGGTCCCAACAGCAGCCGCCATAACCGGCTATCCATGAAGCTGCCCAGCCGTTGCGGCGCGTCGAGGAAGTCCAGCGCGTTGCGCGACGGTGGGGTATCCACCACGACCAGATCCCAGCGGTCCTCGCCCAGCAGTTGGCCGAGCTTCTCCATCGCCATGTACTCCTGAGTGCCGGCCAGTGACGTGGCGACCGTCTGGTAGAACTGGTTGTCCAAAATCGCCTGCGCCCGATCGGGTCCCGAATATTGGATCACCATCTCGTCGAACGTCCGGCGCATGTCGAGCATCATCGCGAACAGCTGGCCAGGAACTTCGGGAGCCAGCGGCACGCGCTGGGGGGAATTGCCGAGGTCGCTGATTCCCAACGCCTGCGCCAGCCGCTTGGCCGGGTCGATCGTCAAAACGACCACCGTGCGGCCGTATTCGGCTGCGCGCAGCGCCATCGCGGCGGCGGTTGTGGTCTTGCCGACCCCGCCCGCACCACAGCACACCACCACGCGATTGGCGGTATCGCCCAGAATCGACGCGATATCGAGTGTTGGTGGTGTGGTACTCATCGAACCCCCTGCTGTGCAAGGGATTCGGAGAGTTCGTAGAGGCTACCAAGGTCGACCCCGTCGGCAATGGTCGGTAGCTCCAGGCGTGGCACCTTCAGCTCGTCGAGCTGTTCGGCGGTTGCCGCTCGCGCGGTGATCCGGGTGGCGTGCTGGATGGTCTCGGTCAGCAAGCCCGCGAAGTCTGCATCGGGAAGCTTGATCCCGGCGGCGGCCAGGCCCGCGTGCACCGCGTCGGCATCGACGTCGCCCTCAGCGGCTTTGGCGAGGTCATCGGGTTCCAGGTAAAGCGAGATATTGCGGTTCACGATCACGCTGCCGATAGGCAGGCCCAACCCCTGCAACTCGTCGATCGCCTCGATCGTCTCCTGCATCGGCAGTGCCTCCAGAAGGGTGACCAGGTGGATAGCCGTTTGATCCGAGTGCAGGATCTTCACCACGCCTTCGGCCTGCGAGTACACCGGGCCGCCCTTGGCGAGATCGGACACCGCCCTGGTGACGTCCAAAAAGCGTGCGATGCGCCCGGTCGGGGGCGCGTCGACGACGATCGCGTCGTAAACCGGCAGCTTGTCCTTGCCGACGCGGATCACGGATTCCTTGATCTTGCCGGTGAGCAAGACGTCTCGCAGGCCTGGCGCGATCGTCGTGGCGAACTCGATCGCCCCGATGCGTCGCATCGCCCGGCCCGCGATGCCGAGGTTGTAGAACATGTCGAGGTATTCCAGGAAGGCGGCTTCGATGTCGATCGCCAGCGCGTTGACCTGGCCGCCGTGTTCGGCAGTCGCGATCTTGAGCTCTTTGTATGGCAGCGGCGGCACGTCGAAGAGTTGTGCAATCCCTTGGCGCCCTTCGACTTCGATGAGCAAGACCTTGCGTCCTCCGGACGCGAGAGTCAGCGCGAGCGCAGCGGCTACCGTCGACTTACCGGTACCACCTTTGCCGGTCACGAAATGCAGACGGGTCTTCGACAATCGCGATGGCCAGCGGACAGTACTGCCGCCGCTCGGTGTGGTCGCCACCAGTGCATGCTAGCTACCCTGTGCGGCTCCTCCTCCCGCAGCTTCGCTGCGCGCATCGTCGCCAGGCGCCAGATCACCCTAGGGCCCTGCCGATAAGCTCGAAGTATGAGCCAACCGATCACGTGGGAGTACGCCACGGTGCCCCTGTTGACACACGCCACGAAACAGATCCTCGATCAGTGGGGTGCCGACGGTTGGGAGCTGGTTGCCGTGCTGCCCGGGCCGACCGGTGAGCAGCACGTGGCGTATCTGAAACGCCCCAAATGAGTGCGTCTGACCGGCTCAAAGAGCTGGGGATCGAACTGCCCGAGGTGGCGAAGCCGTTGGCCTCCTACGTCCCGGCGGTGCGCAGCGGCAACCTTGTGTTCACGTCGGGTCAGTTGCCGACGCAGACCGGAAAGCTGGCCGTGACGGGCAAAGTTGGGGCCGACGTCGCCCCTGGGGTGGGTGAGACACTGGCACGGATCTGCGCGCTCAACGCGCTGGCGGCGGTCGACTCGCTGGTCGGTATCGACGCGGTAATCCAAGTGGTCAAGGTGGTCGGATTCGTCGCGTCCGCACCCGGATTTAACGGCCAGCCGGGCGTCGTCAACGGCGCATCGGATCTGCTTAGGGAGGTGTTCGGGGATCGCGGCAGCCACGCCCGCTCGGCGGTCGGCGTCTCCGAATTGCCGTTGGACGCCCCGGTGGAGGTCGAGCTGGTGGTCGAGGTCGGTTAACGACCGTGACCGACGCCGCTGAATCGCTGACACATCCCGCCTACGGCCGGCTACGCCCGGTCACCGAAACCGCATCGGTGCTGCTGGCCGACAATCCGGGCTTGCTGACGCTGGACGGCACCAACTCCTGGGTGCTGCGTGGACCAGGCAGCGATGAGATCGTGGTCGTCGATCCCGGTCCCGACGACGACGAGCACATCGCGAGAATCGCCGACCTGGGCCGCATCGCCCTGGTGTTGATCAGCCACCGTCATGGCGACCACACCGACGCCATCGACAAGCTGGTCGACCTGACCGGCGCACCGGTGCGCTCGGCGGGCAGCGGGTTCTTGCGCGGCCTCAGCGCCGAGCTGACCGACGGTGAGGTGATCGATGCTGCAGGCTTGCGGATCACCGTGTTGGCGACGCCCGGCCACACCGCCGATTCGCTGTCGTTCGTACTGGACGACGCGGTGCTGACGGCAGACACCGTATTGGGTCGTGGAACGACCGTCATCGACACCGAAGACGGCAGCCTGGCCGACTACCTGGAGTCGCTGCACCGGCTGCGCGGACTGGGCGGCCGGACCGTGCTACCCGGCCACGGGCCGGACCTGGCGAATGTGGAAGCCGTGGCGTCGGGATACCTGGCACACCGCGAGCAGCGGCTGGAGCAGGTGCGCTCGGCGTTGCGGGATCTCGGCGACGACGCCACCGCACGCCAGGTCGTTGAGCACGTCTACGTCGACGTCGACGAGGAGCTGTGGGGCGCAGCGGAATGGTCGGTGCAGGCGCAGTTGGACTATCTGCGGACTCAGTAGCGCGAGCAGACGCAAAAGCGCCTAGCCGCTGGCGGGACAAGCTACCTGGCGCGCTGTTGGATGCTCGCTTGCGCCGGCGCTTACCTCGCTCGCCGCGCCAGCCTCTCCGAGTCCGAGATCAGCACGCTCTTGCCCTCCAGGCGAATCCAGCCCCGGTGGGCGAAGTCGGCCAGCGCCTTGTTCACCGTCTCGCGGGACGCGCCGACCAGCTGGGCGATCTCCTCCTGCGTCAGGTCGTGCGTCACCCGCATCGCGCCGCCTTCCTGGGTACCGAAGCGCTGGGCCAGCTGCAGTAGCTGCTTGGCGACCCGGCCCGGCACGTCGGTGAAGATGAGGTCGGCGAGGTTGTTGTTGGTGCGTCGCAGCCGCCGGGCCAGCACCCTTAGCAACTGCTCGGCGATCTCGGGACGATCCGCAATCCAGGCCCGCAGCGCGTCGCGATCCATCGACACCGCGCGCACCTCGGTGATCGTGGTCGCGCTGGAGGTCCGAGGGCCGGGATCGAAGATCGACAGCTCACCGAACATGTCGGACGGACCCATGATGGTCAGCAGATTCTCCCGACCGTCCGGTGAACGGCGGCCAATCTTGACCTTTCCGGAAATGATGATGTACAGCCGATCACCCGGCTCGCCCTCCGCGAAAACCGTATGCCCGCGAGGGAAGTCGACGGGCTGCAGCTGCTTGGTCAGCGCGGCGACGGCGCTGGGTTCAACCCCCTGGAAGATTCCGGCCCTCGCCAGGATCTCGTCCACGTTGCCCCTTAGCTATGTCAACGACTCTGATATGCACGGGTCTGATGCCCGGGCCGGGTTGCTGGCTGGCTCCCCGAGGGGTACCTCTAGGCACTCGCAGGCTGAGCCTAGAGGTAAGCCATCAACTCGACGTGCCAACGCTACACACGATTGGCATGCTGAGGCGGGCCAAATTGCCGATTCGCCTGCGAATGCTTATGCGACTGTCTCGGTAGGCCGGGGTCTCGGGGGGCGGAAATAACGGTGGCCCTCAGCAACGGATCGGTGACCGGCTCGGCTCGGCCGAATCGATAAGGCGTTTCGTCTCCCAGACGCCCGATGCGGCGGTGCAGGCTCTCCAGGGCCTCGGGCATTCCTTCCCGGGCCAATGTGCGCACGTCAATAGGCTCGGCCTGCTCGAGAAACTCGGCGACATCGCGTGCCGTCACGGTGTTATCTACTAAGCCCGCTTCCAGCCGTCCAAGTCCGAAAGTCGCCAGCATCAGCAAACCCGGGATGAATGCCACGAGCAACCAAGACACAAGTCGCAAGTAAACACGGCTAAGGTCTCAGCGGGATCACGAATTAGTACTCTGTCGAGAGTGATAATGGGCAAACCTTCTCGCGCCGCCGCCCCAGTGTCCGGTGCGCCCGACGCCGCCGCCGCCCGCCGCTGGTCTTCGGAAACCCATTTGGGTTTGGTACGACGAGCGCGCCGCATGAATCGCAAACTTGGGCAAGCGTTTCCACACGCCCACTGCGAGTTGGATTTCACCACACCGTTGGAGCTGGCGGTGGCGACGATCTTGTCGGCCCAAAGCACGGACAAGCGGGTGAATCTCACGACCCCGGCGCTGTTCGCCCGCTATCGCTCCGCGGTGGATTACGCACGGGCCGACCGTGAAGAACTTGAAGCCTTAATTCGCCCCACTGGCTTCTACCGGAACAAAGCGTCGTCGTTGATCGGCCTGGGACAGGCATTGCTCGAGCGATTCGACGGGGAGGTGCCGGCCACCATGGACGAACTGGTGACGCTGCCCGGGGTCGGACGTAAAACCGCCAATGTCATCCTGGGAAACGCGTTCGATGTCCCCGGAATCACCGTCGACACCCATTTCGGGCGGCTGGTTCGGCGCTGGCGATGGACGGCTGAGGAAGACCCCGTCAAGGTCGAGCATGCGGTCGGTGAACTCATCGAACGCAGCGGGTGGACCGTGCTGAGTCACCGGGTGATCTTCCACGGCCGCCGGGTGTGCCACGCCCGCAAACCGGCGTGCGGGGTGTGCGTCCTGGCCAAGGACTGTCCGTCGTTCGGGATCGGGCCCACCGAACCGCTGATCGCCGCCGCCCTGGTACAGGGCCCGGAAACCGAGCACCTGCTGGCGATGGTCGGCTTGTAGCTCAGCACCGCCCACCAGAACCGGAATGAGCTGCAAACGGGGCCCAATTTGACCACTTTCACCCCTCGAACCACCCGCTGGACCCTCGCGGTGCTGGCGGTGGTCGCGGCGTTGATCGTGGCGTTGGTGGTCGACCTGCGCGATAGCGCCCACCGGTCAACCGCCCCGGCAATCGGCGCCGGTCGCGAGCATCGCGACGCGGACAACCCGGCCGCGCTGGCCGGACCGCGGCAGCGTGCCGACCTCGCGGAGTGTCCCCACCCGGGCGCGGAGGCCGGTCCGCCCGCGTTGCGCGGCGTCACGGCGGAGTGCGCAGCCGACGGCTCGGTCGTCGACGTCGGCCCCGCATTGGCCGGGCATCGGGTGGTTCTCAACTTGTGGGCGTACTGGTGTGCGCCTTGTGCGGCCGAACTCCCTGCGATGGCCGAGTATCAACGACGGGTCGGGCCGGCCGTGACGGTGGTGACGGTGCACCAGGACGAGAACGAGACGGCCGCTTTGCTGCGGTTGGCGGAGCTCGGTGTTCGACTACCGACTCTGCAGGACGGTCGTCGTCGGGTCGCAGCGGCACTGCGGGTGCCAAATGTGATGCCCGCGACAGTGGTGCTGGGCTCGGACGGTAGCGTTGCGCAGACCCTGCCGCGAGCTTTTGCTAATGCCGACGAGATCGCAACTGCGCTCGGAGATCAGACGCGATGACGCACGGCGACGACGGACGCGACCGGCGACGACGCGGGCCGCAAGGTCGCCCGGGGAGGGGCCGGGCGATTAGACGAAGGAGGCGCCGGTGAGCGCAGGGGGCACTCCGCGACCAAGCGGTGGAGACCTCACCCACGCGCCAGGAACGGTTCCGTTGACGCCTGAACTCGGTCCGTCCTGGCTGCGTCCACTGGTCGACAACGTTGGTGAGGTGCCTGACGCTTTCCGTCGCCGTCTTCCCGCCGACGTCCTGGCCATGGTGACCGCCGCCAAGGCGACGGCCACGCTCCGCAAAGACGGACGCGACGCAGCGGTGCTGGTGTTGTTTTCCGGCCCGCCGTGGGGTCAAACCAACGGCGCACCGCCCGACGACGCCGACCTACTGCTCACGGTGCGGGCCTCCACATTGCGCCACCACGCCGGCCAGGCGGCATTCCCCGGTGGCGCATCCGATCCGGATGATGACGGGCCGGTGGCCACTGCACTGCGGGAAGCGCGTGAGGAGACCGGCATCGATACCGGCAGGCTGCATCCGCTGGCCACGATGGAGCGAACGTTCATCGCGCCGTCGGGTTTTCACGTCGTCCCGGTGCTGGCGTATTCGCCGGATCCAGGGCCGGTGGCCGTCGTCGATCCGGCGGAGACGGCAATCGTGGCCCGGGTCCCGGTGCGCGCTTTCATCAATCCGGTCAACCGGCTGATGGTGTACCGCAGCTCCTTCAGCCGCCGCTTCGCCGCGCCGGCTTTCTTGTTGAACGAGATGCTGGTTTGGGGATTCACTGGCCAAGTGATTTCGGCAATGCTTGATGTGGCTGGTTGGGCTGAGCCCTGGGACACCAGCGATGTCCGGGAGTTGAATGAAGCGATGACCCTGGTCGGCGACGGGGATGATGCCTGATGACCTCCTCACAGTGGCTCGACATCGCTGTGCTGGCAGTGGCTTTCATCGCGGCGATCTCAGGTTGGCGTTCGGGTGCGCTCGGCTCACTGCTGTCATTCGTCGGTGTGCTACTCGGAGCGATCGCCGGCGTGCTGCTGGCCCCGCACCTTGTCGCGCACATCAGCGCGCCGCGGGCCAAGCTGTTCGCCGCGCTGTTTCTGATCCTGGGGCTGGTCGTCGTCGGCGAGGTCGCCGGTGTGGTGTTGGGCCGCGCGGTCCGCGGCGCGATCCACAGCAACTCGGTCCGATTCTTCGACTCGCTGATCGGGGTGGCGGTTCAGTTGGTGGTGGTGTTGGTGGCGGCATGGCTGCTGGCGACGCCGCTGACCTCCTCGGCGGGCCAGCCCAGCCTGGCCGCTGCGGTGCGCGGCTCGCGGGTGTTGGCACAGGTCAACGACTTCGCGCCGGAGTGGCTCAAGACCGTGCCCAAACGGCTGTCGGCGCTGCTGGACACCTCGGGGCTGCCGCAGGTATTGGAGCCGTTCAGTCGCACGCCGGTCGTGGCGGTGGCGGCGCCGGACTCGGCGCTGGCCAACAACCCGGTCGTGGCGTCCACCGAACCCAGCGTGGTCAAGATCCGTGCGATTGCACCGAGTTGTCAGAAAGTGTTGGAGGGCAGCGGTTTTGTCCTCTCTCCAGACCGCGTGATGACCAATGCGCACGTGGTGGCCGGCGCCAACAGCGTCACCGTGGAGGCCAGCGGCAATCCTTATGACGCCACCGTGGTGTCCTACGACCCGACTGTCGACATCGCGATCCTGTCGGTGCCCAACCTGCCGTCCGGACCGCTGGCCTTCGCCAACACCCCGGTGACGTCGGGCACTCAGGCAGTAGTGATGGGCTACCCCGGTGGCGGTGGCTTTATGGCAACTCCGGCCAGAATCCGGGAACTCATCGAGCTCAGCGGACCCGACATCTACCGCAGCGCGACGGTCAACCGCGAGGTCTACACCGTCAGAGCGAGTGTCGAGCAAGGGAATTCGGGCGGACCATTAATCGACCTCAACGGCCAGGTGCTCGGTGTGGTGTTCGGCGCGGCGGTCGACGACAACGACACCGGTTTCGTCCTGACGGCCAAGGAAGTGGCCGCCCAGCTGGCGCACATCGGCGACACTGCGCCGGTGGCCACCGGGGAGTGTGTCAGTTAAGGGGCGACCTGTACACCCGGTCGAGGAAGCGCTTTAGGTGCGCGTTGACTTCCTGCGGCGTCTCTTCATGACTGAAATGTCCTGCGCCGGCGATTGATACGTAGCGACCATGCGGCGCGTAGCGCTGCGTTCGCTCGACCGGATCGGCCAGTACGTACGGATCGGCATCACCGTGAATGTGCAGCATCGGAATCCCCAAAGGCCGGTTCATCGACTTCATAAAGTGGCGGCCCTCCTCGCGTAGCTGGCTACGCACTGCCCAACGCTGATATTCCAGCGCGGAGTGCGCCGCCGCCCGAATTTGGATCGCCTCCCGCAGATGGCCGATGGTCTCGGAAAAGTCTTCGGAAGCAACCCATTTAGCGCTGGCCCGACTACGGACCAGACGTTCGATCTCCGCGCCGTGATCCCGGGTCAGCGCGCGCTCCGGCCAGATCGGCACCTGATAGCGCAGCAGCGAGGGCAACAGTGCACGGCCCTGATCGCGACGCGTCAACGCCGACCTGCGCAGTGCGGCGGGGTGCGGCGAGCTGATCACCGCGATGGCGCGCACCAGCCGCGGGTGCAGGACCGAGGTTGCCCAGCAGACCAGCCCGCCGTCGGCATGACCGACCAGGGTTGCCGACGTGTGCCCCAGCGCGCGGATCAGTCCGGCGGTATCCCCGGCGAGCGTCCAGCCGTCGTAGCCGCGTGGTGGTTTGTCGCTGCCGCCGTAGCCGCGCAGATCCACCGCGACGACCCGGGCTCCGCGCAAGCCGCGTAGCTGGTGACGCCACGACCACCAGAACGAGCCGAAGCCGTGCAGCATGATCACCAGCGGCTGCGCAGTCGGCGGGGTGGCCGCACTGCGGTCGGCGGGCACGGCCTCGGCGACGTGGAACCGAATGCCGTTGGCGTGCACATCCAGATGGCGCCATGGCCCGTCGATACGGGTGATCGACGGATCTGGTGGCGCCATCTACCAACCCGAAGGGTCGGCGGGCGTCCCGCCCTGCGCCGAACTGAGCGCGCGACCCGGGCCCTTGTCATGACTCGACGTGAAAGCGGTCCGTGTCTCTTTGACCGATTCGATGGTCTGTCGCGGCCCGCGGATGCGCCGCACCTTCAAGTAGCCGAACAACGCCAGCACCGCGGTCACCACCACCATGATCCCGAACACGATCAGGAAGGCGACCCAGCGCCACAGCCAGGTATCGAGCAGTTCGGCGAGGAAAAAGAAGAAAAAGAACGTCGAGTAGAACAGCACCACCAGCGCCGAGATAAAGAAAACACTGCCGG
>Ga0210395_10001362_pt1 | contig 18975 bp, 17 predicted proteins | sample IncBWH4OmetaG_FD_150861 | JGI IMG/M metagenome (GOLD analysis project Ga0210395, IMG submission 150861) | Forest soil microbial communities from Barre Woods Harvard Forest LTER site, Petersham, Massachusetts, United States - Inc-BW-H-4-O ...
GGGCGCACCAGGTCGATCGACAGCAATCCGTTCTTCAAGTCCGCCCCCAATACCTCCATGCCGTCCGCCAGCACGAAGGTGCGCTGGAATTGGCGCGCGGCGATGCCGCGGTGGATGTATTGCCGGCTTTTGTCGTCCTGTTGCCGGCCGCGGATGACGAGTTGGCTCTCCTCTATGCTGACATCGAGCTGGTCGCGGGTGAAACCCGCCACCGCAAGTGTAATGCGCAAGCGTTCCGGGCTGTTCCCGTCTCGCGCAATACGTTCGATGTTGTAAGGAGGATAACCCTCCGCAGCCTTGCCGACGCGATCGAGCACGCGCTCGATCTCGTCAAAGCCAAGCAGAAAGGGACTCGATAGCGACGAAACCCTGGACATGGTTTCAAAGCCCTTTTTAAGCGACTTTGCGGGGCCCTTACGGCGCCCCAATGCGCCGCCCGGAACGATTCCAGGCGGCTTTGGTAATATGGCGTTGCGGAACAAGGGGTTCAAGCAGAGCCAAGGACCTGATTCTTCGCGTTTTTGCGGCGTTTTGCCCAACCGGGCGCAGGGGGATATGGAACTCTTTGCGCTGGCGCCGATTTCACTGCGTAGCCAGTATGGCGCAGCCGCATGGGGGATCGCAGATGCAGGACATCAAATACAGGCTGGTCAATCCGGGCCTGCGGCCGCGCAAGACCAAGCTCGAAATGCCGGGCTGGGCCGGCAAGCCGGCGCCGCGAACCGACGGCTCGCACGAATATGCCTGGCATTGCGCGCCCTTCACCGAAGGCGCGCAATACGGCATCGAAGTCTTTTACCCCTACGAGAACGAGTTGCAGGTCTCACAGAAAAACGGCGTGCTGCATTTCGACGGCGACTTTGGCGAGGCGCCCGATGACGATCTCGAATGGCCGCCGTTCCGCAAATTCGGCAGCGACTATTATACCCACCAGCTGCTGCTCGATCTGCAAGTCGGCAAGGACTGGGCGGTGCGCACGGAGCCACATCCGCGGTTCTATACCGACACCACCGGCACGGTGCCGATCGCGGTGCCGGCGCTGTTACGCACCGAGTGGTGGCCGATGATCTCATTCATCGTGTTCAAATCGCCGCGGGAGGGCGAAGTCCACATTTTCCGGCCCGGCGAACCGATGCTGCAAATCCTGGTGCTGCCGGCCACGTGCGACATCAACCTCGTGCCGATGGACGAGGAGGAGGCCGCCGAACGCGAAATGCGCGGACGTCGAATTCACGCCACCCGGCCGACGCTCGCTGCCGACTCCACCTGGACGTCGGACACCGATACCGTCTTCGACGGCACTTATCGTTATCTGCTGCGCGCGGCAAAAGGCCGGGCCCGCGAGTGACCCGGCCTAGCCGCGACCACGATCAGTGGCCGTAATAGCTGCTGTGGTGATGATGGTGGTGGTGGTGGTGTCGATGGGGCGGCACGACGATGACGCGCGGCACGACATGGTGATGGTGGTGATGATGGTGATGGCCCACCACAATGCCGACTTGAGCGAGCTTGACCTCGTCAGCCGGCGTGTTGGCAAGCCGTGCATCATCGGCCTTTAGGGCCTCGAGCGCTTTCGGGACCGGATTGAGCAAATCCCGGTAGCTCGCTGCAGGATTCTGGGCGTTTCCCTGCACTTGCGTGGCATTCGCGCCGCCGACCGTCGCCAAAGCGGCTGCGGCTCCCAAAAGTCCGGCTATTTTCTTGTCCATTGTTCCTCTCCAAAGGTGTTGGCGGCGGTCTCATGCGCCGTAAACACCAATTGCCGTGGAGAGTAATTGTTCCGGTCACGCCCGTGCGCCGCGCATCGACGCGCGCAGGCTCTCGGTCGCCCGCGGACCGACGCCAAAAGTTTCAGGGTCGAGCACGACGCCGTAATAATCCCGCACCGCAGCGACCGAGATGTAGCCCTGTTTGGCGTCGGCGGCGACGTCGGCGGCCGGCCTTTGCAGCGGCGAGCCATAGCCGCCGCCGCCGCCTGAGCGCAGCCGGAAGGCGTCGCCAGTCTTGAGCATCGCCACCAAAACCTTGGCGTTGGGGAAGTCGGTCTTCCATTTGCCGTCGAGCCGCAGCGCCACCTCGTTGCCGGTGGCATCGCCGCCGCCGTCGAGGCCCCACGGCTTGCAGTGGGCGCGCTCGACCTGGGTATTGAACGTCATCGGCACCCGCGCCCGCACCACGCGCTCGACGCCGAGCCCGCCGCGATGGCGCCCGGCGCCGCCGGAATCCGGCACCAGGGCATAGCGCTCGACCACGATAGGGAATTTGACCTCGGACTGCTCGCTCGGTGAGTTGTGGGTGTCGCCGTCATTGATGCAGACGGTCGCCGACACACCGTCCTCGCTGCGCTTGGCGCCCCAGCCGCCGCCGAGCGGGCCGAAATTGGCGAGGAAAAATTCCGACGTCTTCGTGTTGATGCCGTGCAGCGCCGCAATCAGAAGATCGGCGTGATGGCCGGCGATGGCGCGGTCGGGAATGACCGGCGCCAACGCCTTGAACACGGTGTCGACGATGGTCATCGGATAGGTCATCCACCAGCGCATCGGCGCCGGCCGCACCGCGCTGATGATGCGCCCCGGCGGCACGATGGCTTTGAGGCTGCGGAACGAGCCGTCATTGATCGGATAGTCCGTCGGCGAGGTCAGGCACTTGTACGCCACCTGCGAGCAGGCGAAGCCGGTGGTGATGCCGGAATTGTAGAAGCCGCGCACTTGGCGCGAGACGTCGGTGAGATCGACCGTCATCTCGTCGCCCTTGACGATGACGCGCACCTTGATCGGCACCTTCTTGCCGATGTCGATGCCGTCGTCGTCCATGTAGGACTCCGCCTCGTAGACGCCGTCCGGGATCGAGCGGGTGCGGGCGCGCGCCATCGCTTCGGAATGATCCATGATCGCCTTGATCGCGCCCAACACCGCGTCGCGGCCGTAGCGCTCGACCAGTTCGAGGAAACGGCGCTCGCCGGTTTTCACCGCGGTGATTTGCGCGCGCAGGTCGCCCATGGCGCGGCTCGGCAGCCGCATGTTCTGCTTGATGACCTCGATCAGCGTATCGTTGACCTTGCCGCGATCGTGCAGTTTCAGGATCGGGATTTGCAGGCCCTCGGAATAGATATCGGTGGTCATGCCGCCGAGCGTACCGCCGATGTCGAGCCAATGCGCCATGCAGCAGGAGAAGCCGACCAACACGCCCCTGTGGAAAATCGGCAACGTCAGCGTGACGTGATTGAGGTGGCTGCCGGTGAGATAGGAATCGTTGGTGACGTAGATGTCGCCGGGACGAATGTTCTTCCTGCCGAAATGCTTGATCTTGGCCTTCACCGTCTCCGCCATGCCGCGGATGAACATCGGCAGCCCGATGCCGATCGACACCGTCTCGCCTTCTGCCGTGAACAACCCGGTGGTGAAATCCAGCGCCTCATAGATGATGATGTTGTAGGCGGTACGCATGAGGTTGGTCTTCATTTCCTCGGTCACCGCGATGACGCCGTTGCGCACGATCTCGGTCACGACCGGATCGATCTTCGCCTTGCGTGAGCGTTTCATTTTTATTTTGTTTGTTTTGCGCTTCATTTCGACCCGATCACTCCGGCTTGATGTTCGCAGACTTGATCACTTTGGCCCATTTCTCGGTTTCGTCGGCAACGAGCTTGCCGAAATCGGCCGGCGAGCCGGGAAATGGCACGGAGCCCAGAGCGGCAAGTCGCGCCTTCAGCGTGGCATCGGCGAGGCCGGCATTGATCTCCTTGTTGAGCTTGTCGACGATATCGGCCGGCGTGTCCTTGGGCGCGCCGATGCCGTAGAAGCCGCTCGAATCGTAGCCCGGCACGAACTCCGCCACGCTCGGAACATCCGGCAAGGCATCCGTGCGCGTCGCCGTCGTCACCGCCAGCGCCCGCAACCTGCCGTCGCGGACATATTCGATCGAGGCGGCGATCGGCGCGAAGTAGACTTGCACCTGGCCGCCGAGCAGATCGGTCAGTGCCGGCGCCGAGCCGCGATAGGCGACATGCGCCATGTCGATGCCGGTCATGAACTTGAACAGTTCGCCGGCCATGTGCGGCGATGTGCCGACGCCGGGCGACGCCATGTTGATCTTGCCCGGATTGGCCTTGGCATAGGCGATGAACTCCGGGACCGTTTTGGCCGCAAACGACGGTACCACGACCATCACGTTGGGATCGCGGCTGATGCCGCCGACCGGCGCGATGTCGCGGAGGAAATTGTAATTCAGCTTGTCGTAGAGCGTCGCATTGACCGCGTTGGCAAGCGACGCCAGCAGCAGTGTCTGCCCGTCGGCAGGCGCTTGGACAACCGCTTCGGTGGCGATACCGCTGCTGCCGCCGACCCTGTTCTCGACGACGAACGGCTGGCCGAGCCGATCGGACAGCCATTGTGCCATCAGGCGCGCCAGAATGTCGGGCGCGCCGCCGGCGCCAAAGCCGACGAGCAGGCGCACCGGCCGCGACGGATAGGCTTGCGCGCAAGCAAACCGCGTCGCGAACGGAAGCCCAACCGCCCCCGCTGCGAGATGCAGAAATTCTCGACGGCGCAATTTCATCATGACCCTTCCAATCCCCGACTGAAATCTGCCCGACGTAAGCTGAAGACTTACCCTGCCTTGATGCCGGCGTCGCGAATGACTTTGCCCCACTTCTCCGTTTCGTCGGCGATGAGCTTGCCGAAATCGGCCGCCGAGCCGGTCAGCACCATGCAGCCCATGTCGGCGAGCCTTGCTTTGATCGCGGGATCGGCGAGGCCGGCATTGGTCTCGCGGTTGAGCGTTTCGATGATGTCAGCAGGCGTACCGGCCGGCGCGGCGATGCCAAACCATGAGCTTGTCTCATAGCCCGGCACGAACTCGCTGATGCTGGGCAGGTCCGGCAACACGTCCGAGCGTTTGAGCGTGGTCACTCCCAGGGGACGTAGCTGGCCGGCGCGGATATGCTCGATCGATGCAATCATGGTCGCGAACGCGACCGGAACCTGTCCGGCGATCAGATCGGCCATCGCCGGCCCGTCACCGCGATACGGCACATGCTGCAGATTGACGCCGGTCATGATGTTGAACAACTGGCCAGCTAAATGGCTCGGCGTCCCGATACCGGCCGACGCATAGCTGAGTTTGTTATCTTTGGCGTAGGCGATCAATTCCGGAATGGTCTTCACCGGCAGCGACGGATGAACTTCGGCGACGTTGGGCACGCGCACCACACCGGCGATCGGCGCCGTATCGCGAAGAAAATCGAAATTCAGATGCTCGTAGAGCGCGGCGTTGGCCGCCACGGCGGGTGGCACCATGAGCAGCGTGTAGCCGTCGGGCGCCGCCTTCGCCACGGTTTCGGCGCCGATATTGCCGCCTGCGCCCGGCCGGTTCTCGATGACGAATTGCTGGCCGAGCCGTTGCGACAGCCACTGACCCATCAGGCGCGCCAGAATGTCGGTCGTGCTGCCGGCGGCGAAGCCAACGACGAAGTGCACCGGATGCGACGGATAAGTATCGGCGCGCGCGATCCGCGCCATCGCCGGCAGCGCGGCGGCGCTCGCGGCGAGATGCAGAAATTTGCGACGGGGCAATGTCATGGCGTGGTCCTCCCAAACCAAAGTTGCCGAACTTCAACGTCCTCCGACTGCAATCACGAGATTTCCCAAGGCATCGACGTCCATCGTGTCGCCCGGCATCAGCACCGTGGTCGAGGCGTATTCTTCGATCAAGGCCGGGCCTTTGATCTTATTCCCGGCGACGAGCGCGTCGCGCCGAAAGGTCGGCGTCAGGTGAAAGCGCCCGCCATAATAGACGTTGCGCTTGCCGTTGGCTGCGGCTTTCGCCGGCGTCTTTTGGCCGCGTGCGATCTTGCGCTGCGGCGGCTTGCGCATCAGCCCGGTCACGGTCGAGCGCAGGCTGACGATCTCGGCACGCTCTTGCGGCGCCGACGTGCCGTAGCGCTGCGCGTGCATCTCATCGAAATGGCGCTTGATCGCGTTGCGATCCTTGCGCGCGAACACCGCCATCGGCAGGTCGACGGTCACGGCGTGCTCCTGGCCGACATAGCGCATGTCGGCTGCGCGCTTGACCGCGATCTGCTGCGGCTTGACCGAGGTGCCGGCGATGGCGTCGCGGCCTTGCTGCTCCAGCGCGCGATAGACTTTTTCGATTTGCTCGAATTTGGCGTCTTCCAGCGGCGTAAACCAGGTGCGCACGAAATCGTAGCGCAGATCGGAGAACAGCATGCCGAAGGCCGAGAATACACCGGGCGCGAACGGCACGATCACCTTGCGCATGCCGATCTCGCGCGCCACTTCGACGGCGTGCAGGGGACCGGCGCCGCCATAGGCGAACAGCACGAAATCGCCGGCGTCAAAGCCGCGCTCGGTGGTGACGCCCTTGACCGCGTAGGACATCGCGGTGGCGGCGATGCGCAAGATTCCGTCGGCGGCTTCGACCGCGCTCATGCCGAGTGGATCGCCGATCTTTTCTTGCAGCGCGCGCTCGGCGGCGGCGACGTCGAGCGTCATCTCGCCGCCGAGAAAGCGATCGGCGCCGAGCCGGCCGAGCATCAGATTGGCGTCGGTCACCGTCGGCTCGGTGCCGCCGAGGCCGTAACAGGCAGGGCCCGGCGAAGCCCCCGCGCTCTGCGGGCCGAGGCGTAGCGCGCCGTCGTCGACGCGGGCGATCGAGCCGCCGCCGGCAGAGACCTCGAAAATGTCCATCATGGCGATCTGCACCGGCAGCGCCTTCTCGTAGCCGCCGATCAGCGCCGCGCCCGTGGTCAAAGCCTCGCCGTGATGGATGACGCCGGCCTTGGCCGTGGTGCCGCCCATGTCGAAGGCGATGGCATTGTCGATTTTCAGCGCGCGGCACAGCGCTTGGGTGCCGATGACGCCGGCGGCCGGGCCGGATTCCAGCATGCGCACGCACTGGTCTTGCGCTTGCTCGGCCTCGTAAAGCCCGCCGGTCGATTGCACCACCAGGAACGAGCCGGAGAACCCGGCCTTGCGCATATGGGCATCGATCTCGCCGATATAGCGCCGCACCTTTGGGCCGATATAAGCGTTGGCCGCCACCGTCGCGCAGCGCTCGAACTCGCGATATTCCTGCGACAGTTCGTGGGAAGCCGAGACGAATAGTGAAGGGTGATTTTTTTCCAAAATTGCTTTCGCCCGCCGCTCGTGATCGGCATTGGCGTAGCAATTGAGAAACAGGATGGCGGCGGCTTCGACGCCGAGCCGTTCGAGCTCTTTGCCCAGCGCTGCGATCTCATCGTCGTCTAGCGGTTTGTCGATCTCGCCGTCGGCCAGCATGCGCTCGTGCACTTCGAAGCGCAGCGCCCGCTCGATCAGCGGCACGTGTTTCTGGAAGAACAGATTATAGGCGTCCGGCCGGTTGATGCGGCCGATCTCGTAGATGTCGCGAAAACCTTCGGTGATCAAGAGCGCGGTCTTGGCGCCGGTGCGCTCCAGCATCGTATTGATGGCGATGGTCGAGCCGTGCAGGAACAGCCCGGCGGAGCGATAATCGCTGCCGGCCTTGGCGACGCCGGTGCTGATCCCTTCGACCAAATGCGCCGGCGTCGACAACGCCTTGCCGAAGGTGAGCTTGCCGGATTTTTCGTCGAACACCGCGATGTCGGTGAAGGTGCCGCCGATATCCGCCGCCAGCCGCAATCGCCCCTGCGTCATTCCACTTTGCCTCACGCGTCCAACACGACGTATTCGTCTTCGACGCTCACGGCAAATGTCTCGGCCACGTAGGGGCCTTCGACCAATGTCGCGCCGGGCGCCACAGAAACCGAAAATTGCCGCGCCCGGATGCGCGACGGGTCGCACCAGGATTTGCCGGTGCGCACGTCGAACTCCCAGCCGTGCCATGGGCAGCGGATGATCTCGCCCTGGCGCGAATAGCGGTATTCGCCGGGCTCTTTGGCCTCGACCAGGCCGGTCAGGCGGCCTTCGCACAGGCTGCCGCCCTGATGCGGGCAGCGGTTGGCGAGCGCGAAGAACTCGCCCTTGATGTTGAACACCGCGATCTGGCGGCCCTTGATGTCGATAAGCTTGCGGGTGCCGGCCGGAAATTCGCGCAAGCTCGCGATCACGTGTTTCGCCATGGCTTTACGCGGCCTGCTCGGCGAGACGGCTGTAGGTCGCCAGCGCATTGTCGCGCCGGATCTTGCCGTGCAGCTTTTGCGGAATGCCCGCCGGCATGATGTCGTCGCCGTCGAATTGCCAGTGCGGAAAGTCTGACGCGAACAGCAGCATGTCGTCGGACTGCATGTGCTCGATCAGTTTTGCCACCGCGGCCGGATCGTCCGGTCCGTCGAATGGCTGGATGGTCAGCCGCACGTGATCGCGCACGATCTGCGCCGGCGAGCGGTCGATCCACGGCACTTCGAGGCGCACGCCGCGCCAGAATTTCGACAGCCGCCACAGGAACGCCGGCAGCCAGGTGACGCCGGATTCCAGCAGCACCACTTTGAGCTTGGGATATTTCACGAACACGCCTTCGCAGACCAGGCTTGCCAACTGCGACTGAAAGCCTTGCGACTGCGCCGCGTAATCCTCGACGTACCAGGACGGCCAGCCGAGCGAGGTCACCGGATGGCGGTAGCTCGAGCCGGCATGGATACCGAGAGGCAGGCCGTGGCGCTCCGCCGCCGCATAGACCGGCCAATATTGCCGGCGGCCGAGCGGCATCTCGCCCATGCACAGCACCAGCACCTGGACGAAGCGCTTGTCGACCGCGCAGCGTTCGATCTCGGCGACGGCGAATTCGGTGTTCTGCATCGGCACCACGATCGAGGCGCGCAGCCGCGGATCGCGGTCGAGCCATTCCTTGGCGACCCAGTCGTTGACCGCCTTGGCGAACGCCGCCGCCATGTCCTCGCTGTACAGAAGCTGCACGCCGTAGAGGCAATGGCAGATGGCGACGTCGATATTCCAGCGGTCGAGCGCGTGGCTGCGCAATGCGTCCAACGTATTGGCCGGCGCGCCGCCTTTGCCGCGCCAATCCGACCGCGCGGTGAGCGGCGCATTCGGCGGATAGCTGATCGATTCCAGCGAATTCATGCCGCGGTCGACCACGCTGTCGCGCCAATATTCGTCGAGATGCGGCAACAGCGCCTGCATGCTCGGCACGTTGACATGCACGTCGCAATCGATCGTCGACCAGGGCAAAGCTTCCTCGGGCATTTCGCGTATTATCGGCACCAGCGGGGCGGCCGCGTCAAGGCGACTGCAGCGGACCCGGCAAGGCGCGCTCGGCTTTCGCCGCAAGCTGCGCCTCATGGCCGCGCACGAAGTGGGCGGCGACGACCAGGACGATGATAGTGGCAATGACGAGGACGATCACGCCCCAGCCGGCCAGGCGCTCGACTTGCCGGCCCAGCGTATAGGCGGCGGTGCCGAAGAACGTCGCCCAGGCGAACGCGCCGAAGACATTCGCCAAGAGGAATTGCGGCCACGGCATGCGATTGGCGCCGGCCATGACGCCGGCGACCGTGCGCAGGAGCGGGATGAACTGGGCGACGATGACGATCTTGCCGCCGTGGCGCAGGAACAGATATTGGCCGAGCTTGATCCGCGCTTCGTTGATCCAGATATAACAGCCGTAGCGCAGCAGCAGCCAATAGCCGAAGTAGCGGCCGATCAGATAGCCGACGGTGCGGCCGACGATCGAGGCGGCCGCCGCGGTCAGGATCACGGCCACGATGTTGAGCTCGTGCTTGGTGCCGGAAATGACCGAAGCGACGATCAGCGCCGTCTCGCCCGGCACCGGAAAGCCGATACCTTCCAGGCCGATGGTGCCGGCGACCACGAGCAGGCCGTAGGCGTGGATGAGATGGGCTATGGATGGCATGAAGGCTGTGTTTTTACCCGGGCACCGCTCACTTATACTCAATCGGCCGGAAAGAGAACTCCTTGACTTGCCATCTTAGTCTCGCGCAGGCGTGGCTGGGTTTGCGTCAAAACGCGGGTGCGACGACATGTATAAGGACTTGCGCGAATTCATCGCTGCCGTCGACAAGCTCGGCGCTTTGCGCCGCATCGAAGGCGCCGACCCGCGCTTCGAGATCGGCGGTATTACCGAAGTCGCGGCCGGCCTGCCCGACTGTCCGGCGCTGCTGTTCGACAACATCAAAGGCTTTCCGCCCGGCTTTCGCATCTTCACCAATGCCACCACCAATGTGCAACGCGCTAGCTTGGCGCTCGGGCTCGATCCGGCGCTGCGACCGCTCGACGCGCTGAAAGCCTGGATGGAGAAGCGCAAGAATTTGCGCCCGCAGCCGCCGGTTACCGTCAAAACCGCAGCGTTCCTTGAAAACACGATGATCGGGCGCGACGTCGATATTGCGCGCTTGCCGGCGCCGATCTGGCATCGCCACGACGGCGGGCCGTTCATCGGCTCGGGCTCGCTCGTCATCATGCGCGATCCTGACTCTGGCTGGATCAATGCCTCGATCTATCGCGTCCAGGTGCATGGGCCGAATAAGGTCACGGTGCAGTTCGATCACGGCGGCCGCCACGGCGCCATCATCACCAAGAAATATTGGGATCGTGGCGAGAGCTGTCCCGTGGCGATCGTGCATGGCGAGGATCCGGCGCTGTTCATCGCCGGCTTCGAATATTTGCCGGACGGCTGCTCGGAATACGAATTCGCCGGCTCGATCAAAGGCGCGCCGATCGAAGTGTTCGACGGCCCGCAAACCGGCCTGCCGCTTCCAGCCTTGGCCGAAATCATATTTGAAGGCCGCCTGCTGCCGATGAGCGAAGCGACGCTGCCCGAGGGACCGTTCGGCGAATTCACCGGCTATTACGCCGCCGCGGCGCGGCCGGGGCCGGTGATGGAGGTGAGCGCCATCCATCACCGCAACGATCCGATCCTGCTCGGCTCGCCGCCGATGAAGCCGCCGCGCTTTCATTTTGGCTTGCCATTCCGTGCCGCCACCATCTGGAGCAACCTCGAAGCCGCAGGCGTCACCGACGTGGTCGGCGCCTGGCAGCATGTCTCGCAGCTCATGACGGTGGTGGCGCTGCGCCAGCGCTACGACGGCCACGCCAAGCGCGCCGCGTTGGTGGCGGCGGCGCACAGCTACATGGCGCGCATCGTGGTGGTGGTCGACGACGACATCGATCCCTCAAATCTCGGCGACGTGATGTGGGCGGTCGCCACCCGCTGCGAGCCAGCCGAAGGCATCGATATCGTGCGCAACGCCTGGAGCTCGGCGCTCGATCCGCGTATTGCGCCCGAGGATAAGGAGCGCGGCGTCACCGCGCACTCCAAAGCGATCATCGACGCCTGCCGGCCGTTCGCGTGGCGCGACAAATTTCCGCCGACCTCGGCGCTATCGCCAGATGAGGCGAGAGAGATAGAGGCGAAGTGGGGGAAGCTTTTGTAGTCGTGTCCGGTGCAAGAATTTGTCGCTTGATAAAGTCCGAATCTTTCGGGCGAATCCGTCGCTGATGCGAAACGTGCGCTCGACAACGGCAAATACAATAGAAGACGGCCCACTTGGGGACCGCATGATTTACTTGCAATTCCAATGACTTGCGGCGCGTGGTGCCCAGCACCATTCGCGGCGTCACTTTTCTGTTGACAAGGCTTACTGAATATAATCCTACATAGTTGATGACCCGCCACGCCGCTTGGCACATGTGGCGTCTCAGCGAAGCCGGCGAAGATAACCTCGGCCTCGCCTGCAGCGACGATGGCCTTTTGATTGGGCGAACGCCGCTGATCGAAAAGCGCGATGGACACTTCGCCGTGCGCGAGCAGCGCGAGATCGAGCGGCTGCTCAGCCGCGCCTATCGTTCCGAAATCAGCGCCGACCGGATCATGTCCGGGCTTGCCACAGTGGCACGCGCATTAAATGCCAATGATCAATGCCTCGCGCGCATCGCCGCGGTGCATCTGCGCATTCCCGACATTCCGGATCGAGCCGCGCGTGACGCGATGGAGGCGACGGATGTCTTCATCAAATATGCGCGCGATGAAGGCGGCGGCGACAGCAACTGGAATCCGGCGCTGCATCCGCGCACCGGCGCGCCGCCGAATCCCGGCTGGTTCGCGCCGACCGGAGGTGCCGGCGAATCGTTTTCAGAGCGGACCGCACAAAACGACGATCCGACGCGACGCTCGGATGCCCCGCCGAGCAGCAATGATGATTGGGTGCGCTTACGGCCCGGACCGAAGCGGATCGACGAACTCGCAGACTTCATTGAATGGATTGCAAACGCCAAGCCGGAGGATGCGCCCGCGATAACTGCGGAGATCGACCGCTACTTTAAAGACGTCGGCTGGGAAGCCGCTGCTAAAGACCTGAAAAACATGTTGGCGATCCTGACCAGGCCGGGCATCACCAAAGAGGATCGGCAGCAATATCTCAATAGGCTCGATCTCTACACTCGCGTTGATCCAGAGGAATATCTTGAAATCTTTGGATTCGCATCCTCCCTTGCACTCGCAGGCGGCGGCATTCCTCCAATTTCACGCCAAACAGGGGCCGCTGAGACCGCGGCAACCGAGGCTCGCGCTGCGGCCGAAGCGCGGGCCGCTGAATCCGGAACGGCGGACGCGCCTTCCGACGTCTGGAACTATGGGTGGGCTCGCCGAGGTCGCGAAATCCACGATCAGTTGGGTGATCAATCTCTCCATCCAAATTTTCCAGTTATTGACATGTTTTCTCCTACCGGGGTCATCACGAGCATCAAATCCATCGATCTGAGAGCCGACGTCTATCAGAATGAGGGAGTCCTGGTGTCTAGATTAAACGTTTACTTCAATAAGGTGTCAGAATTTTCCGGCGCCGAATTCGCCGAAGACGAGGTTTCTCTCGATGAAATAACTGGGCGCGTGCTTCAATTGGTCGTACCAAGGGGCAACATGACAGAGAGACAGCGCACCATTATTGAAGCTGCACGGGAGCGAGCAAAGAGATTGAATTATCCCGTTGACCTCATAATCACGGAGTTTTAGGTCGAGCCATGCTGTATAAGTGCTACTTGAGAAATGGTATTGTTTACGTGCCGACGGTAGGCAGTCGACGAGGCGTGTACACAGTGATCGAGCCGGTTGCTGTCGTCCCGGTCTCAAATACCGAAGGTTTGCGTGCGGCCTTTCGAAACGCAATCGCTAGAAAAAACATTGACGTGCCGCCCGTAAAGGGCAAATGGCCGCCGCCCGTTCTCCCCAAATACGCAGGCGTGAAAACATCGGCGGCGTTTGATCGAGACGCATCGACATGGAACATTCGAGAGAATGAGGAAAAGTACAAGATTGTTGGCTATCGGACGCATCATGACGGATATTGGACAGAAGATCTCGCTCAGACGATCGAATTTCCGCCTGGAACCGCGCTCGATGCGGTGATCGACCGTATGATCGCGATCCTGCAAGAGGCCGCGAAGAAACCGACCGATGGTTAGAGTCTTAACTAAACTGCCCCTCAAGGCGACCATTGATGCTCGCCCACCGTTTTCTTGGTGCGACTAATCTTCGCCGGCCTCGGCACCGTCGTGCGATGAGGCGCGGGAGATAGAGGCGAAGCGGAGGAAGGTTTTGTAGGATAGGCCCCGAGCGAGACCTACGTGCTCGATAAAGTCCGAATCTTTCGTGCGAGCGCGTCGCTGACCCGAAAGTCGCGCTCAGCCAGCGGCAAGTACGACACATGCTGTACAAATGCTATTTGCGAAAGCGTATCGTCTACGTCCCTACCGTCGGCAAGCGGGGAGGTGCCTACACTGACATCGACCCTATCGCGGTCGTTCCGATAGCGGATACCGAAGGTTTGCGGCGCGCTTTCCTAAATGCGATCGCAAGAAAGAACATCCCGCTCCCTCTTCAAAAAGGCAAGTGGCCTCCGCCAGTGATACTGAAATATGCCGGCGTTAGAACATGGTCGGCGTTCGCGAACGGCACATTAGTCTGGAACATTGACGAGGAGGAGAACCTCTATCAAATCATCGGTCATCGCATGCATCCTAATGGGTATTGGGTCAGGGACGAGGAGCAGAAAATTGAGTTTCCGCCTGAAACTTCCGTCGACGTTGTCATCGACCGCATGATCGCGATCCTGCAAGAGGTCGCGAAAAAGCCGAAGGATGGGTAGAGCCTACTAAAATTGAACTGACATCCAAAGCGACCATCGACTCTTGTGGGCCGTTCGCTTGGATCGACAAATTTCCGCCGACCTCGGCGCTGTCGCCCGATGAGGCGCGGGAGATTGAGGCGAAGTGGGGGGCGCTCCTGAAAGGATCAAGCGAGATAGGAACGAGATAGTATTGATCCAGCGCGGCGCTAATCCTGTGATTTTGACAGCCATTCGATGTGGCTGCGGGCTTCGCGCTCTGCCGTTTCCGGTGAATCACAGATCGTCAACGGGTTTTGGGTTGAGCGGCTCCAGAACGTCCTCTGCTCGCCAAGCCTTTTGCCGAGTTCCTCGTCGTAGACATTCATAAGCTCCTCCGCCTCAAAACCAAACGATCCGTTTGACCGCTGAAGGATCAAACCGCGACGCTTTCGCGAGGAATCGTACAAGATTTTTAGGACGCGCTCCATGACGGCCCCTACTCGCCGAAAGTGGCGAGATTCTACTTTAGTTACTCGACCGCATTCGCCGAATTTAAGCTATCGATCAGCGACGAGCGATACAAAAACTTCTTATGCAGCGTGACGTCCTCCGACGTGCGCCGCAGCTCATCGAGGTGCTGCCAGCGCACTTTCGGGTCCTTCTCCTCCAGCGCTTTCTTGTTCGCAATGGTCTGCGCCTGCACGTAATCGACCTGGGCCTTGCGGCGCTGGCGGGTGTAGCGGTCGAGCACGCTGGCCTCGGCGCGGCTGAACCAGACATCCGACAATTTCTCGGCAAGGTTCACTGCGTCGTGGATGCCGCCGTTCATGCCCATGCCGCCGATCGGATTGTTGACATGGGCGCAGTCGCCGGCCAGTAGCACGCGGCCTTTGTTGAAGGTCGCGGCGACGCGCTGGTGGACGGCATAGAGCGCGTAATAGGGGATTTCGTATTCGCCGCTTTTTTGATGGATGCCTTGCAGGCGGCGCTGGATGCCGGCGAGGCTCATCGCGTCTTCGTCGGTCTCCTGTTCCGGCACCGGGAAAACGCCGCGCCAGATGCCGGGCGGGCCCTTGCCTTTGACCTTGAACAGATTGATCCACTCGTCGGGATCGGAAAAATAATTGCGCGTGCAATAGCCCTGGCCGGTGGTGCCGAAATCAAAACTGGTGCCAATCTTGATGAAGCGCTCGGGCCAGGTGAAGCCGTCGAAGGCAATGTCGGCGAGGCGCCGCACGGTGCTCGAGCCGCCGTCGCTGCCGATCAGATATTTGCCGCGGAGCGTTTCAGTTTCTCCCGCGGCGTTGGTAACCGTCACTTCGACGTGATCGGCGGTTTGTGAAAGTCCAGTGAGCTTGGTTGAAAACCGCACCTCGCCGAGCCCGCTTGCCTTGATGTAAGGCAGCGCGGCGTGGACCAGCTTGTACTGCTCCCACTGCACCACATACGGATACGGCACCTCGCCCTTGAGCAGGCTGATGTCGAACACCGCGATCAATTTCCCGGTGGCGCGATCGCGAAAATGGAACAGCGGCGCTTCCATGCCGCCGGTCGGCTCGGTGGAGAACATCTCCTTTTCGAGCCCGAGCTTGACCAGCATGTCCACGGTCGGCGGATGGATGGTGGCGGCGCGCTGATCCTCGGCGGCGTCCGGCAATTGCTCGATCAGCGTGACCGGGATGCCCTTTTTGACCAGCGCCAAGGTCATCACGGCGCCGACCGGGCCGGCGCCGGATACGATCACGCGGTTGTCGTTTGCCGCCATGGTCATACTTTCGAAATATCGAATGTCGCGGGATGAAACAATTCCTCGACCTTCACTTTGCGGTCGGTCAAGCCCTGCTCGTAGACGTATTGCGACAGCGCCTCGATCTCCGGCATGTTCTCGGCGACGCCGTATTTCCAGAAATCCTCGCCCATGATCGCGGCCGTTTCCTTGGTCTCGGCTTCGAGCCACGGCAGCGTCACCATCAGCGCATTGACGTCGCGCAGGTCGATCATCGCCAGCGCCTTGGCCTCGCAGAACGCCTTGTAGACACTGGTCGGCAGCCATGGATAGCGCTCGACCAGGGATTTGCGGATGCCGATGAGATGCATGATCGGAAACAGGCCGGTCTTCTTGTAATAGGCCTGCTCGGCCGCGCGCGTGTTGGGAAACAGCCGCGTGATATGCGCTTCACCGGCGAGGAACGACGACGGCGCCCGCGCCGTGAACAGCGCGTCGAGCTCGCCGTCGCGCAGCATGCCGACCAGGGTCTTGTCATGCGGGATCGCCTGCAGATCGAGGCCCGGGATCGGCTTCAAAGGCGTGCGCTCTTCGCGGCCGGCCTGCTCCTGGCCGCCGCTGCGCCAATGAATCTCCGACGGCGGCACGCCGTATTCGTGCTGCATCATGCCGCGCATCCAGACCACGGCGGTGATCTGATATTCCGGCACGCCGATGCGCTTGCCGCGCAAATCCTCAGGCTTGGTGATGCCGGCATCTTTACGGATATAAATGCCGGAATGGCGAAAAATCCGCGACACGAACGCCGGCACCGCGGTGTAGGCCGACGTCCCGGCCGACACCGTGCGCAAATAGCTCGAGAACGACATTTCCGAAATGTCGAATTCCTGGAATTTGAAGACGCGGTGGAAAATCTCCTCCGGATACAGCGGCAGGTAGGTCACCGCGCAGCCTTCAACTTTCACCCTGCCGTCTCTGATCGCCTGGGTGCGATCGTAATTGCCGCAGGCGATCGTCACCGGAACTTCGACCATTCGCTTCCCTCAGCTGCCGTTCTCAAGTGTGGCGCGAAGCTATCGAGTTCCCGCCCGCCTGTGAAGCAACTGTGCGCGCATGGCGGCCTTGATCGCTTGGATGCCAGTCGTTCGTGTTGATGATCTTGTCAAGGATCGTAGACCGCCGGAGGCGGCGGCGCTTCGCGCCGTCCTTGACAAGATCATCAACACGAACAGAGTGCTGTCCAAGCGATCAAGGCCGCTTTCTCAACGCCTGGCACATATCCGATCTGATCCGGGCGAGCGAAAGCCGCGACGACCGTCGGCTTGTTGTCCCGCCCCCCGCGCGATAGCCTTGCGACCAAGGAGAAACACCATGATGTCGACCGTGATCGGCGGCGCCATGCTGCCCCATGCGCCGCAGTTCTTCACCATGCCGGACACCGAGGACAAGGCGCTGGTCGCCCATGTGCGCGAGGTCGCGGCCGACGTCGGCAAGCGGCTGCGCGCGCTCGAGCCCGACCTTTGGATCATCTTCTCCAACGACCATGCCGAGCAGTTCTTCCACACCACCGCGCCGCCGTTCACCGTCCATGTCGGCGGCGAGGCCACCGGCGAATTCGCCGGCCGTAAATTCCACTGGAGGATTCCGAGCGAGATCGGCTTCGAGCTGGTTCGCCAGCTTTACCGGCAGAATTTCGATCCGGCCTTCACCTCGACGGCGAAGATCGACTACGCCATCGGCATTCCGCTCACCCATCTCGGGCACACCGGGCCGGTGCTGCCGATCTACGTCAACGCCTACCTGCCGCCGCAGCCGACGATGGAGCGCTGCTACCAGTTCGGCCAGGCGGTGGCCCGCACCGTCACCGCGCTCGGGCTCAAAACCGTGATCCTGTCGAGCGGCGGCATGTCGCATTTTCCCGGCACCGACCGCTATTCCAATCCGGAGCTGGCCTGGGACCGGCGCGTGCTGGAAAAGCTCGCGGCGGGAAATCTGAAATCGCTGATCGGCTACGACGAAGCCGAGCTCGACGACACCGGCAACATCGAATTGCGTTGCTGGGCCTGTGCCGCCGGCGCGCTCGGCGAGCGTCAGCCCGACGTGGTGTCGATGGATCCGAGCTGGCATCACAATTACGCCTCGCTGGCCTGGATCGGCGGGAACGGCGAGCAAAACCAGGCGGCGCATTACCCTTCGATCAAGCCGGAACTGGTGGAGCTGACGACGGCACTGCACGGCTTGGCGCACGATGCCGACATGCGCGCGCAATACATGGCCGATGCCGGCGCCTTTGCCGACAAATTCCAGCTGCCGCCCGACCAGCGCGAGGCCTTGATCAAGCTCGACATGCCCTCGATCGTGAAAATGGGCGCGCACCCGCTGGTGCCGTTCCTGGCGCAGCTGCAGATGCAGCGGCTGCGGCCGCAAAAGTAAGCGCTGCCGCGCCGCGGCCATGCGCAAGCGGCATGCGGCTGTCGTTGATTCGCCCTGCCCGCGGGCCTAAAGTTCGGCAGGGCGATTTGCCGCAAAACGCTGCTCGGAGCCGCCGATGAAAAAGCTCGTATTGGAAACGACCGCGCCGTTCCAAGGTCTCCCCGAACTCGTGGCCTATGACGAAGGCCTGTTCGCCAAGGAAGGCCTCGAGATCGAATGGGCCGACCGCGAAGCCGGCGTCGAGAAGAAGGTCGAGGCCCATGTCACGACGCCAAAGGGCATCAACCCGTTCGCCAGCCACGGCAAGCTTTTGGAACAGGGCAAGGCCGACATGTACAACGCCTGCGAATGGGGCAACTACTGCCGCGTCCAGGATACCGGCCAAGGCAGCCGGCAACTCGGCCGCCGCGCCATCGTCGCCTACTCAGCCGTGGTCGTGCCGCCCAATTCCGACGTCTATACGCCGCAACAGCTCGCCAACAAGACCATCGGCGTGCCGTTCTATTTCGGCACCCATTACATCGCGCTGCATCTGCTCGAAGGTTTCTTGCCGCGCGAGATGATCAAACTGTGCCGCGCACCGAACGGCTCGCGCTATCGCTTCGATGCGATGATGCGGGGCGAGATCGACGCCACCACGCTGACCGAGCCGCACATCACGCTCGCCGAGAAGAAGGGCTGCCGCGTCATCTGCTCGGCGTTCTTCCACGGCACCGAGGTTGCTTCCGACCGGGTCGATGCCGAGACCTATGCGGCC
>Ga0210395_10001363_pt1 | contig 18974 bp, 16 predicted proteins | sample IncBWH4OmetaG_FD_150861 | JGI IMG/M metagenome (GOLD analysis project Ga0210395, IMG submission 150861) | Forest soil microbial communities from Barre Woods Harvard Forest LTER site, Petersham, Massachusetts, United States - Inc-BW-H-4-O ...
TGGCAAGACGACCTGCCGCTCACCGTCGCCGAAAAGAAACAATTCTACCAGACCAACGCGGAGCAGGTCTTCGGGCTCCCGACGGTCTCGGGTAGAGCCTAGGCAGGTGCGCGTCCGCGGCAGAAGCTAGATGGTGAGCCAACCACCTCTCAGGAGCTGTCGATGCCAGGACGAGTACAGGGCAAGGTCGCCTTCATCACCGGCGCGGCGCGCGGCCAGGGCCGCAGTCACGCTATCCGGCTGGCCGAAGAGGGCGCCGACATCATCGCGGTCGACATCGCGGGGCCGGTCACGTCGGTGACCGGCTATCCGCTGGCCACCGCGGAAGACCCGGCGGAGACCGTCAAGCTGGTGGAGGCGCTCGACCGGAGGATCGTCGCGCACAAGGCGGACGTCCGGGACTCCGGGGCGCTGCGGGCGGCGCTCGCGGACGGCATCGCGCAGCTCGGCAGGCTCGACATTGTGGTGGCGAACGCGGGCATCTACCAGATCAGCCCCGCGCTCGAGCTCGACGACGCCGGGTGGCAGGAGATGATCGACATCAACCTGACCGGTATCTGGAACACCGTGAAGGCCGCCCTGCCGCACCTCATCGCGGCGGGCGGCGGGTCGGTCGTGCTGACGAGCTCCGTGCTGGGCCTGCGGGGGCAGCCCAACTCCGTGCACTACAACACCGCCAAGCACGGCATCGTCGGCATCATGCGCACCATCGCCAGCGAGTTCGCGCAGCACCGCGTCCGGGTCAACAGCGTGCACCCGACCCTGGTCAACACCGTCATGATCCAGAACGAGCAGGTGTGGAGGCTGTTCGACCCGGACAACCCGCACCCGACAAGCGAGTCGGCGGCGCCGTTCTTCCAGACGACCAACGCGCTGCCGGTCCCCTGGGTGGAGCCCGTCGACATCAGCAACGCGGTGCTGTTCCTGGCGTCCGACGAGGCACGCTACATCACGGGCGTCACGCTCCCGGTCGACGCCGGCGCCCTCCTCAAATAAGCCGCGGTTCGCGACCGCCTACCGGGCACTCACCGGCCGGGCGGGCCCGCGCGGGAGGGGCCCCGATCAGCTGATCCGGGGCGGTATATCAGCGACCTCCTCCCCGGATGATCGCGCCGCACGCCGGTTACCTAGAATCGCAACCGGCACGACCCCTCGGCAACCGGGACACGATCACTCGGAGGAGACCGGAATGCAGGTCGGTATTCACTTCATGAACTTCACGCTGCCCGGCGGGGCGCAGGGCCTGCGCGCCGACCTCGGCGGCACCGCCGTGGCGGCGGACCAGGCGGGCGTCACCTGGTTTACCGCGATGGACCACTACTTCCAGATGGAGCACTTCGCGACCGCGCACGACCCGATGCTCGAGGGCTACAGCGTGCTGAACTTCGTCGCGGCGAAGACGGAGCGGGTACGGCTCGGCCTGCTGGTCACCGGGGTCACCTACCGTTATCCGGGCCTGCTCGCCAAGATTGTCACGACGCTGGACGTGCTGTCGGGCGGCCGGGCGTTCCTCGGCATCGGCGCCGCCTGGTACGAGCGCGAGCACCTGGCGCTCGGCGTGCCGTACCCGCCGGTGGCCGAGCGGTTCGAGCGGCTCGAGGAGGCGATCCAGATCTGCGAGCAGATGTGGAGCGACAACGAGGGCCCCTACAACGGCAAGCACTACCAGCTCGCCGAGACCATCAACGTGCCGCAGGCGCTGCAGAAGCCGCGCCCGCCCATCCTCATCGGCGGCAGCGGCGAGAAGAAGACGCTGCGGATGGTCGCGCAGTACGCCGACGCGTGCAACCTGTTCGGGTCCTCGCCGGAGGAGGTCGGGCACAAGCTCGACGTGCTCCGCGAGCATTGCGACCGGCTCGGCCGTGACTACGACGCCATACAGAAGACGATCATCGGCCGGGTGGACCCGGACGGCGACATCAGCCCGTTCCTGTCGGAGATGGAGCGGTACGCCAAGCTCGGCATCTCACTCGTCGAGATCGCGCCGGCGCCGCCGGACCCGGCCCGGTTCGTCAGCGCGCTGGGCGAGAGGGTGATACCGCGGCTGGCCGAGATCGGCTGACCGCATCTCGCCACCTGTTCGGCGAGGCGTCGCCCCGCCCTAACGTCAGAGCGGGGCGACGGCCAGGGGAAGGATCAGGTCGTTCATCACCTGGGCGGTGAAGCTCGCGTCGGGGAGCTCGCCGAAGATGAGCAGGTGATGGATGACCAGGGCCGGGAAGACCGAGATCAGGAGATCCAGGTTGCGGCCCGGTGGGATCTCGCCTCGGGCGACGGCCCGTTCGAAAACCTGCCGGACCCGGATGCCACCCCGGCCGAGGAATTGCTCGCGGATGAGCTGGCGGAGCTCGGGGTCGCGGGCCAGCGCGGTGACCAGGCCAAGCATCAGCTGGGCGTCGAAGCGGACGTCGGCGCTGTCGGAGCTTCTCGCCATGGCCTCAAGGTCGCCGCGGAGTGAACCGGTGTCGGGAACCTCACCTGGCTTCCGCAGGGAGCTGATCGCGTCGACCACGAGCTCGGCCTTGCCGGACCAGCGGCGGTAGATCGTCATCTTGCTCGCCTTGGCGCGGGCCGCCACCGCGTCGATGCTCAGGCGGTCGTATCCGATCTCGGCCAGCAGCTCAAGTGCGGCGTCACGAAGCGCGGCGTCACGGGAGGCGTCCAGCTGACGGCCCCGGTGGGCGGCGGCCTCCTGGGCTGCCTGGCTGGCGGCTCGGTCCATGACTCCTCCTCCGCACGCTCCGTGGATGCCGATTCGTTGGCCAACACCCTACGGCACCGCAACCGCGATGAATCGATACGGTACAGTATCGTATCTTGGTGAAGCAGGAACCTCGCAGCACGACAGAGAAGAGCGGAAGCATGTTCTTTCGACTAGGACGGGGCGTCGTCAGGCACCCCTGGCTAGTGATCGGGATCTGGATCGTGGCCGCCGCCGCGATCGTCGGGCTGGCGCCGAAGCTGGCCACCTCGAGCAGCGAGTCCTCGTTCCTGCCCAGCCACTATCAGTCCGTGCAGGCGCAGAACCTGCAGCAGAGCGCCTTCCCGGCCGCGGCCGCGCCGGGCGCGATCGTAGTGTTCGAGCGGGCGGACGGCGGCAAGCTGACCGCCGCGGACTCCGGCCTCGTCGATGGCATCGCCGGCAAGCTCGCAGCGGACCACATTCCCACGCTGAGCACCATGCAGGCGGGGCCGCCGTCGGCGAACAAGCTCATTCAGACGATCTCGGTGCAGATACCCGACGTCTCCGGTCAGCTCACCACCGCGCAGACCAACGCCATCGGGACGCTCCGGTCCAGCCTGTCCTCGCTCGTGTCGGGCACGGACCTCAAGGCGGGCGTGACGGGGACGGTAGCGCAGGACGTCGACTCGGCGTCGACCGGCAGCAACGCGCAGAAGATCGTCTTTCTGGGCACCATCCTGCTCATCATCGTGCTGCTGCTCCTCATCTTCCGCAGCCCCGTCATCGTGCTGCTGCCACTGCTCACGATTGGCCTCGTCTCCTCGGTGGCCAACGGGCTCATCGACTTCGTGAGCAAGGCGGCCGGCTGGAGCGCCGACAGCTTCACGTCCATCATGCTCATCGTCGTGCTGTTCGGGGTGGGCACCGACTACATCCTGTTCCTGCTCTTCCGCTACCGGGAGCGGCTACGCGCGGGCGAGCCCTCCAAGCAGGCCATGGAGAGCGCCATCGGGCGGGTCGGGCCGGCCATCGCCACCGCCGCCGGCGCCGTGATGATCGCATTCCTGGCGCTCACGCTGTCGAGCCTGTCGCTCTTCCGCCAGTTGGGGCCGGCCCTCGCCATCGCCGTCTTCAGCGCCGCACTGGCGGGGCTGACCCTCGTGCCCGCCGTCGTCTCCCTGCTCGGCACGCGCGTCTTCTGGCCGTCCAAGGCCTGGAAGACCGAGCCGAAGTCGGCGCGGTTCGCCGCGCTCGGGCGGTCACTCGGACGGCACCCGGGCCGGTTCGCGGGGACGATCCTGGTGCTCCTCGCCGTGCTCGGGATCGTTTCCTTCGGCTTCCACCCGACGTTCGACCTCACTGCTGGCAACACCGCGACCACCCAGTCCGCCGAGTACGCCAACGTGCTGCTCAAGGGGTTCCCGGCCGGCGACTCCGAGCCGACCGCCGTTCTCGTACAGTCGACCGACGGCAAGCCGCTCGATACCGCGTCACTGGCCTCGTTCGGTGCGCGCCTGGCCAAGGTCCGGGGCGTGGCCTCGGTGAGCCCAGTGAAGGTGAACGCCAGCGGTGACGTGGCGGACTACACCGTGATCCTGTCGTCGGCGGGTGAGTCCGACACGGCGATGAACACGGTGCGCGGACCGCTTCAGGCCGCGGCGAATGACGCCCCGACTGGCAGTCGCGCGCTGGTCGGCGGCATCACCTCGGTATACGTGGACTTGGAGTCGGCGATGGAGCACGACTACTCCATCGTGTTCCCGGTAGCCGCGGTGCTGATCCTGATCATTCTCGGGCTGCTGCTGCAGAGCGTCGTGGCGCCCTGGTACCTGATGATCTTCGTCGGCCTCGGCTTCGCCGCCACCCTGGGCGCCTCGGTGGGGATCTTCCAGGATCTCGACAACCAGAGCGGTCTGTCCTTCGTCCTGCCGATCATGATGTACCTGTTCGTGGTGGCGCTCGGCACCGACTACAACATCCTGATGGTGTCGCGCCTGCGGGAGGAAGCCACCGAGGGCAAGACCCCGAGGGAGGCGGCGGCCGAGGCGCTCAAGCACGCCGGGCCGACGATCGCCTCGGCGGGGCTGATCCTGGCCGGGACCTTCGCCTCGCTGATCCTGGCCGGCGGGTCCACGTTCGAGCAGATGGGCTTCGCGATTTCGTGCGGCATCGCCATCGCGGCGTTCGTGATGGCGATGTTCCTGACGCCAGCCGTGACGGCGCTGCTCGGCGCCAGGGCCTGGTGGCCCGGGCACCAGGACCGCGGTGGCCACGACGGTCCTGACGGCCAGATGCCCGGCGACGACCTGCTCGGCGGCCTCGACGCCGCGCGCGAAGCGCGCGCATGACGGCGAGCGGGTAACCACGCCACCGTTCGGGATGATGATTTTGACCTTCAGCGAGCCGCTCCCGCTATCGCCAGTGGGTCAGCGGGAGCGGGCCGCGGGCGAGCACGGTGCGGATGGCGAACGTGGAGCGCGCCTCGGTCACCGGGCCGATCGCCAGGATCTGGTCGAGCAGCACCTGCTCGTAGCTGGCGAGGTCGGGCACGGCGGCCTCGACGAGGAAGTCGTCGGCCCCGGAGACCACGTAGCACGCGACCACCTCGGGGATGGCGAGCAGCGCCCCCTCGACAACTGAGGATGTCTCGCGCGAGTGCCCCTCGACCTTCAGGCCGATGAACACGGTCAGGCCGAGGCCAGCCTGGCTCCGGCTGACCTCGGCGTGGTACCCGGCGATGATGCCGCTCGCCTCCAGGGCCTTGACCCGGCGCAGGCAGGCGGACGGGGACAGGCCGACGGCGTCCGCGAGGTCCACGTTCGCGACGCGGCCGTCCCGCTGCAGTTCGGTGACGATGGCACGATCAACCCGGTCCGGAAGATGCGCTGATACGGAGTTGGTCATACCCTTTGTTATGCGCAATATCATTGCGCGGTACACCGCCGTCTGAGCAATATTCGCCATCGCGTGCGAGCCGGTTTCGGCGAGTCTTGAATCATGACGGAAACGTTCTCGCGGCCGCGCACGCTGCCCCGTCTTCACCAGGCCGCCCCGGCGCCGCTGTCCACCCTGCGCGGTGCGGCGCTCTACATCGGCGCGCTGCTCGGCCCCGGCCTGTTGCTGCTGCCCGGCCTCGCCGCCGCCGAGGCCGGTCCCGCGTCCGTGTTCGCCTGGACCGGGCTGCTCCTGCTGTCCGCCCTGTTCGCGCTGGTGTTCGCCGCGCTCGGCCGGACCGTGCCGTCGGCGAGCGGGGTGACCGGCTACGTCACGGCCGGCCTCGGTGAGCGGGCCGGACGGGCGGCGGGCTGGATGTTCCTCGCCGGGGTCGTCGCCGGCGCGCCCGTCGTCTGCCTGATCGGCGCCGGCTATCTCACCGAGGTCACCGGCGGCGGTCAGCTTGCCCGGGCGGGCGCCGCGGCGCTGCTGCTGCTGGTCGTGCTGGCCCTGGCGGCCTGCGGGCTGCGCACCGGCAGCACCGCCCAGCTGCTGCTCGTCGGCCTGCTCAGCACCGTAGTCGGAGTCGCCGTCGTCGGGTCGGCGCATGCCGCCCGGTCGGCCAACTGGACGCCGTTCGCCCCGCATGGCTGGCTGGCTGTGGGCCACGCGGCGGCGACGCTGATGCTGTCCTTCGTCGGCTGGGAAGCGGTCGCGCCGCTGACCACCCGGTTCGCCGACCCGGCCCGGCAACTGACCCGGGTGGTGCTCATCGCCCTGGCCGTCACCAGCGTGCTCTACCTTGGCCTGGCGTTCGCCGTCATCGGCGTGCTCGGCCGCGGCGCCGGGACGCTGGTCCCGCTCGCCGCGCTGCTGCGGTCGGCGGTCGGCCCCGCGGGGACGGCGGGCGCCGCGGTGGCGGCGGTGGTGCTGACGCTGGGCACGACCAACGCTTACATCAACGGCGCCGCCGCGATGGCCGGCGCCCTGTCCGGGCCGCGTGCGGGCCTGGCGCCCCGACCGACGCCCCGGCTGTTCACGGCGATCGCGGCCAGCGGGCTGTTGCTGATCACGCTCTACGGCCTTGGCCTGGCGAACCCCGCGACACTCGTGGCGGTGCCGACGACGCTCTTCCTCGCCGTCTACCTCGGCTGCCTGGCCGCCGCCGCGCGGGTGCTGCGCGGCCCGGCACGCTGGGCCGCGATGCCCGCCGGGGTCGCTGTCCTGGCGATGCTGTGCTACTGCGGCTGGGCGCTCGCGGTCCCGGCCGTCGTGGCCGCGGCTGCCTTCTTGCTGTCCCCCGCGCCCGCCCCGGCCCGGCCTCCGGATTCCCCGTGCGGGGATGCTGGGGGACAAAGATAGGGAGCCGCTCCCCATGTCGCGGATCCGGCGCGCGAGCATGCTGGTGGGTGTCATGACCAGCGCGCACGACAGGAGACCGACATGCCGCGATACATAGTGCAGCGGACCTTCGACAACGGACTCGTCATCCCCGTCAGCGACGAGGGCGCCAAGGCCTGCCGTTCGGTGGACTCGGGCAACGCCGGCTACGGCGTGAACTGGGTTCACTCCTACGTCAGCCTGGACAAGACCCAGACGTTCTGCGTCTACGACGCGCCGTCGCCGGAGGCCATCAGGCAGGCGGCCGCGGCCAACGGGCTGCCCGTGGACCTGATCACCGAGGTCACCGTCCTCGACCCGTACTTCTACCACTGACCCGGCGGCGCCTGACCCGACCATGCCGGGGGCGGCTCACCGTTCGGGCCATCCGGCGCGAGGAGGATTTATCCGTTGTTAATTCCCCCGCGGAGATGACGCGGACGAAGCCGGTGTAATCGGATAATGACGCCATGTTGATCTGGCCTCGCGGGGATTCCCCACATGCCCGCCACCGCTGACAAGATGTCGGCGGCCGAACGGCTCTTCTACGCGTTCGGGAAGGTGACCGGCTGGGCGGGCAGCGCCTGGCGTCCGCCACCCGGTGGCGGCCAGCCGCGCGGCTGTGCCTCACCGCTCGGCCTGCTGAAGACCCTCGTCTTCCTGCTGTGCATCATCTGCCTTCCCGTGTTCATGGTGCCCTGGATACTGGCCTGGACCGTGCGGACCGGCCGGGACGGCCTGCGCTTCAGCGCCGCGGTCGACGTCCTGTCCGGGGAGAAAGCGCGCTGGGCCACGGGCATCATCGCGAAGCCCGTGGATAACTCCCAGACGGGTGCGGCGGCGGAAGAGATCCAGCTGCGCGACCCTGGATTCCAGGTCCGCGTGCTGACCGGCTGGGCCGTGGCGGCGACCGGGCGGCTGCGCGACAGCCTGCTCTCCGGTGACGCCACCGTGACCCGGACCTTCATGTCCAACGGCCTGTACCGGGTCCACGAGGCGCGGCTTCACCTGCTGTCCCAGGCGGGGGTGGCCTGCACGGGCTCCTGGCAGGTAACCGACGCGGCGGTGACCGGCGTGTTCCGGTCGCCGCTAACCGAGCAGGTCCGGGTCCGGGTGCGGTGCGCCGGGTGGCGGCGGGAACAGCACCAGCCGAGCGGTACCACGCTGCGCGGCGGTCCGCAGGCCAGCACCTGGCTGGAGGATCTCGTCTTCGCCCGGTCCGCCGACGCGCTCACGCCGCGCGGGGGCGGCCTGCCGGCCGAGCGGTGTCCGTCGTGCGGCGCCGGACTGGACCTCGATACGAACGGCGCCTGCCGGTACTGCCGGGGCGTGGTCACGGCGGGCCGGCACGACTGGGTCCTCGTCTCCTGGCAGAGTGAGCCGTGGTAGGCGATGCGGCCCTGTTGTCGAGCGGGGCCGCGGCCAGCACGGTCTTGGCCAGCACGGTCTTGGCCAGTACGGTCTTGGCCAGTACGGTCTTGGCCAGCACCGTGCGGTCGGCGTTCGGCTGGGCGGCGTTCGTTATTTTCCTCAGCTGGGTGCTGCTGTTCGTGCTTCTCATCGGCACGCTGGTCGCGATCACCTTGATGCGCGGCAGGCGGGAGCGGCAGCGGCAGATCCAGGGAGCGGCCGAGACCTCGATCTCGCGGCCGAGCACGGCTCCGCTGCTGCCCGCCCGGCTCGCGCAGCTGCGTTCCGCCGACTCGAGCTTCGACGAGCAACTGCTGCTTGAGGTGGCTCAGATGGCCTGCCTGCTCATGTTCGCGGCACAGGCGACCGGGGACGAGCAGGCCATCCGGCGGCTGACCGCACCGGCGTTCTGGTCGACATTCTCCGGCCGTTACACCGCGACGACGGCCCGGAGCGTCCGCCAGAATCGCGACCCGCACGCCCCGCCGACCCGGCAGAGCCGGTTCCCGGTGGATTTCCAGGCGGCCGCCCCGGAGCTGATCGATCTCGAGCTCGGCGCGTGGCAGCAGGCGCGGATCCGGGTTTCCTTCACCCAGCTGCGGGCCATCGTGTCACCGGGCGCTGAACGGGAAGCCGCCGCGGCGACCGTCACCAGCCTCGGTTCGCTGGCCCGTTCGCTCGGCGGGAACATGAACGACCGCATGCGCAGCTCCGGCACGTTCACCACCGGCCTGGGCTGGGTGTCCTGGTCAGGCCGCTACGACCTGGTCTTCCTGCGGCCCGGCGGCGCCCGCACGGACCCGGCCGCGGCGCTGGCCAGCCGGACCTGCGCTGTCTGCGGCGCCACCTACCGGTCGGACCTCGCGGTCGAGTGCGCGCACTGCCATACCGAGCGACCGCTGGCACCCGGCCAGTGGCAGCTGGCCGACATGACAATCGTCACTTGACTCACGGGAGTATGTCCGTGCGTGCCGCTGCTAGGCAGAAAACCCGCGGATTTTTAACCCGTGGATTGGCTTGCCCTTGCTGCTTGTCCCGAAGCGGATGTTGCGCTGGCCGGCCTGTCAGTGCGGGCGGCCCGGACCGGCGGGCGAGATTGTGGGTCAGATGCGGGGCCGTCGCGCCGGAACGGGCAAACCGGACCCGCAAACGGGACATTTCACCCCGTTTGAGGGGTCCAGGTCGGGATCGTGGGTCATCTGCGGCGCTATTCGCCGTGCATGACCCACGATCCCGAAAACAGGTACTAGCGGCTGGATGCGAAGTACCGTAAAATAGGACATACCTCCGGCCTAGGAGGGTGCCGCACCCGTTTTGACCCACGATCCCGGCCGGGTGCGGCGGCCGGCCGGCTTGACCGCAGCCAGGCGCCCAGAACGGGGACCCACGGGTTAATCTCCGGCAAGCACAGAGTCGTTTGAAGGCGGTCATCTGCTAGCGGAAGTGAGACGGGACGGCGGGACCAGGTGAAACACGGGACCGTTCAGAATCAAAAGCTTGTTCATATCGAACGGTCCCGTGGTTCCCGTGCTCAGTCCATGCCGAGACAGCCGCCCAGGGCGTTGGTCCAGGGCAGCCACCGCGGGTCGGGTCCGGCCATCGGGTTCCATGCCATGTTCGTGCAGGTGTAGGCGACTGCGGTCGCGGTGCCGGGCAGGGCGAAGGTCAGGCGGCCGCCGGCGCCCGCATGGCCGAAGGAGCCCGCGCCCAGCATCGGCACCGCGGTGCGCGGCAAGTGCTCCGTCGGGTTCAGTGCCGGATGCCAGTGCCGGTGGGGTCGGTGCGAGGCTGGATCGCGTTGGCCGTCGCCACGGTCCCCAGCCAGCGAGCGCTGGGCTTGATGGTACGGGTAAGGCGGAGCGCCTGGCCACGCGGTAGCGGTGCGGTTAATGGCAGCGAAAGCCCCGCTCAATCAGCGTCGGGTCGAATGGAAAACGAGCGGGACACCGCCAGCTGGGCGGCAGGGCATAAGGGGACATGCCATGAGCGATTTCCATGCCGCGCATCCGGGGTACGCGGCCACCGCACGGCTCGATGAGCTGCGCGTGAGCGAGTACGCCTACCTCGACGAGGGCAAGCACGTCTATCTCGACTACACCGGTTCCGGGCTTCCCGCCCGGTCACAGCTGGCCGCGCACACCGGGCGGATGAACGGCGGGGCATACGGGAACCCGCACTCGGAGAACCCGACCTCGACGGCCTCGACGGAACTCGTCGAGGAGGCGCGGGCCACGGTGCTCCGGCACTTCAACGCGGCCGCGTCCGAGTACGCCGTGATCTTCACGCCGAACGCCACCGGCGCCTGCCGCCTGGTCGCGGAGGCGTACCCGTTCCGGCGGCGGACCCGGTTCGTGCTCACCGCCGACAACCACAACTCGGTCAACGGCATCCGGGAGTACGCGCGGCACGGCGGCGCCTCGGTGTCCTACGTCAGGATCTCCGGGTCCCAGCTGCGGGTCAGCGGCGACAACGTGCTCGCCGCGCTCGCCCCGGTTAGCCGGGGCGGCCGCGGCGACGGGCCGGGGCTGTTCGCCTATCCGGCACAGTCCAACTTCAGCGGGGTGCGGCACCCCCTCGAGTGGGTGGCGTGGGCGCAGGCCGCCGGGTACGAGGTGCTGCTTGACGCGGCCGCCTACGCCCCGACGGCCAGCCTCGACCTGTCCGTCGTGCGGCCGGAGTTCGTGACGGTGAGCTGGTACAAGGTGTTCGGCTACCCGACCGGGGTCGGCTGCCTGCTCGCCAGGCGCGACGCGCTGCCGCGGCTGCGGCGCCCCTGGTTCTCCGGCGGCGCGGTCAAGCTGGTCAGCGTCGCCGGGCAGTTCCACGAGCTGCTCGGCGGCGAGGCGGGGTTCGAAGACGGCACCGTGAACTTCCACTCGATCCCCGACGTCACCGTGGGCCTGGAGTGGATCGACTCGCTCGGCGTCGAGCTGATCGGCCAGCGGGTCGGCATGCTGACCTCCTGGCTGCTCACCTGCCTGGGGCGGCTGCGGCACAGCAACGGCGCGCCGATGGTCGCGGTGTACGGGCCATCGTCGGTGTCGGCGCGCGGCGGCACGGTGGCGCTGAACTTCCTCGACCCCGACGGGCGGCTGGTCGACGAGCGCGCGGTGGCGCGGGACGCCGCGGCCGAGCGGATCTCGCTGCGGACCGGGTGCTTTTGCAATCCGGGGGCGGCCGAGGCGGCGTTCGGGCTCGGCGAGCCGGAGCTGCGTGCCGCGCGGCGCGCCCTTGAACAGCGGAGCAACCCGACGCTTGAGGACTACCTGCAGGTCGTCGGGATGCAGACGGGCGGCGCGGTCCGGGTGTCGCTTGGCATCGCCTCGACCCACCAGGACGTGGAAGCGTTCCTCGACTTCGCCGAGCGCACGTACCGGGACCGGCGGCCGGACCTCGCGGGGCTCCCGGAGCGCCGTTAGGCCGCTCGCGGCTCAGCGTGGTCGCGCAGATGCTGCATCATGTCGCGCACGATGGGGTTGACGCGGGTTTGCCGACGGCGCAGCGCGACCATCGAGACAGTGGTCCGGTCGTTCGCGATCGGCCGGGCGACGATGAGCCCAGCGCGTTCGAGCGGGTCGCCGTCGACGCTGTAATTGGGCAGCACGGTGATGCCGATACCCTCGGCCACCATCATCTTGCCCATCTCGGCGCCGTCGGCGGAGTGCCATTCGCCCAGCGGCTCAGCGCCGAAAAGGCGGTGCACGAAGCGGTGCATCAGGTAGCCGGCCCGCATGGTGACGAGTCGCTCCCGCCGCAGTTCGGCCGCGGGCACCTCGGCTCGGCTGGCGAGCCGGTGGGAGACCGGGAGCACCGCCACCGGCCAGCCGGTCAATAGCGGCACGACCTCGAGTTCGGGCGGGACATCGTCGCCGTCCAGCAGGTTGACGAGCCCGATGTCGAGCGTGCCCGCGGCGAGGCTGGCCTGGATGTCGTCTTGCTGCAGGTTGCGGATCTCGACCGTCGAGGCCGGGTGCTGGGCCTGGAACGCCCGCACCGCTGGAAGCACAAGCCCGGCCGTGCCCGCGTTAACCGTCCCGATCCGCAGCAGCCGCCGTGTCGCGAGCTGATCTCCGGCGGCCGCGCGCAGCCGGGCCACCGAGTCAAGCACTTCGGCCATCGGCTGCAGCAGATCGCGGCCGGCGAGGCTGATCTTCGCTCCCGACCGGTGCCGGTCGAGCAGGACGACGCCTAGTTCGCGCTCGAGGTTACGGATCGCTTCGCTCAAGGCCGGCTGCGAGACATGCAGCTCTTCACCGGCGCGGCGCAGCGAGCCGAGCTTGCTGACCGCGACAACGTACTCCAACTGCTCGATGCGCATGGGGTCCCCTGATAGGTCATGGCTGCAGGGCGATCGGATTTACCTGCCGCGAGTGGGCTTGGAATGTTTTCCTCTTAAGTCTATAGTAATAGTAGGAATTAGCCATGCCCCCCGGCTGGGGCGCTGTGAAGGGGAAGGGAGGCCGACCGTGCACCTGCCAGTCGCCCGGCGTCACGTCGACCTTCGCCGTACCGCCAGCTGCCTGTGTCGCTGACCAATCCGGCCGTTACCGGCCGGTTCCCCCGAAGCTGAGACCCCGCCATCCGCGCACCGGGCATCCCAATGCGCTTTCCCCTTCCCCGGAGACTCCTTTGTCCGACGTGACGTCCGCACCACCACGTCCGCTGCACTTCGCAGCCTTCGTCATGAACACGACCGGCCACATCATCCAGGGCACCTGGCGTCGCCCGGCGGCGCACCAGGCCAACTTCAACGACCTCGACCACTGGGTGAGCCTGGCCAGGCTGCTCGAGCGAGGGAAGTTCGACGCCGTCTTCTTCGCGGACGTGGTCGGGCTGTACGCGCCCTACCGGGGCGACGAGCGCAAGTACTTCGAGGCTGGCCTTCAGGTGCCGAGCAACGATCCGTCGGTGCTCGCCAGTGCGCTCGCGTACGTCACCGAACACCTCGGCATCGCGTTCACCGCGTCGGTCCTGCAAGAGCACCCGTTCAACTTCGCCCGGCGTATCTCCACGCTCGACCACGCGAGCAAGGGCCGGATCGCGTGGAACATCGTCACGAACTACCTGCCGAACGCGTCCCGCAACTTCGGCCTGGACGGCCTCACCAAGCACGACGAGCGGTATGCCTGGGCGGACGAGTACGTCGACGTGACCTACAAGCTGTGGGAGGGCTCCTGGGAGGAAGACGCGCTGCGGCAGGACCGCGCGGCCGGCATCCACGCCGATTACGGCAAGGTGCACCGGATCTTCCACGAGGGTCCCCGGTACAAGGTAGAGGGGCCGCACCTGGTGAGCCCGTCCCCGCAGCGCACTCCCCTGCTGTTCCAGGCCGGCGCCTCCGAGGCGGGCCGCACCTTCGCGGCCAAGAACGCCGAGGCCGTCTTCATCACAGCGCCGAACCTGGCCGCGGCCTCGCGTGACACCACGGACATCCGCGCCCGGGCGGTCCGGCACGGCCGACGGCCCGATGACATCAAGTTCTTTCAGGGGCTCTTCGTCGTTCCCGCCGCCACCGAGGCCGAGGCCAAGCGGAAGGCGGCCGAACTCGACGACTGGATCGACTGGGACGGCCAGATCTCGCACATGTCGGGCTCGCTCGGCATCGACTTCGGATTCGACGACCTCGACACCCCGCTCGGCGAACTCAAGACGGAGGGCGTGCAGAGCGCCGTCGGCTGGATCAAGGACCTCGTGCCGGACCGGCCCGCGACGCTGCGCGACGTCGCCCGGTTCACCGCCAGCAATACCCGGATCGTCGGAACTCCCGAGCAGATCGCCGACAAGCTGGCGCGCTGGCAGGCGGCCGGGGTGGACGGGGTCAACCTCATTAACGCCGAGATTCCCGGCTCCTACGAGGACTTCGTCGACCATGTCGCGCCGGAACTCCAGCGCCGCGGCCTGATGCAGCGCGAGTACGCCGCGGGCACGCTCCGCAACAAGCTGTTCGGGCGCGGCGACCGGCTACCCGGGCGGCATCCCGCCGCCCGTTACCGAGGCGCCTTCGCGCCCCAGCCCGTGTCACAGTCCGTGTCACAGTCCGCCTGAGGATCATTCATGCCCGAGAATCAGCCAGCAGCAGGCAAGAAGCGCCTCATCCTCAACCTGTTCGAGATGAACTGCGTGAGCCACATCACCCACGGGCTGTGGCGGCTGCCCGGCAACAACCGGGAGCGGCACAACGACATCGAGTACTGGACCGAACTCGCCAGGCTGCTGGAATCCGGCGGGTTCGACGCCGTCTTCCTCGCCGACGTGATCGGCACCTACGACGTCTTCCGCGGGTCGGCGGAGACCTCGATCAGGCAGGGGCTGCAGATCCCCAACAACGACCCGGCCATGGTCGTGCCGGCGATGGCCGCGGTGACGCGGCACCTCGGCTTCGGCATCACCTTCTCCACGACGTACGAGCCGCCGTTCGCGTGGGCCCGGCGGCTGAGCACGCTGGACCATCTCACCAAGGGCCGGGTCGGCTGGAACATCGTCACCTCCTACCTCCCGAACGCGGCCCGCAACTTCGGCCTGGACGGCGAGGTCGACCATGACAAGCGCTACGAGATCGCCGACGAGTACCTGGACGTCCTGTACAAGCTCTGGGAGGGCTCCTGGGACGACGACGCGATCATCGCCGACCGGGACAATAACGTCTTCGCGGACCCGGCCAAGATCCGGCCCATCTTCCACGAGGGCACCTACTTCAAGGTCGAGGGCCCGCACCTGCCGTCGCCGAGCAGGCAGCGCACTCCCGTGCTGTTCAGCGCCACCGCGTCCCCGGCCGGGACGAGGTTCGCGGGCAAGCACACGGAGGTCGTGTTCACCGGCGGCGCGAGCGCCGACTTCCTGCGGCAGACCATCGCTGGAATCCGCAAGGCCGCCGTCGAGGCCGGGCGCCGCGCGGAGGACATCAAGTTCGTCACCCAGGCCAGTGTCATCGTGGGCCGGACCGCGGCGCAGGCGCGGGCCAAGCGCGAACGGTACGAGCGGCTGACCGACCCGGAGGGCTACCTCGCGCACGCCAGCCTCCCGTTCGACCCCAGCGCGTTCCCGCCGGAGACGAAGCTCAAGGACATTGTCGGCGCCAACGGCGGCACCGGCCGCTGGCACGCCTTCAACCCCGAGCAGACCGCCGGCGAGTTCCTCGCGGGCTTCGGCAACTTCAGCCGGCGCCCGCTGTTCGCCAGCGGAACGCCCAGCGAGGTCGCCGACGCGATCGAAGTGTGGCTGGACGACGTGGGCATCGACGGCATCAACCTGACCCAGTACCACTCCTACGACACCGCCCGGGACTTCATCGAGCTCGTCGCGCCGGTGCTGCGCGAGCGCGGCCGGCTCCGGACCTCCTATGACCCGGACGAGTCCCTGCGGGACCGCATCTTCGGCGCCGGCGACCGGCTGCCCGACCGCCACTACGCGGCGCGCTACCGCGGCGGCGCCTTCCTGCCCGCCCCGGAGCGAGCAGGTGCCCTGACCGCCTGAACTACCCCCGCGACAGACATGGACTACAGGAGAAACACGCCATGATGAGAACGAAGTTCCCCCGTCGCACCGCCGCGGGCATCAGCGCCCTGCTCGTGAGCGCGGTGCTGGCGGCCTGCAGCGCCAACGGCAGCCCGGTGACGGACGCGGGCAATACCAGCACCGCCGGAGGCACCCAGGTCAAGGGCGGCACGATCGTGTACGCCGCCGAGCAGGAGCCGCCGTGCCTGGCTGGCGGCTGGCTGCAGCAGGCCTACATCGACCGCAACATTCTCGACTCGCTGGTGACCGAGACCAGCAGCGGAGCGATCAAGCCGTGGCTCGCCACATCCTGGACGGTGTCACCCAACGGCCTGACCTACACCTTCAACCTCAAGCCGGGGGTGAAGTTCACCGACGGCACCCCGCTGAACGCGCAGGCCATCGTCGTCAACTTCAACTACTGGGAGAAGGGCGGCGACAGCACGGCGCAGGTGTCGCTCGACCCGTACTTCAAGGAAGCGGTTGCCGTCAACGCGACGACGGTGCAGGTGGAGCTGAACAAGCCCTACCTTCCGCTGCTGACGATGCTCTCCCAGGGGTACTTCGGCATCCAGTCCCCGGCCTCGCTGAAGCGCAGCACCCAGGCCCAGTGCGACGACCCGATCGGCTCCGGCGCCTTCGAGGTCAAGCAGTGGATACACGGCCAGGAACTGATCCTGGTCAAAAACCCCGACTACACCTCCTGGCCGTCCACCGCGCTGCACCAGGGCCCGGCCATCGTCAACGAGATCGACTGGAAGTTCCTGCCCGACGCGACCGAGCGCTACGCCGCGCTGACCACCGGCGAGGCGAACCTCATGTACGACATCCCGACCGTCGACTGGACGAGCGCCAAGGCGAACTACCAGGTGACGCAGTACATCACGCCGGGCAAGCCGGTTTCGCTTTACCTGAACACCAGCCACGGCGTCTTCACCGATGTGCGGGTGCGCCAGGCGCTGGCGTACGGCGCCGACCGCGAGGCCGCCGTCGAGACCGCGTTCCACGGTGTGATCCCGTACGAGAACAACCCGTCGGTCAGCAAGGCGACGCCCGGCTACGACGCGGCGGTCGACAGCGCCTACCCCTACGACCCGGCCAAGGCGAACCAGCTGCTCAACGCGGCCGGCTGGACGGGACGTGACGCCGCCGGCTACCGGACGAAGGACGGCAAGGAACTCGACGTGAAGCTCGTCTACCCGGCGAGTTCTGTCATCACCGACGAGGGCGCGACCCTGCTGCAGATCCTCCAGCAGCAGTGGAAGCAGATCGGCTTCAACGTGACGCTGATCCCGGAGACCCCGGCGGAGACGTTCGGCGGCGCGTACTCCACCGACACCTCGTACGACGCGATGCCGTGGTACTGGACCAGCCCGAGCCCGGCGATCCTGTGGATCGTCTGGCGCCCGGGCACCGCGTCCGACCCGAACTACAACGACTCGTCCTTCTACACCAACACCCAGCTCGGCAACATCATCGCGGACGGCAACACGGCCAGCACGACCGCCCAGGCGGACACGTACTACGCGCAGGCACAGCAGCTCATCCAGAACGAGGAACCCGTCGTCGGCCTGTACGACCAGACGATGTCGATCGCGGTCGCGAAGAACCTGCACGACGTCTGGCTCGAGGCGAGCCAGGGCGAGCCGGTCTTCGAGGACGCCTACTTCACCAAGTGAGGCTCAGTTGAGCGCAGTCGGCGAGGCCACGGTCACCGTAGCCTCCCGGCGGCCGTCCGCGCCCCCGGTCGCGCGGACGGCCCGCCGGGTCATCGTCAAGGTCGTCACGGCGATCGGTGTCCTGATCGCGGCGGCGACGGTCACCTACTTCTCTCAGTTCCTCGTGCCAGGCAACCGCGCGGTCGCCATCATGAACGCGCAGACCGGCCAGTCAATCCAGTACTCGGCGGCCCAGCTCGCGCCCGTCAACAAGGAGTTCGGGTTCAACAACCCGATCGTCGTCCAGTACCTGCACTACATCGGCGGGCTCTTCCGCGGCAACCTGGGCACCTCCTACACCCAGTACAAGCCGGTGACGCAGGTCATCGGGGCCGAGCTGGTGCCGAGCCTGGAGCTCACCGTCGGCGCCCTGGTGGCCGCCTGGATCATCGCCCTCGCGGTGATCCTGCTGACCGTCAAGCGGCGAGGGTTCATCAGCGCCCTCGGCTCCACCTGGGAGGCGCTCACCGCCAGCCTGCCCACCTACTGGATCGGGGTCGTGCTGCTCGTCGTCTTCGCGGTCGAGATCAGGATCTTCCCCGTGATCGGGGGGACGACCCCCTGGGGCACGGTCCTGCCGGTCCTCACCCTGGCGATCCCGCTGGCAGGCTTTCTCGGCCAGGTCACCCGCGACGAATTCGAGAAGGTGCTCGATCAGCCGTTCATCACGACCGCGCGCACCCGCGGGATGGGCGACACGGCGGTGCGCCTGGTGCACGCGCTGCGGCACGCGGTGCTGCCCGCCATCACCCTGTCCGGCTGGGCGCTCGGCTCGCTGATTTCCGGCGCGGTCCTCGTCGAGAACCTCTTCGGCAGGCCGGGCATCGGCCAGGTCCTGGTGACGGCGGTGAACACCAGAGACTTTCCGGTCGTGTCCGGGGTCGTGCTGGTGGTCGCCGCCGTCTACATCATCGCCAACCTGCTCGTCGACCTCACCTACACGCTCATCGACCCCCGCATGCGTGAGAAATGACCACCATCTTCGTGCCAGGCGCGAGCGCGCTCGCGCGGCTGCGCGGCATCAGGTTCCGGGTCAGGCCCGGTACCGTTGTCCCGTCGCTCATCGTCCTGTTCATCCTGATCGCGGTCGTCGCCCCCGGAGTGCTCACCCATCGCAGTCCCACCGCGATCGACCTCGAGCACACCCTCCTCCCCCCGTCGTTCAGCCACCCTTTCGGCACCGACGACGCCGGGCGCGACATGTACACGCGGGTCGTGTACGGTGCGCGGGAATCGCTCAGCATCGGCGCGGGCGCCACCGGCCTCGCCATGGGGATCGCGATCCTCCTCGGATTCATCGGCGGACTCGTGGGCGGCCTCGTCGACCTCGTGATCGCCCGGGTTCTCGAGGTCGC
>Ga0210395_10001364_pt1 | contig 18972 bp, 20 predicted proteins | sample IncBWH4OmetaG_FD_150861 | JGI IMG/M metagenome (GOLD analysis project Ga0210395, IMG submission 150861) | Forest soil microbial communities from Barre Woods Harvard Forest LTER site, Petersham, Massachusetts, United States - Inc-BW-H-4-O ...
ACTGGATACCCGCCTGCGCGGGCATGACACTATCAAAACAAGAAATAACGCTGCGCCATCGGCAATGTTTCCGCCGGCGCGCAGGTCAAAAGTTCACCGTCGGCGCGCACTTCGTAGGTCTCGGGATCGACTTCGATATCCGGCGTAGCGTCGTTGTGAATCATGCTCTTCTTGGAAATCTTGCCGCGGGTATTTTGCACCGCGTAAAGCTCCTTCTGGATGCCGAGTTTTTTGCGCAAGCCCGCTTGCACGGCGGCCTTCGAGGCGAACACCACCGAGGAGGCGGTGCGGGCGCGGCCGAAGGCGCCGAACATCGGCCGGTAATGCACCGGCTGCGGCGTCGGGATCGAGGCGTTGGGATCGCCCATGGGCGCGGCGACGATCGAGCCGCCCTTGATGATGCAATCGGGCTTGACGCCGAAGAATGCCGGCGACCAGAGCACGAGATCGGCGAGCTTGCCCTTCTCCACCGAGCCGATGAGTTTCGACACGCCGTGGGCGATTGCCGGGTTGATGGTATATTTGGCGACGTAGCGCTTCACCCGCGCGTTGTCGTTGTCGCCTTTCTCCTGTTTCAGGCGGCCGCGCTGCTTTTTCATCTTGTCGGCGGTTTGCCAGGTGCGGATGATGACTTCGCCGAGCCGACCCATGGCTTGGGAGTCCGACGACATCATCGACAGCGCGCCGATGTCATGAAGGATGTCTTCGGCCGCGATGGTCTCCTTGCGGATGCGGCTTTCGGCGAACGCCAAATCCTCGGCGATCGACGGATCGAGGTGATGGCACACCATCAGCATGTCGAGATGCTCGTCGATCGTGTTCTTGGTATAAGGCCGCGTCGGATTGGTCGACGACGGCAGCACGTTGTTCAGTCCGGCGACCTTGATGATATCCGGCGCGTGGCCGCCGCCGGCGCCTTCGGTGTGGAAGGCGTGGATGGTGCGGCCCTTGAACGCCTTGATGGTGTCCTCGACGAAGCCGGATTCGTTGAGCGTGTCGGTGTGGATCATCACCTGGATGTCGTAGTCGTCGGCAACGGAAAGACAGCAGTCGATCGCCGCCGGCGTCGTGCCCCAGTCCTCGTGCAGCTTCAGCGCGCAGGCGCCGGCCTTGATCATTTCCTCGAGCGCCGCCGGCCGCGACGCATTGCCCTTGCCGGCGAAGCCGAGGTTGACGGGGAAATCGTCCGCCGCCTGGATCATGCGCGCGATGTGGAACGGGCCGGGCGTGCAGGTGGTGGCGAACGTGCCATGCGCCGGGCCGGTGCCGCCGCCGAGCAGCGAGGTGACGCCCGACATCAGCGCCTCGTCGACCTGCTGCGGGCAGATGAAATGGATGTGGGTGTCGAAGCCGCCGGCGGTGAGGATCTTGCCTTCGCCGGCGATCACTTCGGTGCCGGGCCCGATGATGATGGTGACGCCGGGCTGGATGTCCGGATTGCCGGCCTTGCCGATGGCGAAGATCTTGCCGTCCTTCAGCCCGACATCGGCTTTGACGATGCCCCAATGGTCGAGGATCAGCGCATTGGTGATGACGGTGTCGACCGCGCCCGCCCGGTTGGTGATCTGCGATTGACCCATGCCGTCGCGGATCACCTTGCCGCCGCCGAACTTCACTTCCTCGCCGTAGCTGCAAAAATCCTTCTCGACCTCGATGATCAGATCGGTGTCGGCAAGCCGCACGCGGTCGCCGGTGGTCGGGCCGAACATGTCGGCATAAACGGAATGGCTCATGGTCGACGGCATGGTTTACCTCGCAGGCATCGGCGCGAATGGCGGAATTTTTGCGGCCTCGGTGTCGAATGTCACGGTGGCCGTGCAGCCGTTGGCGTCGTTGATTTCGGCGATCAGGCGATCGGTGAAGTCGCCGACGCCGCTTTCGTAATCGTGGAAAGCGCGCAGCACCGCCTCGCGTTCGCCGAACGCGTAAGCCGCGCTCTCGATCATCGCGCGCAGGATGTCGACGATGACGTGCCGCGGCATCCGATACGCGGCGCGAAGCACCCAGACGAATTCCGCGGCGACGACCGGATTGATGAAGGCTGGATTTGTTTCGTCGCGGGCGCGGAGAAAGCGGGCGGCGTGCGCCGCTTGCTGCGCGTCGTCGCCAATGACCGCGCGGACCAGAACGTTGGTGTCGATGCCGATCATCCGGCCTTGCGCCGATTGGGCGATGGCTGCGGCGACGCCGCTTTGCCGCGCGCGGCAATGGCCTTGCCGACCAGGCGGTCGCTCTCCTCGCGCGTCACCGGCCGGGCAAAGGCCGCGCCTTTGCCGAGGATCGCCGCGGCCGGCCGGTTGCGCGGCAAGACGAAAACCTCGCCGGTGCGGTGCAGGAAGAATTCGATGCGGTCGCCGGGGCCGACGCCGAGCGACTTGCGGATTTCCAAAGGCAGCGTGATCTGCGCCTTCGACGTCAGCTTGGCGGGGAAGCTCCTCATGGCCATTCCTTACCTCGTTACCTAAGTATTACATATATCAAAAAGTAAGGATCTGCGCAAGGTGCGCCGTCGTGGCTGCAATCCCCAGTGTTATCCCCAGCGTCATGGCGTCATTGTTCATGGCGGCTTTAACTTGTGTTCGCGCGGCTTCGCGATATCCTCTTTGCCGGATCGCTCGCGTTTGGTTCTGCCGGATGTGACGATCGCCAAGGTTGGGTCGGCCTGGGTGCGAGGCGGCTATCAGCGGCGCACCACGTGGTAGATTTGATCCTGGTTCCCAGCAGCGGATAGCAGCGCTGTGAACGTGACGGGCGGGCGCAAGCTCGCCCGTCATGATTCGTGCGGTCACCTCTTCCCGCATCATGTCCTGCCGCCGCGTCATTTCTTCAGCTTTCCCATGACTGCTTGGCGAAACCCATAGACGGTGCGCGCGCCCGCAACCGTGACCAACGTCACCTCGCGACTCTGGCCGGGCTCGAAACGCACCGCGGTGCCGGCCGCGATGTCGAGGCGCATGCCACGCGCCCTGGCGCGGTCGAATTGCAGCGCCGGATTGGTCTCGAAAAAGTGATAGTGCGAGCCGACCTGGATCGGCCGATCGCCGCTGTTCGATACCGTCAACGTCACGGTCTTGCGGCCCTTGTTGAGCTCGATTTCGCCGGGTTTGATGAAATATTCACCGGGGATCATTGGCTTGTCGGCTCCGTCCAGAAATCAGCAGGGGCCTCGATTTGATCGCGATGCTTCGAAAGATACCTGAAGACGCGAAGATGGAGATCATCCAGCTCGTCATAGAGTTCGCGCCCGAGTTCAGCGAGGCGATTCTTCACGTCGGACGGCATTGAATTGATCGCGGCAACAAAATTGGGTTCGTCGCTCCAGCGTGTTCCTGGGCCGGCCAATGCAATCGCAGATTCGAGTATTGCGGCTGCACGACGCGCATCGATGGAGCGGAAGACCGCGATCATGGACGCGGCGTGCTCGCGGCTCGAATTATGAAAGTATTGCGCAAAGCCACCGTTATAGACCTCGTTGACCAATTCCCACGTTCCTATCAGCGCTTGCTCTGCCGCGTTGAGGCCATCGAAGCACATCAGGCCCATGTAAAGCTCTTGGCTGGAAACCAGATCGTTCAGCTTCTGGGCAATTGGATCTGACTCGTACGCCACGGTCGGCCTCATCGGATCGGTTTGTGCACGGTGACGAGCTTGGTGCCGTCGGGGAACGTCGCCTCGACCTGGATTTCGGGGATCATTTCGGCAATGCCGTCCATCACCTGGGCGCGGCCGATGACGTGAGCGCCGGCTTCCATCAATTCGGCGACGGTGCGTCCGTCGCGCGCGCCTTCGAGGATGAAATCGGAGATCAGCGCGACCGCTTCGGGATGGTTGAGCTTGACGCCGCGCTCGAGCCGCCGCCGCGCCACCATCGCCGCCATGGCGATCAACAGCTTGTCTTTCTCGCGCGGGGTGAGCTGCATGGTTCCCTTCAGTTCAGCCACAGTCGCGGAAGCGGCACAGCGTCGAGCGCGGTGAGCACGGCAACCAGACCGCGGCGCAGCGCGGCACCGTCGGTTGCAACCAGCCGTGCCACGGCGAGCCCATTCCAGGCCGATATGCCGACTTCTCCTGCAAAGCGGTCCTGCATGGCGCGGACCGCGGCGGCATCGCCGTCGTCGCCGGGATATTTGATCACGCTTGCAACGGCCACGCCGCCGCCCGTGACGGCGCGTTGTGCCAGACGTTGCGCAATGTCGCCGTCGAGACGCAGCGTTTCGGCAAAAACCAGCGCGCCATCGACGCGCAGCCGCCAGCGATCAAAAAAATGTCCCTGGACCACCGTTTCGCCCATGGCGGAACGGCCGAACACCGCGGCTTCCGCCAGCAGCAGCTTGGCGTCGCGCGCAAGTTCAATGTCGATGCTGCGCCGCAGCCGCGCCTGATCGAACACGATCGTCTCCTGCGGCAGCCACGCTAATGCGCCGCCGGGATCGACGTCGAGTTTGACGCCGATGTCCGTGTCCGGCCCGAGCGAGCGATAGATTTTCTCCGCCGCCGCGGTGGTGACGGTCAGCCGCGCGCCGGCGCCGACCTTGATGTCGATGTCGAAGCGGTCGCCGCCGGTCATGCCGCCGCCGGTATTGACGATGACGGCTTCCAGCGCGGCTTTGCTGTTGCCGTTCGGAAACCGCACCCGCAGCGAGCCGGCTTCATGGACGCGGCCGCGCCGGCTGCCGCCAAGTCCCGCCGCGACAGTGAATGCGATCCTGCCGACGGCGCGATTGCCGGCGAAGATCTCGTTGCGTAGCGGCGCGCTCCCCAGCATCGGATCGGCCATCACCTATCGCGCATCAAATCGCCATGGCGCGCTTGAGTGCGCCCTCGTCGAGATCGTCGCGGTTGCAGGAATAGACGACGGCGCCGCGGTCCATGACGGCGAAATGGTCGCCGAGTTCGCGGGCAAAGTCGAGATACTGCTCGACCAGCACGATGGCGATCTTGCCGAGTGAGCGCAGATAGACGATGGCGCGGCCGATATCCTTGATAATCGACGGCTGGATGCCCTCGGTCGGCTCGTCAAGCAGGAGGAGCCGCGGCCGCATCACCAGCGCGCGGCCGATGGCGAGCTGCTGCTGCTGGCCGCCCGACAGATCGCCGCCGCGCCGGCGCAGCATGGATTCGAGCACCGGGAACAGCGAAAACACGTCGTCGGGCACGCTGCGCGCCTCGCGCGCCAGCGGCGCGAAACCGGTGCGCAGATTTTCCTCGACCGTGAGCAGCGGAAAGATTTCGCGGCCCTGCGGCACATAGGCGATGCCGCGCCGCGCCCGCTCCGGCGGCTTCAGCGCGGTGATGTCGCTGCCTTCCCAGGTGATGGTGCCGCGGCTCACCGGCTGCTGGCCGGCCAGCGCATCGAGCAGGCTCGTTTTGCCGACGCCGTTCCGCCCCAGCACGCAGGTGACCTTGCCCGGCTCCGCCTTGAGCGACACCGCGCGCAACGCCTGCGCGGCGCCGTAGTGGAGATCGATGGCTTGCGCGTCCAGCATAGTTAGCGCCCCAAATAAACTTCCACGACGCGCTCGTTCCGCGACACCTGGTCGATCGAGCCTTCGGCCAGCACCGAGCCTTCGTGCAAACACGTCACCTTGACGCCGAGGTCGCGCACGAAGGTCATGTCGTGCTCGACCACGACGACGGTGTGTTCCTTGGCGATCTCCTTGAGCAGTTCCGCGGTCTGCCGGGTTTCCGCATCCGTCATGCCGGCGACCGGCTCGTCGACCAAGAGGAGCTTTGGATCCTGCGCCAGCAGCATGCCGATCTCGAGCCATTGCTTCTGGCCGTGCGCCAAGCTGCCGGCAAGGCGGTTGCGCACCGCAGTGAGGCGAGTGGTCGCCAAAATTTCGTCGATGCGTTGGTGCTCGGCCGACGTCTGTCGCCACCACAAGCTTGTCCGCGCGCGGTGATCGCCCTTGAGCGCCAGTTCGAGATTGTCGAACACGGTGTGACTGTCGAACACGGTCGGCTTCTGGAATTTGCGGCCGATGCCGAGATTGGCGATCTCGGTCTCGTCGAGCTTGGTGAGATTGTAGACGCCGTTGAACACGACATCGCCGCTGTCGGGCCGGGTCTTGCCGGTGACCACGTCCATCATCGTGGTCTTGCCGGCGCCGTTCGGGCCGATGATGGCGCGCATCTCGCCGGGCTCGATGGTGAAGGACAGATTGTTGAGCGCCTTGAATCCGTCGAACGACACGTTGACGCCGTCGAGATAGAGGAGCGCTGTGGTGAGTGCTTCCATCCTCATTCCGCCGGCAGCGGCTCCCTGACGCCGTCTTCGGCGGCGGCCGAGACGCGGGCGCGGCGCAGCGCGGTCCAGTGATGCAAGGTGCCGATGACGCCGCGCGGCAACAGCAAGGTGACGCCGATGAACAGGCTGCCGAGCATGAACAGCCAATACGGCGCCAGCACGCCGGAGGTGAAATAGGTCTTGCCGTAGTTGACCAGCACGGCGCCAAGCGCCGCGCCGGTGAGCGTGCCGCGGCCGCCGACCGCGACCCAGATCACCGCCTCGATGGAATTGCCGGGCGCGAATTCGCCCGGATTGATGATGCCGACCTGCGGCACGTACAGCGCGCCGGCGATGCCGGCCATGCAGGCCGACAAGGTGAACACGAACAGCTTGTAGGATTCCACCCGATAGCCGAGGAAGCGGGTGCGCGCTTCGGCGTCGCGGATGGCGATCAAGACCTTGCCGAATTTCGAGGTGACGATGGCGCGGCAGGCCAGGAAGCCCGCCATCAGCGCCACGCAGGAGATCGAAAACAAGACATTGCGCGTCGATTCCGCCTGCACATTGAAGCCGAGCAAATCCTTGAAATCGGTCAACCCGTTATTGCCGCCGAAGCCGAAATTATTGCGGAAGAAGCCGAGCATCAGCGCATAAGTGAGGGCCTGCGTGATGATCGACAGATAGACACCGGTAACGCGGCTCCTGAACGCGAACCAGCCGAACACGAAAGCGAGCGCGCCCGGCACCGCGACGATCATCAGCAACGCGTAAGGCAAATGCTGGAAACCGTACCAATAGAGCGGCAATTCCTTCCAGTTCAGGAACACCATGAAGTCGGGCAGGATCGGGTCGGCATAGACGCCGCGGGTGCCGATCTGCCGCATCAGATACATGCCCATCGCATAGCCGCCCAGCGCGAAGAACGCGCCGTGGCCGAGCGAGAGAATGCCGCAATAGCCCCAGATCAGGTCGATCGACAGCGCCAGCAGCGCGTAGCAGATATATTTGCCGAACAGCGCCACCAGATAAGTCGGCATATGCAGCGCCGAGGATTGTGGCACCGCCAGATTGAGGATCGGCACCACGACCGCGATTGCCGCGACGACGATCAAAAAAATCATCGCGCTGCGATCGAGCGAGCGAATGAGGATATGCGAGGCGTTCACGGCCGCGCTCCCGCAGCGTGTTTCCCGGGCGCAGCGCAGCACGAAGTGGTGCGCTGCAGACCCGGGATCGTAACGGTCCCGGATCTGCGGTGCACCGCTGCGCGCTGCACCGCGTCCGGGACATGAAGATGATAAATCATCTTCATGCCTCGACCGCGCGGCCCTTGAGCGCGAACATGCCGCGTGGCCGTTTCTGGATGAACAGGATGATCAGCACCAGGATGGCGATCTTGCCGAGCACCGCGCCGGCCACGGGTTCGAGGAACTTGTTGGCGATGCCGAGCACGAACGAGCCGACCAGCGTCCCCCACAAATTGCCGACGCCGCCGAACACCACGACCATGAAGCTGTCGATGATGTAGCCTTGGCCGAGATTGGGGCTGACATTATCGATCTGGGAGAGCGCCACGCCGGCCATGCCGGCAATGCCCGAGCCCAGGCCGAAAGTCAGAGCATCGACCCGGCTGGTACGGATGCCCATCGACGCCGCCATGGCGCGGTTCTGCGTCACCGCGCGCATTTCCAGGCCGAAGCGGGTGAAGCGCAAAAGCCCGAGCAGCGCGACGAAGACGGCGAGCGCGAAGCAGATGATCCACAGCCGGTTATAGGTGATGGTGATGCCGCCGAGGTCGAAGGCGCCGCTCATGAACGACGGATTGCCGACCTCGCGGTTGTTGGGGCCGAACGTCGTGCGCACAGCCTGCTGCAGGATCAGCGAAAGCCCCCAGGTCGCCAGCAGCGTCTCCAGCGGCCGGCCGTAGAGAAAGCGGATGATGCAGCGCTCGATCAGGATGCCGATGAAGCCGGCGACCAGGAAAGCCAGCGGGATGGCGATGGCGAGCGAGTAATCGAACAGCGCCGGATGGCTGGTGCGGATGGCATCCTGCACCACGAAGGTCACATAGGCGCCGATCATCACCATTTCGCCGTGCGCCATGTTGATGACGCCCATCACGCCGAAGGTGATGGCGAGCCCAATGGCCGCGAGCAGCAGCACTGAGCCGAGCGAAATGCCGTACCAGGCGTTCTGCACCGCGTTCCAAATGCCCAGCCGGTTGCGGATGGCGGCGGCGGCGCTGGCGGCGGCCTTGACGACCGGCGCCGCGGTGCCGGCGGGAAGACTTTGCAAAAGCCCGAGCGCGTCCTGATCGCCGCGCTGCTGGATCACCGCAACGGCTGAGAGCTTGTCCTCGTCCTTGGCGTCGTCGCTGGTGAGGATGATAGCGGCGCGTGCCTGCATCAGGACCCGCTTGATCCGGGCATCCTGCTCTTTCTCGATCGCGCTTTCGAGCGTCGGCAGCGCGCTTTGGTCCCGAGATTTGAACACCGCCTCCGCCGCATCCAGCCGCTTGGCCGGATCGGGCGACATCAGCGTCAGCGCGCCGAGCGCGGCGTCGATGGTGCCGCGCAGCCGATTGTTGATGCGGACATTGTCGAGATCGGCCGGAGGATCGCCGGCGACCGGCTGCCCGGTCGCGGGATCGGTCAGCTTGCCGTCGTCGTCCTGGATAGAGACCGCCTTGCGTTCGGCGCTGAACATGAGATGGCCGTCCTGCAAGGCGCGGATGATGGCTTCCGCCCGCGGGCTGCCGCTCGCGGCCACGGCGCCGATGCCGTCATTGGTGTCGTCGAAATCGTCGGTGGTGAATTTCGCCAGCGCGTCGTCCAGGCTTGCGGCCCGCGCGTTCGTGCAGGCTACGGCGAGGCCGAAGGCCAAAAGCAGCACGGCGAGACAAGCTCGGCAAAAACGCATTGCAAAAAAATCCCGGGGACATGACGCGGGAAGGCAGATTTTTCGCCGCCTTCCCGCAAACTTGAACCTCAACGTGCCGTCCTTACGACGCGCCGCCGCACTTCTGCGTCACCTTGTTGAAGTTGCCGCACTTGAGCTTCACCCAATCGGCTTCGAGATCCTTCGAGCCGGGCAGGTAAGGCGACCAGGCGGCGCCGGGAATCAGTTCTTTGGTCTTGAACACCACGTTGAACTGGCCGTCGGGCCTGATCTCGCCGATATAGACCGGCTTGGTGATGTGATGGTTCGGCAACAAGGTCGAGATGCCGCCGGTGAGGTTCGGCGCCTGCGTGCCCGGCAGCGCTTCGATCACCTTGTCGGCATCGGTGGTTTTGACTTTCTCGACCGCCTTCACCCACATGTTGAAGCCGATGTAATGCGCCTCCATCGGATCGTTGGTGGTACGCTTCGGATTCTTGATGAAGTCGTGCCACTCCTTGATGAAGGCGGCGTTGGCCGGCGTCTTGATCGACTCGAAATAGTTCCAGGCGGCGAGATGACCGACCAGCGGCTTGGTGTCGAGACCGGCGAGCTCTTCCTCGCCGACCGAGAACGCCACCACCGGAATGTCGGTCGCCTTGACGCCCTGGTTGCCGAGCTCCTTGTAGAACGGCACGTTGGCGTCGCCGTTGATGGTGGAGACCACCGCGGTCTTCTTGCCGGCCGAGCCGAACGCCTTGATCTTGGAGACTTCGGTCTGCCAGTCGGAGAAGCCGAACGGCGTGTAGTTGATCATGATGTCCTCGTCCTTCACCCCTTTGAGCTTGAGGTAGGCTTCGAGGATCTTGTTGGTGGTGCGCGGATAGACGTAGTCGGTGCCTTCCAGCACCCAGCGCTGCACCGAGCCGCCGTCCTTGCTCATCAGATAGTCGACGGCGGGAATGGCCTGCTGGTTCGGCGCGGCGCCGGTGTAGAACACGTTGCGCTCGCTCTCCTCGCCTTCATACTGCACCGGATAGAACAGGATGCTGTCGAGCTCCTTGAACACCGGCAATACCGACTTGCGCGACACCGACGTCCAGCAGCCGAACACGACGGCGACATGATCCTTGCTGATCAGTTCGCGGGCTTTTTCCGCGAACAGCGGCCAGTTCGAGGCGGGATCGACCACGACCGGCTCGAGCCTTTTGCCGAGCAAGCCGCCCTTCTTGTTCTGCTCGTCGATGAGCATCAGCACCACGTCCTTCAGCGTCGTCTCGCTGATGGCCATGGTGCCGGAAAGCGAATGGAGAATGCCAACTTTGATCGTATCCTCGGCCTTGGCGGGCAGCGCCGCCAGGAGACCAAAGGCAAGACCCGCCGTGGCGGCAAGCCAGCGGCGAGGCGGTCGCCCGGCGACCGCGCCTATGGGATTGAGCATCGCGATGTCCTCGTGTTTGACGCGCGCGACCGGCCCGGCACCGTCCCGCAGCACCCTAAATCGCAAGGAGCGTGCCAAGCAGCGAGCGGCCATAAGAGACTGACCGGACAGTCCGAATCGGCGGAGCGAAGGACCGCAGCGCCGTTGACGCTTATTTTGAATCCGGCCTAGGGGGAAAATTGCCTATTCTCTGGGCGTTTGCATGAAAGAATAGGAATGACACTGCCGCTTCGGTAGGCAAATCTTCTGCGATGGGTTACGCCCGTTTATGCCGGCAAACCCGCTTCAAGCGGGCGTTCGACATCCGCCGTTTGACATCGAGCTTGCAGCCGGGCTTCGATCCGGCCGCCATAGACAATCCGGCGCCAAACGACCCGATGACCAGTTTCGTCAACCGACGGCAGTTCATGATCGAATGGGGCCATTGCGACCCGGCCGGCATCGTCTTCAACAGCCGTTTCTTCGAATTCTTCGACTGGGGCACGTGGACCTTGTTCGAGGCGGCGCTCGGCGTGAAGCCACACGAGCTCGGCCCGACCTTCGGCATCATGGGTATTCCCTTGGTCGATGCCGGCGCGCGTTTTCTCGCTCCGGCGCGGTTCGGCGACGTCGTCGAGCTCACGTCCAGAGTGAGCGAGTTCCGTCGTTCGAGTTTCGATGTCGAACATCAGCTCTTGGTGCACGGCGCGCTTGCGGTCGAGGGCAAGGAGACGCGCGTCTGGGCGGCGCGCGACGCGATCGATCCGTCCAAAATCAAATCGCAGCCGATACCCGCCGAGGTCACGGCGCGCTTCGGGATGTGAGAGTCAGTCTGACGCCACGTTGGCAGCCAAGCGATCAAGGCCGCCCTCCGATCGGCAAAAAGCGTCGAATTAGTACGCCTTTGAATGGCCCCGCATTTTTGCTATTGAGTTGGCGCAATAAGAAAAGCCATTGAAGCACCGCATGGCGCGTATTCTGCAGCTCACGCTCAACGGCCGCGCCCGCACCGACGCGGTTCCGGACAACGTTTTGCTGCTGGATTATTTGCGGGAACAGGTCGGACTCACCGGAACGAAAACGGGGTGCGACGGCGGCGAATGCGGCGCCTGCACCGTGCTGGTCGACGATTCCCCGCGCCTGTCATGTCTGACGCTTGCGGCGATGGTCGACGGCCGCCGCGTCGACACCATCGAATCGCTGGCGACCGACGGCCACCTCTCCGCTGTGCAGCGCGGATTCCATGAAAAGCTCGGCTCGCAATGCGGCTATTGCACGCCGGGATTCATCATGGCCTCGGCGGGACTATTGCGGCGCAATCCGCGGCCGACCGACGACGAAATCCGCGACGCGCTCGGCAGCAACATCTGCCGCTGCACCGGCTACGTCAAAATCATCGAAGCGGTGCAGCATGCCGCCGCGCTGCACGCGGCGGGAGTCTCCCCGTGAGCGGAGCGGGAAAACTAAAATGAACGAGATCGTGCCGGCTCATAACATCGGCGACTATGTGCCGATGATCGACGGCCCGGAGAAAGTGTCCGGCCGCGCCAAATACACCGCCGATCTCATTGCGCCGGGAATGCTGGCGGGGCGGATTTTTCGCAGTCCCTATTCGCACGCCGAAATCCTCGAAGTGGACGTGTCGGAGGCGGCAAAGCTTCCGGGCGTAAAAGCCATCGTCACCGGCGCCGATTGCGACAAGACCTTCGGCGTGCTGCCTATCGCGCGCAGCGAGCACCCGCTGGCGCGCGATAGGGTGCGCTATCGCGGCGAGCCGGTTGCCGCCGTGGCCGCGATCGACGATGCCACCGCGAAGGAAGCGCTACGCCGCATCAAGCTGAAAGTGCGCGAGCTGCCGGCCTATCACACGGCGCATGAGGCGATGGCGCCCAACGCAATCGCTATTCACGACCGCAAGCCGCAAAATCTCGAGCGCGACGTGCTGTTCGAGCTCGGCGACGTCGAAGCGGCCTTCGCGTCGGCCGACCTGGTCCGCGAAGGCACCTACAACTGCGCCGAGGTGTGCCAGAACCAGATGGAGATGCACGCCGCGGTCGCCGACTACGACGTGGTGCGCGACCGCATCACCGTGCATGCGTCGACGCAAGTGCCGTACTACGTGCACCTGATGCTGTCGCAAATCCTCGCCATGGACATGTCGCGCATCCGCGTGGTCAAGCCCCATGTCGGCGGCGGTTTCGGCTGCCGCACCGAAACGCTCAATGTCGAGCTGATCGCCGCACTCTTGGCGCGCAAGGTCGGCGGCTGCGTGCGCATCATGGTCAACCGCGAGGAGACCTTCATCACCCATCGCGGCCGGCCGGAAACCGACATCAAGCTCAAGATCGGCATGCGCAAGGACGGCGCCATCACCGGCGTCGAATGCGAATGCATCCAGCGCGGCGGCGCCCATTCCGGCTATGGCGTGGTGACCATTCTCTATGCCGGCTCGATGCTGTACGCGATCTACGATCTCAACAACGTCAAATATCTCGGCAAGCGGGTGCTCACCAACACGCCGCCATGCGGCGCCTTCCGCGGCCACGGCACCGTCGATATCCGCTTCGCCTTCGAAAGCCTGCTCGATGAGATGGCCCGCGCGCTCGGCCTCGATCCGTTCGCCGTTCGCCGCGCCAATCTGCTGCGCGCGCCGACATTCACGCAGAACGATCTGATGGTGAACAGCTACGGCCTGCCGGAATGCCTCGATTGGGTCGAACGCAAGAGCGGCTGGCGCGCGCGCAAGGACAAGCTGCCCAAGAGCAATGGCATCAGCAAAGGACATATCCGCAAAGGTCTTGGCATGGCCTGCTCCCATTACATCAGCGGCGCTTCAAAACCGGTGAATTGGACCGGCGAGCCCCATGCCACGGTCAAGATCAAGCTCGATTTCGACGGCTCGATTGTCGTGCTGTCCGGCGCCGCCGATATCGGCCAGGGCTCGACCACGATCTTAGCGCAATCGGTGGCCGAAGTGCTCGGGCTCGATCTGGCGCGCGTGCGCGTTGTCACCGGCGACAGCGAAGTGGTGCCGAAGGACAACGGCTCCTATTCGTCGCGCGTCACATTCATGGTCGGCAATGCGGCGATCGACGCCGCGCAAAATCTCAAAGCGGTGCTGATCGCCGCCGCCGCGCGAAAGCTCGAAGCCAAGCCGGGCGAGATCGAATGTCTGGGCGAACTGTATCGCGCCGGCGCGCAAGACAAGGGTCTCACCTTTAACGAGGTCGTCACCGAGGCGCTCAAGGACACCGGCACAATCACCGTCACCGGCAATTACTCGACCATTCCGGAATCCCACGGCGGCAAGAAATATCGCGGCTCGGCCATCGGCGGCACTATGGGTTACAGCTATTCGGCGCAAGTGGTCGAAGTCAGCGTCGACGAGGAGACCGGCGTCGTCACCGTCGACAAGGTCTGGGTCGCGCACGACTGCGGCAAGGCGCTCAACCGCCTCACGGTCGAGGGTCAGGTGCAGGGCTCGGTGTGGATGGGTCTGGGCCAGGCCATGAGCGAAGAGGCGGCCTATCACGAAGGGCTTATGCTCACCGCCAACATGCTCGACTACCGCGTGCCGACCATCCAGGATTCGCCGCCGATCGAAGTCGGCATCGTCGAGAGCATCGATCCGCACGGACCGTTCGGCGCCAAGGAAGCCGGCGAGGGCTCGCTGGCGGCATTCCTGCCGGCGCTGACCAACGCCATCGCCGACGCCACCGGCCTGCGCTTCAACGATCTGCCGGTGACGCCGGATCGCGTGTTCGCGGCGCTGGAAAGACGCGCGCGAACGAAGGGCAACGGCGCAAAGCACAACGGCGGTGCGTAATGGACGCGCTGCCGCAGTTCGACCTGGTCCGGCCACGGACGCTTCCTGAACTGGTCGCGGCGCGTGCCGCCCATGGCGACAGTTGGCTCATTGGCGGCGGCACCGATCTGATGGTCAACATCCGGCGCGGCATCGTCGCCCCGCCGGTGTTGATCGACATCAACGGCGTCGCCGAGCTCCGCGGCGTCAAGGCCGACACGCAGGTGCTCGAGATCGGCGCCGCGGCCACGCTAGCCGAGGTCGCCGCGCATCCCGATGTGGCGAAGCATTATCCGGTCGTGGCGCAGGCCGCGGCCCATATCGCCGGTCCGACCCAGCGCAACATGGGCACGGTCGGCGGCAATCTGGCGCTCGATACGCGCTGCATTTTCTACAATCAGAGCGAATGGTGGCGCGACGCCAATCACCATTGCCTGAAAACCACCGGCGACATCTGCCACGTCGCGCCGAAAAGCCGCGGCGTGTGCTTCGCCACCTTCAGCGGCGATTTGGCGCCGGCGCTGCTGACGCTCGATGCCGAAATCGACATTGCAGGTCCTTTGGCCGGGCCTTCAGGCCGGCGGACCATGCCGCTCGCCGACCTCTATATCGGTTATGCGCGCCGGGACGAACCGGTCACCGAAACCCGCGGCGACGGCAAATATTTTTTGGCGCTGCGCGCGGGCGAATTCATCGCCGCGGTGCGGGCCAAGAACACGGCCGGCCTGCATTCCGCCTACGACAAAATCCGCATCCGCCGCTCGATCGAATATCCGGTCACCGGCGTTGCCGTGGCGTTGCGGCGCGAGGTCGACAAGCTCATGGATTTGCGCGTCGCGTTTACCGGCACCAATCCGCGGCCGGTGCGGCTTGCCGGCACCGCGGCTTTGTGCGGCGGCGCGCTCGACGACCGCGTGCTGGCGGGGCTCGACGCGCTGGTGCGCGACCAGATCATGGCGATGAAGACGACATTCACGCCCGGCCATTACCGCCGCCGCGTCGCCGGCGTGCTGGCGCGCCGGCTGCTGCAACGTCTGTTTGCGGATTGAAATTGGAAAAGAAGAAAATCTATTCGCCGCTTCAGGTTCTCGCCGCCTCATTCCTCGGCGGCCCGATGGCGATGATCTACGTGCTGTGGAAGAATTTTCAGACGCTGGAAAATCCCCACGGCATGCATCAGATCCTGTTCTGGGGCTCGATCTTCATCATCGCGCTGATGCTGTTTTCGCCACTGATGCCGAACAGCTGGCTGGATTTCGTGATCCCCTTCGCCTATCCGCTCGCCGCCTGGTCGCTGGCGGAGAATTTCCAAATGCCGAAACAGGCCATCGCGGATTCGCAAACTTATGAATTTCAAACCGCCGGCAACGTCATCGCGCTCAGCATCGTCTTTCTGCTGGCGATGGTCGTCGTCAGCTTCGCCTGGTTCTTTGTGTTGGCGGCCGTCGGCTTGATCTGAGCTTGGCGGCGCTGGTGGGATACCGCTCGAAGTCCAATCGGAGTCGGGCGTTGTCCGGGTTGAAAGCGGTGCGGTCTTGGCTCCTAATCAGATATGTTCTCTATTTGTTCTCAAGCATAGTCATTAATCTGGGGGGTGAAGATGGTTTTCGCTCTTGATACGTTAGGCTACGCGAAGCATCTCCGTGATCACGGCGTGCCAAGCGATCAGGCGGAAGCTCATGCTGAGGCCGCGAGGGATTTCATCATGACCGAACTGGTCACCAAGTTGGACCCTGAAGCTGCGCTCGACCGCCTCACGGTGCGAATGACCGTGCGTTTTGGTGTCATGCTGGTCGCCGGCCTCGGCGCGCTCGCGGCACTCTTGAAGCTTGCGTAACAGCGCTACGATTCCAATTCCCGCAACTTGAACCGCTGAATCTTTCCCGTCGCGGTGCGCGGCAAATCGGGGCGCACGTCGATCCAGCGCGGATATTTCCACGGGCCGGCGCATTGCTTGACGTGCACGCGCAACGTCTCGATCAGGCGCTCGTCTGCGGCGTAGCCAGAGCGTAGCACGATAAAAGCCTTCGGCTTGATCAGGCCGTCGGCATCCTCCTTGCCGATGACGGCGGCTTCGAGCACCGCCTCGTGCGACGCCAGCGCGGCCTCGACCTCGAATGGCGACACCCACATGCCGCTCACCTTGAACATGTCGTCGGTGCGGCCGCAGTAATGGTAATAGCCGCCCGCTTCGCGCACGTATTTGTCGCCGGTGAAAGTCCATTCGCCGGCAAAGGTGCGCCGGCTCTTGGCGCGCTGGTTCCAGTAGCCTTCGCCGGCGGTCGGGCCGCGCACCACGAGCTCGCCGATCTCGCCGTCGGCGACCTCGCGGCCCTCCTCATCGACGATCTTCAGGTCGTAGCCCGGCACCGGCTTTCCTGTCGTGCCGTAGCGGACGTCGCCCGGCTGGTTCGACAGAAAGGTCTGGAACATCTCGGTCGAGCCGATGCCGTCGAGCACGTCGATGCCGGCCGCGTCGCGCCAGCGCTTGCCGAGATGGCCGGGCAACGCTTCGCCGGCGGAAACGCACAGCCGCAAGCGGTCGGAGCCGGCGCCGCGGGTCATGTCCTTGTGCGCCAGGAGCGACGCATAGAGCGTCGGTACGCCGTAAAAAATCGTCGGCCGATGCTGGCGCATGATGTCGAACACTGCTTCGGGAGTCGGCCGTTGCGGCAGCAGCACCGTGGTGGCGCCGACCGACAGCGGGAACGCCATGGCGTTGCCCATGCCGTAGGAGAAAAACAATTTCGCCGCGGAGAACACCACGTCGTCCTCGCGGATACCGATGACGCGCTGTCCCATCAGCCGCGCCGCCGCCATCGGCGTGGTGTGGGTATGCTTGACGCCTTTGGGATCGCCGGTCGAGCCGGACGTGTACATCCAGAATGCGACCTCGTCGGACAGCGTCGGCGCCACGAACAGATCGGGCTCGCCGCGCGCCAGGAGATCGGTGAACTCGTATACGTCGCGGCCGCGGAACTCAGCCTTGTCGTCGGGGTCGGCGCCAACCAGGATGATGGTGCGCAAGTGCGGCAGGCGGTCGAGCACCGGCACGAGCGTCTTGGCCAATGACGCCGAAGCGACGACCGTCGCGGTGCGGCTATCGCCTAGGATGTAGGCGTATTGCTCGGCATTGAGCAGTGTGTTGAGCGGCAGCACGACGATACCGGCGCGCACACCGCCCCAGAACGCTACCGGGAAATCGACGGTGTCGTACAACAGAAGGCCGAGCCGCTCTTCCGGCCGCAAGCCGAGCTTTTGCAGCGTGCTGGCAAACCGGCAGCTGCGCGCTTGCAGTTCGCCGTAGCTGAGCGAACGATCGGAATCGGTGAATGCGATTTTGTCGCCAAGCCCGCGCGCGACCTGGGCATCAATGAGATCCGTGACGGCGTTGTACGGCCGGCGCTGTAGAAGGTCCTCCAGCATGGAATGGCTTCCCCCCTTGCGGTTGAGTATAGCCTCCGCTTGGGTGTGGCGCGTAGCGCGCTTTCGTCCTACTTTGCGGGATTATTTCTGGAGGGGGTCGAATGCAGTCACATCGGTCAAGCTGGCGGCGTCACGCCGGCCTCATGTCCATCGTCTCGCTTCTCCTTGCCGCAGCCGCCATGCACCCGACCTGCGCGGTGGCCGATGGCGCACTCGCCGTCGCATTGCCGCCCGACGTCGTCAAACAAGGCTTTGCCTACGGCTATGTCACCGACTACGCCAATCCCGACGAGGCGGATGCCCAGGCGCTGAAGAAATGCCGCGACACCACCATCGCCGGCATAAGGCCGCTGTGCACCGTGATTCAGGACTTCAAAAACCAATGCGTCGCCGTCGCCATGGACCCCAAGGCCGGAACGCCTGGCGTCGGTTGGGGAGTGGCGGACGATGTGATTTCGGCGGAACGTCAAGCGCTCGGCAAATGTGAAGACAGCGCCGGGCCCAACCGCCGTGCAGCCTGCACGGTCGATCATTCGTCATGTGACGGAACCGCGAAGTAAAGCGCGTGCAATGGGCGGCGCCAATGGTCATCGCCGCTATTGCGGTCGCGCGCCACGGCTTGCTTTCGGGAGGCTCATGGGTTTGCTAAGGATAGATTTGCCAATGATGGATTTGCCAAGGACAAACCGGGCTGCGCCGCGGCGTGGGGTTCCTTACGAAGATCCGACGGCGCGGTCATAAGGGGCGGTCGTGGACCCGAAAATATTCATCACTTATTCGTCGAAGGATCAGAAGGTCGCCCGGACCATCTGTACGGCGCTGGAAAATCGCGGGCTGATTTGCTGGATTTCCTCCCGCAACGTGAAGCCGGGCCAGAATTACCAGGAACAGATCGTCAGGGCGATCCGCGCCTCCAGGGTCATGGTCCTGGTCTTCACCGTCAACGCCAACAACTCCAACGAGATCAAGAAGGAGCTCGCGCTCGCCAGCCAGAACAACCTGGTCGTCATTCCGGTTCGAATCGAGGATGTGGCCCCCAATGAGGCCTTTGCCTACGAATTCGCGACCCGGCAGTGGATCGACCTGTTCGAGGACTGGGAAAAGTCCATGGCGGAATTGGTCGAGCTGATCGCCGCCATCCTGAACGATCCTCCGCCGGCCGATCGGCCGAAAGCGAGCCCGGGATTGCCGGGCGATGCGGCGGCTCCGGCTTTC
>Ga0210395_10001365_pt1 | contig 18969 bp, 13 predicted proteins | sample IncBWH4OmetaG_FD_150861 | JGI IMG/M metagenome (GOLD analysis project Ga0210395, IMG submission 150861) | Forest soil microbial communities from Barre Woods Harvard Forest LTER site, Petersham, Massachusetts, United States - Inc-BW-H-4-O ...
CCGAGGAAAAATGCCTACCCGGAAAAAAACTCCCACTCCCGACCGATCCCTCCGCCAACATCTCCTCGAACTCCTCACCGGAGGCCAAGCCCACGCCACCTTCGACGACGTCATAAAAAATCTCCCGCCCAACCTCCGCGGCGCAAAGCCCGCAAACTTCCCACACTCCCCCTGGATGCTCGTCGAACATCTCCGCATTGCTCAACAGGACATCCTCGACTTCAGCACCAACCCAAAGTACAAACACCGCAAATGGCCCGAAGAATATTGGCCGCATAGCTCCGCGCCCCCAAACGCCACCGCCTGGAACAACTCCGTCCGCGATTTCCGCCGCGACCTGAAAGCCCTCAAGACCCTGGTCGCCAATCGCAAAACAGATTTATTCGCGCCAATCCCGTGGGGCACCGGCCAAACCATCCTCCGCGAAGCCCTGCTGACAGCCGATCACAATGCCTACCACCTGGCGCAATTGCTAGACGTTCGCCGACTCTTGGGCGCCTGGGGAAAATAATTGTCCCTTAGAACGAAAACGCCGGGGAGCCGCAGGAAATGTTCAGCGGAAAGTGTTCTGGAAACTGCTGTAGAAACCACCGTGGAAGAGCGGCTCTTTCAGGGCCGCGTAAAGCGTCAACAAAATGAACCGGGCTTCAGCCCCTGCCTCTTCGATCCCGACGTCCCGAATCGAAAACCAAATTCCTAACCCACCCCTACTCCAACATCTCCGGATGCAAACTCAAATCCTTCTCGCCCGCCGCCTTCTTCTCCGCATACTTCTTCATCCAGGCTTCCCAACTTTTCCCCGCCGCCGTATCGCGCCCCGAAAACTCCAGCGCCGCAATCTCCGCATACGATATCGAAATCTTGTCCGAAGAATTCTTGGGATAAACTCTCACCACCGACTCGCGCAGCGAACCCCCCGTCCGCCGGTCAAACAAATATCCCTCAATCTTCGAACCATCCTTGCGCGTAATGGTTACGTCCCCGCGATAATCAAACGCCTTCTCCAACGCCACCCGCAACTCTTCCTCCGACGCCAGCGCCGGAATCCACCCCTCCAGCCGCTCATGCGCCGTCCCCGGCGCAACCTCCAGCGCGTCCGGATTCATCGCGTCAACATGCGGCGCAGCCTGCGCCGCCGCGTGATCAAGATGCCCGCCCTCTTTACCAGTCATAAAATTTTCTCGCTGGATTAAATGATTCGCGGAGCGTGCTGGAAACTCCCTTCGAGGCCGGGGGGAGTGTCGAGTGACACGGGATCCTTCGACTGCGCGGCGGCTGCGCTTTGCTTGCCGCCGCTTCGCTCAGGATGACAGGGCTTGTTTAGTTCCACGAATTTCGATTCCGATTGTTCGCAGCGGAAGGCGACAATCCTTAAATCCGCGTCTCCTGCATGCCCTCCGGCACGGCAATCTGCACCAACGGATTGACCGCCGCCACCGGCTCCTCCAGCAACCGCAGCGCCTCTTCATCCCGATACCGAGAGAACAGCGTCCCCTTCACGGTAGCCAGAAATCCCCCCAGCGAATTGAATGTGGCATGCACCGCCGAAGCCTCATACCCGCTATGCACCATGCAATTCGCACACGCCGGATTCCCCGACTCCGTCCCATACTTCGACCACTCGGTAGTAGCGAGCAGTTCAGAAAAACTCTCCGCGTACCCGTCCTGCAGCAAATAGCAAGGCTTCTGCCACCCAAACACGTTGTAAGTCGGCATCCCCCACGGCGTGCACGGATAGGTCTTCTTTCCCATCAAGAATTCCAAAAACAGCGGCGACAGGTTAAATTTCCATTCTTTCTTCCGGTTCGACAGAATCGCCCGAAACATCCGCCGCGTCCGCGCCCGCCCCAAAAAGTGTTTCTGATCCGGCGCTTTGTCATAGGAGTACCCGGGGGAGAGCATCATGCCCTCGACGCCCAACTCCATCATCTCGTCAAAAAACGCCCGCACCGACTTCGGATTCGCCCCATCGAACAGCGTCGTATTCGTGGTCACGCGGAACCCGCGCTTCAGCGCCTCGCGCACTGCATCGACGGCAATGTCATACCCGCCCTCGCGGCACACCGCCAGATCATGCTCTTCCCGCTGCCCATCCAGATGCACGCTGAAGGTCAAATACTTGCTCGGCTTGAACAGCCCAATCTTCTCCTTCAACAGCAGGGCGTTGGTGCACAGATAAATATATTTCTTGCGCGCCACCAGCCCCTCAACGATCTCCCCGATCTGCGGATGCATCAACGGCTCTCCGCCCGGGATCGAAACCATCGGCGCCCCGCACTCCTCCACCGCCCGGAAACACTCCTCCGGCGATAAATCCTTCTTCAAAATATGCGCCGGATACTGAATCTTCCCGCATCCCGCGCAAGCCAGGTTGCAGCGGAACAGCGGCTCCAGCATCAGCACCAGCGGATACTGCTTCCGCCCTGCGAGCTTCTGCCGCAGCACATACGTCGACACCGTCCACATCTGTGAAACCGGAACTGGCATGAAAGTAAGGAACCCCTTATCCCACTATTTTATCAGGATTTCCACCCCCGTTGTGCCATCGCGGACCTCGCCCGACAAGACCCGCGGGTTGCCCCACCCTTGTCTCTCCGCCTTTGGAGGGACAGGGTGGGGAGTTTGATTTCGCTTGCTCCTGGCCACCCCCAAAATTCCCTGCAACCCCTTCCCCCTTCCCCTCCTCTAAAGGACATGCTCCGCCGCTTCCACCTCAGTACTAAAGCACCCTTGTCCCCCAGCCCGAAACCCGATACCCTAATCCGAAGTCATCTGTATGTTTGACATGTATGTTTAGCCCCCACCCCAACCTGGCCGACGCAGTCAACCGCGGCATCATCCAGTCGGAGATCGAAGGCGGAGTTTTTCTCGACGACCTTCCTCCTTCCACCGTCCTCGAAATTCAAACCATGCACCACTGCTACACCGCCGTACTTCTCGGCGGCAGTGAAGCCCTGCTCTCCGGCCATCCCGAATTCTGTCCCAAGCCCGTCCAGGTCGCTATCGCCGGTTCCACCTGGGGAGGCTCCATGCTCAAGCTGCAGTACGTCGGCCGCGGCATGCACCTCGAATTCCGCCACCCCGAATACGCCACCCCCATCATCACCTCGCCCATCCAGGAAATCCGCGACAACGTGATTCGCGACAACGCAGTCCGCAACTGCCCACTCCCCCCGCTCGAACTAGACTCCCGCGCCCACGGCGCCCACTCGTAACCTCCACCGCTTGTCATCCTGAGCGAAGCGAAGGACCTATGCAACTCGCCTGGGATGCCCCATGTCTCGCCGCTTTTGCGAGACATGGGAATGCCCGAGCCCAACCAACCGTCATCCTCCCCCACTTCCCATTGACACTCCCTCCCGCACCCACTACCATTCCCGCCAGCGCCCCTAAAGCGCGAGCCCGAACCATGCCCCTAGCCATCAAATCCCGCGAAGTCGCCCACGTCACCATCCTCGATATCACTGGCCGCATCGTGCTCGGCGACGAAATCGGCGACCTCCGCGACGCCGTCCGCAACCTCATCGCCCAGGGCAAAAAGAAAATCATCCTCAACTTGGTCGGCGTCGACTACATCGACAGCTCCGGCGTCGGAGAACTCGTCGGCAGCTTCACCACTGTCCGCAACGCTGGCGGCGAACTCAAACTCCTCAACCTCACACAGAAAGTCCAGGACGTCCTCTACGTCACCAAGCTTTACACCGTCTTCGACATCAAAGACGACGAATTCACCGCCGTAAAATCCTTCGACTACTTCTTCGCCAAATAAATGTGGCGCGGGCGCCCCCGCCCGCGGCCTTTGACTCTAATTTTGACTCGAGAATGTTTCCCGCCCTCGAACCGCCCTCGACACCTCGCCCCTCTCCCCACTCCACCTCATTCGCTATACTATTCGGGAGCTAGCATTCCTCATGGGCCTCGCAAGTTGCTTGGGGTGGGAGTCGCGCCGCTCATGGACAGCAGCACCAATCACCGCACGCTACAAGAAAAAACCGCCAGACAACTCATCTGGACGTCCAACCACTCTTTCCACGGATGGACCTGCTCCCAGTGCGAGTGGAATTCCGCGCTCCCCACGTTGCTGAACGATCCCGCCGCCAAGACCGCCTATGACCGCCTGGCCGCGGGTAAATTCAAAGATCACAAATGCGCCGACCATCTATCCCGCCTCGGCTCCGCCGACGACGCCGACAGCTTCACCCCCCGCATCCGCAAGCTCGTTACCCAGGGCTTTAAGCCCAAAGACGCCGTCGAACTCTTCCTCCAGGAAGTCGCCCTCGAATACCGCAACCAACCCAAAGTCCTCGCCCAGGCCAAAACCGACGCCGAAGATTTCCTCCGCCGAGTCCGCGCCGGCCTCATCTGAAAAATGTCATTGCATTGAAACGACCCTCATCAGATTTGTCATCCTGAGCGGAGTGGCGGCAAGCGAAGCGCTGCCGCCGCGCAGTCGAAGGACCCCGTGTGTCTCAGCCCTCACCACCGGCTCGACTCGGGATTCTCTGCGCAGAATCCAGACTTCGACATCAAAGACGACGATTCCACCGCCGTCCGCTCCATGGACTACCGCATCGCCAAATGAGGAAGCTGACGCTCGTCGGCTTTGATGCCGTGGCCGCCTACTTGTTCACGACCTGGCTGAGAACTGCAGATTTGGCGGAAGCGTAGTTCGCGTCCCCGGCGTAGGTTGCCGTGATTGTGTGTGTGGCCTGTGTCAAGGTGCTGGTTTCAAAAGTTGCAACACCGCCCTTCAGGCTTGTCGTGCCTAACATCGTGGCTCCATTCTTGAAAGTGACGCCTTCCCCATTCGGAGGGTGCCCGGCGATGGAAGTGATCTTAGCTGTAAAGGTTACGGTCTGCCCTACGACGGATGGATTCTGCGAGGAGCTCAGCGAGACATTCATCTGCGGCGACAGCAGGAACCCATAAGTAATCCGTGTGCCCGTAAGGGGATACGCCTGCACGGCGATCTGTCCGGCGTGGTTGCCGGCAACACCGGTCTGGAGCACAAATTTCTGCTGAATATTCGCAGGCACCAGCAGATTCAGATCCTGCATTCCCGCAGTTGCCGTCCAAACAAAAGCATGCACTGGACTATTCTCTGCCGTGGTCGTAGTTGAACTACCCACCACCACGCCCGACCCATTGATGGCATTAGCGTTACTCTGGGTACCGCCAAGAGTTCCAAGGTCGTGCGCGGTGCCTCCCTCCCAGAACTGTGCGTGGCAAACCGAAGCAGAACATGCCGTGCCTGCGATCACACCGGAGCCGTTGATCGAGCTGGCATTAGAGTATTGCGCAATATCTTGCATGCCGCCGCTTTGCGTCCAGGAGAAGGCGTCGATTTCATTTCCATTATGGACGTCGTCCCAACCGACGACCTGTCTCGAATCATTGATCCCTTGAGCGGTCGAGAAATAGCTCCCAGTCAGGGTCCCGAGGTCCTGCATCCCTCCTTGAGGCATCCACAGAAAGGCGTGCGAGTCCGTTGAACCGGCGACTACGGAGTCGCCAACAATCCCATCTCCTGTGTTGATCGCCCACGCTTCGCTGCTGAACCCGCTTAGCGTACCCAAGTCTTGAGTGGTTCCGTCGTGTTTCCAGAGAAAGGCATGGTAAAGGGGGGCACCGGAGAAACCGGCGATGTCTCCGGAGTTGTTGATCGAACTTGCGAAGCCCGCTCCCAGACTCTGGATTCCTGTCGCTTTCGTCCAGCGAAAGGCAAGCCCTGTTGACCCTTCCCCGCCAAAGACGTTCTTTGTGGACGCGCCTACCACTTCGCCGGAGGCATTGAGCCCAAGAGGAGTCGTCCAGTAGTAGGGCGGAATACTCTTCAACTCAGTGACGTTGTAAGCTTGGGCATTGGCGTTGGACGAAGCAAGGAAAAGTATCGAGATCAGTGAGAGCAGAAAGCATACTGGGATTTTACGCATAGTTCCTCGCTAGGCGGCACTAGGGAGCCGAACAACCAAGGATTGGACCATATTTCCATGAGTTTAACCATCGGGGAGATCCCGTACACTGGCCGATTCGAAACAATTGGCCGGACGGGCAGTTCAATTTCAACCGACCATACCTTTTTGCTCAGGATGACAGGGCCTCGCCAAATGAGGGAAGCTGACGCTCGTCGGCTTTGATCCTTGTGGCCGCCTACCTGTCCACGACCTGGCTGAGAACTGCAGATTTGGCGGAAGCGTAGTTCGCGTCACCGGCGTAGGTTGCCGTGATGGTGTGCGTGGCCTGTGTCAAGGTGCTGGTTTCAAAAGTTGCAACACCGCCCTTCAGGCTTGTCGTGCCCAACACCGTGGCTCCATTCTTGAAAGTGACGCCCTCCCCATTCGGAGGGGGCCCGGCGATGGAAGTGATCTTAGCTGTAAAAGTTACAGCCTGCCCCACGACGGATGGATTCTGCGACGAGCTTAGCGCGACAGTCATCCGCGGAGACAGCAGGAACCCATAAGTAATCCGTGTGCCCGTAACGGGATACGCCTGCACGGCGATCTGTCCGGCGTGGTTGACGGCGACACCGGTCTGGAGCACAAATTTCTGCTGAATATTCGCAGGTACCAGCAGATTCAAGTCCTGCATTCCCGCAGTTGCTGTCCAAACAAAAGCATGAACCGGAGGATCCTCTGCCGTGGTCGTCGTCGAAAAGCCCACTACCGTGCCCGACCCATTGATGGCATAAGCGCGACTCTGCGTACCGCCTCCAAGGGTTCCAAGGTCGTGCAAGGTGCCTCCCTCCCAGAACCCTGCGTGGCAAGGCGAAGCAGAAGAACATGGCCCATAACCTGCGATCACACCGGAGTTGTTGATCGAGTCGGCATAAGCGTCTTGCGCGATCTCCTCCATGCCGCCGCTTTGTGTCCAGGAGAAGGCGCCATCGAATTCAGTTCCTTCGCTCCAGCCGACGACCTGCCCCGAATCATTGATCCCTCGGGCGGTCGTGAAATAGTCGCCCTGTTGCAGGGTCCCCAGGTCCTGCATCCCTCCCTGAGGTGTCCACAGAAAGGCGTGCGTCACCGAGGAACCGGTGGAACCGGCGACGAGGGAATCACCAACAATCCCATCTCCTGTGTTGATCGCCAACGCTTCGCTGCTCGAACCGTCTAGCGCACCCAGGTCCTGAGTGGTTCCGTCGTGTTTCCAGAGGAAGGCATGGTTTTGGGTAGGAGAGAAACCGGCGATGTCTCCGGAGTTGTTGATCGAACTTGCGAAGCCCGATCCCAGACTCTGGATTCCTGTTGTTTTCGTCCAGTGAAAGGCAAGCCCCTGAAAGGCAACCCCCGCCTGTGGTTCCACGCCAAAAGCCTCCTTTGTGGATGCGCCCACCACTTCACCCGAGGCATTGAGCCCAAGAGGAGTTGTCCAGTAGTAGGGCGGAATACTCTTCAACGCAGTGACGTTGTAAGCTTGGGCATTGGCGTTGGACGAAGCAACGAAAAGTATCGAGATCAGTGAGAGGAGAGAGCACGCTGGGATTTTACGCATAGTTCCCCGCTAGACAGCGCTAAGGAGTCGGACAACAAAGAATTCGAGCATTTTTCAAGGAGTTCGACTATCGGGGAGATCCCGTACACTGGCCGATTCCAAACAATTGGCCGGACGAGCAGATCACCTCAACCGGCCGCACCCTAGTTCCGAATCCCCATCTCCCCCAAAATCCAGGCATAATCAAACGAAGCTTCCTTCAACCGGTCATATCTCCCCGAAGCCCCGCCGTGTCCCGCCGGACTCAAGTTCGTTTTCAAAATCAAAGTATTATGATCCGTCCGCAGCGCCCGCATCTTCGCCACATACTTTGCCGGCTCCCAATACATCACCTGGCTGTCGTTGAACGACGTTTTCACCAGCATGTCTGGATAATTCTTCGCCTCCACATTGTCATAAGGCGAATAAGTCACCATGTATTCGAACGCCGGCTTCTCCTTCGGATTCCCCCACTCCTCAAACTCCCCCACCGTCAGCGGCAGCGTCTCATCCAGCATCGTATTCATCACATCCACGAACGGAACCCCCACCAGCGCCGCATGAAACAGATCCGGACGCATATTCAGCACCGCCCCCATCAGCAACCCGCCCGCACTGCGCCCTTCAATCACCAGCCGATCCTTCGATCCATACCCGTGAGCCGTCAAATATTCCGCCGACGAAATGAAGTCGGTGAACGTCGTCCGCTTGTTCATCATCCGCCCCGCATCGTGCCAGGCCTTGCCCATTTCGCCACCGCCGCGAATGTGCGCCACCGCCGTCACCACTCCCCGATCGACCATGCTGAAAATATTGGCATTGAAAAACATGTCGATCGACAATCCGTACGACCCGTACCCATACAGATACAGCGCCCCTTTCCCGTCGAGCTTCGCGCCTTTCAAGTGCAACACCGAAATCGGAACCTTCACTCCATCCGCCGCCGTCGCGTAAATCTGCTCCACCTGATACTTCGTCCGGTCATATCCCCCCGGCACGTCTTTCTGCTTCAGCAGCGTCGACGTCCCTTTCTCCATGTCATAGCCAAACACTGACGCCGGAGTAATCGGCGACTGATATCCATACCGGAACTCCGTCGTGTCATACACCCGGTTCACATACGAATACGCCGCATACGCCGGCTCCGGAAACTCGATCCGCTTCGACTTCCCGCTCCTCAAATCCGTTACCCGAATCTGCGGCAGCCCGTTCTCCCGTTCATACAACACATAATAATTCTTGAAGAAATCCATATCGTCGAGCATCACCTTCGGATCCTGCGCCACCACATCTTTCCAGTTCGCGCTCCCCGCATCATTCACTGGAGCCTTCACCAGCCGAAAGTTCCGCCCCGTGTCATTCACCCGAATATAAAAATTGTCCCCGTTGTGGTCGGGATAATATTCCACCCCCTGCTTCCGCGGCTCCAGCATCTTCCACTCTGCCATCGGATCGGTTGCCGAAATGTAGCGAAACTCCGTCGTCGTATGACTGACCGAACCCAGGAAAATGTATTGCTGGCTCCTCGTCTTGCCCGCATACACTTCAAAGCGCTCGTCCTTCTCCTCATACACCAGCGCATCCTCGCCAGCCGCTCCCGCCGTGTGCCGGTACAACCGGTACTGCCGCTTCGCCACCGCATCTTCCTGCGTATAAAAAATCGTCGAGTTATCGTTCGCCCACTCCACCGACCCCACCCGCTCGGCATGGTCCGCCAAAGTTTTCCCCGTCCGCAGATCCTTCACCGCCAGCGTGTACTGCCGAAACCCCGTGTTGTCGTACGAGTAAGCCAGCAAATTCCCGTCCGGACTCACCGCAAACGCCGCCACGCTCATGAACACCTGCCCCTTTGCCAGTTCATTCTGGTCGAGGATCACTTCTTCCGCCGCATCCATGCTGCCTTTCTTCCGGCAGCGAATCGGATACTGCTTCCCCTCCTCCGTCCGCAAGTAATAAAAATATTCGCCCTCCTTATACGGAACCTCGACGTCCGTCTCCTTCACCCGCCCCAGCATCTCGCCATAAAGTTTCTTCTGAAATCCCTCCGTCGGCTTCATCACCGCTTCGGTATAAACGTTCTCCGCCTCCAGATAAGCCCGCACCTCCGGATTCGGTTTATCCCGCAGCCAGAAATAGTTGTCCACCATCTTGTGCCCGTTCACCTCGGTCACATGCGGCACAATCTTCGCCACTGGCGGCTTCGGCAGCGGCCCCGCATCCGCCGCCACCAACACCATCACCGACCCCAGCACCAACCCCAGCACCAACCCCAGCACCAACCCGCCCACCCGAATGCGACGCACCCAGCTCCGATTCATGAATCCCCCCAAAGTGTGAAATAGAAATACTGGAAACAAAAATGTCGCGATAAAAAATGCGACTGGGAAGTTGCCCCCGCACAATACTCCGCCCCCACCAAGCTTTGCAAGATTGGACCCCGTGCCTCGCGTTAACATGGAGGCAGGGAGCACTCCATCCCGCCGACGTAGGAATCAAGAGAGTAAACCCCGAGCTTCCCAACCCACCATCCGTCCCACCTCAAACATAAAATCCCCCTCCTACCTACAATCGGCCCCGCGAAACCGCGCCAAAACCGCGCCATCCTTCCCACCGCCCGTAACCATCTTGATTCCCCCCCCGATCTCATCCTCAAGAAGAAAGGCGGCCGTTAGGCCGCCCAAACTGACAACTGGACACTGGCAACTGCCCACTGCTCCTACTTCTTCCCCCGCAACATCTCCACCACCCGCTCATAGTCGTCCACCGTGTGATACTCAATCACAATCTTCCCCTTGCCCTTCCGGTCCCGGATCCTCACCCTCACCCCCAGCATCTGCTCCAGATCGGTCTGGGCCGCCTTCACATTCGGATCCACCCACCGCGCCCCGCTCGCCTTCTTCACCACTTCCCCCGGCATCCCCGGAAACGGATCCAGATCCCCATTCATCGACAACACCAGCCGCTCGATCTGCTCCAGCGTCAGGCCTTTCTTCACCATGTACAGCGCCGCCTTCGAAATCTGATCATCGTTCGCCAGCGTCAGCAGCTCCTTGGCCTCGGCAAACGAAATCTTTTTCTCCGCCAGCAACTGCATCACATCCCGCGGCAATTTCAGCAGCCGCATGTAATTCGTCACCGACGCCCGCGACAGCCCCACCCGCTCCCCAATCTCCTGCTGCGTCATCTTGAATTTGTTGCTCAGCATGCGGAACGCTTCTGCCTGTTCGAGCGCGCTCAAATCCTCGCGCTGCAGGTTCTCGACGATCGTCATCTCCGCCGCCTGCTGCAGCGATACTCGCCGCACCAGCGCCGGAATCGTCGTCTTCCCCGCCTTCTTCGAAGCCAACAGCCGCCGCTCGCCCAGCACTAAGATGTAGCGCCCGTCCTCTTCCCCCGGACGCACCATGATCGGCTGCACCACCCCATTGGCCTTGATCGAATCCGCCAACTCCTCCAGCGCATCATCATCATCGACATGCCGCGTCTGAAACGGATTCTTATCAATATCCGCAATGTCCAGGTTCACCACCAGATTCGCCGGCATCCGCGACTCCGCCTGCGCAAAAATCGTAATGACTTCGGCTTCTGGACTCTGCGTAGCAGAATCCAGAGGGTCGAATGTGGGGACAGCCGCCCCCGGCTGTCCAGCCGAGCGAAGCTCGGCTTCTGCCGCAGCCTCCGACTCAGCCACTGCATCCTCTATCACCGCCCGAATCACTCCCGGAACCGCCTCCCCTTCACTCTTGTCATTCCGAACGAAGTGAGGAACCTGCTGTTTGCCCGCCGCACCGCTGCTCTGACCAGAGACGGTGACACCCGGTGGTCCCACCACCCGCGGCCCCGGCAGCAAAGACTCCAACCCCCGCCCCAAAGCCCTCCGCTTCTCTACCTTCTCCTTCTCCCGCCCCGCCACATTCTCCGCCGCTACAGTATTCGTCATGAAGTCTCCCTGATCTCCGGAACCATCCCATCCCTTGTCATCCTGAGGCGCCGTTCTTCGGCGCCGAAGGATCTATGCAATCTTTCGCGCAATATATATCGATGACAATCAATCTAATATATCGATGAATGTCAATATACGAAAAGGCCCGCTAAGCCGTCTTATCCATCTCCTCCGCCCGATCTCCTCCGTGCTCCTCTGTGGCTACAGTCCCTTCGGGAGTAGCCGACGCGTCAGAGCTGGCAGCCGCAGGCTGCCGCTCAATAATCTCCTTCGCCAGCCTGATATAACTCTCCGCGCCCTTCGACCGCGGATCGTAGACCAGCGCTGCCATCCCATGACTCGGCGCCTCAGCCAGCCGTATGTTCCGTGGGATCGTTGTCTTGCACAGCTTCTCGCCAAAATAATTCTTCAACTCAGTCATCACCTGCTGCGCCAGGTTGGTTCGCTCATCGAACATGGTCAGCACCACACCCTCAATTCCCAACTCAGGGTTCAGCGCCGCGCGAATCCGCTCGATCGTATCGAGCAACTCGCTGACACCTTCGAGAGCAAAGTACTCGCCCTGCATCGGAATCAGCACCGCGTCAGCTGCGACCAGCGCATTCAGCGTGAGCAGATCGAGCGCGGGTGGACAGTCCAGCACGATGAACTGAAAGCGATCGCGCACCTGGGCGAGCGCGTCACGCAGGCGAAACTCACGCCCTTCTGCGTCGACCAGTTCAAGGTTCGCGCCAATGAGGTTCTTGTGGGCAGGAATCAGCCACAACTGCTCAAGTTCAGTCGCGAGCAGCGCCTCCTCAGCCGAGGCCGCGCCCATCAGCAGATGGTAAGAGCTGACACGATCGGGATCCTTGGCGAAGCCCAGGCCGCTGGTGGCATTGGACTGCGGATCGCAGTCGACCAGCAGGGTGTTCACTTCCGCAGCCGCAAACGACGCGGCCAAGTTGATGGCAGTCGTAGTCTTACCCACGCCGCCCTTCTGATTGGCAACAGCGATAACGCGTCCCATAAGATTGTGTGGAGAAGCAGAGCTACAGGGCAGCATAATCCGCAACGCACTTCAAATCAATGACGATCTGCTGTGCAATCAGTGAATTTGTGTGCAAAACGCGTCCAATGTTCCTGCAGGAACATTTTTCTGCTGGGTTTGCGGCGACGACTTTCTTGAAGATGAAAGTCGAGGAATGTTCCTGCAGGAACATTGAGTCGATTGCGCCGAGAGAAAGGGATCCACTCGCTCCGCCTAGCCGGGTTCGGTCAGGCACACGGCCCAGGCGGTTTCCCACCGGTGAACTCAAGCGGTGGGAGGAAATGTTCCTGCAGGAACATTCCTCCGGATTTTCAAGCCGCTTCCATGCAGCAGTCTTTGGTTGAAGCCGACCCGCATGAGAGTAGCAACTCTGGAAAGTTACAAATCGGCAGAAATGTTCCTGCAGGAACATTGTGGAAAATTCGCCTCACGAAAGAGACGGTCCGGGCATTTACTGGCGATACGGTGACATGTTTCCCACTTATAACCTCGCAAGTGGTGAGGATTGGTAAAACAAGCTGCAAAACACCCCATGGTCTATTGATTTAGCCCACTTTTTATATTCTTGGTTCCTAATCCGAGAGCTTGGCAATACTCGAGTGGCTTCACAGCCGTGAACAGGGGAGTGGGCTGTCTATCCGACAGTGAATTTGTGGATGATCCATTCCACTTTACAGCACAGAAGCGGGCGATCCTAGATTTAAGATGCTATAAATCGTGCCAAAAGTTGACGATCAGTACCACTTGTTAACTATCTTGGCTACTGAGCTGAGCGGGCTATGAGCAAGATGCGGGAGCGGGAATGGGGGACCGGGGCTGGGGCGGACCAGGTGAAGCGAGGCAGCAAAGCGCGGGCTTGGTCCTGTTGGGCGGCGCCGATCAAGAGAGTGAGCCGGCCGGTGGGGGCGACTAGGGCGGCGGCGGTGGAGAGGATGGCTTGGAAGTGTTCGACGGCGCGGAGGGTAACTACGTCGAACGTTGACGTGAGAGTTTCGGCGCGGGCGTTTTGTATATCGACGTCTGTCAATGTAAGGGCTCGGGTGACTTCGCGGAGGAAGGCTGCCTTCTTGTGATTCGATTCGATCAGCGTCAGCGCGATGGTTGGCGCCCAGAGCTTGATGGGGAGACCGGGGAATCCGGCGCCGGAGCCCAGGTCAGCGAGGGTGATTGCCTCAGGGGCTAAAGCCCCGGCTTCGTCTTGGTCAGTGACGCGGCCCTTAAGGGCCGCTCTTCCACTAGGACCTCTTCCACCAGGAGCCCCTCCGCCGGGGGCCTCGGTTTCGACAACAGCCGCCCTTGGACCAGCGTCTTCTCGTCTACCGGGGAAAAGGTGGCGGGCGGCGAAGAGGCTTTCGCCGAAGTGGCGGGGGACGATGTCTTCGGGGTCGCGGATGGCGGTGAGGTTGATGCGGGAATTCCAGCGGACGAGTATATCGATGTAGGTCGATATATCCTGCAGTTGAGTGGCGGACAGGACAGCAGGTTCCTCAGCGGCGTTCGCCGGTTCGGAATGACTAGCAGTCGGAGGGGTCGGAAGAGTGAGTGGGGCGCGGAGGAAAGGATCGAGCAACTCGGCGATGCGGGCAGGGTGCATGGCGGCGGACTCAAGATTGTAGATGCGCGGCTGGCTCTTTGGGAAAAGGACAAACTCAAAACGATCCGCCACCGAACTACCCCACTCATGCCAAAATCAGGCTCGAGTAGGCCACCCGGCCGCCGCCGCCTAGGAAAAAACAAGCCCGAGGTCCCTCCACTGCGCCGTCGCGTTCGCTCCGGCTTCTGTCGGGATGACAATTCGTGTAACGGGAAGTCAAAGGAGAGGCGAGGACGCGTCGCGTGGGCGAAGGGGCTACGACCTGCGGGTGTACTAAATTGGGAATCGGCTGGTAAGTAGGTAGCGCCGCGTGTCAGAATAATGCATCTAACTTTTATGGGGAAAACCAAGGTGGCGATTTTTGACGAAAAATACCGGGTGATCTCCGTGGAGAGTCAGTGTCTGGTCATCCGGGGAGTGCAGAGCGGGAAAGTGCTTACGATCATGAATCCCGACCCGGAGACTCCCCTGTCGCCTGCCGAATATCCGCCGGGGAAATTGATTGCGTTGAGTGATCCTTCGGCTGCGCCTTTGAATTAGGCGGGCGCTCGCCCTCCGAAAAGCAGGTCCCTCCACTCCGCCGTCGCTTACGCTCCTGCTCCGGTCGCGATGACAATCGTTTTTCTCTTTTCCTCCTTTCTCTCCATCGGCTGACGCTAATCCTTCAATTCTTCATCTGTTTTATGCTTTCGGCAAGCCGCACCCTTTCAACACAAATTGTTGCACCCACAACGCCACGCCGGAATGGCAGATCATCTTGTTCGCACACGATCGGGATGACTGGGGTTACTTTTTTAGGGCAGCGGGCCAGTTGGTCACGAGGGTGATGGACGTGGATTTGGTGTGGTCCGTGGTTTGGACTACGAACTGTTTGGTATCGGGACTGACGTCGTAGCTGATGCCGGTGAAATTTGGGAGATCGAGCTGGAATAGAGGTTCGATGGAGGTCACGCGAAAACTGGGTTGGGTGACGGTGTGCGCGGCCATCAGGCGGTTCCCCATGGTGACGAAGAAGAGTTCGTTGTTGCCTCTGAAGATGGTGTTCCATCCGCCGGTGGTGGAGACCTGGGTTTTGGCGCCCTCTGCAAAAGGCACAACGTAGACTTCGGGCCGGCCGGATTCGTAGGAGAAGTAGGCGAGCCGACGTCCGTCGGGAGAGAAGCGGCCATCGTATTCGCTGGCCGTCATCTGGGAAGTGGCGGGCGGACGGAAGAGCTTGCGGTCGCCAGTCTTTTCGTCGCCGGTGAGGGGCAGAATCCAATTGGAAAAGACGCCATCCTTCGTTTCGACGTCGAGAGAAAGATATTTTCCGTCGGGCGACCAATCGACGGGTGATTCGGCGATATAAGCTTCGTTCTGAGACAGAACTTCTTCGGGTTGGCTGCCGTCGAGAGAGCGGCGGCGGATCGAGGTCTTGCCGTTTTCATTGACCCCGTAGGCGATTTGCCTTCCATCGGGAGACCATACCGGCCAAAAATCTTGGGGTCCAAAAGTGACCCGCGTGGGCTGACCGCCGGCGACGGGAAAGATCCAGATATCGTCGTTTCCGGAGCGTGGATCCTTGACCGTGACGGCGATGGATTTGCCGTCGGGAGAAAAACGCGGATCCGAATAGATAGCGAGCGGGCCAGGAGTGGCGATCAGGTTTCCGCTGCGGTCAAATATCTTCAACTCAGACTGCGCCGAACTTTCGTGGTAGGCCAGCACGCCATTCTGCGAGACGGAAAAAGTGCGGGCTTCGCCAAGGATTTCAGGATCGCCGGAAAGCTTGAAAGTACGCGGGTTGAAGGGCTGAGCCTCGATGTGTCCGGCGCGGACAAATAGCAGATGGCCGGAAGCGAATGTCGCACGATAACCAGGGCCAATCACAATCCCGTCGTGTTCGGGTTCGCCAAGTGTGGCCACCCTGATTTCGGCCGCCCCTCTAGGTCGATACGAGACATAGAAAAAGTGCTTACCGTCGGGGAGGAACGAGGGAGTTGCATTGACAAGTTCGTCTTGCTTGAGTCTGGTGGCGGGCGAGATGGGACCGCCGGAGGCTGGGATCTGCGAGATTGGACCGAAGTTCTGCTTGCAGAAAAGGATGACGCCGTCGGGACTCCAATCGCCGCCGTTACCCGAGACATCTTCGGCGAGGGTCTGGGCCTCGCCTCCGGAAATGCTGATCTTTTTTAGTTGGCGATCGGCGATGAAGGCGAGGTAGTGGCTGTCGGGGGACCAGAAGGGCGTGGCGGCGTCTTCGGTGCTGGGAAGCATGGAGGCTTGCGGGGCATCGAGCGGGCGGAGCCAGAGGTTGGTGTGGCCTTTGTCGTCGACGGCGGAGAAGGCGAGGGTTTTGCCGTCGGGCGAGATGACGACTGGGCCGGCGTCGAAGCCGGAGGCGCGGAAGGCGGTGCCGGGTGGTGGTGGGATGTAGGCGCGCACGGAAAGCGTGGGAGCGGTGGCGCGCTCGGAGAAATAGAAAAGGATCGCGGCGACGACAAGAAGAAGGGCGGCGGCTGCCAGGAGCGCGCGCGGGAGGAAGGTGCGCGCGGATGGCGCTGGCGCGAGTGCGGCGGGTTGTTGCGTGATGCTTTTCAGTTGCAAGCGCACGTCGTGGGCGGATTGGAAACGGTCTTCGCGGTCTTTTGCCAGGCAGGACGCGACGAGATAGTCGAAGGCTGGGGGCGTGGAAGGTTTGGAGGCGCTGATCGGGTCGGGGTCTTTTTCGAGGATGGCGGAGGCAACGCTGATCTGGCTTTTGCCTTCGAATGCGCGCTTGCCCATCGCCATTTCGTAGAGGACTGCGCCGAACGCGAAGATGTCGGCGCGGGCGTCGGCCTCTTTGCCTTCGATTTGTTCGGGAGACATGTACTGGATGGTGCCGACGATGCTGCCAGCAGTAGTGAGCGGGGTGATGGGAGTGGGGCCGGACATGGTACGCGCGGCGGATAGAAGAGGAACTGAGCCCGAGCCCGCGGCCCCCATTGCATTCGGCTTCGCCAGACCGAAATCCATCAGCTTCGTTCCCGACTTGGTGAGCATGATGTTGCCGGGCTTGAGATCGCGGTGGACGATGCCGGCGCGATGCGCGACCTCTAATGCCTCGGCGACTTCCATTCCAATCTTCAAGACTTCTGGAAGAGGCAGCGCGCCTTTGCGCAGGCGGTCGGCGAGGGTTTCGCCGTCGAGGAACTCCATGACCAGGAAATCGGTGCCGTCCTGCGAGCCGATGTCGTAGAGATGGCAGATGTGGGGATGATTCAGGGAAGAAATGGCGCGGGCTTCGCGCTCGAAGCGCTGCTTGAATTCAGGGTTGGCGGAGAGATGCGTGGGGAGAATCTTAATGGCGACGGTGCGATCGAGGCGCGTGTCGTTGGCGCGGTAGACTTCGCCCATGCCGCCGGCGCCGAGCGGGGATTGGATCTCGTAGGGGCCGAGTTTTGTGTTGGGGGGTAGGGGCATGGGTCGGCGTCATTATAGCTTGCGTACTGGCGCGAAGGGGAAAAGCAGGTCCCCTTCGACTTCGCTCAGGGCAGGCTCTCCACTGCGCCGTCGCATTCGCTCCGGCTTCGGTCGGGATGACAAGCGTTTTTTTTGCCTCGCTTCTCACACGGCGGCCAGGGCGGCTTCGGCATTTCTTCTTAGGGGGGCGAGGCGGGAATGTTCGAGGCCGTCGCGGTAGAAAAGGTTGTAGGTGTCGAAGGGGATTAAGCGGCCGTCGGGGTGGACGATGTGGACGCAGGTTTTCTTGACGCTGCGGACGTCGAAGGAGTGGGCGTCGATGAATTGCATGATGATGACGCGGAAGATGTTTTCGTACGTGATGGCGTCGGGGACGAGGACTTTGGGGAGACAGCAGAGGAGTTCGCGGAGGGTTCCGGCGCTGCTTTGCGGGCTGTGGTTGGTGGCGAAAAGTTTGAAGAGGTTGTCGCGCAAGTTGTTCAGAACTACGGGCTCCTGTTCGTACAAAATTGTGTTGGCTGCGCCATTAATCAGGACTTCGGCAGGGATCATGCTGGTGAGGGGCGTGACTTTGCCGTTTAGTTTTAAGGCGTAGGCCATGGCTAGAGAGTCGGGGTGGCAGGGGACGGGGATGATGTCTTCGGGGCGGAAGACTTTGGATTGTTCGAGAATTTTGCGGCGGACTTCGGTGAGGGTTAGGCGGTCGGTGGCGGGGTTGAAGTTGCGGACAAATTTTCCGGATTTTGTGATCATTGATTTTTCGTGACCGGAAGCGTCCGAAGGGAAGTCAAAATCCCCACCCTGTCGCGAAGAACGCGACAAGGATGGGGCAACCTCGTCTACCCAGGTTTCGAGGCGTCCCGCATCCTGGATGGGTTGGAAGGTTACGCCTCTTACGCAGGGTTGCTTGAGGGCGTAGTCGATGGTCTTGCCGATTTCGTGGTCGTTCAGGCCTTTCTTCAGCGTCACTACTAAATTTGTGGCGATGTCGTAGCGGTTCAGGTTTTCCAGGGCGTCGTGGCGGATGCGGCGGAGGTCGGCGCCGCGGAGTTGCATCAGGGGTTCGCGCTCGAAGGAATCGAACTGGAGATAGACTTCGAAATCATTTTTGTAATCGGCCAGGCGTTTGACGAAATCTTCTTCCTGGGCGATGCGGACTCCGTTGGTGTTGACCATCAGATGCTTGATGGGGCGGGTCTTCGCTAGTTCTACAATCCTGAAAAAATCTGGGTGAACGGTGGGCTCTCCACCGGAGAGTTGGACTACGTCGGGATGGCCTTCGTTGCGGACGACTGCGTCTAACATTTTTTCGATTTGATCGAGGGTGCGGAATTGCTGGCGCTCGGGGCCGCTGGCGGCGTAGCAGACGGGGCACCGCAGATTGCAGTAGTCGCAGATTTCGACCAGAGTGAGGCAGGAATGCTGCTCGTGGTCGGTGCAGAGGCCGCAGTCGTAGGGGCATCCCCATTTGACGGGCGTGTTGTAGAC
>Ga0210395_10001366_pt1 | contig 18966 bp, 31 predicted proteins | sample IncBWH4OmetaG_FD_150861 | JGI IMG/M metagenome (GOLD analysis project Ga0210395, IMG submission 150861) | Forest soil microbial communities from Barre Woods Harvard Forest LTER site, Petersham, Massachusetts, United States - Inc-BW-H-4-O ...
GACATGCCCGTCATGACAATGAGCCGATGCCCGTTGATGCTTCCGCCGCTGGTCGTGACGGTCGGTACGGCCGATGTTCCGCAAGATCCTGATCGCCAATCGCGGTGAGATCGCCTGCCGCGTCGTCCGCACCGCGCGGCGGATGGGGATCGCGACGGTGGCCGTCTATTCCGACGCCGATGCCGAGGCGGCGCATGTGCGCATGGCCGACGAGGCGATCCATATCGGCCCCGCGCCATCGACCGAGAGCTATTTGCGGATCGACCGGATCGTCGCGGCATGCCGGGCGAGCGGCGCCGAGGCGGTGCATCCGGGCTATGGGTTTTTGTCGGAGAATGTCGCGTTCGCTTCGGCGCTGAGCGAGGCCGGGATCGTTTTTATCGGGCCGGGGCCAAAGGCGATCGCGTCGATGGGCGACAAGATCGAATCGAAAAAGCTCGCGCGCACAGCCGGGGTTTCGACGGTGCCCGGCTATCCCGACATCGTGCCAGATGCCGAAGCCGCGGTCCGCATCGCCCGCGACATCGGCTATCCGGTCATGATCAAGGCCTCCGCCGGCGGCGGCGGCAAGGGCATGCGCATCGCCGCCAATGACGGCGAAGCCCGCGACGGTTTCCACGCGGCGGCGAGCGAGGCCAAATCGAGCTTTGCCGACGACCGCATCTTTATCGAGAAGTACATCGAGGAGCCGCGCCACATCGAAATTCAGGTGCTGGGCGACGCGCACGGCAACATTGTCTATCTCGGCGAGCGCGAATGCTCGATCCAGCGCCGCCATCAGAAGGTCATCGAGGAAGCGCCGAGCCCGTTTCTCGACGCCGACACTCGCGCGGCGATGGGGAGCCAAGCCGTGGCGCTGGCGCGCGCCGTCGATTATCGCTCGGCCGGGACGGTCGAGTTCATCGTCGACCGCGAGCGCAATTTCTATTTTCTCGAAATGAACACCCGGCTGCAGGTCGAGCATCCCGTGACCGAACTGGTCACCGGGCTCGATCTCGTCGAGCTGATGCTGCGCGTCGCCGCCGGTGAAAGGCTGCCGTTCAGCCAAGAAGATTTGCGGCTCGACGGCTGGGCGATCGAAGCGCGCATCTATGCCGAGGACCCGACGCGCGGCTTTCTGCCGTCGACAGGCCGGCTCATCCGCTATCTGCCGCCGGAAGGGGACGGAGTGCGGCTCGACGACGGGGTCTACGAAGGCGCCGAAATCAGCGTCTATTACGACCCGATGATCGCCAAGCTCGCCGTCCACGGCGCCGACCGCGACACCGCCGTCGACCGGCTGCGCGACGCGCTCGACAGATTCTACATTTCCGGCTTGCAGCACAATGTGCCGTTTCTGGCGGCGGTCGCCGCGAAGGACCGGTTTCGCGCCGGGATCTTGTCGACCGACTTTATCGTCGAGGAGTTTCCAGGGGGGTTTGCGCCGCCAGCCGGGTTTGTCGAGGCCGACCGGGTCATCCTGCTTGCCGCGGCACTCGCCGGAGAGCGGATCAGCGAGCACGAAGGCGCGATCGCGGGGCAGCTCGCCGGCGCGCGCGGCATGACCCAAAAAAAGTGGGCGATCTTGCTCGACGGCGCGCCCCATCAGGTTTCAGTGCGGGCAAACGGAGCTGCATATGAAGTCGAAATCGACGGCGAGCTGCTGACCGCGGCGACGGATTGGCAACCGGGCCAGGTGCTGCTGCAGGTTCGCGGCGGGGTCGAGAGCGCGACGGTGCAGATCGAGCGGCTGTCGGCTGCGGAATTCCGTCTCGTGCACAGCGGGGTGGTGCGCCGGGCGCAGGTTCTATCGCCGCGCGCCGCCGAACTCCTGGCACTGATGCCGGAGAAGAAATCGCCCGACACCTCGCGGCTGCTGCTGTCGCCGATGCCTGGTCTGTTGTCGTCGCTGGCGGTGGCCCAGGGTCAGGAAATCAAGGCCGGCGACGCGCTCGCGACGGTCGAGGCGATGAAGATGGAGAATGTCCTGCGCGCGGAGCGCGACGGCCGCATCGCCGTCATCCGCGCCAAGCCCGGCGACAGCCTCGCCGTCGACGAGGTGATCCTCGAATTCGAGTAGCCCGCTGGTCGGCGATCCGCCGGGCTACAGCATCGGCAGCCCGCGCCGCGGCGAGCCGAGCGGGAAGGCAGCGTCGATCCGCGCTATCTCCTCGGCGGAGAGCACGAGGTCGCCGGCAGCGGCATTTTCGTCGACATGCTGCAAGCCCGCTGCCTTGGGAATGGCGAATAGCGACGGCTGCCGCGCCAGAAAGGCCAGCGCCACCTGTCGCGGCGTCGCCGCATGAGCGGCGGCGATTTTGGCTAGCGCCCGCCCGCCGGGGGTGGACGGTCCCGGGAAACGGCTGTGGCCGAACGGGCTGTAGCCGGTGACCGCGACGCCGTGCTGTTCGCACCAGGGCAGCACCCGGTGTTCGATGCTGCGCTCGGTCAGATTGTAGAGCACCTGGTTGCAGGCGATATGCCCCGCGCCGGCAATGCCCAACGCCTCTGTGAGGTCGTCCGCGTCGAAATTGCTGACACCCCAGCTGAGGATCTTGCCCTCGCGCTGCAATGCCTCGAATGCCGCGATCGTTTCGGCGAGCGGGTGCGGGCCGCGCCAGTGCAACAGATAGCAATCCAGCCGATCAGTGCGCAGGCGCGCCAGCGAGCGCTCGCAGGCCCGCTGCGTCCCCGATCGCGAGCCGTTTTGCGGCAGCACCTTGGAGACCAGAAAGACCTCGTCGCGCCGGCCGGCGATTGCCTCGCCGACCCGCTCTTCGGCGGCACCCGACCCATACATTTCGGCAGTGTCGATATGGCTCATGCCGAGATCGAGGCCCCGCTGCAAGGCGGCGACGGCGGCATCGCGGGGAGCCTGTTCGAGATACCAGGTGCCGAGCCCGATTGCCGCCACATCGCGGCCGGTTGAGCCGAACGATCGCCGTTGCATATCTTCCTCCGTCACGCCGGGCGGGCGCTATGCCGCGTCAGCAGCGACCTTTGCCCCCGTACACGCGATGGTCAAGCGGCGCATGGGGTTGGGTTAGCGGGTGCGGCCCGCTATCTTACCGGCGATGAAGACCGTTCGAATACAAGTCGCCGGTCGCGTCCAGGGTGTCGGCTACCGCGTCTGGGCGGCGCGGGTGGCGGCCGAGATCGGGCTGCGCGGCTGGGTGCGCAACCGCATCGACGGCACGGTCGAAATGCTGGTGACGGACCCCGACGACGCAGTCGCGGCCATCATCGAGGCCGCCTACCGCGGCCCGCGCGCCGCGCGGGTCGGCGAGGTGCGAGCGGCGGATGACGAGGACGACGGCAGCCTCGGCTTTACCGCCCGAGCGACCGAATAGCGCCGGGCGTCAGGCGGCTTCGTCCTCAGCCTCGGCGCCGGTCGGGCCGGAATCCTTACCCTTGGCCGCAGGGTCGCGATCGACGAATTCGATAATCGCCAACGCCGCGTTGTCGCCATAGCGGAAACCCGCCTTGATGATGCGGGTATAGCCGCCGGCACGGCCGGCATAGCGCTCGGCGAGCGTCGTCATCAGCTTGTTGGCAAGCCCGGTGTCTTGAAGCCGGGCGATCGCACGCCGCCGGTTGGCGAGCCCGCCATGCTTGCCGAGCGTGACCAGGCGCTCGACGATCGGCCGCAGATCCTTGGCCTTGGGCAGGGTCGTCGTGATCTGCTCGTGCTTGATCAGTGCCGCGGCGAGGTTCTCGAACATCGCCTTGCGATGCTCGGAACGGCGGCTGAAGCTGCGGCCTTTGAGGCGATGGCGCATCGGATCCTCAATAGGGCTCGTCGAGTCGCTTGGCCAGCTCCTCGATGTTTTCGGGTGGCCAGTTCGGAATTTCCATGCCGAGATGGAGCCCCATCTGGGCGAGCACTTCCTTGATCTCGTTCAAGGATTTGCGCCCGAAATTCGGGGTCCGCAGCATCTCGGCCTCGGATTTCTGAACCAGGTCGCCGATGTAGACGATGTTGTCGTTTTTCAGGCAGTTGGCCGACCGCACCGACAATTCGAGTTCGTCGACCTTGCGCAGCAGGTTCTTGTTGAACGGCAGCTCGCTCGGCCGGATGTCGTCCGAGGGATGCCGCGGCTCCTCGAAATTGATGAACAGCTGCAATTGGTCCTGCAGGATGCGCGCGGCCAACGCGACCGCATCCTCCGGGGTCACGGCGCCGTTGGTTTCGACCCGCATCGCCAGCCGATCATAGTCGGTGACCTGACCGACCCGGGTATTTTCCACTCGATAGGACACCTTGCGCACCGGGCTGAACAGCGCATCGACCGGAATGAGGCCGATCGGCGCATCCTCCGCGCGGTTCTGGGTACCGGGCAGATACCCTTTGCCGTTCTCGACCATCAGCTCCATCGTCATCCGGGCGCCAGCGTCGAGCGTGCAGATCACCAATTCCGGGTTCATGATGTCGATGTCATGCCCGGTTTCGATGGCGCCGGCGCGGACTTCGCCCGGCCCGCTGGCGCGCAGCCGCATGCGCTTCGGTTCCTCGCCATACATGCGCAGATCGATGCTCTTGACGTTGAGCACGATGTCGGTCACGTCCTCGAGCACGCCCGGTATCGACGAGAATTCGTGCAGCACGCCTTCGATTTGGATCGAGGTCACCGCCGCACCCTGCAACGACGACAGCAGAACGCGCCGCAGCGCATTGCCGAGGGTCAGGCCAAAGCCGCGCTCCAGCGGCTCGGCGACGACGGTGGCGGCCCGCTTCGGGTCGTCGCCCGGCTCGACCGAAAGCTGTTTCGGCTTGATCAGGGTTTGCCAATTTCTTTGGATCACAACTCGAACCTCGGTCGGTTAGCGGCTGCGCACCGCGCGGTAAGCGCGCGGCGGGGCAACCGGCAATTTCCTCGACACGGCCTCCGCCGCAGCGGAAGCGATTTTCCCGTCAGACGCGACGCCGCTTGGGCGGCCGGCAGCCATTGTGTGGGATCGGCGTCACATCGCGGATCGAGGTGACCGCAAACCCGACCGACTGCAGTGCGCGCAATGCCGATTCGCGCCCCGAACCCGGCCCTTTGACCTCGATGTCCAGGGTGCGCATGCCATGCTCCATCGCCTTGCGCCCGGCGTCTTCGGCGGCGACCTGCGCCGCATAGGGAGTCGATTTGCGCGAGCCCTTGAAACCCTGGCTGCCCGACGACGACCAGGCAATCGTGTTGCCTTGCGCATCGGTAATGGTAATCATCGTGTTGTTGAAGGTCGCGTTGACGTGCGCCGTACCCGACGTGATGTTCTTGCGTTCGCGCCGGCGTAGGCGCGGCGCCGGCGCCGCGGTTCTGGCCATCGATCTCTTTCCGGTGTTTTGGGGCGGGCGGGGGCGCTATTTCTTTTTGCCGGCGATCGGGCGGGCGGGCCCCTTGCGCGTGCGCGCGTTGGTGTGGGTGCGCTGTCCGCGCACCGGCAGACCTTTACGATGGCGCAATCCGCGATAGCACCCGAGATCCATCAGCCGTTTGATGTTCATTGCGACCAGACGGCGCAGGTCGCCCTCGACGGTGAACTCGCGGTCGATCAATTCACGCACCCGCAGCACTTCGTCGTCGGTCAGCTCATGAACCCGCCGCTCCGACGGGATGCCGATCCTGCTGCAGATCTGCGTGGCTGTGGTCCGGCCGATGCCGTGGATGTATGTCAGTCCGATCGGCACTCGCTTCTGGTTTGGAATATTGACGCCAGCGATGCGCGCCACCTGCGCTTCTCCTCAAAAAAGACAAAATAAGGGTGGGTCCCGCCCTTCGCAAGGGCACGCATCATAGCGAAATCAGGGTGCACGTCAATCGGGGTTGCGGCATTATGTCCCCGGTGGGTGCCGGCGTTAGCGGCGCCGCTGGTCGGGGCCGAGGATTGCTTCGATCCGGCGGGTCACATCGTCGATCCCGGCCATGCCGTCGACGACGCGCAAAATCTCGCGTGCCCGGTAATAGGGGAGAATCGGCTCGGTCTGGCGGCGGTAAACCTCGAACCGCGCCGCCACGGCTTCGGGCCGGTCGTCCGGCCGGTGGACGAATTCGCGGCTGCCGCACTTGTCGCACATACCGTCGTGCCGCGGGCGATTGTAGCGTTCGTGGTAGCTCGCCCCGCATCGCGCACAGGTGAAGCGCCCGGCGAGGCGGTCGATCAGCGCCGTCTCATCGACCTCGATCAGGATCACGTGGTCGAGGCCGAGGCCGCGCTCCGCCAGCATCACGTCGAGCGCCTCGGCTTGCGGCACGGTTCTTGGAAAGCCGTCGAGAACAAAACCGTTGCCGCAATCGGGCTCGCCGATGCGCGCGGCGATCATCTCGATGATGATGCCGTCGGGGACGAGCTGGCCCGAATCCATGATGCCCTTGACCCGCATGCCGAGCTCGCTGCCGGACGCGGTTGCCGCGCGTAGCATGTCTCCGGTCGCCAGGTGGCAGCTTCCGCGGCTTTGTTCGATCCGCTTCGCCTGCGTTCCTTTTCCCGAACCCGGCGGCCCGAGAAGAATGACGTTCATCCGCGCCGGCCCCGAAGTCGCGCTTTTCTGATCAGGCCTTCGTATTGATGCGCCAACAGGTGCGAGTGGATCTGCGCCACCGTATCCATCGTCACGCTGACGACGATCAACAGACTGGTCCCGCCGAAATAAAACGGCACCGAATATTCGGATATCAGGAACTCGGGCAGGATGCAGACCGCCGCCAGATAGGCGGCGCCGACCACGGTCAGCCGAGTGAGGACGTAGTCCAGATAGTCGGCGGTGTTTTTACCGGGCCTGATGCCGGGGATGAACCCGCCGTATTTGCGCAGATTGTCGGCGGTCTCGGTCGGGTTAAACACAATCGCCGTGTAGAAGAAGCAAAAGAACACGATCAGCGCGACATAGAGCGCCATGTAGAGCGGCTGTCCGTGCGCCAGATAGGCGGTGATGTCGCCGAGCCAGCCAAAGCTCTGACCATTCGCCTGAAAATTGGCGATCGTTGCCGGCAGCAGCAGCAACGACGAGGCGAAAATCGGCGGGATCACGCCCGAGGTGTTGATCTTGAGCGGCAGATGGGAAGCATCGCCGCCAAACATCTTGTTGCCGACTTGGCGCTTTGGATACTGCACCAGAATGCGGCGCTGGGCGCGCTCCATAAACACGATAAACCCGACCACGCCGACCGCGGTCACGATAAGGAAGATTATCAGGAAGGTCGAGATCGCGCCCGTGCGGCCGAGTTCGAGGGTGGAGGCGAGCGCATGCGGCAAGTTTGCGACGATGCCGGAAAAGATAATCAACGAAATGCCGTTGCCAACACCGCGCGCGGTGATCTGCTCGCCGAGCCACATCAGAAATATGGTGCCGCTGATCAAGGTCACGGCGGTGACCAGCAGAAAACCGAGCCCCGGGTTCAGCACCGCCGTTTCGGCGCCAGCGTGCATGCCCTCGATCCCGACCCCAATTCCATAACCCTGCACCGCCGCCAGCAGCACCGTGCCGTAACGAGTGTATTGGTTCAGTTTCTTGCGCCCGCTCTCGCCCTCCTTCTTCAGGGCTTCGAGGGTCGGGGAAACCGCGGTCAACAGCTGGATGATGATCGAGGCCGAGATATAAGGCATGATGCCGAGGGCGAAGATGGTCATGCGCCCGAGCGCCCCGCCCGAAAACATGTCGAACATGCCGAGGATGCCGCCGGCATTGCGCGCAAAAATATCGTGCAGGATCGCCGGGTCGATGCCCGGGATCGGGATATATGTACCGAGCCTGTAGATGACCAAGGCACCAAGCGTGAACCAGATGCGGCTCTTCAGCTCGGTTGCCTTGGTGAAGGCCGAGAAGTTGATGCTGGCAGCTAGCTGTTCGGCGGCTGACGCCATCTAATTCATCCTCAACCTGTGGCCCGCCGCAAACGGCGTCCGGCCCGCCCCAGCACGGCCCCGATTTCCGCAGCCGGCCGCATGCCCCCTCGGGATCGCCGTCACGCCGACGCGGTCGCCTCCGGCTTCGCTTGCCGCCCGCGCCGGGCGCGCAGGACGACCGTGCCGCCCGCGCTCTCGACCGCGGCGATCGCCGCCTTTGAGGCGCCGGCGACCTCGATCGTCAGCGCCGCGCGCAACTCGCCCTTGGCTAAGAGGCGCACGCCGTCGCCCGGCCGGCGCAAGATCCCCGAGGCGACTAGCGCCGCACCGTCGAGCGTGCCCTCGGCTTTGAGCTTACCGTCATCGAGCGCCTTTTGTAGCCGCCCGAGGTTCACCACCTTGAAGTCGGGCCGAAACATTCCGTTGTTAAAGCCGCGCTTGGGCAATCGCCGATGCAGCGGGGTCTGGCCGCCCTCGAAACCGTTCAGCGCCACCCCGCTGCGCGCGGTCTGGCCCTTGCCGCCGCGCCCGGAGGTCTTGCCTTTGCCCGACCCGATGCCGCGCCCGACGCGCTTGGCGCGGTAATGCGCGCCCGGATTGTCTCTGATCTCGTTGAGCTTCATCGCTTGATCCTTAGGCGCGGCATCGCAGCCGGCCGCGCTCAACCTCTTCCATTCCGGCAGCCCGGCCCGCCACGAGCAATCGTTCGAAAATGGCGCTCAGCCCTCTTCGACGACGGTCACGAGATGCTGCACCTTCTGGATCATCCCGCGCACCGCCGGCGTATCCTCGAGAACGCGGCGGCGGTGCCGCTTGTTCAAGCCGAGCCCCTTGAGCGTCTCCTCCTGGTCGCGGCGGCGGCCGATCGGACTGCCGATCTGGACCACCGTCACCGATTTCCCGCCTTCGGCCGCACTGTCCATCACACCGGCTCCCGCGCCGTTTCCGCGTCGCGGCGGCCGAGGATCTCGCCGACCTTTTTGCCGCGCCGCGCCGCGACGGCGCGCGGGCTCGTCGCGAGGCCGAGTGCTGCAAAGGTCGCCTTGATCATATTGTGCGGGTTGGCGCTGCCGACCGATTTGGCGACGACGTCATGAATGCCGAGCGCCTCGAAGATCGCCCGCATCGGGCCGCCGGCGATGATCCCGGTGCCCGCCTTGGCGGCGCGCACGATGACCCGGCCGGCGCCATAGCTGCTGGTGATGTCGTGATGCAGGGTCCGGCCTTCGCGCAACGGCACCCGGATCATGTTGCGCCGCGCCTGCTCGGTCGCCTTGCGGATCGCTTCCGGCACCTCGCGCGCCTTGCCGGCGCCGTAGCCGACCCGCCCCTTGCGGTCGCCGACGACGACCAATGCCGCAAAGCCGAAACGCCGGCCGCCTTTGACCACCTTGGCGACGCGGTTGATGTTGACGAGCTTTTCGGCAAATTCGCTTTCTTCGCGGTCGCGCGGCTGGCGATCGCCGTCACGGCCGCGGCGTTCCCCCTGTGTGCGTGCTGTCCGTGCCATTGCGGCCCCTTCAGAAATCGAGACCGCCCTCGCGGGCGGCGTCGGCCAGGGCTTTCACCCGGCCATGAAACAGATAGGCGCCGCGGTCGAACACGACCTGAGCGACCCCCGCCGCCTTGGCGCGCTCGGCGATCAGCTTGCCGACGGCGCCGGCGGCTGCAGTGTCGGCGCCAGTTTTGAGATCGGTCTTCAAGCCGGCGTCGAGGCTCGACGCGGCGGCGATCGTCCGGCCCGCGGCGTCGTCGATCACCTGCGCATAAATATGCTTCGACGAGCGAAACACCGAGAGCCGCGGCCGGCCGTTCGCGGCGCGGCGCAGGCTTCGCCGCACCCGCTGGCGCCGGCGCAGAAACAGGGCTTGGGATTTTTGCGCCATCGCGGTTACTTCTTCTTGCCTTCCTTGCGGCGGACACTTTCCAGCGCGTATTTGATCCCCTTGCCCTTGTAGGGCTCGGGCGGCCGGAACGCGCGGATCTCGGCCGCGACCTGGCCGACGCGCTGGCGATCGGCGCCGCGGACGGTGATCACGGTCGGGCGCTCGCAGGCGATCTTGACATCGCCGGGGATCGGAAACGGGATGTCGTGCGAATAGCCGAGCTGCAGGTTCAGGATGTTGCCCTGCACCGCGGCGCGATAGCCGACCCCGTTGATCTCAAGCCCGACCGTAAACCCTTTCGACACCCCGACGACCATGTTGTTAACGAGCGCCCGCGTCGTTCCCCACATCGCGCGCGATTGCTTGCTGTCGTTGGCGGGTACGATCGTCACCGCGCCGTCGGCGACCCGCGCCGCGACCTCGTTGCTGACGACGAGGCTCAACGTGCCGAGCCCGCCTTTGGCCGTCAGGGTGCGGCCGGACAGCTGCACCTCGACATCGCTCGGGACGGGCACCGGGTTTTTGCCGATACGCGACATTTCAATTCCTCAGAATATGCGGCACAGCACCTCGCCGCCGACCTTGGCCGCGCGCGCCTCATTGTCCGACAGCACCCCGCGCGGTGTCGACAGGATGCTGATGCCGAGGCCATTATAGCTGCGCGGCAGATCGGCGATGCGAGAATAAATCCGCCGGCCGGGTTTCGACACCCGCGCGATCTCGCGGATCACCGGCTCGCCATCGACATATTTCAGCTCGATCTTGAGTTCGGCGACACCCGGACGCAGGTCTTCGCGGCTGAAGCCGCGGATATAGCCCTCGCGCTTCAATACTTCGAGCACGTTGGCGCGCACCTTCGAGGCTGGCGACGCGACCACCGCCTGCCGTGCGCGCTGCCCGTTGCGAATCCGCGTCAGCATGTCGCCCAACGGGTCGCTCATCGTCATCGTCGGGATCCTCCTACCAGCTCGATTTTAGCATACCGGGGATCTGGCCCGACGAGGCGAGCTCGCGCACCGCGATCCGCGACAGCCGGAACTTGCGATAAAAGCCGCGCGGCCGTCCGGTCAGGGCACAGCGATTGCGTACCCGCGTACGCGAGCCGTTGCGCGGTAGCATCGCCAGCTTCAGCTGCGCCGCGAACCGCTCCTCGGGCGGCGCCGTCCGATCGAGCGCGATCTCTTTCAGCCGCAGGCGGCGCGGCGCACTCTGCCGGGCGAGCTTGGCCCGCCGGCCGTTCTTTTCGATCGCGCTCTTTTTTGCCATCGGCTCCGACTCCTGGCCCTTTCAATTGACGAACGGCATCGCAAAACCCTTGAGAAGCGCCTTTGCCTCCGCATCGGTTCTGGCCGTCGTCGCGATCACGACGTTCATCCCGCGCACCGCTTCGACGCGGTCGTAGTCGATTTCGGGAAAGACGATCTGCTCCTTGAGGCCGAGCGCGAAATTCCCGCGCCCGTCGAAACTCTTGCCGGGAATGCCGCGAAAGTCGCGCACCCGCGGCAGGGCGACGTTGATCAGCCGGTCGAGAAACTCGTACATGCGTTGCCCGCGCAACGTCACCTTGCAGCCGATCGGCATCCCCTGACGCAACTTGAAGGTGGCGATCGAGTGCTTGGCCCGGGTGATGACCGGGCGCTGGCCGGCGATCGCGCTCAGTTCCGCCGCAGCCGCATCGACCTTTTTGGCGTCCTGGGTCCCCTCGCCCACCCCCATGTTGACGACGATCTTGTCGAGCCGCGGCACCTGCATCGGGTTGGCGTAGCCGAATTCCTCCATCAGGGCCGGCCGCACCGTCGTCTCGTAGTAATCCTGCAAGCGCGGCTTGCTCATCGCATCACCTGTCGATGACTTCGCCCGAACGGCGGGCGACGCGCACCTTGCGGCCGTCGTTGAGCAGTTTGTAGCCGATCCGGGTCGGCTTGCCCGAGGCGGGGTCGACATGGGCGACGTTGGAGATGTGCAGCGCCAATTCCTTTTCGACGATGCCGCCGGGTTCTCCCATCCGCGGCTTGGTATGCCGCTTGGCGATGTTGACCCCCTGCACGATCACCCGCCGATCGGTCGGAAACACGCGCAGTACCTCGCCGGACCTGCCCTTGTCGCGACCGCTGATGACGACGACGTTGTCGCCCTTTTTGATCTTCAACTTTGTCATCGCCTGTACCCCGCCGCCGGGCTCACAGCACTTCGGGTGCGAGCGACACGATTTTCATAAACCGCCGCGCCCGCAATTCGCGGGTGACCGGGCCAAAGATGCGGGTGCCGATCGGCTCGTTCGCCGGGGTGATCAGCACCGCGGCGTTGCGGTCGAAGCGGATGGCGCTGCCATCGACGCGGCGGATCTCCTTGGCGGTGCGCACGATGACGGCACGGTGCACATCGCCCTTTTTGACGCGTCCGCGCGGGATCGCCTCCTTGACCGAGACGATGATCACGTCGCCGACGGTCGCGGTCCGGCGCTTGGAGCCGCCCAGCACCTTGATGCACTGCACCCGCCGCGCACCGGAGTTGTCGGCGACATCGAGGTTGGTCTGCATCTGGATCATGCCGCGCCCCCTGCGCTTTCGAGCGCCTCAGCCCCGTGCCCCTGATCGGCAGCACCCTGCCGTTCGTCGGCAGCACCCTGCCCTTTATCGGCGGCACTGCGCCGGGCGGAACTCTCCTCCGGCCCCCCCAGCACCACCCAATGCTTGCGTTTCGAAATCGGACGGCTCTCCTCGATGCGGACCGTATCGCCGACATGCCAGCGGTTCTGTTCGTCATGCGCCGCGTATTTCTTCGACTGCCTGATGAATTTTTTGTAGATCGGGTGCATCACGCGCCGCTCGACCCGCACGACCACGGTCTTGTCGCCGGCGTCGCTGACCACCACCCCCTGAAGTATTCGTCTGGACATTATAATTCTTTCCTAGGACGCCTTGCGGCGCCGCTCGCCGAGAATGGTTTTGATCCGGGCGATGTCGCGCCGCACCTGGCGCACCCGTGCCGTGTTGTCGAGCTGCCCGTTGGCGCGCTGAAAACGCAGATTGAAGATCTCTTTGCCGAGCACGTCGAGTTCGCCCGCAAGCTCGTCGTCGTTCTTGGCCCTGACGTCGCCCGGCTTCATCCGACGGCCTCCTCGCCGGCGCGCGCCACAAAGCGGGTGCCGAGCGGCAGTTTCGCGGCGGCAAGCGCAAACGCCTCGCGCGCGATGTCGGCCGGCACGCCGTCGAGCTCGAACATGATCCGGCCCGGCTTGACCCGGCAGATCCAATATTCGGGCGACCCCTTGCCGCTGCCCATGCGCACTTCGGCCGGTTTGTGCGACACCGGCACGTCGGGAAAAATGCGGATCCACACTCGGCCGGCACGGCGGATGTGGCGGGTGATCGCCCGCCGCGCGGCCTCGATCTGGCGCGCCGTGACCCGGCCCGGATCGGACGCCTTGAGCCCGTAGGCGCCAAAGTTCAACGTCGTCCCGCCCTTGGCGAGACCGTGGACGCGGCCCTTGTGCGCCTTGCGGTATTTCGAGCGTTTCGGACTGAGCATGCCGTGTTATCCCAGCGCTTCGCGGTTATCCAAGCGCTTCGCGACGCGGGCGCTCGTGGCTCGCCGGCGGCCCCTGCCCTTCGGCCGCCCGCTTCTCCTGCGCCATCGGGTCGTGCGTCGGGATCTCGCCTTTGAACACCCAGACCTTGACGCCGCACACGCCATAGGTGGTCTTGGCGGTGCCGTAGCCGAAATCGACATCGGCGCGCAACGTGTGCAGCGGCACCCGCCCCTCGCGGTACCACTCCATGCGGGCGATTTCGGCGCCACCGAGCCGGCCCGAGCAGTTGATCCTGATCCCTTGCGCCCCCAGACGCATCGCCGACTGCACGGCGCGCTTCATCGCCCGGCGAAAGGCGACGCGCCGCTCGAGCTGTTGGGCAATGTTGTCGGCGACGAGCTTGGCGTCGATTTCCGGCTTGCGGATCTCGACGATGTTGAGGCTGACCTCGCTCGGCGTGACCTTGGCGATGTCGATGCGCAGTTTTTCAATGTCGGCGCCTTTTTTGCCGATGATCACCCCCGGCCGCGCCGAATGCAGCGTGATCCGGCTCTTTTTGGCGGCGCGCTCGATGACGACCCGAGACAACCCCGCCTGCGACAGGCGCCGGTTCAAAAATCGCCGCAACCCGAGATCGTCGAGCAGCAGGTTCGCGTATTCCTTGCGCGCGAACCAGCGCGAGTCCCAGGTGCGGTTGATGCCGAGCCTGAGCCCGATCGGATTGACCTTTTGACCCATCAGCTGGCCTCCTCGATGTCGTCTTCGGGGCGCTCGCGTACGATGACCGTCAGATGCGCGAAATGCTTTTCGACCCGCGCCGAGCGGCCGCGCCCCCTCGTGTGAAACCGTTTCAGTACAAAGGCCCGGCCGACCGTGGCCTCCTTGACGTAGAGCCGGTCGACATCGAGCTGGTGGTTGTTTTCGGCGTTGGCGATCGCCGCCTGCAGCACTTTTTTGACGTCGCCGGCGATGCGCCGCGGCGAAAACGTCAGCTCGGCCAATGCCGAGGCGGCGGTCTTGCCCTGGATCGTGCGGGCGACGAGGTTGAGCTTGCGCGCACTCGTCCGCATGCCGCGCATGCTGGCCAAGGCTTCGCTGTCGTCGAGCCGACGCTCGGCGGCGGGTTTGCTCATCTCAGGCTCTCCTCGCCTTCTTGTCGCCGGCATGGCCGTAAAAGGTCCGGGTCGGTGCGAATTCGCCGAGCTTGTGGCCGATCATGTTCTCGGTCACCAGCACCGGAATAAATTTGTGGCCGTTGTAGACGCCAAACGTCAGCCCGACGAATTGCGGGAAGATCGTCGACCGGCGCGACCAGGTGCGAATCACCTGGTTGCGCCCCGAGCGCCGCGCCTCGTCCGCCTTTTTCAACAGATAGCCGTCGACAAACGGGCCTTTCCAAACCGAGCGGGTCAAGCTCTCTCTCCGTCCTGCAAATGCCGGCTAGCGCTTATGGCGGCGGCGGACGATCAGCCGGTCGGCCGCTTTGTTGTGACGCGTCTTTTTGCCCTTGGTCGGCTTGCCCCACGGGGTGACCGGATGCCGCCCGCCCGAGCTGCGGCCTTCGCCGCCGCCATGCGGGTGGTCGATCGGGTTCATCGCCACCCCGCGCACCGAAGGCCGGCGACCGAGCCAGCGGTTGCGCCCCGCCTTGGCGATGACGATGTTCTGCTGGTCCGGGTTCGACACCGCGCCGATCGTCGCCCGGCATTCGGCGCGCACCATGCGCAATTCGCCCGACGACAGCCGCAGGAGTGCATAGCCCTGGTCGCGGCCGACGAGCTGGGCATAGGTCCCGGCCGAGCGCGCGATCTGCCCGCCCTTCCCCGGCTTCATCTCGATATTGTGGATGATCGTGCCGACCGGCATGCTGCGCATCGGCATCGTGTTGCCGGGCTTGACGTCGACTTTCTCGCCCGACACAACGGTGTCGCCCGCCTTGAGCCGCTGCGGCGCCAAAATATAGGCGAGTTCGCCGTCGCCATAACGGATCAGCGCGATAAAGGCGGTGCGGTTCGGGTCGTATTCGAGCCGCTCGACGGTCGCCGGCAGATCGACCTTGGTGCGCTTGAAATCGACGATGCGATAGCGACGCTTGTTGCCGCCGCCGCGCCAGCGCACGGTGATGCGGCCCGAATTGTTGCGGCCGCCATGGCCGCGCAGCCCCTCGGTCAATGCCTTGACCGGCTTGCCCTTCCACAGCTCGCTGCGATCGACGGTGACGAGCTGCCGTCGCGACGGGGTCGTCGGGTTGAAGGTCCTGAGTGCCATTGCCTGCCCTTCCCCGCCTCAAATTCCGGTGGTCACGTCGATCCTCTGGCCTTGGCCGAGAGTGACGATCGCTTTTTTGACATCGGAGCGGCGGCCGGGTTTTCCGCGAAACCGTTTGACCTTGCCCGCCACACGGATCGTGTTGACCGCAGTCACCGTGACGTTAAACAGCCCTTCGACCGCCGCCTTGACCTCGCGCTTGGTCGCGGCGAGCGGCACGCGAAAGATCACCTGATTGTGCTCCGAGGCGTTGGTCGCCTTTTCGGTGATCACCGGGGTGCGGATGATGTCGTACATCTGCTGGCGCGTCAGATGCGTCTCGGCGGGCGGGATAACCCGAAAACGGCTCATTTGAGGCGCGCCTCCAGATGCTGCACCGCCTCGCGGGTCAAGACCAGCGTGTCGCGGCGCAGGATGTCGTAAACATTCGCCCCTTGCTGCGGCAGCACGTCGACGCGCGGCAGGTTGCGGGCGGCGCGGGCGAAATTCTGGTCGACCGCCGGCCCGTCGATGATCAGCACCGACCCCCAGCCCATCGCTTCGAGCCGGGCGCGCAACGCCTTGGTCTTGGCCTCGTCGGCGCGGGCAGCGTCGATGACGACGAGCTTGCCTTCGCCGAGCTTGGCCGACAGCGCGGTCTTGAGCCCGAGGCGTCGCACCTTTTTTTGCAGGTCAAAGGCGTGGCTGCGCACAACCGGGCCGAAGATCACCGCCCCGCCGCGGAATTGCGGCGAGCGCAGGCTGCCCTGGCGGGCGCGGCCGGTCCCCTTCTGCTTGTACGGCTTTTTGGTGGTGCCCTGGATGTCGCTGATGCCCTTGGTCTTGTGGGTGCCGGCGCGGCGCTTGGCGAGCTGCCAGTTGACGACCCGCGCCAGGATGTCGCGGCGCACCGGCAGCCCAAAGACGGCGTCGTCGAGCTCGATGTCGCCGACTTCCTGATTGTCGAGATTGCGGACGACGAGTTTGCTCAACTCTGCTCTCCCTCGGGCATTTCCGCCTCGGGAATTTCCGCCTCGGGAATTTCCGCCACCGTGCTCGGGGCCGCGTCGCTGCTTTCGGCCGCTTCCGGTGCCGCGCGCAGCGCGGCGGGGAACGGCAGCCCGTCCGGCGCCCGGCGCTTGACCGCGTCCTTGACCAGGACATAGCCGCCCTTGCTGCCGGGCACCGCACCCCTCAGCATCAAGACACCGCGCTCGGCGTCGGCCGAAACCACGACGAGGCTCTGCACCGTCACCCGCTCGGCCCCGAGATGCCCGGCCATCTTCTTGTTCTTGAAGGTCTTGCCCGGCGACTGGCGCTGCCCGGTCGAGCCGTGGCTGCGATGCGACACCGAGACGCCGTGGCTCGCCCGCAAGCCGCCGAAATTGTGCCGCTTCATCGCCCCGGCAAAGCCTTTGCCGATGCTGGTGCCGACGACGTCGACCCGCTGGCCCGGCACAAAATGCGCCGCGGTGATCTCGGCGCCGACCGCGACGACCGCGTCGTCGGAGACGCGGAATTCGGCGAGCCGCGCCTTTGGCTCGACTTTCGCCTGCGCGAAATGACCGCGTTGCGCCTTCGACACGTTCTTGACCTTGGCGATGCCGACCCCGAGCTGCAGCGCGCGGTAGCCGTCCTTCTCGGGCGTGCGCACGGCGACGACCTGGCAGTTGTCGACCGCCAGCACCGTCACCGGCACATGGTTGCCGTCCTCGGTAAAGATCCGGGTCATGCCGAGCTTGCGTGCGAGAAGGCCGGTGCGCATCACCCTATCACTCTCCATGCGCCGTCATTGCGAGCCCACGGGTCCGGCCGAAGGCCGGCCCGAGGACAGGCTCCGCGAAGCAATCTCGCGCAGACTGTCCCTCCGGCCCAACGAGATTGCTTTGTCGCCTTACAGCTCCTCGCAATGACAGCGGCTTCATAGCTTGATTTCGACGTCGACGCCGGCGGCGAGATCGAGCTTCATCAGCGCGTCGACGGTCTGCGGGGTCGGGTCGACGATGTCGAGCATGCGCTTATGGGTGCGGATTTCGAATTGCTCGCGCGACTTCTTGTCGACATGCGGCGAGCGCAACACGGTGAATTTCTCGATCTTGGTCGGCAGCGGGATCGGCCCGCGAATCCGCGCCCCGGTCCGCTTTGCGGTGTTGACGATCTCGCTCGTCGACTGGTCGAGCACGCGATGATCGTAAGCCCGCAAGCGGATGCGGATGTTTTGATTGTCCACCTGGCGTTTCCCTTTGTTGGTTATTGTCGCTGAGCGGCGCTATTTGATGATTTTGGCGACGACGCCGGCGCCGACGGTGCGGCCGCCCTCGCGGATCGCAAAGCGCAAGCCCTCGTCCATCGCGATCGGGGCGATCAGTTCGATCTCCATCGAGATGTTGTCGCCCGGCATCACCATTTCGGTCCCCTCCGGCAGGTGCACCGTGCCGGTCACGTCGGTCGTGCGAAAATAGAATTGCGGCCGGTAATTGCCAAAAAACGGGGTGTGCCGCCCGCCCTCCTCCTTGGTCAGGATGTAGGCCTCGCACTGAAACCTTGTGTGCGGCGTGATCGAGCCCGGTGCGGCCAGCACCTGGCCGCGCTCGACCTCTTCGCGCTTGGTGCCGCGCAACAACGCCCCGATATTGTCGCCGGCCTCGCCCTGGTCGAGGAGTTTGCGAAACATCTCAACCCCGGTCACCACCGTCTTGGCGGTCGGCCGCAGACCCACGATCTCGACCTCGTCGCCGACCTTGACGATGCCGCGCTCGACCCGCCCGGTCACCACCGTGCCGCGCCCCGAGATCGTGAACACATCCTCGATCGGCATCAAAAACGGCCGGTCCTTGGCCCGCTCCGGCTGCGGGATGTAGTCGTCAACCGCCGCCATCAGCTCGACGATCGAGGCCCGCCCCTGCTCCGGGTCGCGCCCCTCCAGCGCCGCCAAGGCCGAGCCCCGCACCACCGGGATGTCGTCCCCCGGAAACTGATAGGAGGACAACAATTCGCGCATCTCCAACTCGACCAGGTCCAACAGTTCCGGGTCGTCCACCATATCGACCTTGTTCATAAACACCACCAGCGCCGGCACCCCCACCTGGCGCGCCAGCAGGATGTGCTCGCGGGTCTGCGGCATCGGGCCGTCCGCCGCCGACACCACCAGGATCGCCCCATCCATCTGCGCCGCCCCGGTGATCATGTTCTTGATGTAGTCGGCGTGGCCCGGGCAGTCGACATGCGCGTAATGCCGGTTCCCCGTCTCGTATTCGACGTGTGCGGTCGCGATCGTGATCCCCCGCGCCCGCTCCTCCGGCGCCTTGTCGATCTGGTCAAACGGCACAAACGTCGCCCCGCCGCCCTCCGCCAACACCTTGGTGATCGCCGCCGTCAGCGTCGTCTTGCCATGGTCGATATGCCCGATCGTCCCAATGTTGCAGTGCGGCTTCGTCCGCTGAAACTTCGCCTTCGACATCGTTTCCGGATTTCCGTCAACTAGAGATCACA
>Ga0210395_10001369_pt1 | contig 18930 bp, 18 predicted proteins | sample IncBWH4OmetaG_FD_150861 | JGI IMG/M metagenome (GOLD analysis project Ga0210395, IMG submission 150861) | Forest soil microbial communities from Barre Woods Harvard Forest LTER site, Petersham, Massachusetts, United States - Inc-BW-H-4-O ...
CAGAACCGGACAGTCATCTACAAGGAGATTCCAAGTCCGGAAGCCAGGATGGGAGGGGGTGCGTTGCGGGTGGCCGTCACACTCGGGGCGGAACCATTTCTCGTGGGGCCACACCGTTCGCCGACTCCGCTTCTAGGCGTTGGCTGAGTTGCCGGTCACGCCCACAGCCGCTATTACCCTTTAACTTTTGCAAGACAGGACATCACCGACATCCTTACAGGGGGATGCGCCAGGTGATTCGTCAAAGATAGATTACGATAATCTTCAATTCCAGACGGCTGCCTGCGAAATGAAATACAGCCGCGTCGAATTTGGGTGGCCCAAAATGGCCTTTTGCATTATTGGATGCCCCCACCCCTTCGCGGGGAATGCCGATAAAGTTTGTGTCCAATTTGCCGTTGGAATTCTCGTCGTGGAATACCGAGATGGCATAAGTGCCTGGGTTGAGGCCAGGAAACTCGCAGACTGCATGCCCAGCGGAGATGGAGGACGTCGCATGCGCCACTGCCTTGTCTCCCTTCTTTGGAAATCCGTCCGCCGACGAATAGATGGCACACAGAACCTGCCCCTTGTCGTTCCGCAATCCATCGATTTCAGCATGAATTAGATTTTCTGGAGGCTTTTGTGCCTGCGACAGGCCGGCTCGCCAGAGCACCAGCGTTTTTCCCGAGGGCGTCTCTTCTCTAATGATGGCGAGGGTGTTGCCAAGGAGAGGAACGGCGGCCGAAGCTATTGCCAGAAGGAGAATCTTGATAAAGGTCATATGCCCCGCATACCAGCCGGTGTTCCACCTGCCGTGCGATCTCGGCGATCGCTTCCATGCATCTGCCATTGCACCAAACGAAAGAGTCGGCGCCCTCGTTCTCACGGTCTCGCAAGAAAGATTACCCCAATTGATAATTCGCGTTAATACGCGCGTGACAGCTTGCGCAATGGTCGACGAGAAACCCCCAAACATTGCCGATCACATTGGAAACCATGAATGCGTTGTTGAGTCAGACGATCAACTCGGAGGTCGGCAAGCCGGAAGTAATGCCGTTACTTCCGCATCCCCTTGACCTGCACGCAGTCCGTGTGTTTGTGTTGGACTCCAAATCAAATTTCGGGCAGTGGACAGAAATTGCCTTTGGAAAAGCCTTCTGCCTCCACGGCAAACGTGCGGTTAAATCGCGCCCGATAGTTCTCCCAAGCGATGACGGCAGTCAGTTCGGCCAACTCGGGTTCAGAGAAGCAGCGGCGCAGACCTTCGTAGAGCGAATCGGCAACATTTGCCGGTGTGCGAGTGAGCTGCACCGCCAACCGTAAGACCAGCCTTTCCTCTTCCGAAAACTGTGGACTGCTTTCAAAATCGGCAAGATCGCGCAACTGCTCCTCGGTGATTCCGGTTTTTCTGCTCACGGCAGAATGAATGTCAATTCAAAACGGGCACCCAACCATTACGGCGACCTTTAGTTGCGCCAACTCCTTTAACTTGGGCGCGACGCTGCCGGAACGGGCGGTGTGCACATTCATTTTCTCGGACAGTTGTAGCAGTTCAAAATCAAGAGCACGGATGCGCGCGGAAAGGGGCACGCTGCCGTAACGGTGCTTGATACGCTTGAAGATCCGCCGGATGCGAAACCCGGCTTCGTGGTCCTGAACCCCGTCAGTGCGACTCACCGTAGCTCCTGTTTTCCCGGCAGCAATGAGCGGTTTGCGTGACGTCGAACGTCACGTGCCATGAATGGCTTTCGGCTACAGAAATCTGCTACAGAATGGCCGGTTCCTCGGCGAGGATCCGACAAGCCTCAGCCTCATTTGCCGTAGTCTCCTGCTCTGAACCCGCATGATTGACAAGACGAACGGTTGCTTCACGGTGGCATCCAGGCCCAGAAGACAACGGCGACGATACCAACAACGACTAGGAAATATCCGGACCAGGCTATCGTCTGTTCAAGTCTTGTTCTTAGAAGTTCATCCATAAACCAGCGCGCTCTCGACGACCGTATCTCCTCAATTCAAGTCCGTTCTTCAGCGCGATGGCACAATTGCAAAATCGACCCCCGCGAAAAAACTCCCCAGATCAGCCCCCAAACTATGCCGACCTAACTTCTCATCAGCCACGATACTGCCTAGGGGCAGGGCTGTCCAGACCGTGGTTCGGCGCCGGGTGTCGCAGCATGCGCCGGTGCCATAGGATAGACCTGACGGCGGAGACCAGGGTCATCACGCTCAGTGTAAGGCAAACCGCGCCGCCGATTAGGATTGCAGGTGCAGTGGCCGATTTGTTGGAGCTTCCTTCGTACAACATATAGAGACCAAGAAATAATATTGCCACGGACAAAGTGGTCTCAAAGGGCGTTGATACTCTTTTTACGGATACTCTTTCCATGGGTACTCTCCCCCGGCATCTGTACTGATCCTCGATGTGAACCGCCATAACCAAAGTTCATGTTCAGGTTAATCAACGCCTCTACTCTTATCCTTTTGGGTGGACAAGCTATCGCAGAGCTGCAGAATGGCCTGGCCTTCGGAGAGTTTCCGAACGAGAGGCGTCGCATGGAGTCTCTTCGGCGTCGCAGTTGCCTCACGGATTTGAGGCCTTGTCCAGTTCCGTTGCTGGTTGGAATTTCAATCCGACCTGAGGGCGGCAGGTCGAAGACCGGCAGACAAATGTTTACTCGGGGAGGCATGCGGAACTCCGGTAGATTGGCCTGTCGGCAAACAACAACGCTTACATCGGCCTGAAGCTCGGCTTGTGAGTAAGCCACGAGTGTCTTTACTCACCGAGATATGTATCCAGTTACGTTGATGTTGTCAACATATCACTCTTTCGTTGAACCGGAAGACGGGCTGCCTGTGAGGTGATTGAGATGAAAAGAATGACAGCTTGGATTCTCACAAATCAAGAAGGATTGCATGCGCGTAGCCTCCTCTGGACATCAAATAGTCGATGCCGTGAACTTGAGCGTCAATAAGGTGGATTTGGTAAGTATGAGTGCCTACGTATTCAGGTGGGGCTAAGGGCAATGGTGTTTGGCCGCGGGGATGGATGCCTACGTTTCCAAGCCGGTTCGCACCAGCGAACTATTCGAGTCCATCGAGCGCCGACCACGACTTGAGCCGACTACGGACAAGCTGTTGACTTCCGCTAACTATGATTACCGTCGGTTTGACTTCCTCCTCGCCATTAATGGCGAGGATTCCTACGGCGGAGCCATGACAGTTTCGCATGGTCGCTTCGGCGGGTTCCTGCTTCATCGATCAGCCTTACAGCGCCGCATCTCCACAGGCTTCACATCGGGCCTGGCCCGGCCCTAGGTCCATGTTTCAGGACGGGGCCTTATATCCCCGGTCTGAAGTGCCGGGGCTTTACGGCCCAATTCCGGTAAAGAAACACGTCTCCAAGTAGCGCCTTACTTAGGACGTTGCGGCGAGCTTCGGTCGAGGTCGCGGGCCAAGTTATCAATCTCAGCGGAGAACCATTTGCAATACGCCAGTCTTGAGCAAATTGGAGAACTGTTCGGGAGGCACTGGTCGGCTGAAATAGTATCCCTGCCCCTCGTCGCAAAGGTGAGCTTGAAGAAATTCCAACTCCTCTTGCGTTTCCACACCCTCCGCAACGACCCGCAGCTTAAGGCTTCGGCCCATGCCGATTATCGCCGTCACGATGGTGGTCTCGTCGGGAGCAGTGGTGATCTGACGGACAAAAGACTGATCAATCTTCAGGGCATCGATCGGGAATTTCCTCAAATAACTCAAGCTGGAGTAACCCGTGCCGAAATCATCGACGGCAATCGTCACGCCGCTGGCTCTTAGTGTTTTGAGGGCGGAAGCAGCGGATTCGGCGCGCTTCATCAGAACACTTTCGGTCAACTCCAACTCCAGGCATCTCGGATCCAAACCCGAATCCTTGAGGGCGGCGAACACACTCTCTAGAAAATTGTCATCTCGGAACTCCATCGAAGAGATGTTCACGGCCATGGTGCCCAGGGGCAAACCGCCATCCGCCCAGACGCGGGCTTGCTTGCAGGCTTCTCGAAGGACCCACTGTCCGATTGGCAGGATCAGACCACAGTCTTCAGCAACAGGGATAAACTGAGCGGGAGAGATAGGCCCGCGAATAGGGTGCGTCCAGCGGATGAGAGCTTCCGCGCCGGAAATCTGCCCCGTCCGGAGATTGATCTTCGGCTGATATTGCAAGGAGAATTCATTGCGTTCCAAGGCGCGCCGCAGATTCACCTCGATAGATTGCCGCTCGACAGCGCGGACGTTCATGACGGATGTGAAAAACTGGTAGCTCTGACGTCCATTTTCCTTGGCCTGGTACATGGCGGTATCCGCGTTCTTGATGAGCGTCTCGGCGTCCAGTCCGTCGTCGGGATAGACGCTCACACCAATGCTGGCGGTGACGTGCAGATCGTGCGGATCGATGTTGTGTGGCTCGGCCACATCCTTCAGTATTCTTCTCGAGGTAATGGCAGCATCTTCCGATTCTTCCATTTCCGAAAGCAGTACGACGAATTCATCGCCGCCCTGGCGACTGACGGTATCCGAGCCGCGTACGCAGTCCACCAAGCGTTTTGCGATGGATTGCAGAAGCTTGTCACCGATGGGATGGCCGAGGGAGTCGTTGATGTGCTTGAAACCATCTAAATCCAAAAACAGCACCGCCACTTTTTTCATGTGACGAGGCGCCAGGGCAATCGCTTGGTTGACCCGGTCGTTGAAGAGCATACGGTTGGGCAATCCGGTCAGGAAGTCGTGCTGCGCCGCATGGGCCAGCTGCACAGCCATGGTCCGGGGCCCGCTAACGTCGCGGAAAACAATCACTGCTCCGGTTGCCAGTCCTTCACGGTCGTAAATGGCGGCGACGGAGTCTTCGATGGGAATCTCAAAGCCGTCGCGGCGGATAAGGATACAGTTGGACGGCAGGTGCGCCGTTTGGTTTTGGCCAACCGTCATGTCCATCGGATTCGGGACCGTCTCGTGACTTGTGGCGTCCACGATTCGCAGGACATTGGCCGTGGGTCGGCCGGCCGCCTCCTCTCGCGTCCACCCGGTCATATTTTCAGCGACGAGATTGAGGAATGTTATGTTTCCCGAGGCGTCCGTACAAATAACGGCATCACCGATCGAGTTGAGCGTAACTTGGGCGCGCTCCTTTTCAACGAACAACGCCTCTTCGATTACCTTCAGCTCATGAATGTCTGTGCAGGTGCCAAACCATTTGAGAATCACGCCACTAGCGTCTCGCTGTGGCACGCCGCGCATTAACCACCAGCGGTAGGCCCCATCCGCGCGGCGCAAGCGGCACTCGAGCGTGTACGAGCCTTGAGTGGCCATCGCGTGTTGCCAGGCATCCCGCGCCCGCTGTTGGTCATCCGGATGAAAAGACTTGTTCCACCCGTGGCCAAGGCTCTCCTCCAGGGTCAGGCCAGTGTAATCGATCCAATGTTGGTTGAAATAGACGTTCCCACCATCCGGTCGGGAGATCCAGACGATTTGTGGCATGGCTTCTGCCAATGTACGGAATTCCTCGAGGCTCCTTTCGAACGCTTCCGCAGCATGGTGGCGCTCGGTGACGTCGGTCACAATTCCGGAGAGCCGCAGCAGTTTGTCGGAGCTATCGCGCACTTGAAAACCCCGGGCGCGAACCCAACGGAGTTCGCCATCGGGCCGCACGATGCGATATTCGATGTCCACACTTCGCGTTTGTTCCGTGAGCGCCGTGAAGACGGTCTGCACCCGTTCACGGTCCTCCGAAAATATCAAGTCCACCCACGACGATGGCTCGGCACACAAACTTTCCACAGAACGACCCCAGATCCGCTCAAAGGCCGGACTGAGATATTGGATATCCAGCATGTCCGGCGAACGAATCCAGAATGCATCGGTGATGTTGTCCACCAACACCTGGAATTTCTCATTGCTCTCGCGCAAGGCATTTTCGGTCCGCTTGCGCTCCGTGATGACGCTGGCAGACGGGACAAGGAAGACCACCTCACCCGTCGCATCCCGCACGGGTTGGAGGGAGAAATCGATGTCAATGAGGTGGCCTTCCGCCCCGTGCACCTGCGCGTCGTAGCGTGAGGCCTCCCCGCGCGCTGCGCGCGTGATGGCCTCACGCAACCGCTGTTGGACTTCCGGCGAATAGGCCCACCAGTAGGTTTCCTCGAAGGGTTTGCCTACGACATCTTCAGGCTTTAGGCCTGCCGCCGCCAACGCGGGCAGGTTGGCTTCGATCAGCGTCCCCTGTGGCGTCATCAATCCCACGAACATGGAGGGGCCAAGTCCGTCGATGAGATCGCGCAATCGTTTTTGATTCTGCTGCACCGATTGCTCCATTTGCTTGCGTTCGGTAACGTTGACACGCATGACCACCGCGCCCACCAGTCGATCCTCGCGAAGGGGGGTGACCACGAGCTGGAACCAGCGCTGCTCAGCCGGCGAGTGGTAGGGATATTCGATAGCGAAGCTCTTTTTGTCTCCACTTAAGACCGCACGTATACCTGCGGCGACCCGGCGGATGTCGGAAGATCGCTCTCCGCGCGCACGGTCGCAAATCTCCAGGTAATTCAGGCCCATCCCGTCTCCCGAGCCGTGGGCCACATACTCGCTGGCAAACCGCCGCCAAGCGTCATTCATCGAGATGATAATCCCTTTAGTGTCGAGCAATGCGATATGCGCGGGCAAGGCGTTGAGGATGGCAGCCTGCCTGGCATCTTCGCTCTTGCTTAGTTGTTGTTGAGTACCCCGCAACAAGAGTGTCCGGCCGTCACGGTCCACCACCGTATCCACCTGCCCGTCGGTCAGTTCTTCCAGCCGTCGCCCGGCCTTAAGCAGCGTCTCCATTAACGCGGACATCTCCTGATTCGCGTCGCTTGGAACCAGTGGTTTTTTTGGTTTCATACCACTAAAGTTCCGAGCCCCAGAGTTCGCAAAACGGTCTGCGTCTGGTTGAGTGTGCCAACGATTTTTCGCGCCGGAGACGGCGCAAGGATGACGAGCGTAGGAGTCATTAGGACACCGTCTGCCAACGCGCGTTTCGGTTCCCGGAGTAGATCAACAACTTCGATGTGGTGCCGATTGGGCAGGTATTCCCGGCAAAGTGCCGTGAGGTTGGCCAGCGCTTGCATGGAGTTCAGCGTGTCGCCCGCGACGTAAAGCCGGAACTTGAACATAGTCGGTCGGCTCATGAGGCTTTTTTCCGGCGTGGAGCTGCCGCGTCGCCCCCGCGTAGCTCGCGCATCCGAGTGTGGCCTCGCGACAGCTCCTGCTCGCGGCTCTCGGTGGTACGGGTCAACAATGTCTTTTCGACCTTCTTCGCCACAAGTTCGGTTTGCAACGATTTCGCGCGCACCTCGAGGACCGCCTCCTCGGCGTCAAGACTGACGCGCCTAAGCTTCCCTGCGACATCGGCGACCTCACTCGCTACGCGCTCGGCGCTTTCCCTTTCCCATCGCAGCGTGCCCATCAACACCTCGCCACCCGCCGTGTAGATGTCGGCCAGAGTCACACCCGAGTCGCTGAGGATCAGCTCGCGTACCTGATTCGAATGCGCCGTGCCGCGAGACTTGATGATGGACAATCCGCGGTTGCGCTCGCCGGCCTGCACCAGGTAGTTCAGGTGGATCCAGGTATCCGCGAGCGTGGATATTTGCAGCGGGGTGCCGCCGTCCGTCGGGCCTGACTTCTCATCGAGAAGGCCGGTACAGACCAGGGTGATGCCGTCGGCCTTCGACCAGTCGATCAACCGTTCCGCCACGCCATGGGCCGTCAACTCATTGCCGGCTTTTGACAATGTGGACACCGGATCGATCACCAGGCAACGAGCTTTATGCTCCTTCGCGAGCGCCTTGATGCGAACCAGAAGAGTCTCTGCGCTGCCAGTGATGGTGCGGGCCGAGATCATGCGCAAAAGTCCGTTTTTCACGTAACGATGCAGCCGGATTCCCACAGACGTCAGGTTTCGGATCACTTCGGTACCGTCCGAATCAAAACCGATAAACATGGTGCGCTCGCCGCGCCGGCAGGCCGCCTCGGCAAATGCGCCGCTCAAGGTCGTTTTGGCAGTGCCGGGGAAGCCGGTGATCAGGACGCTGGCACCGCGGTAATAGCCGCCGCCCAGCATGGTGTCGAGCCTCTTCACACCGCTGGTAACGCGTTCCTTAGTCACCTTGGCATCCACGCGGCCCAGCATGCGCGAGACGGCGACGTCAAATCCTCCTTTGCCAATCACGAACGGTGATTCATTCTCATCAAAGTTTGAACCGCGATACTTTTGCACTCGCAGATTGCGTTGCGATACGCCCAGCTCGACGCGATGGTTGAGCACTACGGCGCAGTCCACCATGAATTCCATGAAGCCGAACGAATGCCTCCCGAGGGAGATCTCTTCATCCCCGTCCGCTTTCACGGTGATGAGCCCGGTTAATTCGCGCGCCAGTAACCATTCATGGAGCCGGTAGATCTCGCGCCTTTTTGAAGCTTGGTCGGGCAGCAGCGCCAATACAATGTCGATGGCGTCGAAGACGATGCGCCGCGCACCCATCTCCTGGGCCTTTGCTCCCAACCCGGCCAACATTCCGCTCAGATCGAAGGCGCCCGATTGAATCAGGTCGGGCGTTGGATGCGCGTCCAGGATAAACAGCGCCTTTTTCTGTAACTTCCCGAGCTTCCAGCCGAAAGTCTCGAAATTGGCAACGATACGTTGCGGGGTCTCCTCAAAAGCGACAAATATGCCCGGCTCTTTCGAATACTGCGCGCCATACACCAGGAATTGCAGCGCGAAAATTGTCTTGCCGGAACCTGGCCCCCCTGTCAGCAACGTCGTTCGACCACGCGGCAATCCCCCGCCAGTAATTTCGTCGAAACCGACGATACCAGTCTGAGCTTTGGTTCGCGATTCTAGGAAAGGAAAGTGGGCGGATTTCATATTGTTTCCTCTCGGAAGGCGCCTTCTACTCGTGCCAGCCTGGAACGGAAGTTTTATTCCGGACACGATCCTGAGGGCCGAAAAAGGGCAGCCCGTAGCCGCGTGTTGCTTCTTTGGAAGGGACTTTTAGTTTATGCCAGCCTGATGTACGGTCAAGCGAAGTGGCATGGCAGGTGCTCAATAGACTAAGGGTAGTATGAGCTCTGGCCTTCGGATATCTCGAAACCAGGCGAGCCATTTGTAATCCATTGGACACCTGTGTCGAAACCCAGCTTGCTCACACGTGGGACGGGTATAAACTTTAATCTCCCTCCTAGATAGCCGGCGCGTCGTCGCGGGGCACCATCTTCAGCCGTTATTCAACTAGGTGCTCCCATTCCCGATATGGTGGTGTCAGATGAAGAAGAACCTACAGCCGCTTCGCAAGGCGCAGTCCGGATTTGGGGCTGTATTGGCCGTTCTTCTTGTCGTCGGTATTGTTTCTTATCGCAGCCTTGTGGCCTCGGCTGAAACCGAACGATGGGTGCAGCATACGCATGAGGTCCTTGAGCATCTCGAAACGCTGATCTCGGAAATCACCAATGTTGAGTCGGGATACAGGGAATTTGCGCTGAGCGATGAGGAAGCATTTCTCGAACCTTCCCTCGCCAATAGATCGCTCGTCGACCAGGAAGAGAAAACCCTCCAGGCCTTGACCGCCGATAATCCTTATCAGCAGCGCCAGCTTGTTATCCTCCGAGGCTTGACAGAACAGATGGTCAGGCAGGGTGACGCTCTTATTCGCCTGCGCCGATCACGCGGGCCCGAGGCGAGAGCCGAAGCCATTCGACAGGGAAAGGACGAGGGGCTCCTAGGCGACTTTCGCACTGTCACTCGCCGTATGGAGGACGAAGAACATCGGTTATTGTCAGAACGTAACGCGAACGCAGCGCGGCGTTTTCGTCAGACCAAGGTTGCCATCGTCTTGGGAAGCTTCTTGGGACTATGGATCACCGTCTTGGCGGGCTGGATTCTGCGACGCGACTACGCCGCACGTGGACGTGCGGAAACGAAGTTCCGAGCGTTGTTGGAAGCAGCTCCGGATGCGATGGTGGTAATAAACCATAGAGAAGAGATTGTCCTTTTAAATCTCCAGGCGGAGAAACAGTTTGGATACCGACGCGATGAACTCTTAGAGCAGAACGTCAAGAACATCATTCCGGAAGGTTTGGCGGAACGGCTCACAGACACTAGCCGATCCGCTGCTGACGCCGCGGGGCAGCAGATCGGTACAAGGATCGAGCTTAGTGGGCGGCGAAAAGACGGAAGCGAGTTTCCCGTCGAGATCATGCTGAGCCCGCTCGAAAGCGTCGACGGAATCCTGGTCACGGCGGCGATCCGCGACATCAGTGTGCGCAAGGATGCGGAAAAGATTCTGACACACACGACCGCAGTCCTCACCGAAACCAACAAAGCCTTAGTTGAGGCGAGGGAGCTTGCGGAAACCGAAAGGCGAGTCGCCGAAGCGGCATACCAGGCCGCGGAAGCGGCGAGCCTTGCCAAGAGCGAGTTTCTGGCCAATATGAGCCACGAAATTAGAACGCCGCTGAACGGTATCATGGGGATGACCGAGTTGGCTCTCGATACGGAGCTCACACCAGAGCAGCGCGAATACTTGGACACCGTGATTATTTCGACAGATGCCCTGCGCTTTCTCATCAACGACATTCTCGACTTTTCAAAGATCGAGGCGGGCAAGATCGACTTGGAGACCATCGATTTTAACGTGCGAGATTGCTTGGAATTGACGCTGAAAACGCTCGCGTTGCGGGCGGGCGAAAAGCGTCTGGAGCTGCTATGTGAGGTCGCTTTGAACGTGCCTGAGCTCATGAATGGGGATTCCAACAGGCTCCGGCAAGTGGTAACGAACTTAGTGGTCAACGCAATCAAGTTTACAGAAGGGGGTGAAATTGCGCTGACGGTTCAAACCATGACGGAAGCGGCACATAATTGCATTTTGCAGTTTACGGTCTCGGATACAGGGATCGGTATTCCCAAGGAGAAGCAGAAATCAATCTTCGATTCGTTTTCCCAGGCGGACGCCTCAACGACGAGAAAGTATGGCGGAACGGGCCTCGGATTGACAATCTCAGCGCGGTTGGTGGCGCTGATGGGTGGAAAAATCTGGGTGGAAAGCGAACCGGGCCGAGGAAGCGCGTTCCATTTTACTATGCCTCTCGGCATTGCGGACGACCTGGAGACCAAAATAGTCAATGTTGTCCCGCCCGAATTTCGTGACGTGAAGATACTCGTCGTGGACGATAACCGAACGAATCGGCGGATTCTTGACGGGATGCTGAAGCGCTGGAAAATGAAACCGACCTTGGTGGAAGGGGGCGAAGGTGCGCTGGCTGAACTCTGCGCAGCTGGAGAGGCCGGAAATCCGTACCGGTTGGTCCTGGCGGACATGCACATGCCGGGGATGGACGGCTTTGGGTTGGTCGACCGAATTCGCCAGAGTCCGGAATTATCCACAGCCACCATCATGATGTTCAATTCAGCAGGGCGCCCAGGGGATGCAGCACGTCGCCTGGAGTCGGGAATAGCGGCGTACCTGCTAAAGCCCATCCGGCAATCTGAATTGCGCCAGGCCATCGCCCGAGTGCTTGGGGCCGACCAGCAGGAAGGCCCGATCCTTCCGATCACTTGGTCCTCGTCCGAAGATTCGCGCGGCCCCGAGGCGTCCTTGCGGGTGCTTGTGGTAGAGGACAATCCGGTGAACCAGCTATTGTTGGTGCGGTTGCTGGAGAAGCGAGGGCACGATGTTCAGGTTGTCGTAAACGGGCTGGAGGCACTCCAGGCCGTAAAGAAAGAGACATTTGATTTGGTGCTGATGGACGTTCAAATGCCAGAAATGGGCGGAATGGAGGCAACTGTGGCGATCCGGCAAAACGAGAAAAGCGGCAGATTGCACACGCCGATTATCGCCTTAACCGCAAGTACCACCAAAGGAGATCGCGACAAATGCCTGGCCAGCGGGATGGACGGCTATCTCGCAAAGCCCATTCGGACTCTGGAACTCGATGCACTCCTGGCGAGGCACATCGCACACCGGATGGAACAGGTCTTGGGCCGCTAGGCGCCAGTGCCCAGCGAAATAAGAACTGCTGAAAGCCTGAGAAAAAACAGTCTGGTCACACCGCAACGTTATGCTCGTCGTTGTTCCCGTTGAACATCTCTCAGGCCTGTTTGCTAAAGCATGGAGCAGCTGCTCACAGCGTACCTTCTTCGAGTCAACTGGCAATCCATTCTACGGCTTCGAGCGAGAGTCTTCTCAATTGTTTCCACAGCCATCGAATATTATCGATTAATTTAAATGAGAATAACATGTGTCGGTCATGGAAAAGATTCCCGCCTACGGAGCACGCTCCTTGGAGTTGTAGAGGTCCAGAATCGACGCCGCTTGCGGGAGGGGCTGCGGGCTTCCGCCAGCGGGATTGACTACCCAACGACTGTTGGGCGAGCATTTCTCCTTGGAACTTAGCTCCAAAGCGATTGTTCCAGCCGCCGTGGTCCCGATAACGTCAAATGTCGTGCCGCACTTTGCGGCCATCATGTGCGCGAAGGGCTTCCTGAGATCCATGAGTTGCACCTGGCCGTCGGCAGTGCTGTATGCGAAGAGCATTGTGGCCGGATATTTGCCCACTTCGGATAAGATTCCGAAGACTCGTTTGCCATCCTGTGAGAAACCATCCAAGCGGAGGGATATGATTCGGTCGTACTCGCCGTCGGATGTAAGAAGATCGACGACTATAGGGGCGCCCGACCCGGCAGGAATGATAAGGAGTTGGTATTCAGCGTTGCAATCGTGGGAGTTTTTACTGTGATCGTCAGCCGTGGAGACCTTGAGCACTGCGGTTACGCCGCCCGGGCCGCGCAACGGTTGCGTCTGGCTGGCGGTAGTCTCGGCGCCAGTGTCGACGCAATGCACGGATGCCTGCTGTCGAGGCAGAAGCGATACAGCGAGCAGGATTGATAGTAGCATGCAGAAATTTTACGCAAGAAGTTAACGGTGCGCAGCTAATTTCGCGGCCGGCCCGGACTATTGAGGTCGCTGGTCCATTGAAAACGGACAGCAAGCGACCCTCGTCGGCTCCGCGAGATCCGCTGGTATTGGCTGGTGTTGTCATCTCTATGGCGCTACTGGGCCTACTGGCAACGTGGATTCCAGCGCGACGCGCGCTATCGATGGATCCTACGATACTGCTACGCGAGGAGTGAACTACCGCGGCGCAGACTGGAATTCGAGGAAACGGCACCGAAGCCCCGTCAGGTGACCGATAACCTCGACTTAGAATAGAAGATGCTCCTTTGGCGTCTGCGTTTCCGGATCTCTCCGTGTGAATGCGTTCTAGCAAATAATGTGATTGCCTGTCAGTCGGCAATCCGGAGGTGAATCGGTCGTTATGTTTTACTTGGCGGCGAGTGTTTGCTTTGCCAATTCAATCCGGAAGTCCTGCTCCTTTTGAGCTACGAACTTTTTGTAGCCACCAGGATCGATGAAGGGGTTCGCACCCCCGCCTTTCATGAGTGGATATTTCTCTTCTAACCCGAAGTAACCGCCGTGGGCGCCAAGGAAAATATCGCATGGCAATGACTTCAAAACGCCCCACATGCGCTCGTAGTCTTCGGCGATCTGCGGATAATTGTTGTTGTGGATGAGCTTGTAGCCTGGGTTGACATTGGGACTCCCAATGATCACCACGTCGTAGGTTTTACCGCCCTCGGTCACCTTCATGGCCCACGTGGTGCAGCCTTTTGTATGCCCTGGAGTAAGGTGCGCAACGAGCACCGTACCGCCAAGCCTCACTTCGTCGCCGTCGTGCAACACGCGATCGACTTTGGTTGGCGGATAAAGAAAACTAGCATTGTTGCCATACTGAAAATCGGTCTTGCCGCCGGATTCGACCACCGGTACGTCGGCGTCCATGACCATGTAACTTGCTGCGGTCATCGCCTTGATCTTCGCGCTGCCGGCATCGTGATCCCAGTGCGCGTGACTGATCAGCAGAACCCTTGTGTCTTTGAACTTGAATCCGAGCTTTTCGATACTTGCTTCGATCATCGGCACATTTAATTCCAGATCGCTATTGATAAGAATGTTCCCTTCTGGCGTCGTGACCAGATAATTCGCCAGCCCCTTACTGCCGACGTAGTATAGGTTGCCCGCGATGCGGAAAGCCGGGAACGGCTCGGTCCAGTCCGGACTGTCCTGCGCGAATGCGCTGCTCGCGAGAGCAAGAATCAAGCCAAGCCAAGCGATCGCTATACTTTTCCGCAACTCGCCCTCCAAACCAAGTCACCGGTTTCTGTCTACACCGGGCCGCCTACGCCCCGTCAAGCCATCTAAAAATGTCCCTAGCGGTTTCCATTCAGGACTTCTCAGGGTATAAGGAGCTTGTCAGCGTGCCGTCCAGCCTCCGTCGACTGGCATAACGTGTCCAGCAGTATGCGAGGCTCTTTCCGAGCTCAGAAAGATGGCCGTTTCTCGGACCTCCTCCGGCTCGCACCACCGGCCTTGCGGGACCGCCGACAACATCGCTGCCTCGGCACCAGCGTGGAGCGGCGTTATTCGGCGGTCGTGAGCGTACCTACCAGCCCGATGTCGGATGCACGGCCCGTTATTACGACGACCTTGCCGGTTATGAGCTCTAACTTTCCACCCGGACTTTCCATTTTGAACTCCTCGGAGAACGCAGTATACACGGTCGGGCTCTCCGGCCTTGCCCATGCCGTCCAGTGACGCGGAGGTAGTGGTGCGGACGTCTAGACTCGGATCAAATCTCATCAGCGAACGCCGCTCGGTTCTCTATCGCCCACTGGTCCATCGCAATCGGCTTGCGTCCAAGAATGCGTTCGATGTTGTCCGTGATGTTTCCGAGCCGCCCTTCGCGAATTGCCCTCCATAACGACACGTGAGCCTCAGTCTCTAGCGACGACGCGCCAGTGGCTGCATATCGTTGGCGTGCTTCCTCATCGGAGATCGGTTGGAAAGTGAGCTGTCTACCAATGGCAGCTCCGAGCTTCACCGTCACTTCGGCGTAGCTCAGCGCCTCTGGTCCGGTGATCGGCAACGATTCTCCGTCGTACTCGCGTGTCGTTAAGACTCTTGTCGCGACCGCGGCGATATCGTCGGAGTGAATGAAAGCTCTCCTGCCGTCACCGGTAGAGGAACGAATCACGCCTTCTGCCTTGATGGAAGGCGCCCAGGCCAGCAGATTCGACATGAATCCCGTGGGTTGCACGAACGTGAATGGTATTCCGCTGGCACGAATAGCTGCTTCACCCCGCTCATGCCATCGACCGATCGCGAGGCCTTGCTCCACGTCCATCGATGAAAGTTTGACGAGGTGCTTCACACCTCGAGCTTTGGCGACCTTCGCTGCACCTTCGTCTTGCACGGGGATCTGGGGACCCGTATTGACAAGGAAGAGCGCTTGGACTCCTTCAAGTGCGGCCCTCAGTGAGGTTGGGTCCGAGAGATCTCCAACGAAGACCTCAACGCGATCACCGAAGCGCGATCGTGCCTTCTTTTCTTCGCGCACGAAAACGCGCGGCCGATCACCGCACTGAAGTAAACGCTCGACGACCCTGGACCCAACGTCTCCCGTCGCACCGGTAATGAGATAAGTCATTTTCGTCTCCTTGTGAGCACGCCTATGAGATATATGTAGGATTGCTCATAATCTCTAACAAGGTTACGAGGCGAGCGCGGGCCTGTCTACTCGCGTTGATGATGTAGCGTTTCGGCAAGTAGTTTGAAGAAATGTGAGTGTACGTAGATTTTTGCTCACATTTGTTCTATGCTCGGTTCGATGACAGCGAAGGCAGCGAGAACCTCCGTCCGGCGCCGGCCAAAGCAGCACCGCGCGCGTCAGACGGTCGAGGCAGTGCTGGACGCGGTGGTGCGGCTTTTGAAGCGTGACGGCTCCAAGGCCATCACAACCAACCGCATTGCTGAGGTTGCGGGGGTAAGTATCGGCTCTGTTTATCAGTATTTCCCCGATAAGCGGGCGATCTTTACAGCCTTGCACCAACGTCACGTAGATCATATAGATCGCATGGTTCAGACTAAGCTCGTCGAACACGCGGCCTCGTCGATCGAGGAACTCATGCGCGCCATGGTTGAGGGGATGGTCGAGGCCCATGCGATCGACCCGGAACTCTACGAGTTGCTGATGACGGAGGTTCCTCACAGGGCCGACGGAACGCGGGATTTCGCTGTGCGCCTTCACGGCGCGTTCCTACTCGCGATCTCATCGAGAGCACACGAATTGAAGAAGCGTCGTGATCTCGACAAGGTCGTCTTCGTCGTGACCCACATGGTAGAAGCGCTCTCCCACGGGGCGGTGCTCCGCCGGCCCGCTAGGATGTCGCTGAAAGATGCGAAAGAAGAGGTTGTACGGGCAATCTTGGCCTATCTGCACGCGTGACGCAGCCCGGCATTGAACTCTATTTGCTTCAACTTTTGCAGCTCGCGCGACCCCAAGCGAGAATCAAGCCAAGCCACCGGGACCCTGGCGCTTTTGATCGCGCACCTTGACGGCAGTGCGCTGGTCGAGAAACGGGGCCTTTCAGACGGACGGCGTTGAACGGGCGATTGGCGACTCTTCAGCGTTTCGACAAGCGCCCATCTCTGGGAGCGACAAACTCAGGCAGCCAGCGTCGCACCGCGCGACAATAGGCTTCGTAGGGCGTGCCAAATGTGGCGCGGAGATGTGGCTCTTCGTAGAGGATGACAAAGAGGTGTGCGAGTAGAAGCCAGGGCAGAGTGAAGAGCAGAATGGCAGGCGACTGTTCGTACAAGCCGAAGCCTGCGAGCACCAGGAAACCGCCGATATACATCGGATTGCGCACGAACTGGTACGGGCCAGCGGCTACGAACTTGCGCGGCGGGTCCATTGGCGCGGGTGTGCCTTCGCCGCGGGTGACGAACGTCGCAATGCAGGCGAAGGCGAGAGTTCCGCCGGCAGCCATCAGGGCAATGCCCCAAGCAGGCGTCCAACCGGAAAAGGTGAAGCTAAGAGTCGTGTCGTAGCGGCGGTGCAGGCTCAGTGCGACCCAACCCCACAGAAAAACGAATCCGGTGCTGAACAATATAGAGCGAAGCGCGATGAAGAGCGTTTTCATGGCTGGGGCTCTCAAGAAACAAACAGGTACTTCGTTCAGCTGCTGTTGAGTTTCATGCTGGGCTTCTGATTGATATTACTGTCGGGCGGAGCCGTTGGTTACACTTTTTCTTGTGCGGACTTCGGCTGGAATCGACTCGGGTTAAGAGCGTGGGTTAACGAACCTGCGGTTACCGTGTTTATCCTCCGGAAGTGTCCACGAGCGAGACTTAACGAAGGGCTGCCTGTCACTCGGGCAAAGGACTACTCGTACCTCAGCGCCACCATGGGATCGACGCGCATCGCCCTCCGCGCAGGAATGTAGCAGGCCGCGAGCGAAACGAACGTCAGTAAAAGGGTCACCACGACAAATGTGAGCGGGTCTACAGTACTCACGTTGAAGAGCAGGCTCGACAGCAGACGCGTGAGTGCCACCGCTGCGGCGATTCCGAGAGCAACGCCGATCCCTACGAGTCGCAAACCCTCGGAAATTACGATCCCCAGGACGCTGCGCGGCTGCGCGCCCAGCGCCATACGAATGCCGATTTCGTGCCAGCGCTGTGACACGCCGTACGACATCACTCCGTAGATCCCGACCGCCGCAAGTCCCAACGCCACAATGCCGAACACTCCAAGCAGCACGACGATCGACTTTCGCCATGCAAGCGAGCTCTCGATGTAGTGCTTCAGGGGCTGCACCGCGTCTACCGCCTGGTCGGGATCCATCGCATGGAGTTCCTCCACCACGCTCTTGGCCATCGCCATCGGTTCCTGGCTGGTGCGGACCAGCAGCGTCAAGGCCGCGTTTCCTTCCTGCGAGTCGGCCAGGAAAACCTCGGTGCGCTGCGGCATGTCCGGCCCTTCTTCTTTCACGTCGCCTACAACCCCCACCACCTCGCGGAATGGCGTCTTGTCCTGCGGAAAACCCTGCTTGATCCGCTTACCCAGCGGATTCTCGTTCGGCCACCATTTTCGCGCCATCGTTTCGTTGATGATGACCACCGGAACAGAATCGGCCGTGTCGGTTTCGTTGAAATACCTCCCCGCGAGCAGCGGAACCTGCATGGTGCGGAAGAAATTGGTGTCCGCAACATTGAACGGAGAGCTCGGCAAATCCGTTTGTGCCGGTACTGGATGCCCTTCGACGATGTACACCGAACTCCAGCAATCGCCCACAAAGGGCGTACACAGAATCGCCCCGGCCGATTTCACGCCCGGAATCTGTTGGATGCGCGTGATGGCTTCTTGAACGTAGTTGACGCGCGCCTCGTGCGTCGCATAGTTCACACCCGTCAGGTAAACGTCCGCGGCCAGGACGTGCTCCGGATTCGCGCCCAGCCTTACCTCAAGCACACGAAGAATGCTGCGCACCATCAATCCCGAAGCGATTACCAGTACGATCGCTAGGGCCACTTCTGAAACCAACAGCATGGAGCGCAGCTGTTGCCGCGATCTGGTTGACGTCACGCTGGCTACCGTCTCCTTCAGCGAGCCGCCCAGATCTGGCCGCAATGCATGGAACGCGGGCGCAAGACCGAAGAGGATGCCCGTAGTGATCGAAATGCCGAGTGTGAAAAGCAGTACGCGTACATCGATTTGCGTGTCGGCCAGCCGGGGAACGTCCGGCGGTGCAAAACGGAGCAGCGGCCCGATCGACCAGCTGGCCACGGCCAGTCCAAGTCCGCCGCCGGCGACGGAAAACATCAGACTTTCCGTCAACAACTGTCGGATCAATCGGCCTTTTGGCGCTCCCAGCGTGGCGCGAATCGCAAATTCCTTCTGCCGCGCCGCGGCTCGTGCCAGAAACAGGTTGGCGACGTTCGCGCAAGCGATCAATAGCACAAGCCCTACGGCGCCGAGCAACAG
>Ga0210395_10001370_pt1 | contig 18923 bp, 9 predicted proteins | sample IncBWH4OmetaG_FD_150861 | JGI IMG/M metagenome (GOLD analysis project Ga0210395, IMG submission 150861) | Forest soil microbial communities from Barre Woods Harvard Forest LTER site, Petersham, Massachusetts, United States - Inc-BW-H-4-O ...
GGATTGACCCTGCCGCGCTAATTCGCCCAGCACATATTCGGCGGCGGCATTGGAAGGATCGATAGCCAGCTCTTCTGTGAATTCGAGACGCGCCTCCTCGACGATGTCAGCAGGTGGATTGGGCCTAGAGAGCAAGAGCCGACCGATGCGGAAGTGAATGCCCGGCAACTGCGGATTCTGCGCCGCAATGCCGCGGTATTCCTTTTCCGCTTCGCCCCACTTGCTCTGCGACTCGTAAGACTCCGCCAGCAATTCGTGCGCCTGAAACGACGAGGAAGCATTGCGCGCCAGAGCCTGCGAAGCCTCCGTCGAGAGATCGGAATAGGCGTGGACCGCTACGTAAAGCGCATCGGGATCGTCGGGAAATTCGCGCTGTAGCACGGATAGGAATGCCAGGGCGTCGCCGCTCTGATGCAGCGTCATCGCGCAGCGCGCTCCGTCAACGCTCACTTTGCGCCGGAAGTCCTTGTCCTTCACCTGACCCAGACTCTTTTTGAGGATGGGCAGGGCGTCGCCGCAATGGCCATTTTCGGCGAGCTTGGTGGCCTTCTCCGCCGCCAGAGAAGGATCTGGACCTGCCTTCGCAGATTGCGCCGCGCCGATCGATTCGGCGACAACCGTCAGAAACCCCAGGCAGAGCAGATAGCGAAGCCGCGGCATATTAGTGCAATCATAAATGAAAACGGCAGGCGCTAAAGCACGCCTGCCGTTCTGATAAGTGTGTCATCGCTCAGAAGTAGAACTTCAGAGCGAACTCCATCTCGCGCGCCGCCTGAGTTGAGCCGAGCACTCCCATCGCGAAAGGAGTCGCTGCACAGCTGTTGTCAGTCGCAGTGCTTCCGCAGCTTGTGCCAGGAGCGTTGAAGTTTGGATGGTTAAACACATTCAGGAAATCTGCCCGGAACTGGACTCTCATCGACTCCGAAATCGGGAAGTTCTTTTGCAGGCTGACATCGGTGTCGAAATATCCCGGGCCAATGACTGGCCCCTGCGAGGGACAGTTCCCGAACCCGGAGGTTGGCTGCGAGAACGAACTGGGGTTAAACCAAACCTTGCCTACTCCCTGAACGTCATTCTTTGGGTAAGACACGGAACCGTTACAGTTGGGACGAGGTGAGAAAATGTCACCGGTCCCCGAATTATCGCCAGCACGGAGGTTCAGTGGGAAACCGCCGTGCCAGGTAAGAGATGGACTAATGGCCCAATTTCCCGCCACAGCATTCGCAACCGTCGACATGTTGTGACCAAACTGCTTCCCGCGGCCAAACGGCAGATCGTAAACGGCATAGCCGTTCAGTACATGTTTTGCGTCCCAGTAGCATTGCGCATAGTCGCCGTTGGGATTGAAGATATTCTGCCAGTAACTGTCGGCGTTCTGGGACTCACCACCCCAGCTTCCGTAGTAACCGGCGCTGTTCGCCATGCACTTCTGGTAGGTGTAGGAAACCTGCCCTTCGAGGCCATTGCTGGACCGCTTCTGCAGAACGGCTTGCAGGGCGTTGTAGTTCATGTTGCCTACGGAAGCGCTCTCTTTCACTAGACCGAGTCCATTTGGCCCGTACGTCGGGGTCGTCGTCGTGATGCCATTTATAACGGTCCCGACCGGGTTCAGACCTCCGATGTAGGGATAGGTCACCGTCCCGTTCGACTGCAGATCACCCTGATCGAGATCAATGGGGACCATCAGGTGAGTGGTGCGCTGGCCCACGTAACCAACCTGGAACGTGGTGTTGTGAGCAATTTCGCGTTGGATAGTAAGGTTGTACTGATCTGCAACCGCCGGCTTCACATTCCACCAGGTCAGCATGGTTGAATTGATGAAGGGGTCGCCCGTCGGAGGAGCTGCGGCCTGGAATCCCGTCTCGGTGTTAAATGCTGCCGTGCCAGTAGCCACATTGGCACCCGCCGATTGAGCTGGCGTGAAAGGCGGATTCTGGGTCGGGCGCAGGTTCGTCCCGGTGCCTTCCATGAACGATGAGATGGAGAATCCGCCGCGCACTACAGTTTTGCCTCCCAAGATCGTCGGGCTCCAGGCGAAGCCAATGCGAGGTTGGAAGTCGAGCAGACCATTTGTGGCCGGATACAACCCGGCTGAGGCGCCGTTTGTTCCAACGATCCCGTTGGGAATGGCATAGTTCCCGACAAACTCCAGCGCACCGGTGTTAATGTTAACGTTCACCTGGCGGTTGTGCATTTCCGTCCAGGGAGTCCGGTTTTCATACCGCAACCCAAGATTGAACGTCAGGTTGTCTTTTACGCGCCAGTCGTCCTGCACAAAGCCGGCAAAGAGCCAGTCGCGCGCGTGCCAGCCGCCCGTGCTCACGCCTCTGCCTACGCTCTCGGGCAAGCCAAGTGCGAAGTCGCCAGAAGGATCGCCGGTATATGCGCTCCCCTCCGGTCCTGGTCCAAAGACCAGTGCTCCCAGTTCGCCGGCGTTGCCAGGATAGAAAACGTTCGCGTTAATGCGTTGCAGCTGAAAGCCGGTCTTAATCACATGGCGCCCGTACGTATAGATCAACGAATCGTCGAATTGAGTGATGGTGGAGGAGAAATGTTGTGTGATGATGGCCGAGCCCAAGCTCTGCAGCACGCCACCGGCAACAGAGCTTGCAGTGCCGCCCCCAAACCCGAATGTGGGCAAGCCTGAGATACCGGTTGGATTGCCATCCAGAATGCCAATCGTGTTGGCCAGGTTGCCAACCGAAGAATCGAACGTGACCGTGGGAGCAATCAGCTTGATTCCGTTCTTTCCGAAGCGGACTTCGTTGAGCAGATTCGGCGTAAAGGTGTGGGTCCAGTTGACACTTCCGGAATTGATCCAGTCTACGCTTAGAGAATTGCCCAACAAAGGCTGACTATTTGTGCCCGGATCGTATTCATCCATTTTTGAATATCGGGCATTGATGTGGTCCTTGCCCGCTGGGATGTAGTCAATCTTAATGTCGCCCTGGTCAGTATTGAATCGCTGAAAGACGGTATTGGTCGCCGTGCCAAAACCGTTCCCCAATGGAGCCCCAACAGCCTTGGGATACAGCGGACTGGTAACCAAAGCAGTAAAGGCTGGATCCAGCAGGCCGGTCAGATTGTTGCCGGTGATAGGGGCCCTCGACCCCGCCGGGAGAATGTTGCAAGCGACGCCAGTTGAGCCGCCGGTTCCGGATGCACACGGATTTACCAACTGGGTTGGAAAAAGAGAAAAATCACCAGTGGTTTCGGCCTGTGTGAGGACGGTGATCGTGTTGGTCGAAGATGGTAGATCGCGGCGCGCACCCTGGTAATCGCCAAAGAAGAAGAGCTTGTTCTTAATGATCGGCCCCCCAGCCGTACCCCCGAAGAGATTCCAGCGCAGTTTTGGCGTGGGATTGCCCTTCACCGAATTCGTAATAAACGGACTGTTCTCCCATTTGTTAGCGTTGAAAAAATCGTTGCGAAGAAATTCAAACACATCGCCGTGGTATTTGTTGGTGCCCGACTTGATGGTGGCATTGACGATGCCGCCGGCATAGTTACCAAACTCTGCCGAGGCATTTTGCGTAATCAGGTTGAACTCACCAATCGCATCGGGCGAGGGCGTATATCCGACGAGATTGTCGGAGGCCTGGTTGTTGTCCACACCATCCAGCAAGAAGTTGTTATCTTCCTCGCGGTTCCCGTTAATGTAGGGACGTCCGCCGCCACCGGTCGCATTTTGCGTGGTGGTTGAGCCCAATTCGAAGGTGGAGGGGTCGGTGGTCACCACGCCCGGCTGGAGCAGGGTCAACTGAATATAGTTGCGGCCCGTAATGGAAAGATTGCTGATGCTGTTGGCGTCCATTACCGAGCCCACCTGCGCATCCTCTGTCTGCAGGACGGGCGCCGAACTCGAAACCTCGACGGTCTGACTGACTTTGCCGACACTCATCTGCACATTCACACGCGCCGTCTGGTTCAGGACCAGGGTAAACGGCTTTTCTGCCGCGGTCTGAAAACCGCTAGCAGTGACCTTCAGGCCATAGGTGCTGATGGGGAGGCGCAGCAGGTTATAAGAACCCGACTCGTTGGTCTGCGCCGTCCAGACGGTGCCTCGGTCGATGTCAGTGGCCGTGACCGTCGCACCTTTGATCGGGGCGCCGCTCGGGTCAGTTACGGTTCCGACAATGGCGGCCGTCACTTCCTGGCTCCAAGCCGGGGTAAATCCGGCGAGCACCACGAGGGTCAGAACAAGGGTCAGAAGAACCAGTCCCCAAGTCAATCTTTTCATTTCACAACCTCCTGAGAGCACTAGCCAGAACAGCATGCAGCGAAGAGGCTCTAGTACAATCCCAGTATGCTATATAGCACATGAATGGTCACGGTCAAGAAGAAAATGAAAAATTCAATAATTTTTCTGTGGACAAACATCGAAGAACTCTATATCACTGCATCTTGCAGGATCGAGTTTAAGGGCTGGCCCGCGAGAAACGCCCCCTGAGCTTTGCACCGTAAAAGGTGTGATTGTCGCGGGTTTGTTGAGCAAATCAGGTGCAACGGTTGGACATCCCAGGCTAAGGGCCGGCTGGGAGCCGGGCGCGAACCATGTCCAGCACAGCTTCCGCCCTATAGCAGTCCGGAGGCGAAAGCAAGAGTGCTGGCGGGAGCTTGGAGCGGTACTAAATCGATGTTGCAAAACATTCGCTATATAGCATTCACAGACCCGCAGCATACCGAACGTTTGCGGACATCAATGTGAAACCGGCAAATAAGGGGTTATCTCCCGCACTGCGGCCTTGCCGCAATCGCGGCCTGGAGTGATAGGCTGAAACGCGAGTATGGCGACCAATCACCGCAACGGGACTCCGGTTTATAAGCGCATCCAGAATGCGATCCGCAAACGGATCGACTCCTCGGAACTGAAACCGGGGGATCCGGTTGCATCGGAACGCGAACTGGCCAAGACGCATAAGGTCAGCCTGATGACGGCGCGTCACGCGCTGGCGGGGCTGGAGAACGAAGGCGTGGTGGAACGGCGGCGGGGAGCGGGCACGTTCGTTGCCTCGCCCAAGATCCATTTCAACAAGCTGATGAGCTACACCGAGCACATGTCAAGCCGCGGGCTGAGTGCGCGGTCGCGGGTGCTGCTCGCCGAGATTATCGAGGACGAGGCTGAAGTGGCGGCCCGGCTTGGACTGCCAGCGACCAGCGCCCTGGTCAAGATTGAACGGCTGCGCGAGACCGGCGACGATCCTTTTGCGCTCGAAACCTGCTACCTGCCGGCGCGGGAGTATTCGGCTTTGGTGAATGCTCCGCTGGGAAGGACTTCACTCTTTGGCACATTGCAGCATGATTATGGCGTGGAGCTCGCTTACGCCGATGAGGAAGTCGACGCCACCGCGGCCGAAGCCAGCGTGGCCGAATTATTGGGAGTTCCGCGCGGCGCTTCGGTTCTACGCATCCGCCAGGTGATCTACTCGACCAAGGGCAAGGCGACGATCTACGGGGTGGGCTTCTACCGCTCGGAGCGGCACACGCTTTTCATTCGCCGCTTTCGGTAGTCTGCGAATCTGTGATCTGCTCTCGGCGTTCTCGACGCATAAGAAAATAAAAATCTTGTGTGAGAAATCCTGCGGAATTCGCTGGGCTCGGAAGACGAGACGAGATCGAGGACTCCAAGTCCTTGACCGTTTCGACCAGCGCAGGACAAACGTGACCGCCGTTGCTGCTGAGCATTCTGTTCTCTGCAGTCCGGTTTGTCGAGGAACAATCCGCGAAATACGAGCGTTTTCGCGTATTTCGGGTAAGGGTAGGGAACTTCTCTACAGTCAGGACTGTCTGGCGGAGCACGCAGTCTGGCGCTAACCTTTCTCTGCCTGAATTCCCTGCTAACAGGGAAAATAACAGGGAATTTCGAGAAGTTTACCCTCCAAAATCGCACTCCTTTACTCCAAGTTGCACATGCTGTGAGAGAAACAGCCCCCCGGCGCGAATCGTAACAGGGAATTAACAGGGACGTATCAGGGAATTTAATCCAAAGATCAGGGAGTGATTCTCGCTCTCGCGCATCCGACCAACTCACGTTTTATGCATGATCGATTGTGCGTCTACGTTTGCCCTGGAGGCCGTGCGTTCCCACGGGAGGGGAAATGATTTCACGCGAAGAGCTCTACGAGTTGGTCTGGTCCGTGCCGATGATTAAAGTGGGTGAGAAGTTCAAGCTTTCGGGTAGCTACATGGCTCGGGTTTGCTCCACTCTACGTGTCCCGCGTCCGGAGCGAGGTTACTGGGCTAAGCTCGCCGTCGGAAAAGCGCCTGAGAAGACCGCATTGCCAGATGCGCAGCCGGGTGACCAACTCGGCTGGTCCCAGGGTGAAGTATTACCAGCACCCTCTCGCGCCCGACTTGTGGCACTGACACCCCGCCCTCCACGCGGCAAATTGCCTCGTCCGGTTACAGGGATTCACGGATTAATTCGTGACGCAAAGGGAAACTATGACACAGGCTACAAGGTGGAGGAAAGCCAGCACCTCAGGCCGTACAAGAGGCTGATGGTCGACGTCACGGCGTCACGGGCTGGCCTCGATAAAGCGCTTGCCTTTGCGAACGATCTATTCAACGCTTTGGAATCCGCAGGGCACCGCGTGCTCATCTCTTCGCCAGCTGAGAACTTCACTCGCGCCCACATTGATGTGCACGAGCAATTGCCAAAAAAACCAAACGGTGAGCATCACTACTACGACGGTCGTCTTTGGTCGCCCCACCGCCCCACCGTCGTTTATGTCGGTTCGATTGCGTTTGGCGTCGCAGTCATTGAAATGCCCGAAAGCGTCGAGCTTCGATACGTAAACGGACGGTACATCCGCGAGTCGGATTACAAGCCTCCCAAAGCATCCGCCCGATTTGCGGAGCACAGTTGGACGACAACAAGGGAGACCCCTTCTGGCCGCCTTCGCTTGGTCATCTACGCTCCTTATCGTGGTGTCTCCTGGTCGATATTGTTCCAGGAGAGCAAGGATCGAGCTCTCACAACGGATATTCCGAAGATCGTGAAGTCAATCCAAAGCTCTATTGAAGTTGTGGTGGAAAAGGTAAAAGAGGCGGAGCGGGAGGCAGAGATTCGGCGGAAAGAATGGGAGGAACAACAGGAGCGCTGGCGGCAGGAGGAAGACCGCCGTCGCGTGGCCGAGTCCATCAAGGAGAGCCGCGAACAACTTTCTAAGGTGATAGAAAACTGGGCAAGAGTCGTGAGCCTGGAACAATTCTTTGCAGGAATCGAGAAGCGTGTGCAGGACCTGCCCGACGAGCGGCGGCCAGAAATGCTGAAGCGTCTCGCGCTAGCTCGTGAATTTGTTGGAACGCAAGATCCACTCGATTTCTTCCGTTCCTGGAAAACACCCGTTGAACGATACGTACCGTTATCCATTCGGAAGTCTGAAGCAATGGAAGAAGAGAGGCTTTGAGCACCTAGGGTCCGAATTCCCTGAAATGCGGGCTGGGGCACATCCCGCCGGGCAGAGTAACCCTTGTCCTCGCCGGGGTCGCTCGGGGCCACCTACGCAGCGGCCCTTGGGTTCTGGGGGAACCCGAATTTAGACCGTTGCTCTGCCCAACTCAGCGGAATGTCGTGGCACAACTTTCTCGAAGGTCAGATCGGGTGGCTGGCGTCCGTCCAGGATCGATTCGATAATGTCGGGGGCAAGGAAGGCGCACGCGAAGATTTTTCCGATGTAACGCTCCGTCAGTCCTGCCTGTCGCGCCAGAGATCGCATATCGAGTGCTTTCCCCTGAATGACGTTGTCATACCAGCCGTAGGCACGGGCAACAGCTTTTATCAATGCCGCCTTGGGATGCCGAGCGGAGATCGTACTCGCGTTCGGTGGAACCACCAGATGAACCACTCCTCCGCTTCTCCTCAGCTTCGACTCGACGCTCAAGCAGACAAACGTCGCTTCTGTCGCCTTTTTGCCCGGTTCCGGTGTTGGGGGCAATTCGTCGGTCGGTCGAGTCTTTCCACGACCCGGCTTTCAATCTCGGGTGCTGGTAAACGCGCGATCCCGTCGTGCTCCCCGCCACGGTTCTGTACCGCAACCTGAGAAACATAGTAGCGGTATCGTCTTCCCCTCCGGACGGTGAACGACGGAGTGAAACGATTAGGCGTGCTCTTTTCTCTGACTTGCGAGCCAGCACACTTCCGGCGCATGGACTTGCGGTAGAAGGCCTACGTGCGCCGCATTGAGGAGGCGTTCCGGCTGATCGGCCGTCAGTCAGACTGCCCCTTTCTCCGAATCTGCGCATCCTCGGGATCTAGCACACAATTCGCACACAAAATTCGAAATCGATGCTGTTCCAACTTCCGAATAGCCGACTTGACGGTACCAAACCGGTCAGCTTCCTTGATTTCCTTTCTCGGCCGAATCCAATACTGCATTTCCAGTAAACTGGTTAGGCGAACGAGGGATTGCCACTTGCACAAATTACGGTTGAGTTTGCACCAGAGTTTCATCGCAGTATTCCTTCTTTTACTTGCGGGCTCCGCGGCTGCCCAGTCGGTTCCGCCGCAATTGATGAGCGGCCTCAAATGGCGACTCATCGGCCCATTCCGTGGAGGTCGAGTGGTTGCTGTTGCCGGTGTACCGGGAGACTCGGCGACCTTTTATTTCGGCGCGGTCAACGGTGGTATTTGGAAAACATCCGATGCAGGAACGGTTTGGGTGCCGATTTTTGATAACCAGCCTGTCGGTTCGATGGGCGCCCTCACTGTGTCGCCGTCGGACCCAAAGACAATCTACGCAGGAACGGGCGAGTCGGATATTCGATCCGACCTGTCCTCCGGCAATGGGGTTTACAAATCCGTGGACGCTGGCTCGACATGGACGCACGTGGGCCTGGAGGACACACGCCAAATCAGCCGGATCGTGGTTGATCCGCGAGACCCGAATGTAGTTTACGTGGGTGTTCTCGGCCATGCGTATGGACCAAACGAACAGCGTGGGGTTTATAAATCCGTCGATGGAGGAACGCATTGGGCCAAGGTTCTAGATGAAGGATCTGAAATCGGCATTTCAGATGTGGCGATCTGTTCCGGCACCCCGCAGCTATTGTTTGCCGGAACATGGAATACCCATCGCCCTCCCTGGAGCACTTATGCTCCCATCGATGGCCCCGGCGGAGGGCTTTACCGCTCAAAAGATGCGGGCAAAACTTGGTCTCGTCTCAACAAAGGGCTGCCTGAAGGTGATTGGGGACGCATCGGAGTCGACGTTGCGCCAGACGGTAAACGCGTTTACGCCCTCATCCAGGCAAAGAAGTCAGGTTTGTATCGCTCCGACGACGGAGGCGACACCTGGACTCTTCAAAACGCGGACCCGCGTCTCACCAGCCGCGCATGGTATTTCCACAGCATCACCATCGACCCAGAAAATGCGGACGTGACTTACATCCCAAATGTCGCTCTTTATCGATCCGTAGATGGAGGAAAAACAATTTCAATTGTCCGCGGCGCGCCTGGCGGCGACGATTACCACCAGATATGGGTCGATCCCAAGAATTCCGACCGCATGGTTCTTGGAACGGATCAGGGCACCACAGTCAGCCTGGACCGCGGGGAGACCTGGAGCACGTGGTACAACCAGCCCACTGCGCAGCTCTATCATGTCATCACCGACAACCAGTTTCCCTACATCGTGTACGGCGCGCAACAAGATAGCGGAAGCGCTGCCGTGCCCAGCCGCACCGATCACAATCAGATTACCGCGCGCGATTGGTTTCCCGCGGGCGGGAGCGAGAGTGGATACATGGCGCCGGATCCCAAGGATCCGAACATTATCTACCTGAGCGGAACCTACGGCTCGGTTAGCCGTTACAACCGGCGAACTGGACTCAGCCAGGATGTAACTCCGTGGCCAGTGCCGACATTTGGTTCCGAGATTAATCAGCGCAAGTATAGGGATCCTTGGACCCCAGTTCTCATTTTTTCCCCCGCTGATTCCACAACGCTCTACCTGGGAACGCAATATGTGATGAAAACTCTCGATGGTGGTCTGCACTGGCAGACCATCAGCCCCGATCTCACCGGATCCACACAGCAGCCGGGAGACAAAGCGGAGGGAGTAGCGACGAGCGAGAACGCGAAGCAACGAGGCTATGGCGTCGTATTCACGATTGCGGCATCGGCACTAAACGGCGACACGATCTGGGCAGGAAGCGATACTGGACTCATTCATCTCACCCGCGATGGTGGGAAAACCTGGAAAGATGTCACGCCCGCCGGTCTGACAGCCTGGAGCAAGATCTCCTTGATCGAAGCTTCGCATTTTGATCCTGCCGCTGCTTACGCGGCTGTAGATCGCAGCCGGTTGGATGACCAGACACCCTATGTCTATCGAACCCGCGACTATGGAGCGACGTGGCAACTGATTACCAACGGCATCGCGGCAAACGCCTTCCTGCGCGGCATCCGCGAAGACACCGAAAGAAAGGGTCTGCTCTTTGCCGGAACTGAATTGGGGATTTACGTATCATTCGACGACGGCGGTGTTTGGCAGTCTTTGCAACTCAATTTGCCGATGACCTCCGTCCGCGATCTTACAATTCACGGGGACGATCTAGTAGTCGCTACCCACGGCCGCTCCTTCTGGATTCTGGACGACATCACGCCCCTTCGGCAGGCGCTCGATGCCGAGAAGGATAATACGTTTTGGCTTTACCATCCGGCGCGAGCATATCGCATTGATAACGACTCCTTCCCGGGCACTCCTCTTCCACCCGAGGAACCAACCGCCGAGAACCCGCCTGCAGGCGCCATCCTTGACTATTTCCTCAAGTCTTCCGCCAGCACTGTCTCGCTGGAGATTTTCGATGCGCAGCAGAATCTCGTCCACAAATTCTCTTCGCAAGACAAGCATTCGGAAAAACGCCCACCGCTTCCGATTGGCGAGCGTTGGTTCCCCAAGCCGGAAGTCCTCGGAACTAATCCTGGGTTGCAGCGCTTTGTCTGGGATCTTAGTTGGAGCAGCTCCGGAGGACCAGGCGTGGATGAAGAATCGGAATTCCGCAATCCGAGGGGCCCTAAAGTCGTGCCGGGGATCTATACAGTCAGGCTCACGGTTGACGGAAAGACGCAGACTCAGCCTCTGGAAGTCGTGATGGACCCCCGTTCCGCCGCCACTCCCGAAATACTTCAGCAACAGTTGCAACTCGGTCGACAGATATTCGCCGAAACCATGGAAGCCCGGCGCGCTCTTGCTGAGATCGCCTCGCTACGGAAACACCTTGCCGATCTGCAGCGGAAGGTCGGCGAGAAGGACTCGGCGATTAAGCCGGCGCTCGCGGATGCTCAAAATGAAATTTCAAAGATAGAGACCAGGCCAGGAGCCGTTGGGGAGTCCTCAGGTCTGCAGGACGGTTTTGCTGATATGGCCGCGGCGCTGCGTGTGGTCGAAAGTGGAGATCGCGCCGTGCCTTCGCAGGCGGTTGCGGTTTACAACGAGTCCAGCCAGCGCGTCAAAGCTGCCATCGGAGAATGGAACGAGTTCAAAACAACTAAACTTCAGCGGCTTAATCAGAAATTGTCTGAAGCAGGTGTCGCTCCAATCGCGATCTCGAAAATCGAACAGGAAGTCCAATTTCTAATGTCACGCTAAACTGTTTGCCGCCGGACAGAGCTGTGGCCGAGTCCCTTTCTCCTATTGCTCGATCATCGTCTCCGACTTGGCGGGTTTCTCGGATTAATACTGACAAACGCGCCAGCGGTAACCAACCGATCGCCGGCGAGAAGCCGACTTATCATTATTAAGCTCGGTAAGCCCAGATCAGATCAGTTCAGGGTTGCCGACGATCCGTCCGAGTCGCGACATATCGATTGTTCGCTGCTTGAATCTGGTTCGACCTGAGCCTGCAGCCCAACGGCGTGAGCTATTTCCATGCCTCGATGGCTCACCGGATGTGCGATTTCGCCCAGATCACTTCGCTGAGGCCTTGTCGGCGGCGGCTTCCAACTCCGCTTTGAATCGCGCCGCTTTTTCTGGTTGTTTCAAGGCTTCGTAGTCTGCGACCAGATCCTTGCGCGCGGCTCGGATGTAGCTGGTTGCCGGGCTGGTCTGCCTGACCAGGTTGTCGTAGCCGGCCCGACTTTCCACTTCTGCTTCCATGTAACGTTTCTCGCGCAGCAGCGTTCGGCCCAATTTGATGTGGGCTTCTCCGGTGTTGACGTTGTCCGCCCCCAGGGTCTCGGTAAAACGGCGAATCGCGTCGCGAAACATCTGCTCGGCTCGCGGATAGTCCTTCTTGTCCATGTAAACGCTGGCCAGGTTCGACACTGCGACGGCAACATAGTTGTGATGATCGCCATACACGGCGCGATAGATATCGACGACGCGGCGGGCATACGCCTCTGCCCGGTCCAGATCATTGCGCATGTTGGCTACGTTTCCCAGTTCATTGAGCGTGTCGGCCACGGATTGGTGGACGGGACCGAATACGTGCTCCTGGATTGCGAGGGAGCGCAGCAGGACGGAATCGGCCTCGTCATATTTGGTCTCGTATTCAAGGGATCGGCCGAGCGAGGTCAAATCCGCCGCGACTTTCGGGTGACTGCTGCCGTAATAGGACTCGTCGATCTCCAAGGCCTGGCGTTCCAGCTTTTCCGATTCGTTGTAATACCCCAGGTCCTGCTGAATGGAGCCGAGCGCCTGCAGATCGTCGGCTACCAGAGGGTGACGGTCGCCGTAGAGCGAGCGATGCATCTGTAGCAGACGCTGGTAAAGAGACTTGGCAGCGTCATAGTGCCCGGCGGAGAATTGCGCGGCTGCCAGGGCGGAAAGACTGGCGGCGAGATCGGTCGGAGCCACCGAGGGGGCCGATTCGATCCGCACGGCCTCATTCAGGGTCTGGATGGCCTCATCGTAAGAAGCCCGTTGCCCTAGAATCTTGCCCAGGGCGAGCAATGCTTTGGCAATGGACGGATGTTCGGGCGGCAGATGCTTTCGATCCATTTCCAGGGCGTGCCGAACCAGTTGTTCGGCCTCTTCCATGTGTCCCTGGTCGGAGCGCAGCAGGCCAAGCGCCACGAGGCTCTCGGCGACTTCCGCGCTGTCCGGTCCGAACAGCGACTTGCGCTCATCGAGGGCGGAGCGCAGCAGGGCTTCTGCCTGATCATATTTGCCCAGCTTTTGATAGATGCCGCCGAGGTTCGCGTACAATTCTGCCTGAATCTTCGGTTCGCTGGTGAGGGATTTCGCCTGCTGCACGCCGCGATCCACGATGGTCACTACGCGCAGGGAATCCGACGGTCCGGCGGCTTCATCGCCGCCCTGAAACAGGTTGGCCAGGAACTGCTGGACACGCTGCGTGCGCGCGGCTTCCGCCAGAGCGGCATCCCGCGCTCTGGCCAGCCGCAGATTAAAAAACGCAATCAGAGAAACGACGGCCAGCAGGATAAGAGCCGCCGACATGACCGCCTGCCGGTGGCGCCGCACAAACTTGGCGGTACGATATCGCAAGGTGTCCAGCCGCGCCTCCAGCGGCTCGCCGCCCAGGTAATGGTCCACATCGCGCATTAGCGCTTCCGTCGAGGGGTAGCGGCGTTGCGGATCCTTGTGCATTGCGGTGAGGCAGAGCACGTCCAGGTCGGCCCACGCCGCTTTGCTGAGGGTCTTGCCCGCCGGAGACGGGCTTTGCCCGGCATCCAGCCATGCCCGCTTGACAACGGTGGACGGCTTGCCGGGTTCATGGTCGGTGATGATGGTGGCGGCTTCGGCAGGCGTGAGGTTCGAAAGATCGAAAGGAAGCTCTCCCGTCAGCAGTTCGTAGAGGATCACGCCCAGCGAATAGACGTCAGTGGTGATTCCGATGCGGTCGCCGCGAATCTGTTCGGGCGACGCATAGGCGGGAGTCATGAGCCGCAGGCCCATTGTGGTCTGGTCCACCGCCAGATCGAGGCTCTCGATTTGCTTAGCGATGCCGAAATCCAGCAGCCGCACCGTGCCATCGCTTTTCACCAAAATGTTCGAGGGCTTCAGATCGCGATGAATGATGGTGTTCGCGTGGGCATGCTGCACGGCTTCGCAGACAACGCGAAATAATTGCAGGCGTTGTTCAATCGGGCAGCTGTGGCTTCGGCAGTAGTGGGTCAGCGGGACGCCTTCGACGTGCTCCATGACGAAGTAAGGAGTCCCGTCCTCGAGCGTTGCCGCGTCATAGAGGCGGGCAATGGAAGGATGGTTGAGTTGCGCCAGGGTACGCTGCTCGCTCAGAAAGCGTTCGCGACGCGCAGGCGAAAGCCATGCATCCCGCAGGACCTTGATCGCGACCTGCGAATGAAGGTCGAGCCTTTCGCCCAGATACACTACGCCCATGCCGCCTTCTCCCAGCACCCGGAGAATGCGGTAAGGGCCGAATTCCTTGGAGGCGAGCGCATCGGAGTATGCCAGCGTATTGTGCGCCACTTCGGCCAGAGGGCGATCCAGCAGAGATCTGCCGTCGGCGTCCTGATCGAGCATCCCCAGCACTTCGGAGACGAGTTCTTGGTCTTCTCCGCAGCTGCTTCTTACAAAGGTCTCCTGCTCCGGCCGCGGCAGCCAGGCAGCTTCGTGGAATACATTTTGTAGGCGCTGCCAGTGTGCGCTGTCCATGAGGTGTTATCGACTCGCCCTGCTGTCGGGGCCGCGTGGGGGGAAGCACAGCCGGCACCGGGGAACGGGACGGTTTGTAATTACTCTTTCGTCGTTGCAGCACTCGCGCGCCGCAGTCTCTGCCCAAGCCATGCTTTGGCGGCCCGCCAATCCCGCAGAATCGTGGCTTCCGACACGCCTAGCAAGCTGGAAATCTCGCTGATCTCCAGCCCGCCAAAAAAGCGCGCTTCCACAATGGCGCCCTGACGCGGTTCGAGATGGCCCAATTCGGTCAATGCCGCGTCCAAGGCAAGCAGATCATCTCCGCCGGTCACAGCGCCGTTAAGCGATTCGTCAAGCGTAACAAAAATGGCGCTGCCGTTGCCTCCGCGCTTGTGGGAGTGCCGGCGTCGGGCGGCTTCGATGAGCAACTGGCGCATGGCGCGGCCGGCAATGCGCTTGAAGTGCAGAGGAGATTCGGCCCTGATCGCTGGGGACTTGGCGAGCTTCAGCCACGCTTCATTGACCAGGGTGGTTGGACTCAGCGTGTTGCTGGGGTCGCCCCGCTTCACGCTGTAGGCCAGGCGGCGGAGCTCTTCATAGGTGACGCTGAACAACTGGTCAAGAGCCTGCCTTCCCAGCCTTCCCTGGGCGGCGCTAACCGGGAGGAACTCCGGCGCTCCAAAAAAATTTTGAGGTACCATGACGGTTTTCCCCTGCCGTTTACACAATGCGAGGTGTAAGCAGAAATGTGAATGCGCGGGATCCCCCACCCCGGCCGGCATTCCAGAGACCAGAAAGGGTAGCACTCGGAACAAAGGCACGACAACTGTTTTCCGGGCCCAATCGGAGGAGGAATGAGAACCCAAGGCAAGGTCTTGAGGGTGCCGAATGTCGCACCCGGCCTGATTATGATCCAAGGCCGACAGTTCAAGTTCTCCGCCAACACAGTCTGGAAGTCGGAGGTCGAGCCAACTCCAGGCCTCGTCGTCAACGTGGATCTCGATCGTGATCTGCAGGTGGTTGCGGTCACCCCGGTCCCTGAATCACAACTCGCCAGTGAACCGGCAGCCTATCAACCGGCGATGCGCAAGCTGAAACCCGGAAGCCTGGTGGCCCGCCTGGTGAAGAAAATTCGGGGGATTCGGTCCCCCGGACGGGAAGAATCGTGATGAAGTTCACCGGTAAAAGAAGAACAGCGGATCCGACGCCGGATTGTGGAAGGATCTCTCCCCTCGCTGTACGACTTTTGCGGATAACTCAATATGAAGGTCGAGCAAGCAACAGGAAATTCCTTTTTCAGGAGCTGAGTCTATGAAGCATTTTCGCGCCAATCTCGCCTTCGTCACCGTTGCTCTGCTGGTTATCATCACCGGTCTTGCGGGGACCTCGTCGTCCCAAACCGCGGCTGCGGGCGGCGCCGTGCGTCCCGTGCTCACGTTTTCGAGTTATCTGCTGGGCCCGTCGGACCGCGTCAACGCGGTCGTCGCCGCCAGCGACGGAAGCCTCTACGTCGCGGGCGTAACCCTGGCGCATGCGGGCGCCATGGATGCCAGAGCCCTCAGCGCCGGCGAAGGGGATGCTTTCGTGGCCAGGTTGTCGCCGGATGGATCGAAGCTCATTTACTTCACTTATCTCGGCAGTAGCGGGCTCGACGAGGCCCGCGCCATCGCCGTCGACTCCTCCGGCAACGCCTACGTGGTGGGCAAAACGCGCGCCACGAATTTTGCCGTGGTGCGGCCTCTGCAGCCTTCCTGCAGCTTGGACGGTGCCGGCGCCTGCCAGGGCACCGCCTTCGTTGCCAAGATCGGTCCGGGTGGTGGAGTCGTGTTTGCGACGTACTTCGGCGGCAGCGGGGGCGATGAGGCCAACGCCATTGTGGTCGATGGCAGCGGCAACATGTTCTTCGCCGGTTCGACCCATTCGCTCGACTTCCCAGTCACCGACGCGGTACAGCGCATCGCAGGCGGCAACGGCGATGCCTTCATTGCCGGAATCTCCGCGGACGCATCCCACGTTCTGTTCGCAACGTACGTGGGTGGGTCAGACTTCGACGAAGCACGTGCGTTGGCACTCGACGCCTCCGGCAATCTCTATATCGCAGGCCAGACCCGATCGCTTGATTTCCCCGTGAGCAACGGATTGCAGTCGCAGTGCGCGACGCGGGCGCAGGGTATCTGCCAGGGTTCTGCGTTCGTGACCACGCTCTCGGCGAACGGACAACAGGTCGGCTATTCAACGTACCTGGGAGGAAGTGGGGGCGATGCCGCCAATGCCATCGTGGTCGACGGCCATGGTCAGGCATACGTCGCCGGCGTCACCCGCTCCACCGACTTTCCCGTCAGCCAGGCGAGCCAGAGACAGTTGCTGGGCAAAAGTAATGCGTTCATCAGCAAACTTTCCGCGCAGGGCTCGGCCTTGATGTTCTCCACCTATCTTGGCGGAAGCGGCGCCGACCAAGCGAATGCCATCGCCCTTGACGGCTCGGGCAACGTGGTGGTCGGGGGATGGACCTATTCGGCCGATTTCCCGAGGCAGGCGCCTCTGCAGGCGGCCTGCACCTTGAACAAGAACGGCGCGTGCACTTTCGACGCCTTTCTTGCAACTCTGACTCCCAATGGTTCGCAGGTGCGATTCTCGACCTACCTGGGCGGCAGCGGCGCCGATATCCTCCGCGCCCTTTCCGTCGATAAGCAAGGATCGGCCTACCTCGGCGGCTGGACGACATCCCACGACTTCCCGCAGGCTAAAACGCCCCAGTTCCCCGCCGGACTGACCGCGCCAACCTCTTCGCGGAAATCGGGAGCCTTCCTTGCCAAAGTGAGTGGGTTGAACTCTCCCACTCCGTTGGCAAGCTGTGGTAACAACTGGACCGGTGGCGCCGGCGATAATAAATGGGGCACAGCCGGAAACTGGAGCTCCGGCGCGGTCCCGATTTCCACCGACAACGTCTGCATTGCCAGTACCTTTACCACCACCATCAACGTAGGCGGCCTGGCCGCGGCCAACCAAACCATTGCCAGCCTGAGCTCGGGCGATACCCTCAACTTCAACGGCGGCCCGTTGACCATCACGGGCAACGCCACGTTCGGCGCTGATCTCGCCATGGCGGGCGGCTCGCTGGTGTTCAGCGGCACCACGTCGATGACCACCATGCACCTGTCCGGCGGAGTCGTGAGTGGAAACGGGACGATCACACTCAGCAGCCTGCTAACGTGGGGGAACGGGGCGATCTGCACGCTGTACTCCGGGGGGGCATGTCCGGCGGGGACCAATGCGGTGGTGAACATCAACGGCGGGATGAACCTCACGTCCGGGTTTCCGTCGCTGCAGGCGCGGACGCTGAATCTGCCGGTAGGTCAGACGGTGACTTACGCGGAGGGGTCGTCGCTAAACCTGGGGGCGGCAGCGGTGGTGAACAACACCGGGACCTGGGATCTGACCAATGATGGCAACGTCTTCCAGTCGGGCAACAACGACATCTTCAACAACACGGCCACGTTGAAGAAGACCACGGGAACGGGCAACAGTTACATCGATGCCATCTTCAACAACACGGGAGCGGTGACGGTTTCGGCCACCTTGCTGATGCGGGGAGGATCGGGATGCAGCACGCCGTGCACGGGGTCGTGGACGGTGAACGCGGGAGGCAGTCTGCAGTTTCCGTCGGGGGTGTGGACGTTGGGCACGGGCATGACGAACAACAGCACCGCCCCCGCCGGGATCCTGTTCGACGGTGGAGTGATGGACTTTGCCAACACGGGAACGGATACGTTCGTCGGACCGGTGTCGATCACGACGGGGATAGTGTACGGGCCAGCGACGTTGAACTTTGCGGGGTTGCTGACGTGGGGGGCCGGGTCGATCTGCACGGTGTATTCCGGCGGGGCATGTCCGGCGGGGACCAATGCCGTGGTGAACATCAACGGCGGGATGAACCTCACGTCCGGGTTTCCGTCGCTGCAGGGGCGGACCCTGAACCTGCCGGCAGGTCAGACGGTGACCTACGCGGAGGGGTCGTCGCTAAACCTGGGGGCGGCGGCGGTGGTGAACAACACCGGGACCTGGGACCTGACCAATGATGGCAACGTCTTCCAGTCGGGCAACAACGACATCTTCAACAACACGGCCACGTTGAAGAAGACCACGGGAACGGGCAACAGTTACATCGATGCCATTTTCAACAACACGGGAGCGGTAACGGTTTCGGCGACGTTGCTGATGCGGGGAGGATCGGGATGCAGCACGCCGTGCACGGGATCGTGGACGGTGAACACGGGAGGGAGTCTGCAGTTCCCGTCTGGGGTGTGGACGTTGGGCACGGGCATGACGAACAACAGCACCGCCCCCGCCGGGATCCTG
>Ga0210395_10001372_pt1 | contig 18913 bp, 20 predicted proteins | sample IncBWH4OmetaG_FD_150861 | JGI IMG/M metagenome (GOLD analysis project Ga0210395, IMG submission 150861) | Forest soil microbial communities from Barre Woods Harvard Forest LTER site, Petersham, Massachusetts, United States - Inc-BW-H-4-O ...
ATCGCCGAGCGCGACCATGCAGGCGGCGAAATGATTGCGGTCCTGGTTGACCATGCGCTGGCAGTCGCGCTGCAGAAAACCGTGGCGCTGCAGCCGCTCATAGAGATAGGACGCGTAGGCCGAGTTGCGCGACGACATCGCCGCATTGACGATCTCGATGCCGCCGCCGAGCTCGACGCCGAGCGTTTCCGCCGTCTCGCGCACCCGGCGTTCGCGGCCGCACAAGAGCGCAGTGCCGAGCCCCTGATGCACGAACGACGCCGCGGCGCGGATCACCTGCTCTTCCTCGCCCTCGGCAAAGACGACGCGGCGCGGCTGCCGGCGCAAACGCTCGAACACGCGCTGAAATACGCCGGCGATCGGATCGCGCCGGCTGCGCAGCTGCGCGCGGTAGGCGTCCATGTCCTCGATCGGCTTCCGCGCGACGTTGGAGTCCATCGCCGCTTGCGCCACCGCGACCGGTATCTCGGAAATCAGCCGCGGATCGAACGGCACCGGGATGATGTAATCGGGGCCGTATTTCGGCCGCGTGCCATAGGCCACGGCGACTTCGTCGGGAACGTCCTCGCGCGCCAGATTGGCCAGCGCATGCGCCGCCGCGATCTTCATCTCCATGTTGATGGCGCGCGCGCGCACGTCGAGCGCGCCGCGGAAGATGTAGGGGAAGCCAAGCACGTTGTTGACCTGGTTCGGATAGTCGGAGCGGCCGGTCGCCATGATGGCGTCGGTGCGCACGGCGGCGACTTCCTCGGGGGTGATTTCCGGATCGGGATTGGCCATGGCAAAGATGATCGGCTGCGGCGCCATCATCTTGACCATGTCCTGGGTCACCGCGCCCTTGGCCGACAGCCCGAAGAACACGTCGGCGTCGATCAGCGCCTGCTCCAGCGTGCGCGCCGAGGTCTTCACCGCATAGGCCGACTTCCACTGGTTCATGCCGTCCTTGCGGCCTTCGTAGATGACGCCCTTGGTGTCGCAGAGGATGAGATTTTCCGGCCGGAAGCCGATGGAGCGCAAAAGCTCGAGACAGGCGATGCCGGCGGCGCCGGCGCCGTTGCAGACCAGCCGCGTAGAGGCGATGTCGCGGCCGGTGAGATGCAGCGCATTCATCAGGCCTGCGGCGGCGATGATCGCGGTGCCGTGCTGGTCGTCGTGGAATACCGGGATGTCGAGCAGCTCGCGCAGCCGCTGCTCGATGATGAAGCATTCCGGCGCCTTGATGTCTTCGAGATTGATGCCGCCCCAGCTCTTGCCGAGCACTTTCACGCAATTGATGAATTCGTCCGGATCCTCGGTCGAGACTTCGAGATCGATGGAATCGACGTCGGCGAAGCGCTTGAACAGCACCGCCTTGCCTTCCATCACCGGCTTGGCCGCGAGCGCGCCGCGATTGCCCAGCCCGAGAATGGCGGTGCCGTTGGTGATCACGGCAACGAAATTGCCTTTGGTGGTGTAGTCGTAGGCTTTTTCCTCGTCCTCGGCGATGGCCAGCACTGGCACCGCGACGCCCGGCGAATAGGCGAGCGACAGGTCGCGCTGCGTCGCCATCGGCTTGGTGGCGACCACTTCGAGCTTGCCGGGACGGCCTTGGCTGTGGAACAGCAGGGCTTCCTGGTCGGTGAAAGTCGGCCGGTTGGTGCGGCCGCCGCCGCCATTTTTGGAAGCCATTTCAACTCCATACTGCTGGCGCCCGGCCACATGATTGCCGGCCGAAGAAGCCTAGCATGGAACTGTAGCTAAACCTGCGGCTCATGCTCAAGGGAGCGGTGGCCGCGTCGTCGCGTCGCAAAAAAAGCCGTACATCCGGTGCATTGAAGAACCGACCGCAGAAGAGTAATGCCTGCCTCAGACCTGCCTCTTCCGCGTCCGCGCCACCGGCACAATCATGATCAGATTCCTGCTTCGCTTCATCGGCCTGTGCCTCTTGGCGCTTGCCTTCATCTTCTTCGTCTATGACGGCACCAAAACCATCGCCAACCAGCAATTGATCACCATGAAGGTCAGCGATGCCTGGGCCATCGTCGACCAGAACAGCCTCAACCTCGTGCAAAACTGGCTGAAGCAGAAACTCGCCTTTGCCTGGGACCCCTATCTGCAGAAAATTTTCGATTTGCCAACCTGGGCGGTGCTCGGGATAGTGGCGACGATCCTGATCCTGCTCGGCCGCAAGAAGAAACGCTTGATCGGCTACGCGCGGGATTGAAACCGCCGGTACACAAGCGGACTGCGTATGGGGAGTGAAATGCCTGGCTACGATTACATCATCGTCGGCGCCGGTTCCGCCGGCTGCGTGCTCGCCAACCGTTTGACCGAAGATTCCGCCGCACGCGTGCTCCTCCTCGAGGCCGGCGGCCGCGACTGGCATCCTTACATCCACATTCCGCTCGGCATGGGCCGCATGCACGATTACGGCATGTTCGACTGGGGCTACGAGACCGACCCCGAGCCGAACCTCAACAACCGCCGCATCGAGGCCATGCGCGGCAAGGTGCTGGGCGGCTCGTCGTCGATCAACGTGATGGCCTATACGCGCGGCAATCGCGGCGATTACGACCGCTGGGCGCAGAAGGGCGCGCGCGGCTGGTCCTATGCCGACGTGCTGCCCTATTTCCAGCGTTGCGAGACTTTTGAGAAAGGCCAGGACACTTGGCGCGGCGGCTCTGGCCCGCTCGGCACCGAATTCGCACGCACCGAGGACCCGCTCTACGAAGCCTGGCTCGAAGCCGCCAAGGCCTGCGGCTATCCGCTGACTTCGGATTACAACGGCAAGCAGCAGGAAGGCTTTGGCCGCGGCCAGTTCACCATCCGCAACGGCTGGCGCTCGTCATCGGCCAACGCGTTTCTCAAACCCGCGCGCAACCGGAAAAATCTCACCGTCGCCGTCAACGCCCACACCACGCGTGTAACGCTCAACGGCACGCGCGCGACAGGCGTCGAATACGTCCAGAACGGCGCCACGGTGCGCGCCGAGGCCGCACGCGAGGTCATCGTCGCTGCCGGTACCTTCAACTCGCCGCAAATTCTCATGCTGTCGGGCATCGGGCCGGCCGCGCATCTGCGCTCGTTCGGCATCAATGTCGCAGCCGATCTGCCGGTCGGAAAGAATCTGCAGGACCATCTCGGCGCCTACATGACTTACGCCCGCAAGCAGCCAGGCACCTTTCACCGCGAAATGCGGTTCGACCGCATGGCGGTGAGCATGATCCGCGCGTATCTGTTCGGCACCGGGCCGGGCACCGTCGTGCCGGGCGGCCTGCACGCCTTCATCAAGACACGGCCGGAATTGTCGGTGCCCGACGTCGAGTTCATGTTCCGCGGCACGTCGGCGAGCCCGCATCTTTGGTTCCCGCTCGTCCGCCCGCCGTTTCTCGACGGTTTTGGCATCCGCCCGACGATTCTGCATCCCGACAGCCGCGGCGAGCTCTTGCTCGGCTCGGCCGATCCGCTCGCGCACCCGCGCATCGTCTACCGCTTCTTCACTGCGCCCAACGATCTGCCGACCTTGCGCCAGGGATTTAAGCTGGCGCGCGAAGTCGCCTTCAACAAAGCAATGGACCCCTATCGCGGCGACGAGATCGGCCCGGGGCTGAAAGTCAAAACCGACGACGAGATCGACGGCTGGCTCAAGAAAGTCGTCATCACCGCGCATCACCCCTGCGGTACCTGCGCCATCGGCCCCGACGCGGTGCTCGATTCCGATCTGAAAGTGCGCGGCATCGAAGGCTTGCGCGTCTGCGACGCCTCCGCGATGCCCGATCTGGTCTCCGCCCACATCAATGCTTGCGTGCTGATGATGGCCGAGAAAGGCGCCGACCTCATCCGCGGCAAGCCGCCGCTGCCGGCAGCCGAGGCGGCCTGACAAGTGGCCTCACCGAAGCGCATTCCGATCTTTGACGGCCACAACGACGTGCTGTTGCGGCTCAACCGGCGCGCCGGGGGTGATCCAGTCGCCGCCTTCCTGCAAGGCGAGGACAAGGGCCATTTGGATTTGCCGAAAGCGCGGCAGGGCGGATTTGCCGGCGGCTTGTTCGCGATTTTCGTCCCCTCGCCCCGGAAAGGTAGTTCCAACAGGGAACCGTCGCCGCAGCCAATCAGCAGCGAGGCTGCGCCACCTGCCGTCGACATGGCCGAGGCGCAGCGGATCGTCTTCGCCATGGCGTCGCTGCTGTTCCGGATCGAGCGGGAATCACAGGGGCGCCTTCGCGTTTGCCGCAACGTCGGCGACATCGAAAGCTGCCTCGCCGACGACGTGCTGGCAGCGGTGCTTCATATCGAAGGCGCCGAAGCCATCGACGCGAATTTCGAGCTGCTCGACGTGCTATATGAGGCGGGGCTGCGGTCGCTCGGCCCGGTTTGGAGCCGGCCGAATGCGTTCGGCCATGGCGTGCCGTTCCGTTGTCCGTCTTCTCCCGATACCGGCCCCGGTTTGACCGATCTCGGCAAGGCGCTGGTCAGCGCCTGTAACCGGTTACGGATTTTGATCGACCTGTCGCACCTCAACGAACGCGGTTTTTGGGACGTTGCCGCGATCAGCAATGCGCCGCTGGTCGCCACCCACTCCAACGCGCACGCCATAAGCCCGCATTCGCGAAACCTGACCGACCGGCAGTTAGACGCCATTGGTCAATCCGGCGGCTTCGTCGGCGTCAACTTCGCGTCGAGCTTCCTGCGTCCGGACGGCCGCCAGGACAAGGACACGCCTTTGGACCTGATGATCCAGCATATGGAGCACATGCTCGAACACGCCGGGGAGGACGGCGTCGGTTTGGGCTCCGATTTCGACGGCGCCACGATCCCTGCGGAAATCGGCGATGCCGGCGGACTGCAAAATCTAGTGCAGGCGATGCGCAAGCACGGATTTAAAAAGTCGCTGATCGAAAAGTTATGCTTCCGCAATTGGCTGCGCGTCTTGGGACGCACTTGGGACGGCGCTTCGCGCGCGCCTGCGTGATACTCACTGCGCCCCGCTAGCAAAAATCTCCTTGAACAGTTTAGTCCACTTTTCGCCCTCGTCGAGGAATTTTGCCACGTCGACCAAAGCAAGACCCGGCGGTAGCTCCTGCACGGTGCGGTTGGTCGGCACGTTGCCGCGTTCGGCAAGGATGCGCTGGCCGTCGCCGAGGAAAAAATCCATGAACAGTGCCGCCGCATAGGGATGCGGCGCGTGGGCGAACACCGCAATACCGGTCGGCAGCGCCACGGCCGGCGGCAGCACGGTGCCGTCGATCGGCGCGGCCTTGGTTTTCAATTCGTTGATGCGATAGCCGTAGACCGTGAGCGCCAGCGGCACTTCGCCGGCGACCACGAGGTTTGACAAGAGCGTGTGCCCCTTGCGCACCGACATGCCGTTGACGGCAACGATCTTGCGGAACAACGCCACGGCCTTGTCCTCGCCCATGGCGCCCGCCACCGACATGAACCAGTTGCCGTCGTCGGCCTCGACGCCGAGCTTGCCTTTCCATTGCGGATCGATGAGGTCCTCGTAAGTTTTCGGCGCGTCGTCGGGTTTAATCAACGTGGTGTTGAACGCGGCGGTGAAAATGCTCAGTCGCGATGTCACCCATGGGCGATGCGGCGCCACGGCTTGCGGGATCAGATCGGCGAACACCGGCGATGAAATCTCCTGCAGCAATTGCTCGCGCCGCAAACCTTCCATTTCGGTACCGGCGGTCTCGGCGACGTCGACGTCTTCGCGGCCGCCGCGATGCTCGGTGATGGCACGGCGCAAAATATCCTCCGAGCTGCCGCGCCAGAGCTGAACCTTCACGCCGTATTTTTTCTCGAAGGCGATAGCGATGGCGTTCGAGTCGTCGGTGACCGCCGAGGAATAGAGCGAGACGACGCTTTCTTTCTTGGCGCCGTCGATCAAGCGCTGAGTACGGTTGGGGCCGGAGATATTGGCAATGTCGGCGACGGTTTCGGCGGAAGCCGCGTTCGCAACGACGAGACAGACGATGATCGCAAACAAGCGAAGCATCGTTCCTGCTCGCTAAGCCGCCTGCGGCGGCAGGTTACCGACCTCGGCCGCGTAGACATCGTCCATGCGCGGGACCAGGGCGTGCTTGGCGAGCGCGTCGGCGAACAATTGGCGCACCTTCGGGTGCTCATCGGCGTAATCGATCTGGGTACCGCCGAGGCGGCGGCTGATCCACGAGATCGGCACGCCTTGGGCGTTGCGCGGCGACCAGTGCTTGAAGGCGAGATAGCGCACCGGGGTCGGGCCGGAATTGAAATGCTGGTGCAACCACATGTTCGGCGGCACCACCAAGGTGCCGACCTGCCATTCGAAGCGCTGCGGCTCCTCGCCCTCCGGCCACATCAGCGAATAGCCTTCGCCGGATAGGATGATCACATGGGCGCCCGGGCCGTGGGCGTGCGCCTTCTTGTAGGTGCCGATCGGAAATTGCGAGATGTGGCTGGCGATGGTGCCGCGCGCCATGTTGAAGCGGATATGGCCGCCGCCGGCGCCGCGCTCCCGCGCGGTGATCAGCGGCAGATTGACCGCGTCGGGCACGAAATTGGTGCGTAACAGGAAGCCGTCCTGCTCGCCCTTGGAGCTGAAATAATCCGGTTCGCCGGAAAAGCGGTTCTTGAAGTCGTAGGGACAATTGAAAATGAAATTTAGATCGTCGTAGCGGTTGATCACCGTTGGCGCGTTGGTCACCGCGACGAACCGCACCACGTCCCGGCCGGAGCCGTTGAAGTGCTGATACGAGCAGTTCAGCGGAATGGCGAAGATCGCGCCCTCCTTCCATTCGAAGGTGATGCGGGCGCCGGCATTGTTCCATACCGTGGTCGAACCACGGCCGCTCAAGATCAAGAGCATCTCCTCGTAGAGGTGATGCATCGGCTCGAGCTTTTGGCCGGGTGCGATCTCGCAGACGTAGCAGTCGTTGGAAAACCGCGACGCCTCGTGATTGATGTACACGCCCTTGGCGCCCGTGCCGCGGCGCGGCCAGGGCTTGAGTTCGACGGTGCGCAGGTTTTGCACGTAGTGCGCGCTGATGATGTCGAGCCCGTCGTTGCGCACGAAGCGGAGATAGGCCGAATCCTTCTCGGTGCGGAATTTGTCCGCCAGCTCCTGGGAAACGACGGCGTCTTTCGCCACATTGGCCTCCCGCTTTTATTGTCGAGATTTAGCATCGCAAACGCGTCATTGCGAGCGGCGCAAAGTGCCTCGCAATGACACGAAGGCAGGTTACAATCCCACCCCGATGCCGCCCGCCGCAAAAGCAAAGCGCTCCTCGATGCCGAGCCTGCGGCGCATTGCGGTCGTCGGCGCCATCGTTATCGCCGTTCTGCTTGTCATCCCCTACCTCATCGCGCCGTTTTACCGGTTCGTCGATCCGGTCTCGACGCCGATGCTGTGGCGCTGGGCGACCGGGGCGCGGGTCGAGCGTGTGTGGCTGCCGCTCGATCGTATCTCGCCGGCGCTGCCGCTCGCCGTCATCGGCGCCGAGGATGGCACCTTCTGCCACAACCGCGGCATCGACCTCGGCGCCATGCGCGAGGCGCTCGAACAGTATGACGACACCGGCAGGGAGCGCGGCGCTTCGACCATTACCCAGCAGGTCGCCAAGAATTTGTTCTTCTGGCAGGGCCGCAGCATCATCCGCAAAGCGTTGGAAATCCCGCTGGCGGTCTGGCTCAACCTGGTACTGCCGAAGCGCCGCGTGCTGGAAATCTACCTCAACATCGCCCAGTGGGGGCCGAATGGCGAGTTCGGTGCCGAGGCCGGTGCGCGCTACGCTTTCGACAAATCCGCCCGCAATCTCAACGCTCACGAAGCGGCGGAACTGGCTGCCGTCCTGCCCAATCCGGGCCGGCGTAGCGCACGCGCCCCGAGCGCCCTGGTGCGCCAGCTCTCGGGCGTCTACGAGCGCCGGGCGGAGACCTTTCCGGGGCTGGATGCCTGCGTCCGCTCCCCCTAGCGCGGGCGGCACGCTTCTTCTATAAGCCCGGCAATCCCTGACGATCCGAGCTTTAGGAGAGCGACGCTATGGCCGTCCCCAAGAGAAAAACATCGCCATCCAGGCGCGGCATGCGCCGGTCCGCCGATGCGCTGAAGGCCCCGACCTATATCGAAGACAAGGATTCCGGCGAATTGCGCCGCCCGCATCACATCGACCTGAAGACCGGCATGTATCGAGGCCGGCAGGTGCTGAGCAAGAAGGCGGAGGCGTAAGCCTTTTTTCCGGAAGGAAAGACGCGCGCCATGTTCGTTCTTGGCTTTCCGCTCCTTCTCATCCCCTTCGCCATCTACAACATGATTGCGTTCCTCACGCCTGGCGTGAGCTGGACCGCGGCCGTCACCACCGTGCACATGATGTCGGGGACGGACTGGGTCTTGACCTGGGAAGATCTGTTCATCGCCTTTGCGATTTTCCTGCTCTGGATCGAGATCATCAAATCGACCCGTCTCGGCATGCGCTCGGTGATGGATCACATCCTGGCGATGGGACTCTTCATCGCCATGCTGGTCGAATTCCTGCTGGTGAAGCAGGCGGGAACGTCGACGTTTTTTCTGCTGATGATGATCGCCCTGGTCGACGTGCTCGGCGGCTTCGTCATCGGCATGCGCAGCGGCCGGCGCCAGATCGAGATCGAAGGCCCCGACCGGCCGGTGTGATCTTCTCCCTCCCCCTTGTGGGGAGGGCGGGGTGGGGGTCGGGAGGTGACGCGCTAGCGTCGACGTTTTCGAATGACCTCGCGACCCCCACCTCTACCCCTCCCCACAAGGGGGGAGGGGAAAAAATTACAGCGAACGTGACAGCTTGCGGCCGGCCGGTGTCGGCCAATGGCCGAGTGCGTCATAGGCGGCGATGGCATCCTCGGAATTGGCGCGGCGGCGGGCGCGAGTTTGCGGCGCTTGCGCCGAGGTGGCGATGAGGTGAGCGACAAAGTCCGCGCTGGCGCGACTGGTCGCCCGCGCATTGACGGGGGTTTGGGCGGCGTTCTGATCGGCTTTCGCCAAGGGAACGAGGGCTTTGCTCACGGGCACCTCCCTGTCCCGAAACGGGACATTGACTGGAGTTTTCCCCGTATCTCGCAAGCAGCGTGCCGCGCCTGCCGCGCGACTTTCCGAATTCTTTAGGCTCCAGCGCTAATTTGGCCTGGTAAAGGCGTCTTTCGTCGCCCGCAGCAATCCAAAGAGGCGACTTTGACCAACGCCGGTTCGCGAGATTCGATCCCTTCCGGCACGGCGGACCGGACCGGCGTCGACGCGGCCGAAATCCTCAACTCGGTCGGCGAGGTGGCCTACGACTGGCGCATCGACACTGATACGCTGCACTGGGGCGCCAACGCCGCCGCGGTCCTGCTCATCCCCGACATCGCCGCGGTCTCGACCGGCCGCGCCTATGCCCAGGTGCTCGAGGCCGAGAACGCCCAGGCGCGCTTCGACGCCGTTATGCAATCGGACAAGCGCGACGACGGCTGCGGCGTCGCCTATCAGATTCAATATTGCATCCGTCCCGACCCGACGTCGGACACGCGGCTCTGGGTCGAGGATATCGGCCGCTGGTTCGCCGGGGCGGACCGCAAGCCGGTGCGCGCCCACGGCATCGTCCGCGTCATCAACGAACGCTACGAGCACGTGCGCCGGCTCACTTTTCTTGCCCGCTACGACGGGCTCACCGGCGAATTGAACCGGCATCATCTGACCGAAGTGCTGGAAGACACCATCGATGAAGCAATCCGGTTGCGCTCGTCGTGCGGCTTCATGCTGGTCGCCATCGATAACGTCGCCCGCATCAACGAGTCCTACGGTTTTGACATCGCCGACCAGGTCATCGGAGCGGTCGCCAGGCGCGTCCGCAGCCGCATGCGCGGCAAGGACACGCTCGGCCGTTTCTCCGGCAACAAGTTCGGCCTGGTGCTGCGCGACTGCACGCCCGACGACATGGCGATCGCCGCCGAGCGGCTTCTGGCCGGCGTGCACGACGACATGGTGCCGACCGACGCCGGGCCGATCGCCGTCACCGTCACCATCGGCGGCGTCACCGCACCGCGCCATGCCCGCGGCGTCGCCGAAGTGCTCGGCCGCGCCCAGGAGACCCTCGATACCGCAAAAGCCCGGCGCCGCGGCTCCTACCTCGCCTATCGGCCCAATATCGAGCGCGAGGCGCTGCGCCGCGACAACGTGCGCGCCACCGACGAAATCGTCGCCGCGCTCAACGAGCGGCGCATCTTCCTCGCCTACGAGACCATCGTTAAGGCAGCGGATCGGCGGCCGGCATTCTACGAGTGCCTGATGCGCATCCGTCGCACCGACGGCAGCCTGATCGCGGCCGGCGACATCGTGCCGATCGCCGAGCGGCTCGGCCTGGTGCGGCTCCTCGACCACCGCGTGATCGAGCTCGTGGTCGATGAGATGATCGCTGAGCCGTCGCTGCAGGCGAGCTTCAATGTGTCGGCGGCCTCCACCACCGATCCCGACTGGTGGGCCGGCCTCGGCTCACTGTTGCGCTCGCATGTGGGCATCGCCGAGCGCCTAATCGTCGAGATCACCGAAAGCGCCGCGATCCAGGATATCGATGAAACCCGCGGCTTCGTCGCCCGCGTCAAAGATCTCGGCTGCCGCATTGCCATCGACGATTTCGGCGCCGGCTACACCTCGTTCCGCAATCTGCGCAAGCTCGGCGTCGATATGGTCAAGATCGACGGCGCCTTCGTGCACGACATGATGCGCTCTGAGGACGATCGCGCTTTCGTGCGCACCCTGCTCGATCTCGCCAAGCGGCTGAAATTGACCATCGTCGCCGAGTGGGTGCAGGACGAAGCGGCGGCGAGGACGTTGCAGGATTGGGGCTGCGATTATCTGCAAGGCGCGCTGATCGGCCTCGCCACGACCGAGCGGCCGTGGCGCACAGGGTTTGCCAAGGCCATCTAGGACGGCGCCTCACAATGGCGATTTGGTAACAGACCTGTTTGGTCGCAGATCTTACTGGCAGATCTGGACCAAGTGCGGGCCGTACGGCCCCCACACTTGCGCGGGATAACAGCCGCCGCCACCGTAGCCGTAGCTGTCACCGTAGCCATAAAAGGCCGCGCCGCCGTAGCCATAACCGGGCGTGACGCCGTAGCCGTACGGATCGTAGCCGCCGTAGCCGTAGGGCGCCGCCAACACGCCGCCGAGGATCGCGCCGGCGGCGAGACCAGCCACCACGCCGGCACCGGGATACCAACCGCCGCCGCCGCGCCAGCCGCCGCCAAAGCCGGGACCGCCACGCCAACCGCCAAAGGCCGGACCGCCGTGCCAGCCGCCACCGCCGCCCCACCGCGCTTGCGCGGTATTCGATGACGCCATTGCCGTAGCGGCGATACACGCCGCCGCAATCAGGGCCGTTACGATTTTCCTCATCACACCACCTCGCTCACGCTGCACAGTTCAGCTTTAAGCCATCGAGCCAATGTTCAGCTTCCACGCATTGATCCAGATCAATGCGGAACGCGCGTCAATCGTTGCCGCCGGTCAGCTTGTCGACCTTGCGCCGCATCTCGTCGAGTTCGCGTTTGAGATCGTCGATCTCGCCGCCGCTCTTGGCCGCCGGCTTTTCCGGCTCGGGCGCGGTGCCGCCGGCGTTCTGGCTTTCGCGCCGCGCAAACGGCGTGAACATGGCGAAGGCGCGCTCGAACATTTCCATGTTCCGCCGCACCGTTTCCTCCAGCGCGCCGAACGGGCTGCCGCCGAAGGCCTGAGCCATTTGATTGCGAAACTTCTCCTGCTCGCGGGTGAGCGAATCCAGGGACACTTCGAGATAACGCGGCACCAGCATCTGCATGCTGTCGCCGTAGAACCGGATCAGCTGGCGCAGGAAGGCGATCGGCAACAGGTTCTGCCCTTCCTTGTTCTCCTGCTCGAAGATGATCTGGGCCAGCACCGAACGAGTAATGTCCTCGCCGGTCTTGGCGTCATAGACGACGAAATCCTCGCCAGTCTTGACCATGGCGGCGAGGTCTTCGAGCGTGACGTAGGTGCTCGTGCCGGTGTTGTAGAGCCGCCGGTTGGCGTACTTCTTGATCGTGACCGGCTCGGCGGTTTTGGTCGTGGTATCGGTCATTTGGCGGCAACCCCGCGGGATTGCCGTCAAAGTAGGCGGTTTCGCCGGGCGCGGCTACCGTTTTGTGTGGTGCACAAGGACGGGCGTCCGGGCATGGCAGCGATGCGGCTGCCTGGCGCCTTGTCGGCGGCCTGCCACGTCCTTATGACATATATGAAAGAGCCTGCGGCCCGGTCCGCATGCGACGTAACCCTATTCCCGGAAGGATTTCCCATGAAAGACGACATCGTCATCGTCAGCGCTACGCGTACGCCGGTCGGCGCCTTCAACGGCGCCTTCGCCACCGTGCCCGCCCACGAACTGGGCCGGATGGCGATCAAGGGGGCGCTCGAGCGCGCCGGGGTCGAGGGCGCCCGCGTCTCCGAAGTGATCATGGGGCAGATCCTGACCGCGGGTCAGGGCCAGAACCCGGCCCGCCAGGCCTCGATCGCCGCCGGCATTCCGGTCGAAACGCCGGCCTGGGGCGTCAACCAGCTGTGCGGCTCGGGGCTGCGCGCGGTGGCGCTCGGCTACCAGGCCATCCTCAACGGCGATTCCGACATCGTGGTCGCCGGAGGCCAGGAATCCATGAGCATGGCGCCACACTGCGCCTATCTGCGCTCGGGCGTGAAGATGGGCGATTTTCAGATGATCGATACGATGATCAAAGACGGCCTGTGGGACGCCTTCAACGGCTATCACATGGGCAACACCGCCGAGAACGTGGCCAAGCAATGGCAGATTACCCGGGCGCAGCAGGACGAATTCGCGGTCAAGTCGCAAAACAAAGCCGAAGCCGCCCAGAAGGCCGGCAAGTTCAAGGACGAGATCACGCCGGTGACCATCAAGAGCCGCAAAGGCGATGTCGTGGTCGATACCGACGAATATCCCAAGCACGGCACGACGCTCGAAGCGGTCGGCAAGTTGCGGCCGGCCTTCGACAAGGAAGGCACGGTCACTGCTGCTAATGCGTCGGGTATCAATGACGGCGCCGCCGCGGTGGTGCTGATGACGGCGAGCGAGGCGCAAAAGCTCGGCAAGACGCCGCTCGCCCGTATCGTGTCGTGGGCACAGGCCGGCGTCGATCCGAAAATCATGGGCACCGGCCCGATCCCGTCCTCGCGCGCGGCGCTGAAGAAGGCCGGCTGGAATGTCGGCGACCTTGACCTCATCGAAGCCAACGAGGCATTCGCGGCGCAGGCCTGCGCCGTCAACAAGGACCTCGGCTGGGATACCGGCAAGGTCAACGTCAACGGCGGCGCCATCGCCATCGGCCATCCGATCGGCGCCTCGGGCGCCCGCGTGCTGGTGACGCTGCTGTACGAGATGGGCAAGCGCGATGCCAAGAAGGGCCTCGCCACCTTGTGCATCGGCGGCGGCATGGGCATTGCGATGTGCGTGGAGCGGTGAACGCGGCTACGTAAATATTCGCCCGGTGTCATCATCCGCGAAAGCGGATGATCCAGTAATCATCGAGCGCACGACAAATGTCTGTGATTACTGGGTGCCCCGCCTGCGCGGGGCATGACGGATAAAGAAAATATCAGGGAGGGAATCATGGCCCGCGTTGCGTTGGTGACGGGTGGTACGCGCGGCATTGGTGCCGCGATTGCCAAGGCGCTCAAGGCGGCCGGCTATACGGTCGCAGCGAACTATGCCGGCAATGACGAAGCCGCACAAAAATTCAAGGCGGAAACCGGAATCGGCGTCTACAAATGGGACGTCTCCTCGTTCGACGCCTGCTCTGCCGGCATCAAACAAGTCGTCGCCGATCTCGGACCGATCGACGTCCTGGTCAACAATGCCGGCATCACCCGCGATTCGCAGCTGCATCGGATGAAGCCCGAGCAATGGACGGCGGTGATCAACACCAATCTCAATTCGCTGTTCAACATGTGCCGCAACGTCATCGAGAGCATGCGCGAGCGCAAATTCGGCCGCATCATCAATATCTCTTCGATCAACGGCCAGAAGGGCCAGTTCGGCCAGGTGAACTATTCCGCCGCCAAAGCCGGCGAGCTCGGCTTCACCAAGGCACTGGCGCAAGAGGGGGCCCGCGCGGGCATCACCGTCAATGCCATCTGCCCCGGCTACATCAATACCGAGATGGTGCAGGCGGTGCCGAAGGACGTGCTGGAAAAGAGCATCCTGCCGACGATTCCGATCGGCCGCCTGGGCGAACCGGAAGAGGTGGCGCGCTGCGTGGTGTTCCTCGCCTCCGACGACGCCGGGCTGCTCACCGGCTCGACCTTGACGGCGAATGGCGGGCAGTATTTCGCCTGACTATATATCCGCAGCACGAGACATCACGGCGGCGGATCATCATGGCATCGCGACCATCAGTCTTAGATCAGCGCGGCGCGCAGATGCTGCCGGTGCTCGATGCGTTGGAGATCGAGCGGGTGCGCCGCTTCGGCGAGTGCCGCTCTTTCGCCAACGGCGCGGCGCTCCTCACCATCGGCCATGTCGGCCCCGGCTTGATGGTCATTTTGTCAGGCCAGGTCGACGTGACCCATGTCGATAAAACCGGCCAGCGCGTCAGCATTGTCGGTCACGGACCTGGCGAATTCATCGGTGAGCTCGCGCAATTGGCCGGGCGGCCGGCGCTGGCGGACGTCACCGCGCAGGAGCCGGTGCAGGCTTTGGTCATCGCGCCGGACCGGCTGCGCGCCCTGCTGATCGCCGAGGCCGAGCTTGGCGAGCGCATCATGCGGGCGCTGATCATCCGCCGCCTCGGGCTGTTGGAGACCGGCTCGGGCGGTCCGATCATCGTCGGCCGCGCCGACAACGGCGACGTGCTGCGGCTGCAGATCTTTCTACGCCGCAACGGTCAGCCGCAGCAATTGTTCGATCCCGACATCGACCCCGAAGCCAAGGCGCTGATCGACCGCTTCCACGTCGATCCGGGACAATTACCGATCGTGCTCTGCCCGAGCGGACAGCTGCTGCGTAATCCCACCGAGGACGAGCTGGCGCGCTGCATCGGGCTGGTCGGTCCGATCGATCCGAACCGCGTCTATGACGTCGCCGTGGTCGGCGCCGGGCCGGCCGGCCTTGCCGCGGCGGTGTATGCCGCGTCAGAAGGGCTGGCCACCATCGTGCTTGATAGCCGCGTCTTCGGCGGCCAGGCCGGCGCCTCGGCGCGGATCGAAAATTACCTCGGTTTTCCGACCGGAATTTCCGGCCTTGCCTTGATGGCCCGTGCCTACAATCAGGCGCAAAAGTTCGGTGCCGAAATGGCGATCCCGGACGAGGTCGCGGCCCTGACCGCGCCGGACGGCGGCGCCTCGCAGCACTTTGTGCTGCAGTTACGCGACGGCGAGCGGGTCACCACGCGCGCGGTCGTGGTCGCCAGCGGCGCCCGGTATCGGCGGCTCGCCGTTGCCGATCTCGACAAGTTTGAAATGTCGAGCGTGCACTACTGGGCCACGCCGTTCGAAGCCAAGCTATGCGCCCAACAGGACGTCGTGCTGGTCGGCGCCGGCAATTCGGCCGGACAGGCCGCGGTCTATCTGGCGAGCCAAGGCGCCAAGGTGTGGATGCTGGTGCGCAAGCCTAGCCTCAGCGAAACCATGTCGCGCTATCTGGTCGACCGCATCACAAGCCTGCCGAACGTCGAAGTGGTGACCGGCGCGCAGGTAAGCGGAGTCGAGGGCAGCAACGGCATCTTGGAAGCGGTGCGCTGGCGGATCGGCGCGACCGGAGAAGAGGTGCGGCGGCCGATTCGCCACCTGTTCCTGTTCATCGGCGCCGAACCGAACACCGATTGGTTGGCCGGCTCCGGCGTCGCGCTGGACGCCAAGCGCTTCGTGCTGACCGGCGTCGACAGCGGCGGGAGTCACGCGCTGGAGACCAGCCGGCGCGGCGTGTTCGCCATCGGCGATGTTCGTGCGACGTCGATCAAGCGCGTCGCCGCGGCGGTCGGCGAGGGCGCGCAGGTCGTGGCGGCGCTGCACTCTTACCTGGCCGAGACCGCGGGCGATGCGGTTACGGCGCCCATCCCTTCGGCGCCAGCTCGAAGTGCTTGAACTCAAAACCCGGCGCAACGGTGCAGCCGCAGAGAGTCCAGTCGCCGAGGGATTGCGCCGCTTGCCAGGCGTGAGCCGGCACAACCGCCTGCGGGCGTTGGCCTGACGCAAGATCGTTGCCGAGCGTCACGCGTTCGATGCGTCCTTCGTTTTGCGAAATTTCAAGTTCAAGCGGCGCGCCGGCGTACCAATGCCAGACTTCGACTGCATCGACCCGATGCCAATGCGAGCGCTCGCCGCGCGCCAATAGAAAATAGATCGCGGTCGATGCCGCCCGGTCGTTCTCGACCTGTCGCGTGTCCCGAAATATTTCGCGGAAATGACCGCCTTCCGGATGCGGTTTCAGATCGAGCAGCCGGACGACGTCGCCGGCGTTGAGGCTGTTGCTCAAAACCGGTTCTTGCGCTCGCGGATTTCCGCGAACACTTTCCACGCCGGGCTGCCGGACAGGCCGAGCGATTTTGCCACCTCGGCATCGTCGGCGCGCAGGAACGGATTGGCCGCCTTCTCGGCCCCGATCGTCGCCGGAATGGTCGGCTTGCCGGCGGCAAGCTGCTGCTTGACCTCTTCGGCGCGCGCAGCCAGCGCCTTATTGTTCGGCTCAATTGTCTTGGCGAAGCGGATATTGGCGTCGGTATATTCGTGACCGCAATAAAATTGCGTGTCGTCGGGCAGGCCGCGCAATTTGAGCAGCGACTGCCACATCATCTCCGGATTGCCTTCGATCACCCTGCCGCAGCCGATCGAGAACAGCGTGTCGCCGACGAAGGCGAGCTTGTCCGCCGGAAAGAAATAAGAGATGTGTCCCGCGGTATGGCCGGGCGTGTCGATGACCTTGCCTTGCAAGTCGCCGACGCGCACCGTGTCGCCTTCGCCCACGGTTTCGTCCACATGCGCGATGCGCGCCGCCTCGGCGCGCGGCGCGACGACGCGGCATTTGTGATGGCTTTTGATCTCGCCGATGCCCTGGGTGTGATCGGCATGATGATGCGTCACCAGGATGTCGCTGAGCCGCCAGCCGGTCTTTTTCAGCGCGGCCTCGACCGGCGCCGCCTCCGGCACGTCGATCGCCGCCGTGGCGCCGCTCTCCGGATCGTGGATGAGCACGCCGAAATTGTCCTTCAGGCAAGAGAACAGATAGATCTGCGCGGCCATGGCACCCGTCATTCTGTATTCACAATGGGTTAGAGTAGGCATTCCCTACCATTAACCGCAAGGTCAGGGGCTATGGATTCCGGGCTCGCGCTCTCAGCGCGCCCCGGAATGACGTGCTATTTTGCCCTTATGGATGTCGTCGACCTGCGCAATTTCTACGCCCAGCATCTGGGCGTCGTGGCCCGGCGCTTTATCGGCCGCGGCATTCGCGCGCGCTGGAAGGACACCCGCGAGCTGCGCGTGCTCGGCATCGGCTATGCGACGCCCTATCTCGGCCTGTTCCGCGAGGAGGCCGAGCGCTGCCTCGCCTTGATGCCGGCGCCGCAAGGTGTCGTGCGCTGGCCGTCGAGCCGGCCGGCGCTGGCCGCTTTGGTCGAGGAGGATGAGCTGCCGCTGACCGATTCCGCCGTCGATCGCGTGCTGCTCGTCCATGCGCTGGAAATGTCGTCCGATCCGGTCGGGCTGTTGCGCGAAGTGTGGCGCGTTCTTGCCGGCGGCGGCCGCCTGCTCGTCGTCGTGCCCAACCGTCGCGGCGTGTGGGCGCGCATGGACTCGACGCCGTTCGGTCACGGCCGGCCCTATTCGCGGTCGCAAATCATGCAGCTGCTTCGCGAAACCTGGTTCACGCCGACTGGCTGGGACGAGGCGCTCTATGTGCCGCCCATCCCGCGCGGCTGGTTTTTGCGCTCCGCCGTGGCGTGGGAGCGCGCCGGCGCCACGCTCGCCTCGCCGTTTGCCGGCGTGCATATCGTCGAAGCCACCAAGCAGGTCTATCGCGCCATCCCGGCGCCGCGGCGCGAGAAGCGTCGCCTCGTACCGGCGCTCGAACCCGTGCTAGCGCCGTCACCCGGCGCGGCGGCGATGCGCTGACGGGTGCCACGCAATGGAAACCCTTCATCGAAGCATCTTTCTGAAAGAACTAAAGAACACGTTTCCTCAGCTGACGGATGAAATTAACGCCCAATATGGCCTGCTGCACCTGGAAATGCATATCTTCGCCGACTTCGCACAACGTTGCATAGCGGACCGCGACGTGGAGAAAGTCAGATTGAGTTTTATGGTGGCGGAAAAATATTGGGCCAGCGGAAATGCCGACATGCGGAACGCCATCGACGTTTCATTCGTTGAGCACTTGGATCTACGAAAGGCGCAATGGGCTTGGGATTTGCTAGGGCCAAATCTGAAAGACGCTTACCTGCACTGTGTTGAGATTGGTGCGGCCACACCCTTGCCTTACCTATCGCACCGTAGCCACGAGAGTTGAATGCGATTTACGGTATGGCTCGTGTCGCCACTACGGCATCAGGTCAACTTGGCGAATAAAGGCAAAGACGATGGCTCTGGAGTTGCGCCCGAATTGCGAATGTTGCGACCGCGATTTGCCGCCCGCGTCGACACTGGCGCGCATCTGCACTTTTGAATGTACGTTCTGCGCCGACTGCGTCGACAACGTGCTGTTCAACGTCTGCCCGAACTGCGGCGGCGGTTTTGAGCCGCGGCCGATCCGCCCGGCGACCGAGTGGCGCCCCGGGCTTTCCGTCGCCAAGCGGCCGCCTTCGACCAAGCGCGTGTCGTTGTCCTATAGCCGCGATGACATTGCGGCGCACTCGCAGCGCATCAGGAACATTCCGCCCGCGGAGCGCTGACGTCATGCGGAATTTTGCCAAACCTGCGATAGGTGCGCTCGCT
>Ga0210395_10001376_pt1 | contig 18878 bp, 14 predicted proteins | sample IncBWH4OmetaG_FD_150861 | JGI IMG/M metagenome (GOLD analysis project Ga0210395, IMG submission 150861) | Forest soil microbial communities from Barre Woods Harvard Forest LTER site, Petersham, Massachusetts, United States - Inc-BW-H-4-O ...
CAACTTCCGTGTAAAATGAAATTCCAACGTGGCCACGCAATCTCGCATGTTCGAAGACAGTCGCCCCGGCGAACTCGTCGAGACCGCCCCGCCCCGAGTCACCCTCCGCAACGCCTTCGCGCATCCCTACGACTCCGCCATAGCCGCCGCGCGTACCTGCTACGCCTCGCGCTTGATCGTCCCCGAAGAAATCACCGACAAGCAGCGCCTCAACATCGGAGCCGCCACTTTCTACAGCGGCCACCACACCGTCTACCAGCACGCCCATTTCGAATTCGGCCTGGAAAATGTCAGCCGCCAATTCGTCTGGTCCTTCCTCCACGCTCATCCCTTCTACAATTCCGAGCAGCAAAGCCAGCGCTACGTTCGCCTGGATCGCGCGCAAGCCTACATCCCAAACCCGTCCCTGTTCTTCAACGACGCCCATCGCGCCATCTACGAACAATCCATCGCCCGCGCCTGGAGCACCTACCGCGAGCTCTCCACACTCCTCGTCAACGACGCCCGCGCCATTCTCGGCGACATCTGGCACATCGGCCCCATGTCCCACCCCAAGCGCCTTCAAAAAATCGAGCGCGCCGCCGAAAAGCGCGCCATCGAAATCGCGCGTTACGTTCTCCCCGTCGCTGCCTTCACCACTATGGTCCACACCATCTCCGGCATCGTCCTTCATCGCCTCTGGCGCATGAGCGCCGCGAGCGACACCCCCAGCGAATCTCGCGCCATCATCGGCGAAATGGTTTCGCAAGTCCGCGCCATCGACCCGCAATTTTTTGAACGTTTCGGTACCGAGCCTCTCGAGGAGCGCCCAGAGTGGAATGCAACCGCTCTCAATGGAACCGCCGCCCACGCGCCCAGCGATCCCCGTCACGGCGAAGCCTTCGCCCGCGAATTCGACGCCAAGCTTACCGGAAAAACTTCTAGGCTTCTCGACTATTCCCCCCACGCCCCAGCGGTCATGGCCGAAGCCTACCGCGCCGTCGTTGGCCTAACCGAATCCCAATGCCCCGACTCCGAAGCCATCGACCGCCTTCTAAATCCCGCCCGCAATTCCTACCGCCTAGAAATCCTCGACGTCGGCGTCCACGCCCCCATGATGCGCGCTCTCCAACACGCCAATTACACCTTCGCCAAAAAAATCAGTCACACCGCCGACAGCCAGGACCAACGCCACCGCATGGTCCCCGGCTCCCGCCCGCTCCTGACGCTCGCCGACACCGGCGAGCCCGACTACATCACTCCCGCTCTCCTCACGCAAAATCCCCGCGCCAAAGAACTCTACGACCGCGCCATGCAAGATGCCTGGGCCGCCAAGAACGATCTCCTAGATCGCGGTGTTCCTCTGGAAATCGCGCTCTATCTCTTACCCAACGCCAAATCCATCCGCCTGGTCGAAAGCGGCTCCCTCCTCCATCTTCTCCACAAATGGACCATGCGCACCTGCTTCAACGCCCAGGAAGAGATCTACGCCGCCTCCATGGACGAAGTCGCCCAACTCCGCGAGGTCCACCCCCAGCTCGCCCGCTACATCGGTCCCCCTTGCCATCTCCGCGCCAACATCACCACCCCTATCTGCACCGAAGGCTCCCACTTCTGCGGCGTTAAAGTCTGGCTCGACTTCCCCAACACCCCCCGCCGCATCTGAGCCGAGCCCGTACTCGAATGCTAATGCATTAGATCCTGAATCATATTGATAGCTAATTAATTGCATTTGTTATATACTGCGCTTCCCATACCACGTCCTACATTCTAACGGGGCTGTAATCTCGTTGCCGATGTCAGCTGATCGCTTTCTCCCGGAGACCCTATGCCTATGCCTGTGCGTTACTCCCGCTCTTCATCTAAACAAGCCCGGCGCAGTTTCTCGCATCTCTTCCAATCCTTGGATTTGCGCTCCCTACTCTTGTTTTTCAGCTCCGCCATCTTGCTAGCGGGCTGCAATTCCTCCGGCCACACAATCGTCGTCCCGCCTGCTCCCACAAGCGTCACCGTTCTTCTCTCCAGCACTGCCAACGACCAGCTAACCCAATTCGAGTTCACCGTATTGAACATCACTTTGACCAACAAAACGGGCAGTATGGTTACCCTTTTCACCAATCCTCTATCTGGCGGCCCAGCCCATTTTGTCGAATTCATGCGGTTGAATGCCAATTCCGAGCCGCTGGTGACCCTAAATGTTCCGCAGGATGTTTACACCTCTGCAACGGTCACGTTTGCAAATCCCGGATTTGTGCTTGTGACCGTCGATCCAACCGGCGCGCTCACTACCCATACCGATTCGGATAGCAGCGGCACGGAGTCAGCGACCGTGAATCTGGCTTCCCCAATCACCGTCAGTGGCACAGCCATGGGTCTGTTATTGGATCTGCAAGTCTCCCCATCGGAAACTTTCACGGCCGGCCCCAACGGAGATATATACACGATTGCGCCTATCTTGAATCTCACCCCAGTTGCCATATCATCCCACCCCGCCAATGACCAAAATGGCCAAGAAACCGGGATCGATGGCATGGTGGCCTCCGTCAATGCGCCCGGAAATAGCTTCAGCATTCAAACCGCCGATCACGTCGCGTTGTCCATCCAAACCAATGGCAGCACCGTGTATCAAGGGATCAGCGCCTTTTCCGCGCTCACCGCTGGCATGTTCATCAATATGGACGCGGCGATTCAATCGAGTGGTTCCCTCGCAGCCACCCGAATCGAAGTGGCAGATACTACGGCTGTGGACGTATTGATGGGCAAATTACTTGACCTAGGCCCATCGCCCAGCGTCGCCAATGCCACAATCATCGACGTCTTTGGCGCCCAGCAGCAGGGTGCCGATTTTGCTGCTTCTCCTGCTTTCTTCCAGAGGTATCAACTGGCGGCCAATACAAACTTCCGTACGTCGGGCCAGTTCAGCAACGTCACCAGCCTTCCGTTCCTGGCAAGTTTCGCTTCCTCTAATCTCGTTGCCGGCCAAAATATCTATGTATCCTCTCCCGCAATTTCGTTTTTGGCTATTCCCACCACGATTGCAACCACTGTCACCTTGATGCCCCAAACGATCAACGGCATGGTCACTTCGCTCTCGGGCAGCGGTAACTTCCAAATCTACACCGTCGCCCTTGCGCCCAACGACTTGCTTACGACACTCGATAGCACAACCAATGTCGTCGTCTACGTGGACAGCAACACCCAATCCCTGAATACCTCCCCGATCGCCGTGGGCAGCCTCCTCCGTTTCAATGGTCTACTCTTCAACGACAATGGCACTTTCCGCATGGACTGCGCCCAGGTCAACGACGGAGTAACGGAGTGATCCTCCACAAATAGGCCATGCGCACCCGCTTCAACGCCCAGGAATAAATCTACGCCGCCTCCGTGGACGAAGTCGCCCAGCTCCGCCGAGTCCATCCCCAACTCGCCCGCTACATTGGCCCCCCTGGCCATCTCCGTGCCAACATCACCACCCCTCTCTGCACCGAAGGCTCCGACTTCTGCAGCGTTAAAATCTGGCTCGACTTCCGCAACACCCCCCGCCGTATCTCGGCATACACGCAAAACTCAAACCACTATCCATTTATCCCCGAAGATCTCGGCCTGTTTTCCTACGCCGCCATGGACGTCTCCTCCTTTGCCTACTCCGGCGCCAACGGCTTTGTCTATCCCCCTGGTTGGCTGGTTTGGCTCGTCTACGATGCCAGCGACGTCGCCTCGGACGACGCCACCGTCGAAGTCATCACTACCGACGGTCAGCACATCTCCGTCCCGTACGACCTCTCCCGCCTCCGCTGACTTCTGTTTCACCGCCAGAGCCAGCATTTTCTACGCCGCGGCAACCTGATTTTGTATTTGCTACCCTACTGACCGTCCCGCGCCTGGCCACACTTAGCCACTCTAAGCCCAGTTTTCTCAACGGCTTCCGTGCTAATTCGAATGATATTTCGAGATCTGACTAAATAAGCGGGCTCTGGCCGGATTTCGCTTTTCGATTTTTCGGGCTACTTCGGTCGCAGCAGCGCTGGCAGACCCGCTTGTGCTGGGCTCAGGACCGCCAGTGCAGCGTTACCGGCCCCGACATCGGATGCACCATCGCCGCACCCGTGCGTCGCGACTCCAGCAGGCCCGCTTTTAACCCGAAATACCACTTAGCCGGCCGGTCCGCATCATCAATCAGCATCAAACGGGGGTTGTGCTTCAATCCCTCAGCCTGCAGGATCATGGTCTCTTGATCCTGCCGCAAAAACTTCTGAGCAAAGATTCGGAAAATCGAAACGGGTAGCAGCAAATTCCAAGCTGCCACAAAATCAATCCGGCAAAGGTCTCGCTTCACGGGCGTCACCGTCGCTCGGCTGGAAAACCACAGCTTGCCGCTCCGGATCTCCTCCGTCCGGATGTTCGGCAAAACAAAGTCGATGGTTGTAGTCACCGGCTCGCCCGTATATTTCTGCAGCATGCGATAAGGCGCGCTGTTCGAGCTCGGCGTGTGCGGGCTCATCCGAAATCCGTTAGCAATCGGCTCAAACCTTTTTTGCTTCTCGTGAATACTGTGCCGGCTCCGCCAGTACCACGATTGATGGACAAACGGCCCATGCGCCGGATCCATCAATCCGATGATGCCCTGATCGACGTGCGAGGGCAGCTCACAAGCAAGATGCGTGATTCTATATCTGTCGCTCGAAACGGTCAGTTTCGGTGCCGCTGGAACCGAATCCGGCGACCGCGATCCCGCTGAGTTCATGTACACCCAGATGTACCCATCGCGCTCTTCCGAAGGATAGCGCCCGGCAAAAATGCGCTCCACCTTGAGTTTGTCCTGGCTAGTCAGCGACGGGATTTCGACGCAGCGCCCCGTACAGGCCTCAAATTTCCAACCGTGATAACTGCACTCCACCGTCTGCCCGTCAAATCGTCCATAAGAAAGCGGAATTCCCCGGTGCGGGCACGAATCGCGCATCGCAAAAACCTTGCCATCGGCCGCGCGCCCGACAACCAGCGGCACTTCCAGCAACATCGCCGTCGCCAGCCGGTTGCCGGTAACCTCCCTGCTGCGCATCGCCGGATACCAGAAATCCCAAAGAAATCCGGCATCGCTTTCGACAACAGTTTGAGGCGCAGCTGGCGCCCCAGCTTCGGCCCAGGATCGCGCCGTTTCACTCATGGTCAATTTGCCGCAGCCTTTGTACGGGCCGCCTTAGGAGGCGGTCCGCTCGAATCCATTCGCATCGTAGTACACCGCGTCGCATCGGGGCAACCGCGCCGTGCAGTACAACGTCCTCCATCAGAGCAACCGCCCCGCGCCTCGCATCGTGATAACCACCCCGTGCATCCAATTGCGTGTTTCTGATTTCAGCGGTATGCTTACTCGTGACCACTTCGATGTACGCCGCCTTTTATTAGCTGACTCTCCTCTCGCTTCCAAACCGGAGCGCCGCTCTCTTTTTTCGCAAGTCGCCAGTCAGGAATCGCCAGTCACTTCTTTTCTTTGTGAGGTTTTGCTATGGCCGTAATGACACTGTCAGACAAATTGGATCAGCTTGGCACGCGATACGACGAGTTGACGCAGCAGCTCTCGACAGCGGAAGTCGCGTCGGATTCCGCGCGCTTCCAGAAGATCGCCAAGCAGCACGCGGAGCTCGAGGAAATCGTCGCCAAGCACCGCGAGTTCAAGCAAATCGAAAAGGATCTTGTCGGGGCGCACCAGATGGTCGTCGAAAACGAAGACGCAGAGATGAAGCAGATGGCGCTGGACGAAGAAAAGCAGCTCATCGCTCGGAAAGAAATTGTGGAACGCGAACTAAAACTGCTCTTGTTGCCAAAAGATCCCAACGACGAGAAAAGCGTCATCGTGGAAATCCGCGCCGGAACCGGCGGCGACGAAGCCGCCCTGTTTGCAGGCGAACTCTTCCGCATGTATTCGCGTTATGCGGAAACGCTCGGCTGGAAAGTGGAAGTCCTTGAAAGCTCGCCTTCCAATCTCGGCGGTGTCAAGGAAATCGTAGCGGCCATCCAGGGCCACAAGGTCTATTCCAAGCTGAAGTATGAAAGCGGCGTTCATCGGGTCCAGCGCGTCCCCGCAACGGAGACGCAAGGCCGCATTCACACCTCCGCTGCGACGGTAGCGGTGCTCCCCGAAGCGGATGAAATCGATATCAAAATCGAAGCAAAAGATTTGCGCGTCGATACTTTCTGCTCTTCGGGCCCCGGCGGACAATCCGTGAACACCACCTATTCCGCGGTGCGCATCACGCACATCCCCAGCGGCCTGGTCGTTTCGCAGCAGGACGAAAAATCGCAAATCAAAAATCGTGCAAAGGCCATGCGCGTGCTGCGCGCCCGACTCTACGAACTGGAACTCGAGAAACAGCAAGCCGCCATCGGCGCGGAGCGCCGCGGCCAAATCAAAACCGGCGACCGCTCCGAGAAAATCCGCACCTACAATTTCCCGCAGAACCGAGTAACGGATCACCGCATCGGCCTGACCCTCCACCAATTATCGGAAGTCATGGAAGGAAAGCTCGGCGCGCTAGTCGATGGCCTGGTTAGCCACTACGAAGCCGAGCGCCTGGAGCAAGAGCTGGGTGCCGCCTGATTGCACGGCGCGATCTATGTGGCATGATTCCGCCAATGACGGACGTTCGCACTGCACTCAAACAAGGCATAGCGAAATTGCGGGAAGCCAATGTCCCGTCCTTCACGCTGGCCGCGGAGATCCTGCTTCTCCACGCGCTAGGCAAAGAACGTACCTGGATCTACACGCATCCCGAAGAACCCGTCTCCGAAGGCGACACGCAGCGCTTCCATGCCTTGCTCGCACGCCGCGCCGCCGGAGAACCCACGCAGCATCTCACCGGTAAACAAGAATTCTGGGGCCTGGAATTTGAAGTCACGCGCGACGTCTTGATTCCCCGCCCCGAAACAGAACACCTCATCGAAGTAGTCCTTGACCGCCTTGCCGTCCGAGAAATTCGCGCCGGCCGAAAGCACCCTCTCACCGGCAACGGTCTCGACATAATCGACGTCGGCACCGGCTCAGGCTGCATTGCGATCGCACTCGCCAAGGAGCTGGCCGGTGCGCAAATCATGGGGACCGACATTTCTGCCCCGGCTCTTGCCGTGGCCCGCCGTAACGCCGCCCGACACGCAGTCAGCGACCGCATCCGTTTCGCAGAGTGCAATCTTCTCGCCGATGCCACAACTTCAGGTGCCGCAACCTCGGTTGTAGGGGGGCAGCATGCTGCGCGCCTCGAGAGCAAGGTTTCAACAGTCGACGCGGCGTACTCGCGTCAATTTGATCTCATCGTCAGCAATCCACCGTACATCGGCCGACGCGAATCCGAAACTCTCATGCGCGAAGTCCGCGACTACGAACCGGAGGTTGCGCTGTACGGTGGCGAAGAGGGCTATGAACTCTACGCCGACCTGATCGCGCAGGCCTGGCGCAGTTTAAAGCCGGGCGGCCTTCTGGTCCTTGAACTAGGCCATGACAGCCTCTCTGCCGTTCAACCACTCCTCGATTTGCCAAGCTGGACAAATGTCGGAGTAACAAACGACTTGGCCGGCATCAGCCGCGTCATCGCCGCCGAAAGAACTTGAGGCCCGGCGCGCAGTGCCCTAAAATGGAAGCTGAACTGATTAATTAGTTCATGGAAGCCTTGAGGGCCACCGATGCCAAGACGAGGAAGTACAAAACGCATTCCGCGAGTTGTGACGGCACTCACTGCTCGAACACAGCTCGGGCAAATCCTGAGGCGCGTACGCAAGGACAAAGAAAAATTCGTCATCGAGAAGCGCGGTGAGGCACAGGCCATAGTTATATGCGTCGAGGAGTACTTGCGGCTGTTTGATCAGCCGGTTCGTGAATTTGAAGCGATTCGTCGTGAAGCCAAAGCCAAAGGCCTCGATCAGCTGACATTGCGAGACATAAACCGGGAAATAAAGCGCTATCGTCGCGAGCGCCAAAAAAAGACTGACGGATGATTCGAGCGGTTCTCGACGCGAATGTCGTTGTGTCGGCCCTCTTGAATCCCGTGGGGCCAATGGCATCTATTCTGAATTTGGCGGCGTTACGGCGATTTCGCTGTTATGTGTCGGGACCAATTCTCGACGAGTATGGCGAAGTGTTGGGAAGAGCGTACCTGAGGCTCAATGAGCGCACCACTTTCAGATCGATGGAAAGACTGAGAAGATCAGCCGTGCTCGTGGAACCCCGGCGACAAGTACAAGTATGCGTGGATGCCGAAGACAACAAATTTCTGGAGTGCGCGCTCGAAGCGAGGGCGGACTACGTCGTTACGGGAAACGTGCGACATTTCCCCGCGCGATTCCAAGATATCCGTGTGGTTCTTCCCCGGCAATTCCTGACGGTTCTTGCCGCCGAGCCGCGGTGAGCGGCTCCTGGCTCCTGACCACAAGAAATTGAAAGCAGCACAGAAACGAGCGTAGGCTAGCTCCATGCCGGAGATGGCACGATTTCGGGCGAAGCATGGGCCGATGGAGCAGCGAGCGGCGGAGGCAAGCGCTTCCATTCTGCATGTGGACATGGACGCGTTCTTCGTTTCCGTGGAATTGCTGGAGCGGCCGGAGCTGCGCGGAAAGCCGGTGGTTGTCGGCGGACGGCCTGACCAGCGCGGCGTGGTTACGGCTGCGAGCTACGAAGCGCGCAAGTACGGCGTACATTCAGCGATGCCGCTGCGCACGGCGGGGCGATTGTGCCCGCACGCGGTTTTTCTTGACGGTCATCACGCGAAATATGGCGAATGGAGCGACCGGGTCGCGACCATTCTCGCGAAGTTCTCACCTATTGTCGAAATGGTTTCGATCGATGAAGCCTATCTCGATCTCTCCGGGACACAGCGGCTGCATGGCCCGCCCTTGGCTGCGGCTGACGAACTTCTTCGCACTATAACGCGCACGACGGGGCTCCCTTGCTCCGCCGGACTGGCCACGACTCGGCTCGTCGCGAAAGTCGCATCGGATCAGGCCAAGCCGCGCGGTCTCTTGTGGGTTGCGCCCGGCCAGGAAGCGCGGTTTCTCGCCCCGCTCCCTGTGCGGAAAATTCCAGGGATTGGCGAAGTCACCGAGCGCGCACTGCGGGCACTTGGCATCGAAATCGTAGAACAGCTGGCGGCGATCTCGCAGGAAAAACTGGAAACGGTTTTTGGCCAGTGGGGCGACGCGCTATACCGCAAGGCACGCGGCGGCGATTCCTATGAATTCGTCATCGATGCCGAGCCAAAATCCATTTCGCACAATCACACGTTTGGCGAGGACACCAGCGACACGGACGCGCTGCACGCCCTGCTCAGCCACCTCTCGCAAAAAGCGTCGAAGCGCCTTCGCGAAGCAGGACTGGCCACGCGCACACTCACTTTGACGATTCGTTATGCCGGTTTTGACACCCACACGCGCGCGAAGACTCTACCCGAGCCAACGCGGCTCGACGCCGACATCTTCCGCGTCTTTCACGTGCTCTTTACCGAGCACCGCGATATGAAGCGCAAAATCCGGCTGCTCGGCGTGAGCTTGAGCGGCCTTACGCACGGCGGAGAGCAACTCGATCTTCTCGAAGCAGAACGCCGCGAACGGCTTGAGAAATTGACGCGCGCTACGGACAAGCTGCGCGACCGCTTTGGTTTTGGAAAAGTGCAATTCGGCGGCTCGCTTCGCGCGGACGGCCTCCCTAACGACCCCGAAGAATGACGCAGTCCGGTTTCTCCATCAGATGCCCTATACTTCCTTCTGATGAGCACGCCAGCGCAACCCGCCGCCGCGCGCGTAAGAAAAGAGCACATTAGCGTGCGGCTTCGCAATTTCTGGCAGCGCGTCAGCGAAGGCCGCCAGATCGACGATCTGTGGTCGCAGTTCACCGCCGACGCGCGTGCCAGTTATGGCTTTTACGGTCGCGACGTCGACTGGGACGAGATTCAAAAGCTTCCCCGATGGCGCCGCCCTCTTCACGTCATCCGGCAATTTTTCTGGGCTTTGCTTCTCAAGATGTCTCCCGCACGGCGCGTGCTTCTCCTGCTCGCTTTCGCGCTCATGGCTTTTTCGAGTTTTTCTTTCCGCTTCGGAAACGGAAGCGTCCTCGAAATCAAATTTGAAGCCGTCGCTGCGCTCCTGTTTCTCCTGCTTCTTTCGCTCGAACTGGCTGACAAAGTGACGATGAAGCGCGACCTGGAAATCGCGAGAGAAATTCAGACGTGGCTTGTGCCGTCGGCGCCACCGGTCGTGGCTGGCGCGGACATCGCATTTGCTTCGCGTCCGCAGAATTCCGTCGCTGGAGATTATTACGACGCGTTCTACCCCACGGCGAGCGCCGAAGAAAACGGAAAGCTCATGCTGGTGATTGCCGATGTGGCGGGAAAGAGTATTCCCGCGGCGTTGCTCATGGCCACGCTGCAAGCCAGCTTGCGCACCATTGCAGGTGAAGGCGCTCCTTTGGGAGAGCTCGTGGTACGGCTGAATCGCTATGCCAGCGCACACAGTCTGGATGGCCGCCGCTTCACGACCGCCGTTCTCAGCGAATACGATCCTCGCACTGGGCACCTTGTGTATGTAAACGCAGGCCACAATCCCCCCATCCTGCGCCATGCCAATGGAGCGCTCGAAAAGCTGGAGGTTGGCGGCTTGCCCCTGGGGATAGAAACCGGCGCCGTCTACGATGCCGCGGCCGTTGACCTTAGACCCGGCGACGCTCTGATCTTTTATACGGACGGCGTGGTCGAAGCGTTTGACGAAAAGGGCGACCTGTTTGGAGACGAACGCTGGCTCGATGCCATTCGTGCGCTGCGCGAGTGGAATGCACAGGAATCGCTCGAATTTCTCATGAAGAAAGTGGACGAATTCGTCGGCTTGACGCGCCAGTCTGACGACATCACCTGTCTCGTTTTCCGCACCAAGTAACTTCCCCCGGCAAATTCGCGAGCTAACTTTAGCGGTTGAAACCCAGCCGGAAAACCGAGCTTTACACATCTCTCCCCTTTGCCGCCTTGAGTGTCGCATAATCCGAACGTGACGCCTCACGAACTCGCCAACTCGATCTGCGATACCTTGCAGCGCAACGACCACCAGGGGCTGCTGGTGGGCGGTTGTGTGCGCGATCTCTTGCTCGGCCGCGAACCGTCCGATTATGACGTCACGACAGACGCCACGCCCGAGCGCGTAATGGAGTTGTTTCCCGAGAGCATCGCGATTGGCGCGCAGTTCGGTGTCGTGCTCGTGCCGCGCGATGGACTAAAAGTGGAAGTCGCGACGTTTCGCTCCGATGTGAGCTACTCCGATGGGCGGCATCCCGACCGCGTGGTCTTTTCCAAAACTGCACGAGAAGATGTGCAGCGGCGCGATTTCACCATCAACGGTTTGCTGATGCGCCATGACACCGGCGAAGTCCTTGATTTTGTGGACGGCCGGGCGGATCTCGGGGCCGGCGTGATTCGTGCCATCGGCGAGCCCGACCGGCGCTTTGCGGAAGACAAGCTGCGCATGATGCGCGCGGTGCGCTTTGCAGCGCGATTCGAATTCGAGATCGAGCACAAGACGTTTGCCGCGATTCGAAGGCATGCTGGCGCAGTGACGGACGTTTCCGCGGAACGCCTTCGCGAAGAACTCACAAAACTTTTGACGGAAGGCGCGGCGCGGACAGGATTCGAATTGCTCGAAAAGTCCTGGCTGCTTCTGGTCGTGCTGCCCGAAATCGCGGCGATGAGAGGCGTGCCGCAGCCACCGCAGTTTCATCCGGAAGGCGACGTGTGGATCCACACGCTGCTAATGATCGAGGGACTCCCCGCGGGGACTTCTCCGACGCTTGCTTGGGGCGTGCTGCTTCACGATGTCGGCAAACCGCCGACCTTCAGGCCGGCTTCCGAGACCGGCGACCGCATTCGGTTCGATCACCATGTCGATGTGGGTGTTCGCATGGCGGAAGCAATTTGCCGACGGTACCGGTTTTCGAACGGAGAGACGGAGCAAATTCTGGCGCTGGTCGCCAATCACATGCGCTTCATGGATGTGGATCGCATGCGGACCTCGACGCTGAAACGATTCGTGCGGCTTCCCCATTTCGAAGAGCACATGGAGCTGCACCGACTGGATTGCCTCTCGAGCCACCGCAATCTGGATTCGTACAGTGCCGTCGAGCGATTTCTGGCGGAAACGCCCGCCGAAGAGGTACGCCCACAGCGTGTCCTAACGGGTACTGATTTAAGCGAAATGGGCTATATCCCTGGACCGGTATTTAGCGAAATACTGAGGGCCGTGGAAGACGCGCAACTCGAGGGGCAGATTCGATCCAATCAAGAGGCTCGAGAATTCGTACAGAGGAAGTTTGCTTTGAAGCGTGCAAAGGCATGAAGCGAAGCGGTGCCACGGTCGCGACGCAAGCAGTGGGCGTGGGGCAAGGATTGCCTGGGAAACTCTGCTACATATTTGAAAACACGATGTTTAGGCAATTAATCAGCGGATTTCGGGAAGTTGTGCTAGAATGTGAGTTTGTTAGACTAAGATTTCATGCTAATTGCATTCGCACTTCTCGCACCCTTTTCGGCTAGCCTGCATCTAACGTTGTTAAGCGCAGAACAATCTTCCCTGCGCCCGGATTTAGGGGACACTCACTATGGCTGAGAAAAAGTATACGGTGCCAGATATTCTCGCGATCCTGCCGGTTCGGGACACGGTCCTGTTTCCTGGGGCGGTGCTGCCCTTGACGGTAGGCCGGGAGAGTTCTCTGGCCCTGGTTAACTCGCTCGAAGGCGAGGAGAAATTGTTGGGGGTTGTCGCGCAACTGGACCCCCGGATCGAAGATCCTGCCGCCGCGGACCTCCACAAGGTCGGTACGCTGGCGAAAGTTCACAAGACCGTCAAAATGCCCAACGGGAACGTGGTTATCTTCCTGGAGGGTCTGCAGCGCGTTAACGTGCTGGAGCTGATCGGCTTGCGGCCGTTTCTGCGGGCGCGCGTGGAATCGCAGCCCGAAATTACCGGAGACGTGGATGCGGAGCTTGAGGCTCTGCAGCGCAATGCGCAGGACCTGTTTCGCGACGTTGTAAGCCACTCGCCGCAGCTGTCCGACGACCTGCAATCCGTGGCCATGAATATCGACGACCCGGGCCGCCTGGCGGACTTTATCGCTGGGACTTTGCCGTCACTCTCCACGCTTTTGCGGCAGGAGCTGATCGAAACACCGAGCGTGCGCAAGCGCCTTGAGATGCTGATCCGCGAACTCTCGAAAGAGCTGGAAGTGCTGGAGCTGCGTTCGAAAATTCACGAACAGGTGCAGGAGCAAGTAGGCCAAAACCAGCGCGAATACCTGTTGCGCGAACAGATGAAGGCCATCCAGAAAGAACTCGGTGAATCCGACGATTCCACGCAGGAAATGGACGAGCTGCGCAAGAAGGTGGATGAAGCCGGGATGACGGTCGAGGCCAAGAAAGAATGCGACCGCGAACTGAAGCGTCTGGCCAAGATGACGCCAGCGTCCGCAGAATACATGGTTTCGCGCACCTACCTGGAGTGGATGACTTCTTTGCCCTGGGCCAAGTCTTCTGGCGTGAGCGAGATCGATATCGCCAAGGGCAAGCAGATTCTTGACGAAGATCACTATGATCTGGCTAAGGTCAAGGAACGGATCCTCGACTACCTGGCCGTGAAGAAACTCCAGCCGGGGATGAAGGGGCCGATTCTTTGCTTCGTTGGGCCTCCTGGCGTTGGCAAGACTTCGCTTGGAAAGTCCATCGCGAGATCGCTGGGCCGCAAATTTGTGCGTATCGCCCTGGGCGGCATGCACGACGAGGCGGAAATCCGCGGCCACCGGCGCACCTACATCGGTGCACTGCCGGGTCAGATTATTCAAGGACTGAAGCGAGCGGAGTCGAACGATCCGGTGATGATGCTCGACGAAGTCGACAAACTGGGCCGCGATTTCCGAGGTGATCCGTCTTCGGCGTTGATGGAAGTGCTCGATCCGGAGCAGAACAATGCGTTCCGCGATCATTATCTCGACGTGCCGTTCGATCTCTCGAAAGTGCTGTTCATCGCCACGGCAAACTGGATGGATCCCATCCCGGAGCCGCTGCGAGATCGCATGGAGATTATCGAGCTGGCAGGCTACACGGGCGAAGAAAAGGTCCATATCGCGCACAAGTATCTGATTCCCAAGCAAGCTCAGGAACATGGGCTGAAAGTGGGAGAGCACATTGCATTCTCGGATGACTCGCTGCGGGAAATCATCCACAGCTTCACGCGAGAAGCGGGCGTCAGAAACCTCGAGCGGGAAATCGCGACGATCACACGCAAACAGGCGCGCAAGATCGCCGAAGGCCACATGGAGAAGATGGAGGTTACGCCGGAAATCGTTCGTGAATATCTCGGCGTGCCTAAGTACCGAGCGGAGAAAGAGGTCGAGGAGCGCGTTAAGAATCCTGGCGTGGCTGTTGGTCTGGTGTGGACGCCGGTCGGCGGAGACATCGTATTCATCGAAGCCAGCCGGATGCGCGGCGGGAAGCAGTTCACAATGACCGGGCACCTCGGCGAGGTCATGCAAGAGTCGATGACCGCGGCGCTTACCTGGACTCGCGCCAATGCGGAGCGGTACGGAATCGATCCGGACTTCTTCCGCAAGCAGGACATCCACATCCACGTGCCGTCGGGCGGCGTGCCGAAGGACGGCCCGTCCGCAGGGGCGGCGATGGTGACGGCGCTGATTAGCCTGCTCACCGGGCGGCCTGTGCGCGACCGGTTGGCGATGACCGGTGAGATGACACTCTCCGGCGTGGTGCTACCGATCGGTGGGGTGAAAGAAAAAGTCCTCGGCGCCAAGCGCGCGGGGATCAGGGAAGTGCTGTTGCCGGCAGATAACGAGCCGAATGCCGTAGCGGATCTCCCGCCGGATATTCTCGGCGACATGAAGATCACCTACGTCCACAATCTCGATGAGGTGCTGGAGCATGCGCTGTCCAAGGATGCCGTGGCGCCGCCGATCGTGCCGCACCCGGAACCGAAGCCGAAGCGCGTCGCGGGGGAAAGCCCGCGGGCGATCCACTGAAAATCGAGACCAACTACACTGTGGGGGCACGATAGTTCGTGCCCTTGGAGACAGGAAGACATAAGCCCAGCGAGTCTCGCTGGGCTTTTTGTTTTCGTGCGACGGCGAGAGTCAAATACAACTCCTGCTACCATGGATCCAAGTATGGCCAGTGAAAAACAGATTACCACGGAGGCGCCTGCTGAACTGGCGCAGCGACTGACGGAGGGGTTGCAACGCGAACGAATTGTTCCGCGGTTCGTCGATTCCTATGTTGTCGAGCACGGCCGGCACGCTTTGCAGGTGCACGCTTCGCTTTACCGCGATCTTCTCGAATTGCTGCGGCGCGAAGCGCTGCTAGCGGTAGCGGCGCGGGCGCTGGAAATCACCTACGCCGAACCGCTTCCTGCCGGGAGAGCCAAGCCCCGGCCCATGTTGCGGAAGGACGGCGTGGCGTTTCGCCGTAAATTCCTCGCGGCGCTCACGCGGCAACAAAAATGGAGGGCGGGAGACGCGCTCGACTTTCAAACCGACTTGCAGTTGTACGAGGATCTGCTGGCGCGTAATACTTCAGCGCGCCGGAACCGCAAACCATTTGAAGCGGCGAATCATCCCTTCGTCGATCGTTGCGCGTTCCTGCTGGATTCTTCTTTTCTGGAAAAGGCTCGGGTCGCGGCCAGCCGCGCGCTGAACGACTTGGAAAATCTTACGGCGCAAGTCACCGGTTCCGTCTTGCATGCTCCAGAGCCAGCGCCGGCACGCGTGAAGCGCTAAGTCTCGAACAGGCCGGCACCGAAAAGCGGTTTGCCCGCTCGCGTGGTCCGGAAGCCATAGACCGCGAGCGCGGCGATAGCGACGAGGCCGACCAGCGCGGGGACTGCATACCACTGCGAAAAGCGAGTCGTAGTAGGAAAAACGAGCAAAACGTTCTGTACCACCAACCCGACGACCAGAACCAGCAGCCCGAAGCGCTTCAGGACAAACAAGAAGGACACATAGAGTAAGCCGGCAGCCACAAAATCAATGACCTTGTATTCCCCGCCCGTATTTGTAAGCGCACCCAAGAGAACGACCGCGATGAAAGCGAAGGCATCCTTCCGCAAGAGCAACCGAAGAAGGGAAAGCAGAAAGAAAATCACCAAAGAGTAGAAAACGAAAATAAGGATGTAAATCAGCAGAAGGCCAATTGCCAGACGCATGCCCAGGAGGGATTCTCCTGCAACGACGCCGGGGACGGGCGGCAGCTTGCCGAACAGTGGAAGAACGAAATTATCCGAGATTTCATAGAGGGCGAGCGCAACTCCGTAGACGGCACCGATCAGAAGGTCTCTGCCCACGAGAGGGTCCCGGAATTGCCCAGCAAGAAGGCGGCTCCAGCCGATCAACGTCTCCGGAGCTTTGCGGCGGACCAGGGGCTCCAGCGCAAGATAGAGTACGACAATCAGAAAAGTGAAAAGCAACGCCCAGGCGAGGGCCACCAGGGTGAGATCGATTTCGTTAAGGGAAGCGACATGGTGCGCGCGCAGCAGCCACATGGCAATGAAAGTCACGAAAACGAAGGTGCCGAGACGGAATGCGCCGCGCGTGTCGCCGCGCTTGTGCCGAAGGTTGTACCGGACAATGAGGATACTGCTAACAACGACGCCCACGAAAAGAATCACCACGACAAACACAGCAATTTTTTCCTGGCGAGTCGGTGAGTAAGGGACGCTTCGGTCGGGAGTAGTCCAGGGATAGATCAGATCGAAATAGATGGGCGTGCCGCGGTACGAGGCGGCTTCGATGCGCAGCGGAATATCCGGATGGCCCGGCGTGGAGCCTGCCCACGCCGCCCGAGCATCGCCCCAGGCAAGTGGAGTCCACTCCGAGTCGACCGCATGAAAAGCGGCCAGATCCAAACCAGCCGCGGAGAATAAGCGGCCCCAATCGGCGCCGGGCGGGGTGTTGGCGGGCGAATCTTTTTGCGGGGAGACAGCCTCGAAATGGATGAGGCGGCCACTGGTGTCTAGAAAGAGGGTGACCATGCCCGATACGCCCAACGGCGGATCGAATGTCGTCACCTTGCCCGCTCCACCGGAGGAAAAAAATCTTTGCGGGCGCATTTCTCGGGGGCTCTGGCGATACCAGAAATAGACGGTCGCGGGACGATCGTCGTGCAGGGAATTCCAACGCGTGGGGGTTTTGTCGTGCTCCTGAATGTATTGGAGATAACTGCCGTCGGAAGTGAAGTCGTAGGCCGAGTCTAGAGGAGGTGCGGGATAACCGAGATCCCGGACAATCTCGCGGGCCTTATGAAGTAGCACATCCGTCGAAAGATCAAGAGACACTATGTTGGCGAGCTGGGTGCGATCATGCATGGAGAGAAAACAGATCAATCCCGCGACCACGGCGAGTAGAAGAGCCAGAGCGAGAGCGGGACGAATGCCCTCGGTGGCTCCGGCCGCGGCGACCATTTCCGGCGATGGCGTTTCACCAGCCGCAAGAGCAGCTGCTAGGGGATCGCCGCCGGGAAGCGCCGCCGCAACTTGCAGTGCCGATACGGGACGTTTTGCCGGATCGTTTTCCAAGCAGCGAAGAATGACGCGCTCGATCAGGGGATCGAGGTCGCGCACGAGAGTCGAGGGGTTGGTGATCGTGCCTTGGTCGCGAAGTTTGATGAGCTCGGCCAAAGTCGAAGCTTCGAAGGCGCGCTTTCCGGTGAGAATTTCGTAAAGGATCAGGCCGAGCGAATAGATGTCGCTCTTGGTGGTGACCTCTCGTCCGGCGAGCTGCTCCGGGGCCATGTACGCGGGCGTACCTGCGCGAATGTCCGCGCCCTGAATGCTTGCCGCGATTCCCGCAAGGCCGAAATCGGTGATGCGAATTTTTCCGGCGCTATCGAGCATAACGTTGGCGGGCTTGAGGTCGCGGTGAACCACACCGCGCTCGTGAGCCGCGGCAAGCCCCGCGCAAATTTGGCGCGCGATTTCGGTGGCTTTGTCGGGAGAAAGCCTGCCGATGCGGCGGACCACGGAGGCGAGATCCTCGCCGTCGACGTACTCCATGGAGAGAAAAGGCGTGCCGTCCGCGTCGCCGATATCAAACACGCGACAAACGTTCGGATGGGAGACCTGTCGAGCGATACGAACCTCGGAATGAAATCGCGAGAGCGTAGAGGCGTCTTCTGAGAGACTCTCGGGTAGAAACTTGATGGCCACGAGCTGGCCGAGCTTCAAGTCTTCCGCTCGATAGACTTCGCCCATACCCCCGCGGCCGGCCATGGCCACGACGCGATAACGTTCGGCAATGATCTGTCCGGGTGTGAAGCGTCCGCCACCGATAGGGTCAGAGCCGGTTAGTTTTGAGCCGGCACCGCTGCTGGAAGGCGAGCGCGGTGGCCGCGACGGAGTGGCAGCCGAAGAGGGCTTGCGGTGTGTCGCCGGGGGCACAACCGGCGCAATGGTCTCTTGCTCGGAGCCAAGATCATGCGAATCAAGGGTCACCGCTGCGTTGAGATCCAGGGCTCCACCGCAAGTGGAACAGAACCGCACACTCGAAGAGACCTGTGCGCCACAGGAAGAGCAGTACATGGAGGCGAGATTCTACCATCGCGGGAGCCCTCGCTGCGAACGGAGGCGAAAGGCTCCCGATAAGAATTACCTGAATTGGGCCGTAAAGCCCCGGATCTTTAGGCCGGGGATATAAGGCCCGTTAGAGCGGGGGTCTTTTGTTGCTCGATATATTGCTTGATAATGCTCAGCGGTGCCCCGCCACAACTGGCGGCGAAGTAGGAAGGCGACCACAGGACATTGTTCCAATAGCGTTTCTCCATATTCGGGCGTTCGGTACGAAGCAGGCGACTGGAAACCCCTTTGAGGCTGTTGACCAAGCTCGACAC
>Ga0210395_10001377_pt1 | contig 18859 bp, 15 predicted proteins | sample IncBWH4OmetaG_FD_150861 | JGI IMG/M metagenome (GOLD analysis project Ga0210395, IMG submission 150861) | Forest soil microbial communities from Barre Woods Harvard Forest LTER site, Petersham, Massachusetts, United States - Inc-BW-H-4-O ...
ATGCGGCTGCGGATGCTCGTAGGCCGTGGCCGACTGCACGAGTTTTTCGGTTTTGAAATCGACGTAGTAGTGGCCCTGGCTCGGGCCGTCGATGCCATAGGCCCAATGCAGGCCGGTGTTGAACCATTGCGGCGAATTCGGCGCCACCATCTGCATCGCCAGCATGTAGCGATGTTCGTCGAAGAAGGCTTGCGCGTCCGCTTCCGAGGAGAAATAGCCGCCTTTCCAGCCCCAATAGGTCCAGGTGCCGGCGAGGCGATCGAACACCTGCTTGCATGAGGTCTCGCCGGCAACGCGCTCTTTCTCCGGCAGTGCGGCGAGGGCTTCCTCGTCGGCGACGCTGCGCCACAGCCAGGAGGGGACGGTCTCCTCCTCGACCTTTTTCAAGCGCGCGGGCACGCCGGCTTTACGGAAATATTTCTGCGCCAGAACGTCGGAGGCGACCTGCGACCATTGCTCCGGCACTTCCACGTCATCGGCATGGAAGACGATCGAGCCGTCCGGATTGCGGATTTCGCTTAACGTGAGGCGGAAGGCGATATCCGCGTACGGTGATTGTCCCTCTTTGGTGTAGCGCCGCTCGATCCGCATTTTCTGCCCCTTTTTAAGTTCTGTTTTGACGCCGGCGGCCTCGCGGAAAAACGCCCGCTTAATATAAGACGCCGACAGCTTACTCGCGACGCGGCAAAGCGAGCTCCGCCGCGTCCACCACACCCCTTCACCCTGCACCGACCCCCTGCACCTCCGGCGTGAAGCCGGAGACTCGTCGCGCCAAACTGGTCGTGTCACGTCCAGGCTCGCCAACGGACAACAAGACTCCGTCCCGCGCCGGTGGCAGCGCGGTGCCGTCCCGCAAACCTCATTTTGGAGAGCCCGGCGGACTCCGTTACCCGCGCGCCGAACTTTGAAAAGCTAGGCCAAGCCGGTCGCGCCCGTCAAGACTTAGTATGAAAATCTGAATCAACCACTAAATGTGGGGATAGCGGGGACGAATCATCAGGGGGATGCGCAAGTGTCGGATATCCCGACCGGATTCGGAAGGTGTCTCGTGTGACCCATCCTCATTTTTCTGCTGGCGACTTGTCCGATCAGCGGAAAGCTCGCCCCGGAACGCTCCGCCGGAAACGGCCATCGGGCCGCCGGCGGGTTCCGCCCAGAACCGGGTTTCACCGCTCGGTCACGCAATGGCAAGGCTTTCTCGCCGATTCTGAGTGAAACGACCCGCAAAATCGGGGGCTTTCGCCAATCCAGGTCTCGCGATGGCCGATAAGGCGTTGAAATACGGATATAATCCTCAATGCCGCGGTGTAACTGCCGGGCTGGTGCGGTGCCTTCTTTCCGATTCTGCCGCGGCGACTCGCTTGCCGCCCGCCTGAGCCGGACCGGTGGTGCCGCGAAAGCGTCCAAAATGCCCCGCTGAATGCCGTTAACCTCAAATGTAAACCGTTAATTTGCCAAACCCGCGCTTGCTTGACGCGGCGGGAGGGAAGCGCGGATAACGAGGTTAATGGTGGCGGGGCGTTTGCAGCGTTTGGTTAACGCAGGGCGCGTTGTTGCGTGCTCAGCCCTGTTGGTGGCTTGTACCCAAATCATCCATAACGATCCGATCAATCAGCCGCTGGTGCCGGGCGTTGCGCCGTCCGCCGAACTCGGCCGCTCGGTCGAAACCTATTACGACGATACCGTGGTGGCGCTGTCATTCTCCGGCGGCGGCACGCGCGCGGCGGCGTTCGCCTTCGGCGCGCTCACCGCGTTCGACGAGACGCCGACGCCCAATCGCTCGACGCCGCTTCTTGATCGCATCGATTTCGTCACCGGCGTCTCCGGCGGCTCGGTGCTCGCCGCTTATTACGGGCTGAAAAAGCGCGCCGCGCTCGCCGACTTCAAGCAGCGTTTCCTTCTGCGCAACGCAGAGGAAAACCTGCAGATGAACCTCAACCTGTTGAGCATCGCCAAGGGCCTGCAAGGCGGCATCAACGATCCGTCGGTGTTTCCGAAATGGCTCGACGACAATCTGTTCGAGCACGCCACCTTCAAGACGCTGCTGTATCAGCGGCGGCCGTATATCTGGATCAACGCCTCCGACATCTATAATCGCACGCCGTTCGTGTTCGGCCGGGTTTTGTTCGGCGCATTGTGCAGCGATCTCGCCGATTATCCGGTCTCGATGGCGGTTGCCGCGTCCGCCGCCGTGCCGGTGGTGTTCGCGCCGGTGGTGATTCAAGGTTATCCGGGCGGCTGTTCGGTGCCGTTGCCGCCATGGGTCGAGCAGGTCCGCAACAACCCCGACGCGCAGCCGCTGCTCAAGCTCTTTGCTAATGCGGTGCACCGCTACCACACCGGCGAGGTCCACTACGTCAAGCTGCTCGACGGCGGGATGGTCGACAATTACGGGCTCGCCGGTTTCACCATTGCGCGGCTCGCCTCCAACACGCCCTACGGCCCGCTGGAGCCGGAGGAGGCCGTCAAGCTGCGGCGATTGCTGTTCCTGGTCGTCGACGCCGGCCGCGCGCCGTCCGGCGCCTGGTCGCAGACCGTCGAAGGTCCCTCCGGCGCCAATCTGATCACCGCCGCATCCGACACCGCGACCGAATCCGGCGCCGTTGGCAGCTACACGTCGTTTCAGGACACGATGCGTTCGTGGCAGAGCGCGCTGATCGACTGGCGCTGCAAGCTCTCCGCCGCGGATCGCCACCGCTTCGGCGCGCCGGCGGCGTGGAATTGCCACGACGTTCGCATCTTCGTCGGCCGCGTCGCCTTCGACCAATTGGGTCCGCAGCGTGCGGCGGCGCTCAACTCCGTCGAGACCGCGTTCAAGCTGCCGCCGGAGCAGGTTGAAATGGTTATTTCCGCCGGCCATGACGCGGTCAAAAATTCAAGCGTGTTCCGCTCTTTCCTGGTGTCGCTCGGCGCTCATCCACGGCCGCACGGCGTGCCGGTCGCGGCGCCCGAGACGGTGCCGCAGCCACACGAAGCGGCGGCGCAGCAGCAATAAACCGTTATTCCGCCGCCGCCCGGGTGTGGCCGAGCCGGCGGTCAAGCGTATCGAGAAGCTTTTCCGCGGCTTCCGCGATCACCGTGCCGGGCGGGAAGATCGCCTCGGCGCCGGCGGCTTTGAGCGCCTGGTAATCCTGCGCCGGCACGACGCCGCCGACCACGACCATAATGTCGGGCCGGCCGTTCTTCTCGAGCTCGGCCTTGAGCTCCGGCACCAGGGTGAGATGCGCGCCGGCGAGCGACGAGATGCCGAGAATATGCACATCGTTTTCGACCGCTTGGCGCGCGGCTTCCGCCGGCGTCGCGAACAGTGGCCCGATATCGACGTCGAAGCCGATGTCGGCGAAGGCCGAGGCGATCACCTTCTGGCCGCGGTCGTGGCCGTCCTGGCCGATCTTGGCGACCAGGATGCGCGGCCGGCGGCCCTCATTCTCCTCGAACTCGGCGACGCGCTTCTGCACCCGTTCGACCACGTCCGACATGCCGACCTCGCGCCGATAAACGCCGGAGATCGCCTTGATCTCGGCTTGGTGGCGGCCAAAGACCTGCTCCAGCGCCAATGATATCTCGCCGACCGTGGCCTTGGCACGCGCCGCATCGATAGCCAGCGCCAGCAGGTTGGCGTTGCCGCCCGAGGCGTTGCGGGTCAGCGCGCCAAGGGCGTCGGCGACGGCCTGCGGATCGCGCTCGCGCTTGAGCCGCGTGAGCTTGTCGATCTGCAACTGGCGCACTGCGCCGTTGTCGACTTTGAGGATTTCGATCGGCGCCTCGTCGCGGGGCCGGTATTTGTTGACGCCGACCACGGTCTGCGTGCCGGAATCGATGCGCGCTTGGGTGCGCGCGGCGGCTTCCTCGATGCGAAGCTTCGGCAGCGAGGCTTCGATCGCCCGCGTCATGCCGCCAAGCTCCTCGACCTCGCGGATGTGTGCCCAAGCTTGCGTCGCCAGATCGTGGGTTAGCCGTTCGACATAGAACGAGCCGCCCCACGGATCGATCATGCGGGTGGTGCCGCTCTCGCGCGCCAGCACGATCTGGGTATTGCGGGCGATGCGCGCGGAGAAGTCGGTCGGCAGCGCCAGCGCCTCGTCGAGCGCGTTGGTGTGCAGCGATTGGGTGCCGCCCTGCGTCGCCGCCATCGCTTCGACCGCGGTGCGCGCCACGTTGTTGAATACGTCCTGGGCGGCGAGCGACCAACCGGACGTCTGGCAGTGGGTGCGCAGCGACAGCGAGCGGGCGTCGCGCGGATTGAATTCCTTCATCAGCTTCGCCCACAACACCCGCGCGGCGCGCAGCTTCGCCACCTCCATGAAAAAATTCATGCCGATGCCGAAGAAAAACGACAGCCGCGGCGCGAAGCGATCGACGTCGAGCTGCGCGGTCAAGCCGGCGCGCACGTACTCGATGCCGTCGGCGAGCGTGTAAGCGAGCTCGAGGTCGGCGGTCGCGCCGGCTTCCTGCATATGGTAGCCGGAGATCGAGATCGAGTTGAACTTCGGCATGTGCGCCGAGGTGTAGGCAAAGATGTCAGAGATGATGCGCAGCGACGGCTTCGGCGGATAGATGTAGGTGTTGCGCACCATGAATTCTTTGAGGATGTCGTTCTGGATGGTGCCGGCGAGTTTTTCCGGCGGCACGCCTTGCTCCTCGGCGGCAACGATATACAGCGCCAGCACCGGCAGCACCGCGCCGTTCATGGTCATCGACACCGACATCTGGTCGAGCGGAATGCCGGCGAACAATGTGCGCATGTCGTAGATCGAGTCGATGGCGACGCCGGCCATGCCGACGTCGCCTGAGACGCGCGGATGATCACTGTCGTAGCCGCGATGGGTCGCGAGATCGAACGCGATCGACAGGCCCTTCTGTCCGGCGGCGAGATTGCGCCGGTAGAAGGCGTTGGAATCCTCAGCGGTCGAGAAGCCGGCATATTGCCGGATCGTCCACGGCTGGGTGACGTACATGGTCGGGTAGGGGCCGCGCAGATAGGGCGCGATGCCCGGATAGGTATCGAGCGCGTCGAGCCCCTTGAGCGCCTCGGCGGTATAGACGCTCTCGACCGCGACGCCTTCGGGGGTAAGCCACGCAGCCGCCGCGGCTGACGCCGGCTTTAAGGGCGCGTCGGCGAATTCGATCTGCGCAAAGTTCGGAATGCGGCTCATCGATCTACCTGAAGTATCGAATCTATCACGCGAAGCTCCATCCAGCCATACGGAAGCCACGGTCCTGGCATGCTAACGCGCGCTTCCTCCGTTTTGGTTCACACCGCGTGCACGATCTTCAACCAGTCCGGCCGAGGAAAAGCGCGGCGGCGCAATGGGCGCCGCTGGCCCGCTTCATCGCCGTGGACGCGCGGCTCGGACGCTGGGCCGGACAGCGCCGGTCGACCACTTTCCTTTACGAATTTCTCCGCTTTGGCGTGAAGCAGGCCTGGGCCTGCCTGTTTGGCGGCGCGATGGTCGCTCTGATCGTCGGCACTTATCTCTGGTACCCGCGCGACGCATTTCTGGCGCGTTACGATTTTTTGTTTCTCATGGCAGTCGCCATCCAGATCGCCATGTTGGTGTTCAAGCTGGAAACGTTTGATGAGGCCAAGGTCATTCTCATCTATCACGTGGTCGGCACCATCATGGAGGTGTTCAAGACCGATGTCGGCTCGTGGATTTATCCCGGCGCGAGCATCTTCCACATCGCCGGCGTGCCGCTGTTCTCGGGTTTCATGTATGCCTCGATCGGCAGTTACCTTGCACGCGCCTGGCGGCTGTTCGATTTCCGCTTCAGCCGCCATCCGCCGCTATGGTCGGTCCAGCTCCTGGCGCTGGCGATCTACGCGAATTTCTTCGCCCATCATTATGTGATCGATCTTCGTGTCGTGTTGTTCGCCGCGGCAACCTTGCTGTTCGGCCGGACCTGGATTTATTACCGCATTCACTACAAATACCGGCGCATGCCGCTGCTGCTCGGCTTGTTCCTGGTCGCGCTGTTCATCTGGATTGCCGAGAACCTCGGCACGCTGACCAGGACGTGGCTGTACCCGCACCAAATGACCGGATGGTCGGCTGTGGCGCTCGGCAAGCTCGGCTCGTGGTTCCTGTTGCTGCTGATCAGCTACGCGCTGGTCGCGATCGTCAACCGGCCGCAGCCGGTCGGTGCCAAGCGCGTTGAAGGTCACGCGGCTTCGCCCGCCGAGAGCTGATGCGCGGTCTGCAGGGTCGCGAGCGCATCACAGCCCTCGTAAACGAACGATTGCACGCCGGCCGCTTTCAGGGCCGTTTCCTGCTCGCGTGGCCGTCCGGCCAAATAAATATGTCGCGCGTCGACGCCTTTGAGCGCAAGCGCCGCTTCCGCCGCTTGCTTCTCATAAACCTTGTCGGATGAGCACAGACAGACGAGCACGGCACCTGACGCTTTGAATGCCGCCGCAAGGGCACGGAGCTCGATCGTTTCACCGCCGACGGCTTCGATGCCGCCGACTTCGAAGAAATTCTTGGCGAAGATTGCGCGCGCGGTGAACTCGGCCTGCGTGCCGAGCGTGGCGAGAAAAATCTTCGGCCGCGCGCCGGTTGTCGCCAGCAAACGATCCGAGGCGTCGCGCAGCGCCTCAAACGGCTCCGCTAGGCGGATTGGTTGCAATCCTCCGGCCAATGCCCGGCGCGCTGGCGCCGGCAGATCGACCGTCGCTTCGGCCTCGGCAACATTCGGAAAAATGCTCACGCCGGTGAGCGCGTCCTGGCGTCGCGCCACGGCAGCCGCGCGCTTGGCGCGCACATCGGCGACTCTTTGTTGGATCAGGCCGCCGGCAAGCGCGGCAGCGATCCCGCCGGCGGCTTCGATCTCCTGGAACAACACCCAGGCCGCGCGACAGAGCTGGTCGGTGAGTTCTTCCACCACGCCCGAGCCGGCCGCCGGATCAGTGACCTTGCCCAGGTGCGACTCTTCGAGCAGCACCAGTTGGGTGTTGCGCGCGATCCGGCGCGCAAACCGGTCGGGCAAGCCCAGCGCGGACGTAAACGGCAAGACCGTGATCCCATTGGCCCCACCGAGCGCGGCGGCGAAAACAGCGATCGTCGCGCGCAGAATATTCACATGCGGATCGCGGCGCGCCATCATGCGCCACGCGGTCTCGGCCGAGACGAAGGCCGGCTCCGGCGCAAGCTCACACGCGGCTTCGATCCGCGCCCACAGTTTTCGCAAGCTGCGGAATTTCGCGATGGTGAGGAACTGATCGGCATCGGCGGAGAGGCGGAAGAAAATCATCCGCCGCGCCGCATCGAGCGACACTCCTTCCGCTTCGAGCGCGCGCAGATAGGCGAGCGCGGTGCTGAGGACGAAGGCCAATTCCTGCGCTTCTGAGCCGCCGGCATTGTGGATGATGCGGCCATCGGCTACGGCGAGCCGGCCGCGGAAACCGTCGCGGGTGAGCGCGGCCAGGCGGCGGGCGAAATGCGGCGCCTCTTCGATCCATGGCCGCGCCGCACCCGCAGTGGTCGCCATGGCGCCGATCGGGTCGTGCCCAATGCGAACGCCGGCGCCGCGCTGCGACAGTGCGAAGCCCTTGGCCAACATCGCGTCCACGGCCGCCGCCGCATACGGCGAAAGATCGAAGTCGAGCGTCGCGCCGGCATTGAAGTCGAAGCCTTCAAGGACGCGCGCAAGCGCCTCCTCGCTTGCCGGCATTCCAAAGCCGTAATCGCCGACCGCGCCGGCAAAGACGAGCGCAAGACCGGCGGCGCCGTTATTGAGTTCGCGCAGTGCAATTTCGTTGCCCAGCGCTGGATCGGGATGTTCGACCCGCGGCAGCACCTCCCAGGGCGCGGCGCCCGGCCGCGCCGCGACCGGCCGCGCGTCTGCGCGGCGCTCTGCCAGCGGCGCGATCGACAGGCCGTCGTAAGTCGTGCTGGTCAGGCGCTCAAACGGCGCGCCCTTGAGCACCGCATCGACGAGTTTCCGCCACTCTTCACGCGTGGCGGGCGGGAAATCGGCCGCAAGCAACAAAGTCTCAGGATCGGTCATGGTGGCAAAATGCCATGCCGGGCGAGCAAGGCCAACCGCGTGGAGAGGCGAGGGGGCTTTAAGAGCATGATCCCGAAAAGTGGTACCCGGTTTTCGGAAAAGATCATGCTCCAACGTAACATCCAGACCATGATCCGATTGACTGTCGGATCATGGTCGCGCCGGCAGCTTTTCGATGCCGGTTGCGTCGACGCGTTTGAGCGCGTCGCTGACCTTGACGCCCGCGATCAGCCGATCCGGCGCGATCTCCGCCAATGGCACCAGCACGAAGGCGCGTTCGAGCATGTGCGGATGCGGCAAAATGAGGTCGCGGTCGATCAGCACCAGATCGTCGTAGGCAAGAAGGTCGAGGTCGATGGTCCGTGGCCCCCAGCGGCGCTCGATCGCGCGGTTGCGCCCAAGGGCGCGCTCGCAATCTTGGGTGCGCGCCAACAGACCGTGCGGCGTCAATGTGGTGGCGACGGCGATGACGGCATTGACGAACGGCGCCTGCTCGGTGACGCCCCAGGGCGGGGTGCGATAATCGGAGGACCGCGCGGTCAAATGCACGGCGTCGTCGCTGCACAACTTCGCGATGGCCTGGTCGAAGGTCGCGCGCACGTCGCCGACATTGCCGCCCAGCGCGATCAGGGCGTCGGCCATGGACGTTACTTGCGTCGCGCCCGCGTGATGATCACGCCGACGTCGTCAAAGGTCGCCGCGATCGGCGCTTGCGGCTTGCGGACGGTGACGCGAACACTCTTGACCAGCGGATAGCGGTCGAGCACGGCGTCGGCGACCGCGCCGGCGGCAGCCTCCACCAGCCGATAGCGGCGCGCGCCAAAGGCGTCGCTCGCGGTCTTGACCAATTGCTCGTACGACACAGTGTGCTTGAGCGTATCGGTGCGCGAGGCTTCGCTCAGATCGATGTCGAGCATGAGGTCGAGCACAAAAGGCTGCCCGACCTTGGCCTCGTGCGGCATGACGCCGTGATAGGCGTGCAGCACCAGCCCGTTGACGAAAATCGCGCCGCTCATCGGGCGCGCCTGATCGCAGCGGCGACGGCCAGCGCCTGAACGGTCGGCGCCACATCATGGACGCGGACAATGGCGGCGCCGTTTTCGACCGCCAAAAGATGCGCAGCGAGCGACCCGCCCAGCCGCTCCATCGGATCGGAGGGCCTGATGGTGTGAATAAAGCGCTTGCGTGACGCGCCGACCAAAAGCGGCAATCCAAAATCGCGCCACGCCTCAAGGCGCGCGATGCAAACGATGCTCTGCTCGGGCGTCTTGCCGAAGCCGATGCCCGGATCGAGCACGATCCGCTCGCGCGCGATGCCGGCGCGTGCGGCAATGTCGAGCGAGCGCGCGAAGAACGCCGTCACATCAGCGACGATGTCGATCGCCGGATCGGCGGTTTCGCGATTATGCATGATGATGATCGGCACGCCGCGCTCGGCGACCAGGCGAGCCATGTCGGGGTCGCGCTGCAGGCCCCACACGTCATTGACGATGGCGGCGCCGAGATCGAGCGCCCAGGCGGCGATCGGTGCTTTGAGCGTGTCGATCGAAACCGGGCAGCCGAGCGCGATCGCCTCCGACAAGACCGGCTCGAGCCTTGCGCGCTCTTCTTCAAGCGATACGCGAACCGCACCGCCATAAGGTCGCGTTGATTCGGCGCCGACATCGAGGATGTCCGCGCCTTCGGCAACAAGCCGATGCGCCTGGGCGATCGCCGCTTGCGGATCAAGAAAATGGCCGCCGTCGGAAAACGAGTCTGGCGTGACATTGAGTACGCCCATGACCAGCGTGCCGTTCTTGGCCACCAGGTGACCAAACACGTTGCCGGCGTATTCGGTGCCGGTCGCCGGCAAAGTCCGAGCGGTCAAGGTAGTGGCCATGAATGATGCACGCCTGGCCCCGTTTGCGCGTGGCTTTGCGCGGTCGGCAGTAACGAGTCAAGCCGCAGGCAATATAGCTATGCCCACGAAAGCAGGAGAGGGCTTGGGTATCAGTAGCGGATAGCCGGCGGCAGCTTTTGCGCGCTTTCGATCCAGCGCTGCACCACCTTCACCGAAGGCAACAGGCGCACGAGTTTGCGCCGGGTATTGGCTTGCGTCATCTGGTCGACGAGTTTTTGCGGGTTGCGGAACTGGAGCTCTTTGACGGTTTTGACGCCGGCGGCGGACAACAGCTCGGAATATTCCCAACCGACGCCTTTTACGCGCATGCGATCGGCAGCCGTCACCCAATCGAGAATGCGCTTATCGTCGATACCGACCTTGGTCGCGATCTTAAGCCGCTGCTTGGGCGTCTTGGCGCATTGCAGCAGCGCCACCGTGGTACGTATCCCTTCCGATCTGAGGATCAGCGCGGTATCCGCGCCGATGCCTCGAATATCGGTGATGGGATACCCCATCGCTGCCCCTCCTCAACCCGCGCGCGATTGCGCGCTCCCCGGTACTCAGATGAACTGAGAGAGACCGGGAATCGCACCGACAATCTCGCCGACGGCGTCCTCGCCCACTTTCTGACGTGCGAATGCGATGAAACTTCGGGTAACGCCTTGCACTTGGTCCATGCTCAGCCCGGCCGACATCATGCTCATGCCGGCACCCATGACGCCGCCCATCCCGCTGCCGCCTGCGGCCGCGGCCTTCTGCATCAGGGCGTCGGCTCCGGGGAGCTTGGCCAAGAGCAGCTGCATCTTGTCGGCGGGTCCTTCTTTCGAAAGAAAGTCGAGGATGATGCCAACGGCCGTTTCAGCGGCGGCTTTGTCGACGCCAACTTCGCTGACGAGACGCCCGATCAACTCGTCCATGATCCCCCCGCCAGCCCGCATTTCCAACACGTTCTGGCCATAATGTACGGTCGGTCGTGACCTGACAAGGCGGACGTCACAGAAGGATTGGCGCTCTAGCAAAAATGTCACACGTTGCCATTATGGCCTGGCGCGACCACGGTTGCGCGGCGGCGCCGACAGAAACGAACGAATCCAAAACAACGAACGCACAATGACTCCCGATCGTGATGGAAAGATCTTTGTCGGCAAGGGTGGCGGCGAGGCGTGGCTCGCGCTCGGCCTTGCCAACCGGCACGGCCTCGTCACCGGCGCCACCGGCACCGGCAAGACGGTCTCGCTGCAGGTGTTGGCGGAGGGCTTTTCACGCGCTGGCGTTCCGGTATTTGCCGCCGATATCAAAGGCGACCTGTCCGGCGTCGCAGCGCGTGGCGAGGCCAAGCCCGATTTCGTCAAGCGGGCGAAGGATTTAGGCTTCGACTACACGCCCGATCAATTCCCCGTCGTGTTCTGGGATCTGTTCGGCCAGGGCGGTCATCCAATCCGCGCCACAGTGTTCGAGATGGGGCCGCTTCTGGTCTCGCGCATGCTCGAACTCAATGACGTGCAGGAAGGCATCATCAACATTGCCTTCCGCTACGCCGACGACGATCCGGAGTTGGGAGCGGCGGAGGCAAACGGACTCGTCGACCTCAAGGATTTGCGCGAACTTCTTGCCTACCTGTCGAAGAACGCGAAGGAGATCAGCGCACGCTATGGCAACGTCGCAGTGACCGCGGTCGGCGCCGTACAGCGTCAGCTCCTGGTCCTGGAAAACCAGGGTGGCACCAAATTCTTCGGCGAACCGGCGCTGACAATCGCCGACCTGATGCGGACCGACGCCGCCGGGCGCGGCGTCATCAACGTGCTGGCGGCCGACAAGCTGATGGCGAGCCCTCGGCTCTACGCCACGTTCCTGCTCTGGCTTCTGTCCGAGCTGTTCGAGAAGCTGCCGGAGCTCGGCGACCCGCCGAAGCCGAAGCTCGTGTTCTTTTTCGACGAGGCGCATCTGCTTTTCAATGAAGCGCCCAAGGAGTTGCTCAACAAAGTCGAGCAGGTGGTGCGCCTGATCCGGTCCAAGGGCGTCGGCGTCTATTTCGTCACCCAGAACCCGCTCGACGTGCCCGACAGTGTGTTGGGTCAGCTGGGCAACCGCGTGCAGCACGCCTTGCGCGCCTTCACGCCGCGCGATCAAAAGGCCGTCGCGGCGGCGGCCGAAACCTTCCGGCCGAATCCGAAGCTCAATACCGCACAAGTCATCACTGAGCTCGGCAAGGGCGAGGCGCTGGTGTCATTTCTCGAGGGCAACGGCACGCCGTCGATGGTCGATCGCGCCATCGTGCGGCCGCCGTCGGCACGCATCGGGCCGGTGACGCCGGAGGAACGCCAGGCGGTGATCGATAAGAGTCCGTTCAAGGGCAAATACGACGCCACTGTCGATCCAAACTCCGCCTATGAAATCCTGCAGAAGCGGCTGGCAAGCGGCGGCGCGCTGCCGCCGATCGGGGCCGGCACCGCGCCGGCCGGCACCGGTCCCGCGAGTTCCGACCAAGGCGCGCAGCCCGAGAGCGGTGGCATGCTGGGCACGATCGGAGGCGCGATCGGAGCGTTCCTGGGCAGACTTTACGGAACAAGTCGGGCGCGTGGAACACGATTGACGACGACGCAGTCGGTCGCCCGCCAGGTGACGCGGACTGTTACCAACAAAGTTGCGGGCGATATCGCGGCCGGCATCGGCAGCTCGGTCGGCGGTGCGACCGGCCGCAGCGTTGGGCGTGCGATCGTTCGCGGTGCCCTCGGTGGTATTCTCAAACGGTGACCCATGAAAGCATCCGAAGTACTTCCGGCCGTGCTCGACCGCATCGACCGCGATCTCGACGCCAGCCTCGATCGGTTGTTTGCGCTGTTGCGCATCCAGTCGGTGTCGACCGATCCGGCCTATGCACCGTATTGCCGCGACGCCGCCGAGCATGTGGCTACCGACCTGCGCACCCTTGGTCTCGAGACGACCGTGCGGCCGACCGCTGGTCATCCGGTCGTGGTTGGCAAAAGCGGCAACGGGCAGGCGAACGGGCACGCGCCGCGCGTGCTGTTCTACGGTCATTACGATGTGCAGCCGGTCGATCCGCTCGATTTGTGGACGACGCCGCCGTTCGAGCCTCGGATCGAAACACTCAACGGCGGTCGCAAGATCATCGTCGCCCGCGGCGCCTGCGACGACAAAGGCCAGGCCATGACCTTCGTCGAAGCCTGCCGCGCCTTTAAGGCCGTGACCGGCACGCTGCCGCTCGACATTACCATCATGATCGAGGGCGAAGAGGAATGCGGCTCGAAAAGCCTGTTCGGCTTCGTGCGCGACAATGCCGCCGAGCTCAAGCGCGACCTGGCGCTGGTCTGCGATACCGGCATGTGGGATGCGCAGACGCCGTCGATCACGACATCGTTGCGCGGCCTGGTCTACGAAGAGGTCCGGCTCACCTGCGCCGACCGCGATCTGCATTCCGGATTGTTTGGCGGCGCGGCGCGCAACCCGATCCACGTGCTGGCCGATATCCTCTCCGCCATGCACAAGCCCGACGGCTCGGTCGCCATTCCAGGCTTCTACGATGGCGTCCATGAATTGCCGGCCGACATCAAGGCCGACCTGAAAGGTCTTGAGCTGACGCCGGAAAAATTCCTCGCACCCGTAGGGCTGAAAATTCCGGCCGGCGAAAAGGACCGCATGCTGATCGAGCAAATCTCGACGCGGCCGACCGCGGAGGTCAACGGCATCATGGGCGGCTATACGGGCGAGGGCGCCAAGACCGTCATTCCCGGCAAGGCGATGGCCAAGGTCTCGTTCCGCCTGGTCGGCGCGCAGGACCCGGACAAGATCCGCGCAGCGTTTCGCGCTTTTGTGAGCGCCCGGGTTCCCGCCGATTGTTCGGTCGAGTTCGGCAATTTCACCAGCGCGCCGGCGTTCGACGTGGCGTTCGACAATCCGGCGCTGACCAAGGCGCGCGCCGCGCTCGCCGACGAGTGGGGCAAGAAAGCCGTGACGGTCGGCGCCGGCGGCTCGATCCCAATCGTCGGCGATTTCAAGACCGTGCTCGGCATGGATTCGCTGATGGTCGGCTTCGCGCTCGACGACGATCGCGTGCATTCCCCCAACGAGAAGTACGATCTGAAGTGCTTCCACAAGGGCATCCGCAGCTGGGCCCGAATTTTGGCGGCGCTGGCGGGATAGCGAAGGTGTGAATGGCGCTGATGCGGCTGCGGATGGAGAATGCTGTATGCCGCTATCCGCTACGGTCTGTCGCTCACCGGGAGAAGGTCATGAAGTTCGTACGTCTTGCTGTTGCCGCCGGCGCTCTCGCACTCGGCTCATTGCCCGCATCCGCGGCCGGGGTCGACAAGCTCTACGTTCTCTATTGCGGCGAGGCCGTCGGGGCCGATCAGTCGCGCTGGTCGCCCGGCGTCAATGTTGGCGTGCCGCTGGCCGTATCCGACAATTGCTACCTTATTCACCACCAGCAGGGCTGGTTCCTGTGGGATACCGGGCTCCCTGACTCGCTCGCAGCCACGCCTGACGGCGTGACCGCGGCGAACGGCGCCATGCATGTGAAGCGGACCAAGACGCTCGCTGCGCAACTCGACGAGCTCGGCGTCAAGCCCGCCGATATCAAAGGGATGGCGATTTCGCATACCCATCCCGACCATATCGGCAATGTCGAATTGTTTCCGCAAGTCATGCTCTACGTGCAGAAAGCCGAATACGAATGGCCGGGCGAGAACGGCAAGCCGCGCTTTAATCCCAGCCATCCGGTGACGCTGTTGGAAGGCGATCGCGACGTGTTCGGCGACGGCTCGGTGATGATCATTTCAACGCCCGGACACACGCCGGGCCATCAATCGCTGTTGGTCAGGCTGCCGAAGACCGGCGCCGTGGTGCTCTCGGGCGACGCGGTTCATTTCAAGGACAACTGGGACAATCGTCGCGTGCCGTCGATGAATACTAGCAAAGAGCAAACGTTGGCTTCACTGCAGCGCATCGCCGATATCATGGCGAAGGAGCACGCGCAGCTGTGGATCAATCACGACAAGCCGCAGAGCGACGCGCAGAAGAAAGCGCCGGACTATTACGAATAAGTGCCAGCGCCGTTCAATCTGAATCGACGCCGATCAGCCGCGGACTGACAAAACGCTCCAGCCTGCCGGCGCCGTCGTGCAGCTTCGACCAATCGTCGAAGGCGAGATCGATGACGACCAGGCCGGAGGTCGGCAGTTTTTCGTTGAGGCTTTCGCGGGCTTCGACGTCGCCGGAGCCGATCAACTGGCGCGCAAGATCGTGCAGGCCCGGATTGTGGCCGACCACGAGCAGGGCGGGGACGTCGCCGGTTTCGCGGATCAATTCGACCAGCGTATCGGTGCCGGCATTGTAGATGCGCTCGTCTTGCATCAGGCGCGGCATCTTGCCCAGCGCCGCGGCGACGAGCTCCCAGGTTTCCAGCGTCCGCGTCGCCGGCGATATGACGACGAGGTCGGGAACAAGCCCGTGGCGTGCCAAGTAGGCGCCGATGATCGGCGCGTCGAGGCGGCCGCGCTCCGTCAGTCTGCGATCGCGGTCGCGCTCGCCGGGTTGGGGGCGTTCAGTCTTGGCATGGCGCAGCAGCAGCAAACGACGCACGATGGTAAGCTCCCGACGTTAGTCTAGTGCCGCGGGTATGAAGTTCCTATAGTGTGCCCGCCAACGCGCACAGGAAGTTCACGCACAACTCCTATCAAATGCTGCGCTGCGCCCATTTGATGCGCAGTGCAAAAAATAATCCGGCGATGGACCAACCCAATCCCACATCGGCTCATGGCGGAAGCTGGTATGCCGCGACTAGGATCGACGCGCCGCAGCGCCCGCAGCTTACGTCGGACTGCGACGTGGACGTGTGCGTGATTGGCGGCGGGCTCGCCGGCTTGACGATGGCTCACGAGGTGGCCCGCGCCGGCTGGTCGGTCGTGCTATTGGAGGCGGGCCACATCGCCGGCGAGGCTTCCGGGCGCAATACCGGATTTGTCCTGCCCGGCTTTGCCGCGAGTCCCGACAGCATCATCAGCCGCGTCGGCTTCGATCGCGCCAAGGATCTGTGGGCGCTGGCGCAAAGCGGGCTCGATTATGTCCGCGACGTCATCCGCCACGAGGCGATGCCGGGAATCGATCCGCAGGACGGCTGGCTTTACGTCTCCAAGACCGACAATGGTGACGAACTCACGCGGCTGGCCGCTTTGGTCGGCGAGTTCGGCGGCGAGATCGAGGGATGGCCGACCGACAAAGTGCGCGCTGTGCTGCGCAGCGAACGTTACTTTCACGCCATCCACTATCCGCGGGCGATCAATATCCATCCGCTGAATTATGCGTTCGGCCTGGCCGCCGCCGCCGAGCGCTTCGGCGCCCGCGTCTACGAAAATACCCCGGTGATCTCGCTCGATCCCGCCGGGGTGCGCAAACGCATCGTCACGCCACAGGCGCGGCTGCGGTCGAGCCACGTCGTGCTCTGCGGCAATTTACAGATCGCGGGCCTAATGCCGCGGATCGGCGCCACGCTTATCCCGATCACGACCTACGTCATCACCACAGCATCGCTGGGGCCGGTTTTGAGCGAGGCGGTCGGCTATCACGGCTCGGTCAGCGACACTGATCTCGCCGACAATCATTATCGCATCGTCGGCGGCGATCGATTGATGTGGTCCGGCCGGCTGACGATGTGGACGGGAAATCCGCGTCGTTATGTGCGGGCGCTGGCCGCGGATATCGGCAGGACCTATCCCCAGCTTGGCAAGGTTGCCGTCGACTATGTGTGGTCCGGCACCGTGGGCCATTCGATTCACGGCATGCCGCAGATCGGCGAACTCGGCCCCGGCGTGTGGCTCGCCAGCGGCTTTGGCGGCCACGGCCTCAACACGACGGCGATGGCCGGCAACCTGGTCGCCCGTGCCATCGTCGATGGCGATGCGACCTGGAAGCAGTTTACGCCATTCGAGCTCGTCTGGGCCGGCGGAAAATTCGGCCGCGCGGCGGCGCAGATCTATTACTGGACGAGACGCCTGCGCGACGCCTCGGCCGAGCGCCGTGGCCACGCCGCCAACGGGACGACTATGCCGTTGCACGTCCGGCTGCGCCAAATGATCAAGTCCGAGGAACCGGAGGGCGCCAGCCAGCAAAGTGCGCCGGCCAACGAAGATGTCGACACGTTCGTTGCACCGGCGGCGGACGCCGAAGTTTCAGTCACGCGATTCGAAGGGCCTGCTGAACAGATCGAAGCGCCGACCGCGACGGTGGAAGCGCCCACCGGCGACGATGGACCACCGCCGATGATCGCCGTCGCCAGCCGGCGCGAGTCGGTGGACGGACCGGAAGATAGCAGCGCGTAGCTCGCCGAGCCTGCGGTTCAGCGTTGCTCGCGCCTGGTCATGAACGCCAGTCGCTCGAACAGGTGCACGTCCTGCTCGTTCTTGATCAGCGCGCCGTGCAGCGGCGGGATCAGCTTCTTTGGATCGCGCTCGCGCAGTGTCTCCACCGAAACGTCTTCGACCATCAGCAGCTTCAGCCAGTCGAGCAATTCGGAGGTAGACGGCTTTTTCTTCATGCCGGGAACATCGCGGATCTCGTAAAACAGCCGTAGCGCCTCCGCGACCAGCCGATGCTTGATGCCGGGGAAATGCACCTCGATGATCGCGCGCATGGTGTCGGCGTCGGGAAAGCGGATGTAGTGGAAGAAGCAGCGGCGCAGAAACGCGTCCGGCAATTCCTTCTCGTTGTTCGAGGTGATGACGACGATCGGCCGCCGCCGGGCATGGATGGTCTCGCCGGTCTCGTAGACGAAAAACTCCATGCGATCGAGCTCCTGCAACAGATCGTTGGGAAACTCGATATCGGCCTTGTCGATCTCATCGATCAGCAGCACCGGCCGCTGATCGGCGATGAACGCCTCCCACAGCTTGCCGCGCTTGATGTAATTGCGGATGTCCTTGACGCGCTCGTCGCCGAGCTGGCTGTCGCGCAGCCGCGTCACCGCATCATACTCGTAAAGACCCTGCATCGCCTTGGTGGTCGACTTGATATGCCACTCGAGCAGCGGCGCGCCGAGCGCCTTGGCGATCTCGATCGCGAGCACGGTCTTGCCGGTGCCCGGCTCGCCTTTGACCAGCAACGGCCGCTCCAGCGCGATCGCGGCATTGACCGCGACCTTGAGATCATCGGTGGCAACGTAGGCGCTGGTCCCTTCGAAACGCATGAATTTCCGCTCGCTTGCAATCGTGAGGTTGGCGGCGAGCTTAAGCACGCCGTTTTCGCGCTCACAAGCGTTGGCGCCGCGGTTGAGCTCCGCTCAAACGGCCGAGCTGAGCGCGCGTTGCCAGGGCGGCAATTTCTGCCGGCCACCCGGCATATCCGTACTGGGCGCACGGCGCAGCTAATAGCTTAAGCCACTGGAATAATGCGGGAAATTATATGGCACGGCGCTTGCTGCGAGGCGTCCAGTCGGGGCCATCGGCCGGTGCCCGCAATCGGTTGTTTGGTTGAGCAGGAGTTGGAGATCAGGTCATGGGTATTTTCGATGCATTGACCACCGCTGTGGCGGGTCTGCAGGCGCAGTCGTTCGCGCTGCAGAACATTTCCGGCAACATCGCCAACTCGCAGACCACCGGCTACAAAGAAACCGACACGCATTTTGAGGATCTGGTATCGGACGCCGCGCTCGGACAGCAGACCGCGAACGGCGTCATCGCCGGCTCCCGTTCCACCAACACGGTGCAAGGGACGATCCAGAGCACGGCGGTGTCGACCGACATGGCCATCAACGGCAACGGCTGGTTCGTGGTGTCGAAGCCGATCGGCACGGCCGACAACCAGCCGGTGTTCAGCGGGATCAACAACTATACGCGCGCCGGCGACTTTCAGCTCAATTCGAACGGCAACCTCGTCAACGGCGCCGGCTATTACCTGATGGGCCTTCCGCTCGACCCGCAGACCGGGAATCCACTCGGCAGCTCGCCCCAAGTCCTG
>Ga0210395_10001378_pt1 | contig 18858 bp, 19 predicted proteins | sample IncBWH4OmetaG_FD_150861 | JGI IMG/M metagenome (GOLD analysis project Ga0210395, IMG submission 150861) | Forest soil microbial communities from Barre Woods Harvard Forest LTER site, Petersham, Massachusetts, United States - Inc-BW-H-4-O ...
GCGTTCGGCTCGGCCGGCAAGAAGACGGCGGTGGTCTCCACCATCAACGGCGACGCCAATGTGCCGTTCTACAAGGAGCTCGGCAACCAGGGCCTCAAGGCGACCGACATTCCCGTGGTGGCGTTCTCGGTCGGCGAGGAAGAGCTCGCCGGTCTCGACACCAAGCCGCTGGTCGGTCATCTCGCCGCGTGGAACTATTTCGAGTCGATCAAGACGCCGGCCAACGCCGCCTTCATCAAGGAGTGGCACGACTTCATCAAGAATCCGAAGCGCACCACCAACGATCCGATGGAAGCGCACTACATCGGCTTCAACATGTGGGTAAAGGCGGTTGAGAAAGTCGGCACCACCGATCCCGACAAGGTGATCGAAGCGCTGCCAGGCACGCAAGCGCCGAACCTCACCGGCGGCATCTCGACCTTGCTGCCGAACCATCACATCACCAAGCCGGTCTATATCGGCGAGATCAGGCCCGACGGCCAGTTCAACGTGGTGTTCAAGACCAAGGAACTCATTCCCGGTGCCGCCTGGTCGCCGTATCTTCCCGGGTCGAAGGACTTGGTGGCGGACTGGGTGAAGCTCAAGTGCGGCAACTACAACACCGTGACGAAGGCATGTGGCGGTTCGTAACGGCGGCACGCTGACGTTCGAGCTTGCGGGAAGGCGACGAAAAAATCGCCTTCCCGCGTCACGTCCCCCGGGATTTAATTGCAATGCGTTTTTGCCGAGCCTGCCTCGCCGCGCTGCTACTGGCCTTCGGCCTCGCCTTGGCGTGCACGAGCGCACACGCCGCGGCCATCGACGATGCGCTGGCAAAGTTCACCACCGACGATTTCGACGACACCAATGACGGCATCGGCGCCGTCGCCGCGAGCGGCAGCCCGCGGGCGGAAGCCATCATCCGCGCCTTGCAGGACGGCCATCTCATGTTCAGCGCCGAACGCAAGGCGGTCTACATCCAGGACGACGACGGCAAGCTGACCGACCCCGCAACCGGGCAGCCGGTCGCCGGCGAGGCGCCGCCCGACATCGACACTGTCCGCATCAACAATCGGCTGCGCGGCAGCATCGACGCCGCGCTCGGCGCGCTGACGCTGATGTCGCCGGATCCGGCCAAACGGTTGGACGCGGCGGAGGCGGTGTTCAAATCGCGCGACCAAAGCGCGCTGCCGGCGCTCGAGACCGCCATCGAGAAGGAGCAGGATGCTCGGATCAAGCGGGTGCTGACGCAGGCGCGCGCCGCGATCATCCTCACCAGCGACGACGCCAAAGACGAGGACAAGCTCGCCGCCGTCGCGGTGATCCAACAGCGCGGCGATCAAGACGCGCTGGGACTTCTACAAAGCCTTCCCGCCGGCACCGCGGCGCCGGTCGTTAAAGCCGCCGCCAGCGCCGCCGCCGCCATCCGCAACCGGCTGGGCGTTTGGAACTTGGTGCAGAACGCTTGGTACGGCATTTCGCTCGGCTCGGTGCTGCTGCTCGCGGCCATTGGGCTGGCCATCACCTTCGGCGTGATGGGCGTCATCAACATGGCGCACGGCGAAATGGTCATGATCGGCGCCTATGTCACCTTCGTCGTGCAAGACGCGATCCGCACCAGCCATCCGGCGCTGTTCGATTACTCGCTCGCCATCGCCATTCCGCTGGCGTTCCTGGTCGCCGGCTTTATCGGCATCCTGATCGAGCGCTGCATCATTCGCTTTCTCTATGGACGGCCGCTGGAGACGCTGCTGGCGACCTGGGGACTTTCGCTGATCCTGCAACAGGCGGTGCGCACGTCGTTCGGCCCCAACAACCGCGAGGTCGGCAATCCGTCGTTCATGAGCGGCGCCTTCGATCTCGGCGGCATCACCATCACCTATAACCGGCTGTGGATCATCTGTTTCGCGCTCGCGGTCTTCGTCGCGCTGCTCGGGCTTTTGCGCTTCACCCGTTTCGGCCTCGAAATGCGCGCGGTGACCCAGAACCGCGCCATGGCGGCGTCGATGGGCATCCGCACCAGCCGGGTCGATGCGCTGACTTTCGGCCTGGGCTCGGGCATCGCCGGCATGGCCGGCGTGGCGCTCTCCCAGATCGACAATGTCAGCCCCAATCTCGGCCAGGGCTACATCATCGACAGCTTCATGGTCGTGGTGTTCGGCGGCGTCGGCAATTTGTGGGGCACGCTGGTGGGGTCGTTCGTGCTCGGCATCGCCAACAAATTCCTCGAACCCGTCGCCGGCGCGGTGCTCGGCAAGATCGCCATCCTGGTGCTGATCATCCTGTTCATCCAGAAACGGCCGCGCGGCATGTTCGCCCTCAAGGGCCGGGCGGTCGAGGCATGACCTCGCACATCCTCATTCGCTCGCTCGACCGCAGCGCGATGATATTCCTGATTATCGTCGCGGCGGTCGCAGTCGTGGTGCCGATCCTCAATCTGGCGGTGCCGGAATCGTCGGCGCTGCATATGCCGACTTATCTGGTGGCGTTGTTCGGCAAATATATCTGCTACGCGCTATTGGCGCTGTCGATCGACCTGATCTGGGGCTATTGCGGCATTCTCTCGCTCGGCCATGGCGCGTTCTTTGCGCTCGGCGGCTATGCCATGGGCATGTATCTGATGCGCCAGATCGGCACCCGCGGCGTCTATGCCGATCCGATCTTGCCCGACTTCATGGTATTCCTGAACTGGAAGGAGTTGCCGTACTACTGGTACGGCTTCCAGCATTTCCCCTATGCGTTGCTGATGATCGTCGCGGTGCCCGGCGCGCTCGCCTTCGTGTTCGGCTGGTTCGCGTTCAGGAGCCGCGTCACCGGCGTCTATCTGTCGATCATCACGCAAGCGCTCACCTACGCGCTGATGCTCGGCTTTTTCCGCAACAATTTCGGCTTCGGCGGCAACAACGGCCTGACTGATTTCAAGGATCTGCTCGGCTTCAACGTGCAGGCGGAATCCACGCGCAACGTTTTGTTCTCGATCTCCTGCGTGGCGCTGATGGCGGGTTTTTTGGTCTGCCGCGCCGTCGTCACCTCGAAATTCGGCAAGGTGTTGATCGCCATCCGCGACGCCGAGGCGCGCACCCGCTTCCTCGGCTATCGGGTGGAATCCTACAAGCTGTTGGTGTTCACCTTGTCGGCCTGCATGGCCGGCATCGCCGGCGCGCTGTACGTGCCGCAGGTCGGCATCATCAATCCGGGCGAATTCGCGCCCGGCAATTCCATCGAAGCGGTGATCTGGGTCGCGGTCGGCGGCCGCGGCACGCTCACCGGCGCCGCGCTCGGCGCCGTGCTGGTCAACTACGGCAAGACCTATTTCACGTCGGGCGTGCTGGCGCCGTACTGGCTGTTCATGCTCGGCAGCCTGTTCATCGGCGTGACGCTGCTATTGCCGCGCGGCGTCGTCGGCACCTTGCACCACTGGACCGCGCTGCGTCGCGCCCGGGTCTCGGCCGCCGCCGAGGATGGCGTCAGGGAGCCGCTGCCGGCGGAATGACGATGGAAGCACTCACCACCGCGCTGCTCTATCTCGACGGCGTCAACGTGTCGTTCGATGGATTTAAGGCGCTCAACAATCTGTCCTTCACCATCGCGCCCGGCGAGATGCGCGCCATCATCGGCCCGAACGGCGCCGGCAAGACCACGATGATGGACGTGGTCACCGGCAAGACCCGGCCGGACAGCGGCGATGTCATGTTCAACGGCGTCTACAATCTCACAAAACTCGACGAGACCGAGATCGCCAATCTGGGCATCGGCCGCAAATTCCAGAAACCGACCGTATTCGACAGTCACACCGTGTTCGACAATCTCGAACTTGCGCTGAAAGGCGATCACCGCGCGCGGACGAGCTTGTGGTGGCGGCAGACGCCGGCCGAGCATCGCCGCATCGACGAAATTTTGGCGACCACTCGCCTCACTGCGGTGCGCGACCGCCTCGCCGGCAGCCTGGCGCACGGCCAGAAGCAATGGCTCGAGATCGGCATGCTGCTGGCGCAGGATCCAAAACTCCTGTTGGTCGACGAGCCCGTCGCCGGCATGACGGATGTGGAAACGCGGCAGACCGCGGAGCTGCTCAAGGAGATCAACAAGGAACACACCGTCGTCGTGGTCGAGCACGACATGACCTTCGTGCGCGACCTCGGCGTCAAGGTGACGTGTTTGCACGAGGGCTCGGTGCTTGCCGAAGGCTCGATCGACCAGGTTTCGCAGAACGAGCGCGTGGTGGAAGTGTATTTGGGGCGCTGATCATGTTGGACGCGCAATCCATCGATCTGCACTACGGCGCCGCGCAGGCGCTGCGGGCGGTTTCGCTCAAGGCGGAGCCGGGCAAGGTCACCTGCGTGCTGGGGCGTAACGGCGTCGGCAAAACGAGCCTTCTCGACGCGCTGGCCGGCCAGCAGCCGGTGAGCCGCGGCACCATCATCTGGGAAGGCAGCGACATCACCGCGCTCAAACCGCCGGAGCGGGCGCGACGCGGCATTGCCTATGTGCCGCAGGGCCGCGAAATATTTCCCCTGCTCACGGTCGAGGAAAATCTGCGCACCGGCTTTGCGCCGCTGCCGCGCGAGGAGCGTAGCGTGCCCGACGACGTGTTTTCGCTGTTCCCGGTGCTGGAATCCATGCTGCGCCGGCGCGGCGGCGACCTCTCGGGCGGCCAGCAGCAGCAACTCGCCATCGGGCGAGCGCTGGTGATGCGGCCGCGGCTGCTCCTGCTCGACGAGCCGACCGAGGGCATCCAGCCGTCGATCATCAAGGATATCGGCCGCGCCATCACCTATCTGCGCTCGCTCGGCAAGATCGCCATCGTGCTGGTCGAGCAATATCTCGACTTTGCCCGCGAACTCGGCGACCATTTCGCCGTCATGGACCGCGGCGCCGTCGTCTATACTTGCAACCGCGACGATCTCGACGAGGGCGCGCTGAAGCGCGCCATGGCGATTTGATGCGCGACATGTGATGGCCGATCCGATGCTGGGGAGCGCGCCGCTACGCAACGAGATCTTCGCCGGCAATCGCGCCGTCGGCAGGGTCGCGTTTACAGTTGCAGCGGGGCCAGGCGGCAGCCGGCGCGGCCGCGTCCACGAATCAGGCTCGCTGCGGGTGCGATTCCCGAACGGCAATAGCCTTGCCGCGCTCGACGCCGTCATCGTCAACACCGGCGGCGGCATGACCGGCGGCGACCGCTTCGACGTCGATATCAAAGTCGGCACCGGCGCGCGGCTTTCCGTCACCACCGCGGCGGCGGAGAAAATCTACCGCTCGCTCGGGCCGGACACGGATATTTGCGTCAAACTCGACGTCGGTCCCGGCGGCGCATTGGCGTGGCTGCCGCAGGAAATGATCGTGTTCGATCAGGCCCGGCTGCGGCGCAACATCGATGTCGCTCTCGCCCGCGACGCCAATCTGCTGTTGGCTGAAGCCGCCGTGTTCGGCCGTTCCGCCATGGGCGAAACGGTGGTCCAGGGTCACTTCTTCGACCGCTGGCGCCTGCGCGTCGAAGGCGCGCTTGTTTTTGCCGAGACCCTGCGTCTCGACGGCGACATTGCGCAGCGCCTGGCGCAACGCGCCATTGCGGGCGGCGGCGTGGCCGTCGCAAGCGTGATCAAATATCCCGGTGACGACGCAGATGTCGCGACGATCCGCACCATGCAAGACCGCTTTGCCGGTGAAGGCGGCGTATCCGCGTGGAACGGGCTTGTCGTAGCGCGCCTGGTCGCGACGGACGGCGCCGCACTGCATCGCGATCTCGTTGCCGTGTTGACCGCGCTCGATGCCGCGCCGTTGCCGCGGCTGTGGCTGAACTGAAGGGAACCATGCAGCTCACACCGCGCGAGAAAGACAAGCTGTTGATCGCCATGGCCGCGATAGTGGCGCGGCGGCGGCTCGAGCGCGGCGTCAAGCTCAACCACCCCGAAGCGGTCGCGCTGATCTCCGATTTCATCCTCGAAGGCGCGCGCGACGGCCGCACCGTCGCCGAATTGATGGAAGCGGGCGCCCACGTCATCGGCCGCGCCCAGGTGATGGAGGGAATTGCCGAAATGATTCCCGAAATCCAGGTCGAGGCGACCTTTCCCGACGGCACCAAGCTCGTCACCGTGCACGAGCCGATCCGATGAGGTGCAGATGATCCCCGGTGAATATTTCATCAAACCCGGCGAAATCGAGCTCAACAAGGGCCGCAAAACGCTGAGGCTTACCGTCTCGAATAGCGGCGATCGGCCGATCCAGGTCGGCTCGCACTATCATTTCTTCGAGACCAACCCGGCGCTCAAGTTCGACCGTACCAAGGCGCGCGGCATGCGCCTCGACATTCCCGCGGGAACTGCGGTGCGGTTCGAGCCCGGCCAGAGCCGCGAGGTGACGCTGGTCGCGGTTGCGGGCGCGCGCACCGTCTACGGTTTCCGCCAGGCGGTCATGGGAAAGCTGAAGAAATGACGCGGCGGCAAAATCCGGTCGTCAGAATCATGACGGGCGAGCTTGCGCCCGCCCGTCACGTTCTCAGCGCTGCTATCCGCGACTGGGAACCAGGATCAAATCTACCACGTGGTGCGCTACCGATAGCGGCTCCGCACCCAGGCCGACCCGATCTTGGCGATCGTCACATCCGGCAGAACCAAACGCGACCGATCTGATGATGAGGATAACGCAGCGACCGCGGGACGCAAGTTAAAGCATGTCGGAAAAACGACGAGCGACGTTTGGGGATAACTCTGGTGATTTCTCGAATGTGGAGGGCGCTATGCCGTCGAAGATGAGCCGCGCCGTTTATGCCGACATGTTCGGCCCGACGACAGGCGACCGCGTGCGGCTCGCCGACACCGATCTCATCATCGAGGTCGAAAAGGATTTTTGCATCTACGGCGAGGAGGTGAAATTCGGCGGCGGCAAGGTGATCCGCGACGGCATGGGCCAATCGCAGATCACCAACCGGGCGGGCGCGGTCGACACCGTCATCACCAATGCGCTGATCCTCGACCATTGGGGCATTGTCAAAGCTGACGTCGGCCTGAAAGACGGCAAGATTTTTGCCATCGGCAAAGCCGGCAATCCGGATATCCAGCCCGGCGTCACCATCATCATCGGGCCCGGCACCGAGGCGATCGCCGGCGAAGGCAAGATCCTCACCGCCGGCGGTTTTGACACCCACATCCATTTCATCTGCCCGCAGCAGGTCGACGAAGCGCTGATGTCGGGCGTCACCTCGCTGCTCGGCGGCGGCACCGGCCCGGCGCACGGCACGTTCGCCACCACCTGCACGCCCGGCCCGTTCCACCTCGCACGCATGATCCAGGCGGCGGACGATTTTCCCGTCAACCTTGGCTTCGCCAGCAAAGGCAATGCGTCGCGCCCGGCGGCGCTCGAGGAAATGATCAAGGCCGGCGCCTGCGCGCTGAAGCTGCATGAGGACTGGGGCACGACGCCGGCGGCGATCGATTGCTGCCTTTCGGTCGCCGACGATTACGACATCCAGGTGATGATCCATACCGACACGCTCAACGAATCCGGCTTCGTCGAGGACACCATCAAGGCGTTCGAGGGCCGCACCATCCACGCCTTCCACACCGAAGGCGCCGGCGGCGGCCACGCACCCGACATCATCAAAGTGGCCGGATTGCCGAACGTGCTGCCGTCGTCGACCAATCCAACGCGGCCTTATACCAAGAACACCATCGACGAACATCTCGACATGCTGATGGTATGCCATCACCTCGATCCGTCGATCGCCGAAGATTTGGCGTTCGCCGAAAGCCGCATCCGCAAGGAGACCATCGCGGCGGAGGACATTCTTCACGACATCGGCGCGCTGTCGATGATGTCGTCGGACTCCCAAGCCATGGGCCGGCTCGGCGAAGTCATCATCCGCACCTGGCAGACCGCCGACAAAATGAAAAAGCAACGTGGCCGCTTGAAACAGGAGAAAGGCGACAACGACAATATGCGGGTAAAGCGGTACGTCGCCAAATACACCATCAATCCCGCCATCGCCCACGGCGTGTCGAAACTCATCGGCTCGGTGGAGAAGGGCAAGCTTGCCGATCTGGTGCTGTGGTCGCCGGCATTCTTCGGCGTCAAGCCCGATTGCATCATCAAGGGCGGCTCCATCGTCGCCGCGCCGATGGGCGATCCCAACGCCTCGATCCCGACGCCACAGCCGGTGCATTTCCGGCCGATGTTCGGCGCCTTCGGCCGCGCCCGCACCGCGTCGTCGGTGGTGTTCACCTCGAAGGCCGCGGTGCAAGCGGGCTTGCGCAAAAAGCTCGGCATCCAGAAGGAGCTTTACGCGGTGCAAAATACCCGTGGCAAGATTTCGAAAAAAAGCATGATCCACAACGACGCGACGCCCGATATCGAAGTCGATCCTGAGACCTACGAGGTGCGCGCCAATGGCGAGCTTTTGACCTGCGCGCCGGCGGAAGTTTTGCCGATGGCGCAGCGGTATTTTCTGTTTTGAAGAAGGCCTAGAAAGCGGCCTTGATCGCTTGGACAGCCTCTGTGTTCGTGTTGATGAACTTGTCAAGGATCTATGACCGCCGAAGGCGGCGGCGCTTCGCGCCGTCCTTGACAAGTTCATCAACACGAACAACTAGCATCCAAGCGATCAAGGCCGACCTCCGATCAGTGGCAAAAGCGTTGCTCTGGACACCTCCTTGACGCTCGCCCCGCGAATCTCCAAGCTTCCCCCATGGCGGATTTTTCGACGTCGGTGCTTGCGGTCCGCGGCTGCCGCATCCGGCTGATGCGTGGCGGCGCCGGCAGCCCGCTCGTTGTTTTGCATGGCGCGTCGGGCGCGAATGTCCTGCCGTTCATGCAGCAGCTGGCGCAAAAATTCGACGTCATCGCGCCGGAACATCCGGGCTTTGGCGAATCCGACACACCGGACTGGCTCGATAACATCCACGACCTCGCCTATTTCTATCTCGACGTGCTCGACGAGTTGAAACTCAAGGACGTGAACCTGGTCGGGCTGTCGTTCGGCGGCTGGATCGCCACGGAGCTCGCCGTGCGCAGCACGCAACGGCTGGCCTCGCTGACGCTCTCCGGCTCCGCCGGGCTTTACGTCGCCGGCGTCGAGCAGCTGGATCCGTTCCTGCGCAGCGACGAGCAGCGGCTGCGCGACTTCTTTTACGATCAGAAGAAAGCCGACGACATCATTGCGCGCGCGCTGCGGCCGGAGCTGGAAGACGTCACGCTGAAAAACCGAACCACGGTCGCCAAGATCGCCTGGCAGCCGCGCGGCCACGACCCGAACCTTCCCAAATGGCTGCACCGCATCGACGTGCCGACCTTGCTGATCTGGGGCGATCACGACCGCATGTTTCCGAAAGAGCACGCGCTCGCCTATCAGAAGGCGATCCCCGGCGCCAAAGTGGTGATCGTGCCGGAATGCGGCCACGTTCCGCAAGTCGAGAAGCCGGACGCCTTCGTCGCCGCGCTGGAAACTTTTCTCGGCGCGCGCAAGAAGGCCGCATAGGATCGCACCATGAAGTTTTTCAACTTTCACCTGATGCCGTATGCGCACGTCGATCTCGACGCCATCGCCAAGAACGGCTCGGCCTGGGTGACGTTCTCGAACAGCCATTACGACCCGGAACTCGGCGCCGAGCTCTATCACGACTATCTCGACCAGATGGAGTTCGCCGACCAGCTCGGCTTCGACGGCGTCTGCCTCAACGAGCATCATCAGACCGCCTATGGCATGATGCCGATTCCGGGCGTACTGGCCGGCGCGCTGGCGCGTAGCGTCAAGCACGCCAAGATCGCCATTCTGGGCCGCGCGCTGCCGCTGCAGAACAATCCGCTGAACATCGCCGAAGAATACGCGATGCTCGACAATCTCACCCGCGGCCGCATCATCGCCGGCTTCGTGCGCGGCATCGGCGCCGAATATCACGCCACCGGCATCAATCCGGCCAATTCCCAGGAGCGTTTCGCCGAGGCGCACGATTTGATCGTGCGGGCCTGGACCGAGCCGGGGCCGTTTTCCTATTCGGGCAAGCACTATCAGTTCCGCTACGTCAATCCGTGGCCGCGGCCCTATCAGACGCCGCATCCGCCGATCTGGATTCCGTCGCAGGGCTCCAGCTCGACCATCCGCTGGGCGGCGAAGATGCGCTACACCTATTGCCAGACGCTCAGCCCGATCGCCGCGGTGGCGAAATTCTTTCAGCTTTATCGCGACGAGGCGGACAAGGCCGGCTACCAGGCTTCGCCCGATCAGCTCGCCTGGTCGAACACAATTTACGTCGGCGAGACCGACAAGAAGGCGGTGAAGGAGGCAAAACCGCATCTCGAAGCGCTGGTCAATTATCTGCTCAAAATGCCGACCGAGATGCTGCTGCCGCCGGGTTACACCGACATCGCCTCGATGAAGCGCGTGCGCAGCGTCAAGGTCACTGGCAAGACGGCTTCGATCGAGGACTTGATCGCATCCGGCGTGGTGATCATCGGCTCGCCGGCGACGGTGCGCGAAAAACTCGCCGAATATCAGGACCTTGCCGGCTTCAACACCTCGCTGACCAAGACCCAGTTCGGCACCATGCCCAATGAAATGGCGCGCGCCAACATGACGGCGATCGCCGAGGAAATCTTGCCGCACTTTCGCGATCGCCTGCCGCAACGCGCGGCGAAAGCCGCGGCGGAATAAGCTCTTCGCCCAGTGAGCGCCACGCCGATCTTCAAGGACGTGATGGGGGCGCTCGCCGTCGTCATCACGCTCGTCGCCTACGGCATCTACGTCTGGCAGACGTTGCGCGGCGAGACGCGGCCGCATCCGCTGTCCTGGCTGATTTTCGGCATTCTCACCGGCACCGCCTACCTGGTGCAGTTCGATGAAGCGGCCGGGCCCGGCAGCTGGGTCATGGGCATCACCGCAATTGTTTGTTTGCTGCTGTGCCTGATGAGCTTTTGGCGCGGCGAGCGAGCTTTTCCCTGGTACGAGTGGGCGTTTCTGGTCGCCGCGGCAATCATCTTCATGTTTTATTTGTTGGCGCACGAGCCGACGATTTCGGCGGTCCTGGCGGCGCTCGTCAGCGTGCTCGGCTTCGGCCCGACGGTGACAAAAGCCTGGCAGCGCCCGCATTCCGACAGCATCACCACGTTCACCCTCAACAGCATCAAATTCATCCCGGCGTTTTTCGCCATGGACAATCTCTCGCTTGCCACCTGCGTCATGCCGGCGGCGCTGGTCGTCGCCAATGCCGCGGTCGCGCTGATCATTTATGCGCGGCGTTCCTATCACCAGGCACCCAACGTTTGACCGTCATCCTGAGGTGCGAGCGTAGCGAGCCTCGAAGGATGCCGGCCGAGGCGCAAGCGTTCAGCCGTTTTTGCGCCGCGCCGCCGCCGCTATGCGACGCAATTCGGCGGCCACCTCCGCTTTGTTGCCGGCGGGGGCGCCGTCGAGGCCGGGAGTCCAATGATCGTCCGGCAATCGCGCGCAACAATCGAGCGCGCTTGCCTCGTCACCCAAATGTGCGTGACTGTCGGCTTCGTACAGCAGCGTGATCATCGCGCCCTCCCATTCTTTCGGGTCGATAGCCTCACCGCGCCGAAAATCCGCCAAGGCGTTCGCGTGTTCGCCGAGCTGCCGGTAGACCCTGCCTCGTGCACAAAATGCCGCTTGCGACGGAGCGAGTTCGATGACTTTGTCCAGATCGGCAAGCGCCCGCCGCGGCTCGCCCATGTCACTCCACGCGAAATGCCGTCTAAAATAGGGACGAAAATTTCGCGGATTCTCTTGAATCCATTCGTCCACGATCTTGAGGAAACGTTGCGGATCGGCACGGCGAAGCTCGCCCAACGCAAACACTTCCTCGGGTGTTTTTGGTTCCTGCATCGACGTGCGTTCCTTTTCTATGCGTCCACTCTATTGCCGCCGCAGTCCTGCGAGACGCGCCCCATAATGCATTCGCTGATTGTTGTGCCCATTCCGCGAATATAATCCCGCCCTAACTGGCCGTCTGCCCACAATTCCAAACAGTCTTCGGTTGCTTCAGCCCACTCCGCTACACATTTCGGCCGGCCGGGATAAGGATTTCGTGGGATCGTGATGGGATTTGCATTCGGCGCCGCAAACGGCGCAGGCGCGATTTCGGACGGCCAAGGGAAGGGCGCTCCGCGCGGGACCACTAAGTCGGGTGGAGCTGGAAGGGTGAATTGTGCGGGAATGACCGGGACGCTGCGATCCTCGATCACAGAATTGTCGGCGACACTTCCCTGCGGCGCGAATTCGCCGCCGATGCCGCCCGGCGCTCCAGCAGGCCAGCGCGGGTGCTTCAGGGGATCCCAATCAGTCTTTAGGAGACCGCTCGCTCTCAGTTGCCGCGCCAGGTCGACGATCTCACCCGCGCTCAGCGCTGCTTTTGTCAACGCGGGCGGATCGGGAAATTGCGGATGCAGCGCCACGATCTGCGCATGGAGGATGTCGCCACGGTTTAGAGCTCGGGCAATCGAGGCAAGGCCGCTTATCTTCGCATTGCAATCGATGGGCAGGCCATAGTGCTCACTGAGGTCGTGATTGAGATCAGAGACCGGCCGCGGCTGCCATCGTCCGGACTGATCCTGGCCCACCTCAAGCAAAGGCACGTCGTCCACAAACAATCCTGTTTCGCCACAGCACACTCCGGCCCCGGATACCGGGGACAGGGAAAAGCGTCGTCCCAATTGGGTCATGCCGTTCCTCCAATCAAACTACGCGACAAAAGCCATCTCGCTGCACGCGCCGGACATGCTCTTCCATTCTCGCGGCGCGTTTTGTTTGCGTCCGAGTTTTGTTTCGCCAACGCCACGGTCACGAAAAGCCACGCGCGTTCTTAAGTGGAGCGCCGGGAGGCGCCGGGGTCGTGGGCCACGCCACGCGGACGGATGTTGCCACCCGCCCACGCTTCGGGCGTGGCGCGCGCCACAGAACAATCCGCTTGCGCGAACCGCCTGCTTCGGGCGCGCTGCGTCTCCCGGCGCTCCACCACCATCGCGGTTCTCCGCCGCGGCTGTCGACCGCCGTGCGCGAGTTCCGCTCCCGCTCCGTCGGCCGGCATCGTCAACCGGCGTCCTTACGGTGAGCGGGAAGATTCGCTTTGTTACTAGGAATATAGACCCAATTATCGGCTTGACACCACAAGCCCAATATGCTGTACTTATCGGCAGAAAGGGCTTGTGCCATGGATGTTTTCACCGCTCCCCACTTCCGCGACGATAACGAGGCCAGGAAGGTCTTAGAGGCCGTCCTGTGGCCCGATGGCCCGGTCTGCCCCCATTGCGGCGTGATCGGCCATGCCTATGCCACCAAGCGCCCTGGCGTGTACCGCTGTGCGGAAAAAGAGTGCCGCAAGGATTTCACCGTCACGATGAAAACGGTCATGGAGCGCAGCAAGATCGCGCTGCATAAGTGGCTGCAAGCCTTCCATTTGCTGACTAGCAGCAAGAAAGGCATCTCGGCCCACCAACTCCATCGCACGCTCGATATTACCTACGAGGCCGCGTGGTTCATGGCTCACCGCATCCGCGAAGCCATGCGCGCTGGGGGCTTAGCGCCGCTCGGCGGCAACGGCTCAATCGTCGAAGCGGACGAAACCTATTACGGCCCCGTTGAAAAGACGAAGATCAAGACACAAACGACACGCGGTCGCCCGTTCACAAAGTCTGGTCGCCCTGGCCCAGCTAACAAGCGCCCTATCGTGGCCCTAGTCGAACGTGGCGGCAACGTCCGCACCTTCCATGTGCCCGTTGCGGATCAGGTGACCGTCCAGAAAATCGTGCGCGACAACATCGCCCGCGAAAGCCGGTTACACACTGACGAAAGCCGCCTCTATCACGGCATGGGCGAACATTTTGCCGATCATGAAAGCGTGAAGCACAGCGTCAAAGAGTACGTGCGCGGCGATGTTCACACCAATTCAGCGGAAGGCTATTTCTCAATCTTCAAGCGCGGTATGCGGGGCGTTTATCAGCATTGCAAAGAGAAGCATTTGCATCGCTACTTGGCGGAATACGACTTCCGCTACAATCACCGCATTGCGCTTGGCTATAACGATGGCGACCGTGCGACACTTGCCGTGAAAAACGCCGCTGGCAAGCGTCTCACGTATCGGGGGACTCACTAAGCCGAACTACAGAGCGCAGGCGCTTCGCTTTATGCGGTGGCGCAGAAAAAATGAATGACTTCATGAACGGTTTCGCAAGCGACATCCGTGACAATGCGGTGTTCATCATCATATTTCTTCTTTTCGTTTGCACTTATTATCTTGAACGAATCAAAGTCAAAACCGATGCAATGCATTATATGATGCGATCAAAACTGTATCCGGATATGCGCGATTAGCGCCCTCTGGCTTTCCCTTTCTGTTGTTTCTTAGGCCGCTTCGGAGTCAAGTTCTCTTTATGCTTCGGGCCAGCAATACGCGCTCCCCTCAACGCAGCTTCAAAGCGGCGACGGCTTTCTTGAGGGTCGTATTGTTGTTCAGTTGAGTTTTTCGACATTGTGGGTAAATCCCTTGAAGCGGACATCCGCCTCCATCCAACCAAAGACTAGGGCATCGGCTGATCGTAAGAACGCGCGATCTTCATCTCTTATGCCCGCATCATCATCATAAACGGCGTCGCGTTCGACATGAGGATACGCGCCGCGCAAGTCAGAAAGCGTTGCATAGCTTATGTTCACGGCCGGTCTGTTTGCTATCGTCGAAACAAAGTTTTGCGGGCCAGTCATGCTTTCGTTCAGCACAAACGGGATGCGATATAGCCGACCACTTTTGCCCCTAAATTCGTCAGCTTCATGCGCTCGCTTGCCAACGATTTCGCGGAGTTTATCTACCACAATCAATCGAAAATCAGTCTCCGCGTGTCGCCTAATCTCATATACGTAATCTGCTACAGCGCGCGCCGCGTTTGCTACCAAGCAAACGACTTGTGCAATGTCATCCATATTAGCGAAAGCGGATACCCTGCCGCCTTTGAATTCACAACGATACCGTTGCGTGAATTCTTCTAGTCGGCGATTAACATTAGGCGTGAGAGAAACGCCGGCGCCGCTAAGGCGCATGGCACTAAAGCCGGCATCGTGAACGGCAAGTGCGGAGGGCGCCGGTTCAATAACAACGGTCACAAGGGTGCCATCACCGTACGCAACCGGTACGGTGACCTCAATGCCGAGATTTGTCTTTTCGGCGACCGTCAGATCACGAATCGCATTTTCAATGTCGGCGGCCGAAATCTCTTTTATCGCCATCACACTAGCCTTAACTGCACGCCGCGCGGCGGGGCCGATACTACCCCAAATGTTGTAACGATATTACCCACCTTCAAGAATTCGCGAAGCCACGGCGCAAAGGGCTGATCGCGGTCGTCAAGCTGTGCATCCATGGTCGGCCATACCTGCCAATGAGTTCCGGTGACGCTACCAGGCACCAACAAATTCCTGTGAGCGCGCCCCGGACTCACATCGAGCCCCAGAACACGCTGGCCCCGGAATAGAAGCGAGAAGCTGTATTTCGGGGGCAACCGAACGCGGTGTGCCGTCAACACCACCACGCCTACAAACGTGCGAGAGTCGGGTGCGGAAACCAGCATCTTGGCTTCCGCATAATCCGGGTGTCGCGCCGTTTGCCAGCGCGGCTTGATATGCGCGTTTTTCACGGTTGCGAGAAATTGTGCAACCAGCGCGTTGATTTCTTGACCAGCCATGCCCCGCCCTACGCGGGGCAGGACCGTACCACGGGCGCGCCAGCAAGACGTGAACCATCATGCGCCTACACCCTATCCATAGGGCTTGTGGTGTCAACCATAGAATTAGGAATATAGACCTGTTGTCAAGTATAGATTCCTACCGCATTGAAACGCCAACGCGTTTGAACCTCCGCCCGCGCCGGCTGTCCCACACAAGAGTCCACCAATCGGACCCCCAGCGAATGCCGCAGGAGAGTGTCATGAAATGCGCCAACCCCACCTGCAATCACAGCATCGGCCTCGTCTCCCACCGCCGCGGCTTTTTCGGCAAGCGGCCCTATTGCTCGAAGGACTGCCGCGACCATTTCGCAGTCGCGCCGTCGCCGAAGCGCAAACGCGCCACCACTTATTTCGAATGGCTGTTCATGCAGCCGGTGACTCTGCAGCCGAGAATGGCAGCGGTTCGCGTCAGGGCGCGCTGAGGCAGGGCGCAAGCGTAGCCCGCTTGCTCGCTTGATTTTAGTGGTGGCCTGGCGGGGCAACTGTGCGCAGGTACATTTCCAGGATGTGCCATGCAATATAGAAGACGGCGCCAGCTATTAGAAACTTATATTGCCACCGCGAAGGTCGTCCGGACGTTTTTGACTGCTCTTCGATGCGATTTGCAATCCACTTTAGAAATTCAGGGTCGGGCGGCAAGACTGGATGCAGACCTGCTTTTGTGCGCAGCATCTCGTAATTCTGTTGAATAACATTCTGCGTTGCCCAGATGCTCCTGCAGCCATAGACAAAGCTTAATCCCCAACAAAGAACGGCGAGAGCAAGGGGAGTTTGCGAATAGGCGAGAGTTGTGTTCTGTGTTTGAGTTATCGCGAAACCGATCGCCGCGCCCGCAGCGGCGAGCAGAAAATAAGTGTGCTTTTCTTGCCCCTCTTGAAGGGTTTGGTAGAGGTGCAATCGGACGTCATCTGACATGGAAATCAGCAGGCATGAGCGAATCGCTGCGGCAAAAGTAGCGCGTAGGATGGGTAGAGCGAAGCGAAACCCATCAAATTCGCGCGAACAAGACGATGGGTTTCGCAAGGGCTCAACCCATCCTACGGGCTTCCGTGAGGACGTGCCATGAAGCTGCACTATTACCCGGAGACCGACAGCCTCTATATCGAGCTGGCCAACGCACCGGGGGCGGAAGCGCGCGAGATTGCCGAGGGCCTGGTGGTCGATTTCGATGCCGATGGCAATGTCGTCGGCCTCGATATCGATCGCGCGTCCCGCAAGCTTGATCTGTCCAAGGTCGAGACCATTGCGCTGCCGCCGGCAACCGCGGCGGAGTGATTTAAGCGAAGCTTGCGGAGCTTCCTTTTCGGTCGGGCAAGCCGCTTCAAAATTTGATCATCGGGCTACGCTTGTTCATGGCCTCTCCCAAAAAGGCCATGACCCGAGGAACAATTTACGGTAGAATTGTCAACCTGAGACAGGGCCTTTCAATCCGGGAAATCGCCCATGCTCCAGCTGTCACCGCCACGAAGGGAAATGTTTGGCGCCTGTTGCCCGCGACCCGTTGCTTGCTCGAGCAGGCTCGGGGCGGCAGGACCTCCCGCAGCCCACGGAGGAGACCGATGAAGGCGCATATCGTCGGTGGCGGGTTTGGCGGACTGGCGGCGGCCGCGCTTCTGATCCGCAACGCGGGGGTGCCCGGGGCGGATATCACGATCTACGAAGCGGACGAGCTATTGGGCGGCGGGTTCTTTCTCGGCGGCAGCGCGGCGAGCGGCTACAACCTGCCGGGCTCCGTCTTCGACAAGGAATTTCGCTGCACGTTCGACCTGCTCAAGTCGATCCCCTCCGCGCGCAATCCCGCTATTTCCGCCACCGAGGATTTCTTCGCCTTCAATAACGGCGAGCCGTATGATGACAAGGCACACATCTTCGATCGCAACGGCCGCATCGTGCATGGTCCGCGTTTCGGGCTGAGCCTGGGCGACGGCCTCGGCCTGGCGCGGCTCTCGCTGACGCCTGAAGCAATGCTCTACGGGCGGCGTATCGAGGAGTTCTTTTCCGCCGAGTTCTTCGCGACCGAGTTCTGGTTGCTGTGGTCGACCCTCATGGGGTCGCTGCCGCAGCACAGCGCGATCGAGTTTCGGCGCTACATGAACCGCTTCCTGTACTTGTTCGGAGACCTCTCGGACATGACGGGCGTGATGCGCACGCCGCTGAACCAGCACCAATTTTTCATAGAACCGCTGGTCGCATGGCTGCGCCCGCGCGGCGTGAATTTCCTCACCGGCGCCTTCGTGCAGGACATCGGCTTTAAGCCGTCACCCGGCCGCATCACCGTAGAGCGGCTCAAATATGAACGGGGCGGCGCCGCGACGTCGGTTGCGGTCGCGCCGGAAGATGTCGTGCTGGTCACCACCGGATCGCAAGCCGCCGACATGGCCGCGGGATCGATGACCGAAGCGCCTCGCCCGCAGCCGAGCGGACGGTCCTGGGCGCTGTGGCAGCGCCTGGCGCAGGGGAGCACGGATTTCGGCCATCCTGAGGTTTTCTTCGGCGCCGCCCGGATACCCGACTCGCTGTGGGTGACCTTCACGGTTACCGACACCGGGAGCGAATTCGTCAATCAAATCGCCACGCTGACCGGCAGCCCGGCGGGACGCGGCGGGCTCGTGACTCTGAAAGACTCGCCCTGGGTTTTGTCGCTGTCGATCTTCCACCAGCCGGAAATCAACGGCCAGCCGGCCGGCACGAGCGTGTGGTGGGGCTACGGTCTGTATCCCGACCGAACCGGCGCGTTCGTGAAGAAATCGATGGAGCAATGCACCGGCGCGGAGATCCTGGAGGAGACGCTGAAGCAACTGCGGTTCGATGCGCAGCAGCTGGCCGCGATCATGGCGTCATCGATCTGCGTGCCTTGCTACCTGCCCCACGTCAACAACGTCTGGCTCACTTGGAGCCGCGGCGACATGCCTCCCCCCGTTCCCGAGGGGGCGACCAATCTCGGACTCATCGGCCAGTACATCGACATGCCCAGGGAGATAGCCTTCACCATCGAGTGCTCCGTCCGCTCGGCGTGGGAAGCGATTCGCATCCTGCTCAAGCGCGGTCCCGCGCCGCCGCCCGTCTATCAGGGCCAGTACGATCCGAAGGCGCTGTTCAACGCGCTGAAGGTCTTTGTCTCTCAGTGATCTGAGCCACTCCCGGCATCGTCGGAGG
>Ga0210395_10001381_pt1 | contig 18846 bp, 13 predicted proteins | sample IncBWH4OmetaG_FD_150861 | JGI IMG/M metagenome (GOLD analysis project Ga0210395, IMG submission 150861) | Forest soil microbial communities from Barre Woods Harvard Forest LTER site, Petersham, Massachusetts, United States - Inc-BW-H-4-O ...
GCTAGCAAGCCCACGGAGAAGTTTCTAACCGATCTGCGCGCCTTCGACAGCCAGATGCGGAAGGACGGCTACTGGCTGGGCGAGTCCGGCTATGGGTATGGCTATCCGATGGATGGGCCCGGCTACGGGTACGGCTATCCGATGGGCGGCGGCCTGGAGCCAACCCCGACCGGTTACCAGGACGCGCGGCCGGGCTACGAGGTCCGCACACTCATCGCCGCCGCGAACATCCTCGCCCGGCACGGCCAAGAACAACAGTGCGAGGACGTGCTCGGTACGACCCGCGATACCTACAAACTCTACGTGGCTAACATGCACAGCCGCGGAGTCCCGATGGCGAATGTGCCGAGCTGGCAGCAGCAGCAGATCGCCGCCGCGCAGCCGGTCACCGCCAACAACACCTCGTTCCGCTCCGATCAGCTGCTCGGCACCGAGGTGCGCAATCCGCAGAACGGGGCTCTCGGCAGCATCGATGACATCGTGATGAGCCCGCAGACCGGCAAGATCGCCTACCTGGTGATCGCCCGAGGCGGGGTTTTCGGGATCGACGAAAAATATGCCCCGGTCCCCTGGGAGGACTTCAAGGTAACCCCGACCGCGAGCCTCTTGGTGCTCGACACCACCAAGAGCGTCATGGAGGCCGCGCCGCTGGTGAGCCATGACCAATTCGCGACGCCCGGCCATTTCGATCAGGAGAGCGGGAAGGTGGACGCCTTCTGGAAGACGCATCTCACGACCAGTGGCACCATCAGAACCAACGGCTGATCCCAGCCTTCCTACCCGCGTCTGCAGAACGGTTGACGGTAATAGGAGCGCGAAATGTTGTGGCATGCGTCAGCGATCAATGGTTACGCCATTGAGGCAAGCGATGGTGATATTGGCACCGTCAGCGACTTCCTGTTCGATGACGCCAGCTGGCTGGTGCGTTGGCTGGTCGTCGATACCGGAAATTGGCTCTCCGGTCGCAAGGTGCTATTGCCTCCATCCGTCTTGGGGCGGCTCTACGCAAAGGACCGCGTATTCGCGGTTGAATTGACCAAACAGCAGATCAAGGACAGTCCGGAAATCGAGACCGACCGGCCGGTGTCGCGGCAGATGGAGGGCAACGTTTACGGTTACTACGGCTGGAGCCCGTATTGGGGCACCGGCTTTTACATGGGTGGCTTCGGCTATGTACCCGCCGCCATGGCGGGCTCGCCCTCGGGATCGAGGCAGCGCGAGGAGGAGATTGCCGATGCTCAACGCAAGCGAGACGATCCGCATCTGCGCAGCATCGAAGCGGTCACCGGGTACCATATCCATGCCAGCGACGGCGAGATCGGCCATGTCGAGGACTTCCTCATCGAGGATGCCGATTGGAGCATCCGTTACCTCGCCGTCGATACCAAGAATTGGTGGCCGGGTGAGAAGGTCCTGATCTCGCCACGCTCGGCGTCAGATATCGATTGGACAAACAAATTGGTGAACCTCAATGTCGATCGTCAGCGGGTCAAAGACAGTCCGGCATACGATGCATCGACCATGGTCGATCAGGCCTTTGATGAACGGTTCCTCACATATTACGGCATCAAGTGGGTAGACAAGAAGTGACCAGCACTAATCGAAGCGTCGACCGCTCAAGCCCGTCCTGCCGCGTGATCTTCCAAGCCAGTGACAGCGTGTCGATGCCAGTGACAGTGTGTTGATGCCAATTGGGCGGTCTAAACAGGCCCGCCGGGCGTGCTGGATTTGCTGGTGCCAGGGGCTGGCGACGGTTCCGAATTCCCGGCCTTTTCCAGCGCAGATCTTTGATGAGGAAAACATGCGGCCTTTGATCGCCGGGAACTGGAAGATGAACGGGCTGGCTGCGCAGCTCGGCGAAATCGAGGCAATTGCCGCTTCCGTGAAGGCTACGCCGCCCCTTGCCGGCATTCTGATCTGCCTGCCCGCGACGCTGATCGCGCGGGCGGCGCAGACCGCCGGAGGCCGCGTTGCCATCGGAGGGGAGGACTGCCACACGGAAATCGCCGGCGCGTTCACGGGTGACATCAGCGCCGAAATGCTGAAAGAAGCAGGCGCCTCCGCGGTCATCGTCGGACATTCGGAACGCCGTCAACATCATGGCGAGACCGACGCCATCGTGGCGGCGAAGGCAAGGGCCGCGCGGCGCGCGGGGCTTCTGGCGATCATCTGCATCGGCGAGACGAAATCGCAGCGGCTCGACAACAAGGCGTTATTCGTCTGCGGCGCGCAAATCGCCGGCAGTGTTCCCGACGGCACGACCGCGTCCGCCATCGCGATCGGCTATGAGCCGCTCTGGGCGATCGGAACCGGGCACATGCCGACCTCCGAGGAGATCGCGGAAATGCATGCGCATATCCGCGAGTGCCTTGCGGTGCGCCTGGGTACGGAAGGCAAAGACGTGCGCATCCTCTATGGCGGGTCGGTCAAACCGGCCAACGCGCGCGATATCCTCGCGTTGCCCGAAGTCGGCGGCGCACTGGTCGGTGGCGCAAGCCTGAACGCCGCGGATTTCGAAGGAATCTTCAGGGCTGTTTCGGCGAAAGCCTGACCACGAGAACACCGAAACCTGAAATGGCGCGCGGCGGCATGTCGTACCCGCCGGCGCGCGGAAACCTTAGGCCGGTTGTTATCAGTTTGGTAGCCATGAGGAAAAGGCCGCCGCCAGAGAGGTAGACACTCGTGACCACACCCCATTCGGATGCGCTGGTGATCTTCGGGGTGACCGGCGATCTCGCTCACAAGATGATCTTCCCGGCCCTCTACGCTATGGCGAAGCGAGGTACCCTGGCTGTCCCCGCTCTTGGCGTCGCCCTCCCGAAATGGAGTATGGAGCGCCTGCACGAACGGGTGGAAGACAGCATAAAGCGATCGGGTGGGATCGATGACCGGCGTGCTTTCGGCCATCTTTTGTCCCAGCTCAGCTATGTGAACGGTGACTACAATGACAAGGGTACGTTCGCGGCGATAAAGAAGGCGCTGGGCGGCGCCAAGCGTCCGGCGCACTACCTCGCCATCCCGCCCTCGCTCTTCGGGACGGTGATCAAAGGGCTCGGCGCCTCGAAATTGGCCGAGCATGCACGCGTCATTGTCGAAAAGCCGTTCGGGCGCGACCTGGCCTCCGCCCGCAAGCTCAATCACGTGGCGCAGACGGTATTCCCTGAGGACTCGATCTTTCGCATCGACCACTTCCTCGGGAAAGAGGCTATCATGAATATCCTCTATTTCCGCTTTGCCAATTCTTTCTTGGAGCCGATCTGGAACCGCAACTACGTGGCCAGCGTACAGGTAACCCTGTCCGAGGATTTCGGCGTTGAAGAACGCGGCGGGTTTTACGAAACCGCCGGCTGTCTGCGCGACGTGATCCAGAACCACCTCTTCCAAATCGTCGCGCTGCTTGCCATGGAGCCGCCCGCCGGTCCGGACTTTGGTGCCGTCCACAACGAGAAAGCCAAGGTCTTCCAGGCCATGCGCCCGCTGACGCCAGACGATTTGGTGCGCGGCCAGTACACTGGTTATCGGGATGAACCTGATGTGGCCAAGGACTCCGACGTCGAGACTTTCTGCGCACTGCGGCTTTTTATCGACTCGTGGCGCTGGGAGGGGGTGCCGTTCTATCTGCGCTCCGGCAAATACCTAGCTGAAACGGTGACCGAGGTCCTGGTGGAATTGAAGACGCCGCCGCAGCGGCTGTTCGCCGACTCGGCGCCGACGACAGGCCGGGCCAATTATCTGCGTTTCCGGGTCTCGCCGGTTTCCGCCATCGCCCTGGCCGCTCGCGTTAAGCGTGCCGGGAACGAGTTCGTCGGCGATCAACGGGAGCTCTATCTACTCGAAGAGCAGCCGGACGAGGAAACGCCCTATGAGCTGCTGTTGGGCGACGCGATGGCCGGCGACGGAGCGCTCTTCACCCGCGAGGATGCGGTTGAAGCGGCCTGGGCGGCGGTTGATCCCGTTCTTGAGAAACACCACGAGGTTCGCCGCTACCATCGCCGCAGTTGGGGCCCGAAGGAGGCTGACGCAATTATCGCTGCCGACGGCGGTTGGCATAATCCCGGTCCCAAGGAGGGCTCGGGAGCGTGATGTGTTCTCTGCCCATCAGGCTGTCCAAGATGCCGATCGGGACGCCAGTGGGCATTGCGGTTTCGTAAGAAAGGGGATGAAGGTCTCGACGGAAAGCTCGACGACCGAGCCTCGCGCTGTCGGTGACCGCCATCGCGGCGACAAACCGGCTCTCGACGATGCCGAAATTGCTTCACTCGAATGGCCAACCGGGAGCCAAACACAATGCGCAGCGGTAAGCTGGTGATCGCCGAGGGCGGCGGGCCGACGGCGGTGATCAATCAATCTCTGGCCAGTGCCGTGCTCGAAGCGCGACTCTTTCCGCAGATCGAAGGGATCTATGGCGCGCGCTACGGGGTGCGCGGCATCGTGAACGAGGATTTCGTCGATCTTTCGGCCGAAACCCGGGCCAATCTCGAAGCGATCGCCGCGACGCCGTCCTCGGCCCTGGGCTCGACACGCGACAAGCCCGATCTTGCCTATTGCCGGAACATCCTCGCATCGCTGAAGGCCCACGGCGCCGCCTGGTTCCTTTATATCGGCGGCAACGATACGGCCGAAACCGTGCGCATCGTCAGCGAGGAGGCCGCGAAGGAAAGCTATGACCTGCGATCCATCCACATTCCCAAGACCATCGACAACGATCTGACGGAAAACGACCATGCGCCGGGCTTTCCCTCGGCGGCGCGTTTCGTGGCCCAGGCATTTATGGGGGCCGACCTCGACAATCGCTCGCTGCCGGGCGTTTACCTCGCGGTCGTTATGGGCCGCAATGCCGGGTTCCTGACCGCCGCATCTTCCGCCGCGCGGACGGTCGAGGGTGACGGTCCACATCTGATCTATTTGCCGGAACGCATCTTCGACAAAAGCAAATTCCTGTCCGAGGTCAAGTCGGTCCATGACAGGTTTGGGCGCTGCGTCATCGCGCTGTCCGAAGGAATCCACGATAAAGACGGCACGCCGCTCTCGGTCAAGCTCGCCGAGACGGTGGAGAAAGACGCGCACGGCAATGTCCAGTTGTCTGGCACTGGCGCGCTCGCCGATCTTCTGTGCGAGGAGATCAAATCCAAGCTCGGCATCAAGCGCGTGCGCGGCGATACGTTCGGCTATCTCCAGCGCTCGTTCGCCGGCTGCGCCTCGGACGTGGATCGCAGGGAGGCGCGCGAAGTCGGTGAATTCGCTGTCAAGCAGGCGATCTGGGGGAAGGGCGACGGCTCCGTGGCGATCCGGCGGATCGGCCATTATGCTGTCGACTACGCCTTAGTGGAGCTGGCCAAGGTTGCTGGCAAGACCAAAGTCGTGGCGGATGCGTTCATCGCACCCTCGGGCAGCGACGTCACTCCCGCCTTCGAAGAGTATCTGCGGCCGTTGCTGGGCAGCGACCTGCCGCAGCCAGCCCGCCTGCGCGGCGGCGCCATTGCCAAGGTGTTAAAGCGGTAGGATGCAATATCACGGCTGAAGGACGACCGTGGCCGCAAGGCCTTACAGAAGAAAATGCAGTATGGTGAATAAAGAAAATCTTCATGGTGGCGCGGCCAAGCCGGCGATTGGTCGTCGCCACTGGAGGCGCATTCATCATTCGCGGCTGTTCTGGGTCGGCGTTTTTCTGTTTTTGGTGGCGATCACGATCTATGTGTTGTCCGATGACCTCTCGTGGCGGTCCGCGATTCCAATAATCGGCGGCGCACTGCATGAGCACCTGCTTCCATCGAAAAATGATCCTGCCCCGCGTGCCGGTTGCGGGCCCCGACCGCCATGCCCGATCTCACGGGCGCAGCGGCCTGCTCGCCGGCTTGTTGTCGGTGATTCGAGCAGAAATCATCACCGTTGGCGGCGGTAGCGGCCAATCAGCGCGTTGGTGGAGGCGTCGTGCGCCAGCTTCGGCTTAGCACCGCGATGCAGTTCGGGGATGATGCGGTTGGCGAGGGCCTTTCCCAGTTCGACGCCCCACTGGTCGAAACTGTCAATCGCCCAGATCGCGCCCTGGGTGAAGACGCTGTGCTCGTACAGCGCGACGAGGCTGCCGAGCGTCGCGGGATCGAGCCTTTCGGCCAGGATCATGTTGGTCGGCCGGTTGCCCTCGGTGACGCGGAATTCTGGAAATCGGGCGAGCCTTCCGCCTTCAACTCTTCCTCCGTCTTGCCGAAGCCCAGCGCCTCGGCCTGCGCGAACAGATTGGCCATCAACAAATCGTGCTGCTCGATGAGCGGGCTCAGCGGCCGGCAGAATCCGATCATGTCGCAAGGGATCAGCTTCGTGCCCTGGTGGATCAGCTGGTAGAACGAGTGCTGGCCGTCGGTGCCGGGCTCGCCCCAGATGATGGGGCCGGTCTGATAGTCCACTACTTTCCCGTCCAGTTCGACGTGCTTGCCGTTGCTCTCCATCTGCAATTGCTGGAGATAGGCGGGAAACCGCGCGAGATGCGCGGCGTAGGGCATGATGCCGACGGTCTGCGCGCCGAAGAAATTGTTGTACCAGACGGTCAGAAGACCGAGCAGCAGGGGCAGGTTGCGGGCGGCGGGCGCGGTTCGGAAATGCTCGTCCATCGCGTGGAACCCGGCCAGCATCGCGCGAAAATTGTCCGGCCCCACCGCGATCATCGTGGACAGGCCGATCGCGCTGTCCATGGAATAGCGGCCGCCGACCCAGTCCCAGAAGCCGAAAATGTTGGCCGGGTCGATGCCGAATTCGGTCACGCCCTTGATGTTGGTCGAGACCGCGGCGAAATGCGTCGCCACCGCCGCGTCCGAGCCGAGCTTCTGCACCAGCCAAGCGCGCGCCGTCGCCGCGTTGGTCATCGTCTCCAACGTCGTGAAGGTCTTGGACGACACGATGAACAGCGTCTCCGCCGCGTCCAGGTCGTGTGTCGCTTCGCTGAAATCCGCGCCGTCGACATTGGCGACAAAGCGGAAGGTCATCGACCGGTCGCTGAACGAGCGCAGCGCGCGATAGGCCATCTCGGGTCCCAGATAGGACCCGCCGATGCCGATATTCACCACGTTGCGGATACGCTTGCCGGTATGGCCGACGAAGGCGCCGCTGCGCAGGCGCGTCGCGAAAGCGGCCATCGCGTCGAGCACCCTGTGGACATCCGGCATCACATCGGCGCCGTCGACCTCGATGCGGGTGTCGCGCGGCGCGCGCAGCGCGACGTGCAGTACCGCGCGGCGTTCCGTGGTGTTGATCTTCTCGCCGGCGAACATTGCATTGCGGCGTTTCATCACGCCGCGCTCTTCGGCAAGCTGCAGCAGCAGCCGTAGCGTCTCATCGGTGATGCGGTTCTTCGAGTAGTCGAGGAAGAGGCCCGCACCTTCGGCCGAGAAGCGCTCCGCCCGGCCGGGATTGTCGGCGAACAGATCGCGCAGATGGACGTCCTTGATCTGTGCGTGATGCGCCGTAAGCGCCTGCCAGGACGGCGTGGCGGTAAGAGCGGTCATCGGTATTCTCCCAGGTTCAGGCCAGGACCTTGCTCTTGGCGTCGATCGCCCCGAGCAGCTCGCGCCAGGAAGCGACGAACCCCTTGGCGCCGTCGGATTGCAGTTGCCCCGCCAATGCGGTGACGTCGATGCCCGCCTTGGCATGCGCCAGCAGCGCCACCACTGCGTCGCCGCCGTCGCGCGGCAGCAGGCTACCCGTCGTGCCGTGATCGGCGAAGGCCAGCAGCGTTTCCTCCGGCATCGTGTTCACCGTGTTCGGCGCCGCGAGGCCGGAGATGTACAGCGTATCGGACGCGCTCTTGTCCTTGGTGCCGGTGCTGGCGAACAGCAGCCGCTGCGGCCGCGCGCCGACATTTGCCAGGCGCTGGAAACGATCGCTCTCCAGCACGTCGCGATAGGCCTTGTAGGATTGCTTGCTGACAGCGATGCCGAGCGTGTTGCGCAGCTCGGCCGGTACCTTGTGCGCCACGGCAACATCCCACCGGCTGACGAACAGCGAGGCGACCGAGCGCACGTTGGGGGACAGGCCGGCGGCGGCGCGGCGCTCCAACCCCTTCAGATAGGCATCGGCCGCGGCCTTGTACTGTTCGGCGGAGAACAAGAGGGTGACGTTGACCGGGACGCCGGCGTAGATCGCTTCCTCGATTGCCGGCAGGCCTTCCGTGGTACCGGGGATCTTGATGAACAGATTGGGCTTGTTCGCCTTTGCGTGCAGCGCCTTGGCCTGCGCCACGGTCGCCTGCGTGTCGTAGGCGAGCAGCGGCGACACTTCCAGCGACACAAAGCCGTCCACCGTGCCGGTGCGCGCATGGACCGGCGCGAACAAATCCGCGGCGCGGCTGAGATCCTGTATGGCGAGGTTGAAGAACAGCCCCTCGCCGGTCGCGCCGCCGTCGAGCTGCCGTCGGATTTCCGCGTCGTACCGGGAACTGCCTGAGATGGCGTGGTCGAAGATTGTCGGGTTGGAGGTCAGGCCGGTGACCGACAGCCGGCGATGTAGCGCTTCAGCGTGCCGCGATCGAGCAGGTCGCGGGTGATGTTGTCGAGCCACAGGCTCTGGCCGAGCCGGTTGAGTGCCTTGGGTGCGTCTGAGGTCATGGATCGGTTCCTTTGTCGCTTGGCAATCAGGCAGGCGCTTTCCAGAGCTGCTGGATTTGTTCGAGCGACTGTCCCTTGGTCTCGGGCACACGGAAGTAGATCCACACCCAGGCGAGGACGCAGAACAACGCGAACAGCCAAAAGGCTGATGAATCGCCTATCGCCCCGATCAATGTCAGGAAGAACTGGCTGACCAGAAACGCCGAGCCCCAGTTGGCCGCTGTGGCGACAGCGACGGCCCGGCCGCGGATGTGCCCTGGGAAGACCTCGTTGATCACCGTCCACGTCACCGGCCCCATCGAGAAGGCAAAGCAGACGATGAAGCCGACCAGAGCGAACAGGGTGACGATGCCGGCGCCACTTGGCGCCGCGGCCGCGCCTTCAGCCGCCTTGCCGATGAACCGAAAGGCGATGCCGACCACTGCCAGGCTGATCGCCATGCCGACCAGCCCGGCGAGCAGGAGCTTCCGCCGTCCCAGACGGTCGATGAAGGCGATGGCGATCAGCGTGGCGAGGACGTTGACGCCGCCGATCGCCCAGGTGGTCACCGTCGTCTGCGACGATTGTGTGACAAAGCCGGCGGCGCCAAAGATCTGGTCGGCGTAGTAGATGATCGCGTTGATGCCGGTGATCTGCTGGAAGACGGCGAGCCCGATTCCGATCAGCAGCGGACGCCGCCACTGGTGATGAAACACCTCGCCCCAGGAGGCGCGGCCGCCCTCCCGGCGCAACGCCGTCTCGATGGCGTCGAGGCGTGCCTTGAAGTCGACGCCCGGCCGGATCTTGCGCAGTTCCGCGGCAGCGTCGGCCCGGCGGTTCATCTTCATCAGCCACCGCGGCGATTTCGGCGCTATCAGCGCCACCCCGAACAACAACAGCCCCGGCACGGCGGACGCCCCCAGCATGAACCGCCAGGCATCGCCTTTCGACAGCCAGCCATCGACCAGATAGGCGAGGAAGATGCCGATCGTGATGGCGAGCTGGTAGGCGGAGACGAAACGGCCGCGCAGCGCGGTCGGCGCCAATTCGGCGGCGTAGAGGGGTGCGGCGACGGCGGCGACGCCAACCCCGGCGCCGACGATCAACCGCCCCGCCACCAGGATGACCGTGCTGGGTGCCAGCGCCTGCACGAGGGAGCCCAGGGTGAACATCGCGCCTGCGATCAGCACCGTGCGCTTGCGGCCGATCCGGTCGGCAAGCGCGCCGGCGGCAAGCGCGCCGAACAGCGCGCCCAGGGTGACCCAGCTCGTCACCACTTCGATCAGCACCGGGCTGAGCGAGAACCTCGCCTTGATGCCGTGCAGTGCGCCGGAGATCACCCCCTGGTCGTAACCGAACAGCCCGCCGGAGAACAGGACGACCACCAGCACCACGACCAGCCATGGCGTAACGCCCTGGCCGGATAACCGCGGTTCTGCCAGCGGAGTCGCCGGTGCGCGGACCGGCCTTGCGGAAGGCACATTTGTGCCGGTCGCGCTCCTCAATGATGGCCTCACATAGAGCCTCCCCGGGCCTTGCCGGTGCTCCAATCAATATGCCGGAGCTTCGAAAAGCGATGTTGCCAACCGTAGCAGTCGGGAAGTTGAGCGCGGGAGACTCGGAAACTACTCAAACCTGAACGTGACAAATCAGTCTCGTCGACACCTCGGTGTCTTGCCACGACGGAGTCCTTCAGACGCGGAAGAGACGCCTCTGTCGCGCCGCCGTGCGCCGATCCGGGTGAGTTGCCGCGCGGTTGGCTTTAGCTGGCCCACCGACCAACGCTTGCTTCGCATCGCCCGGAGCGCTCGCCCGCGTGAGTATTTTCCGAGTCTCCTTTCGGCGATCTGCGATCGTTAAAGTCCGGTCAGGTGACGCTTCGATCGGCCTGCTGGCTTGATGCGGGCTGCCTTGTCTGCCGTCACGCCCATGTTCCTGCGGGGGACTTGGCCCCCGCTGTCGAGGCTCGAAGAGCCCGCGGCGGAGGCAATGCCAGGCACGCTGGCAGCGTAACCGAAGGCCAAATCGTTACACACGGAGGCAGCACAATGGACGCCGTCATTTCAGCGCGAGAGCCGCAGAACCGAAGCGATCACAATTGGTCTCCCGACAGGCAGGCGACACTCGGGGCCGACGAGTTGCGCCGGATGAACGCCTATTGGCGCGCCGCCAATTACCTGTCGGTCGGGCAGATTTATCTCTACGAAAATCCGCTGCTGAAAGAGCCGCTGAAGCTATCGCACGTCAAGCCGCTGGTGGTCGGACATTGGGGCACGACGCCAGGTCAGAACTTCATCTACGTCCATTTGAACCGGGTCATCAAGAAGTATGACCTGGACATGTTCTACGTCGCCGGCCCCGGTCATGGCGGCCCGGCGATCGTGGGCAACGTCTACCTCGAAGGCACCTGGAGCGAGATCTACCCGAACATCGCCCAGGACGAAGCCGGGCTCAAGAAGCTGTTCAAGCAGTTCTCGTTCCCTGGCGGGATTTCGAGCCACGTCGCGCCGACGACCCCTGGGTCGATCCATGAAGGCGGCGAGTTAGGCTATTCGCTGAGCCACGCTTTCGGCGCCGCATTCGACAATCCTCAACTGATCGTCGCCTGCGTCATCGGCGACGGCGAAGCCGAGACCGGCCCTCTGGCGACCGCGTGGCAGTCCAACAAGCTGCTCAACCCGATCAGCGACGGGGCCGTACTGCCGATCCTGCATCTCAATGGCTACAAGATCAGCAACCCGACCGTCCTCGCCCGCATTGAGCACGAGGAATTGGAGCAGTTTCTACGCGGCTGCGGCTGGACGCCCTACTTTGTCGAAGGCGATGAGCCGGAAAAGATGCATCAACTGATGGCCGCAACCCTGGAGGAGGCCATCGAGGACATAAGGCAAATCCAAAAGAACGCCCGGAGCAACGATGCCGCCATCCGTCCGCGCTGGCCGATGATCGTGCTCAGGTCGCCCAAAGGCTGGACCGGACCGAAGGAAGTCGACGGCCTGCCGGTCGAGGGCACCTTCCGGGCTCACCAGGTGCCGCTGCTGGTGGATGCCGAGCACCCCGAACACGTCGAGCAGCTCGAAAGCTGGATGAAGAGCTATAAGGCCGAGGAGCTGTTCGATCAAAACGGCCGGCTGATGCCGGAATTGGCCGAGCTGGCGCCGCAGGGCGACCGGCGGATGGGCGCCAACCCGCACGCCAATGGCGGCATTCTGCTGCGCGACCTGCGCATGCCGGACTTCCACGACCATGCGGTCAGCGTACCGTCGCCCGGTGCCGTTGACGGCCAGGATACGCTGGTACTGGGACAGTTCCTGCGCGATGTGGTCAAGCTGAACCAGGATCAACGTAACTTCCGCATCTTCGGTCCTGATGAGACGCTCTCGAACCTCCTCGGAGCGGTTTTTGAAGTGACCAACCGTCAGTGGGATGCCCGCGAAGTCGAGAATGACGAGTTCCTCGCGCCCACCGGACAGGTTCTGGACTCGATGCTCAGCGAACACCAGTGCGAGGGCTGGCTCGAAGGATACCTGCTGACCGGGCGGCACGGGCTGTTCAACAGCTACGAGGCTTTCATCCGCATCGTCGACTCGATGTTCAGCCAGCACGCCAAGTGGCTGAAGGTCACCTCGGAACTGCCCTGGCGCCGCAAGATCGCCTCGCTGAACTATCTGCTCGCCTCTCACGTCTGGCAGCAGGATCACAACGGCTTCACCCACCAGGATCCCGGCTTCATCGACCACGTCATCAACAAGAAAGCCGACATCGTGCGGGTTTACCTGCCGCCCGATGCCAATTGCCTGCTGTCGGTCTTTGATCACTGCCTGCGCAGCCGGCATTACGTCAACGTCGTGGTCGCCGGCAAGCACGCGCTGCCGCAATGGCTGACGATGGACGAGGCGGCCGTGCACTGCACGGAAGGCATCGGCATCTGGCAATGGGCCAGCAACGACCAAAACGCCGAGCCGGACGTGGTGATGGCCTGCTGCGGCGACACTCCGACCCTGGAGATCCTGGCCGCGGTTTCGATCCTTCGCCAGCACCTGCCCGATTTGAAGATCCGGGTGATCAATGTCGTCGATCTGATGAAATTGCAGTCCGCCAGCGAGCATCCGCACGGGCTTAGCGAGACCGACTACGATTCGCTCTTCACCAAGGACAAGCACATTGTCTTCGGCTTCCATGGATACAGCTCGGTGGTTCACCGGCTGACCTATCGCCGCACCAACCGCAACCTGCACGTCCGCGGCTACAAGGAAGAAGGCACGATCACGACCGCCTTCGACATGCGGGTGCAGAACGACCTCGACCGCTTCCACCTGGTGCAGGACGTGATCGATCGGCTGCCGCATCTGGGCACCAAGGGCGCCTACCTGAAGCAGATGGTCCAGGACAAGCTGATCGAGCATAAACACTACATCGACAAGCACGGCCAGGACCTGCCAGAAATCCAGAACTGGAAGTGGGGCAATCCCACGTGACGGCGCAAGACCTCATCGGCACCGCCAGGGCATTGGTCGCCGATGACAAGGGCCTGCTGGCGATGGATGAAAGCACGCCTACCTGCAACAGACGGTTTGCCGCGCGCGGGATTTCGCAGACCGAGGAGGCCCGGCGTGCCTATCGGGAGTTGCTTCTGACCACGCCCGGCCTCGCCGAGTGCATCAGTGGCGTGATCCTCTACGACGAGACGATCCGTCAGCAGAAGAAAGACGGCACCCCCTTCGTCAATATTATCGCCGACGCAGGAATCATCCCCGGCATCAAAGTCGACACCGGCGCCAAGGACATGGCGGCTCATCCCGGAGAAAGAATAACAGAAGGTCTGGACGGATTGCGCGAGCGCCTCGAGGAATATTCCCGAATGGGCGCCCGCTTTGCCAAGTGGCGCGCGGTGATCACCATCGGTGATGGCATTCCCAGCCGGGGTTGCATCGAGGCCAACGCGCAGGCATTGGCTCGCTATGCCGCGTTGTGCCAGGAAGCCGGCCTGGTCCCCATCGTCGAGCCGGAAGTGCTGATGGAAGGCAAGCATGATTTGGAGCGGTGCTTCGACGTAACAGAGAAAGTCCTGCGCACGGTCTTCACCCAGCTTTACGCACAACGAGTGATGCTGGAGGGCATGATCCTGAAGCCCAACATGGTGCTTCCGGGATTGGCCTGCCCCCGGAAAGAAGCGGTGGACGAGGTCGCCGACGCCACGGTGAGATGTCTGTTGCGGGCTGTCCCCGCCGCCGTTCCGGGGATTGCGTTTCTGTCGGGTGGCCAGCCCGCCAAACTGGCCTCGGCCCGATTGAACGCCATGAATGTCAGATTCAAGTCGCGACTGCCCTGGGCGCTGGCGTTTTCGTTTGCTCGCGCCATCCAGCAGCCGGCTTTGGAGATTTGGCGAGGCGAGGGCGCCCACGTATTAGCGGCACAGCAAGCTCTGTCGCATCGAGCCCGGTGCAACCAGGCGGCGCGCCGGGGCGAATACGATGCCGCGATGGACACGGACATGAGCGCGACAACTGGTATCCCGCAGTTCACGATACCCGCGGCGGCATAGCGCATACGGAAAGAGTTCCCGATGAAACCCGATACCGACCAGGCCAAGGCTCCCGGATCGAAGCCGACCTCGAAGCCCGATGCGAAGGACGACTTGAAATCTCTGCCCTTGCCGGAGGTGGAGAAGAAATTGGGGTCGTCGCCGGACGGCCTCAGCCAGGCCGAGGCGCAGAAGCGGCTGACCCAATATGGGCCCAACGAGATCGCGGAGAAGAAGACCAATGCGCTCCTGAAATTCCTCTCCTACTTCTGGGGCCCGATCCCGTGGATGATCGAAGTGGCGGTCGTGCTTTCGGGCATCGTCCGGCACTGGCCCGATTTCTTCATCATCCTGCTATTGCTGGTAGCCAACGCCGTCGTCGGCTTCTGGGAAGAACGCCAGGCGGGCAATGCCATCGATGCGCTCAAGGCCAGGCTGGCGATCAAGGCCCGGGTCAAGCGGGATGGCAAATGGATCACCCCGGCGGCGCGGGAACTGGTGCCAGGAGACGTCATACGCCTGCGGCTCGGCGACATCGTGCCGGCGGATGCGCGCTTGCTGGACGGCGACGAGGTGTCCGTCGACCAGGCCGCGCTCACGGGCGAATCATTGCCCAAAACATGCAAGTCCGGCGACGCGGTATACTCCGGGTCGATCATCCGTCGCGGCGAGATCGGCGCGCTCGTCTATGCGACGGGTGGAAAAACCTATTTCGGCAAGACCGCCGAACTGGTGGAGACGGCAGTTACCGTCAGCCATTTCCAGAAGGCGGTGCTGAAGATCGGCAACTACCTGATCTTGCTGGCGGTGGCCATGGTGGCGGTGATCATCGCCATGGGCATCTATCGCGGCGAGCCGGTCCTTACGGTGTTGCAGTTCGCCCTGGTGCTGACGGTGGCGGCGATCCCGGTGGCGATGCCGACGGTGCTGTCAGTCACGATGGCAGTCGGCGCCCGGTTGCTCGCGAAGAAGCAGGCAATCGTAAGCAAGCTGGTCGCCATCGAGGAATTGGCCGGAGTCGACGTGCTGTGCGCCGATAAGACCGGCACCTTGACCCAAAACAAGCTGACCTTGGGTGAGCCATTCTGCCTCGATAAGATCACCGCCGACCAGGTCATCCTCGCCGGCGCGCTGGCCTCGCGAGCGGAGAATGATGACACGATCGACCTCGCCGTTCTGGGCGGTCTGAAGGACAAACAGGCGCTGAAGCCCTATCAGGTCACGCATTTCCAGCCGTTCGATCCGGTGCACAAACGCACCGAAGCCGCCGTCAAGGGACCGGACGGCAAGGTGTTCAAGGTAACCAAGGGCGCGCCCCAGGTGATCTTGGCGTTATCGGCCAATGCCGGACAGGTCAAGCCCGCGGTCGACAAGGCCGTTAACGATTTCGCCGCTCGCGGCTTTCGTGCGCTTGGTGTGGCCCGGGCGGATGGCGATGCGAAGTGGCAGCTGCTCGGCGTGTTGCCGCTGTTCGATCCTCCGCGTGACGATGCCAAATCCACCGTCGCGACCGCGGCCCAGATGGGCGTCAAGATCAAGATGGTGACAGGCGATGCCCTGGCGATCGCCAGGGAGACGGCTAAGACCCTCGGGATGGGCACCAACATTCTCGACGGTGCCACGCTGGGTGACTCGAAGACCGAGGAGAGCGCGGCGGTAACCAAGTCGATCGAGGAGGCCGACGGCTTCGCCCAGGTGTTCCCGGAGCACAAATTCCATATCGTCGACGTGCTGCAGAAGCACGGCCACATCGTCGGCATGACCGGCGACGGGGTGAACGACGCCCCCGCACTGAAGAAGGCCGATTGCGGCTTCGCTGTTTCCGGCGCAACCGACGCGGCGCGTGCCGCAGCCTCCATCGTGCTGGTGGCTCCGGGCCTATCGGTGCTTATCGATGCGATCAAGGAGAGCCGGAAGATCTTCCAGCGGATGAACAGCTACGCGATGTACCGCATCGCCGAGACATTGCGCGTACTTCTGTTCATGACCTTGGCGATTGTCATCTTCAACTTTTATCCGCTGACCGCGATCATGATCGTGATGCTGGCGTTGCTCAACGACGGCGCGATCCTCTCCATTGCCTATGACAATGTTCGCTACAGGGACCAGCCCGAAGCCTGGAACATGCGCCTGGTTCTGGGGATTGCCACGGTGCTGGGTCTTGTCGGCCCGATCGCCTCGTTTGGCCTGTTTTTCCTTGGCGCCCGCGTGTTTCACCTCGGCCATCCGCAACTCCAGACGATGATGTATCTGATGCTGTCGGTCGCCGGGCATCTGACGATCTTCCAGACCCGCACACGCGGCCCGTGGTGGTCCACCCGCCCAGCGTGGATCCTGTTAGCGGCGGTATGCGGGACCCAGGTGGTGGCAACGCTGATTGCGGTCTATGGCGCCTGGCTCGTGACGCCGCTTGGCTGGAAGTATGCGGGGATGGTTTGGGGCTATGCCTTCGCCTGGTTCCTGGTGACCGACCCGGTGAAGCTGCTCGCCTATAAAGTTCTCGATACCGTTAAATCCGAGGCTAAGCCTGAAGCCAAAGCCGCGCCTGCGCCGGAAGCCAAGGCCGAACCGCAGCCTGTCGCCGACGCCAGCCCTCAGCCTGTCGCCAAAGCCGAGCCGCAGCCGGTTGCCAAGGCCGAGCCGCAGCCTGAAGCCAAAGCCGAGCCGCAGCCGGTTGCCAAGGCCGAGCCGCAGCCTAAGCCTGAAGCCAATACCGGCGCCGCGACACTGCTCGACACGTCGCTCGGCGATCTCCTCCTGGCGGGCCTCGTCAAAGACCCGGAGGATGCCGGGCGTATCATCGCCGCGGCTATCACCCAGGCTGAGGCGCCCACCGCGGCCGCGAAGGCGCCCGAACCCAAAGCCGAAGCTCAGACTGCGTTCAAGGCCGGGCCCAAAGCCAAGCCTGAGCCGGACACCAAGCCAAGACGCCGTCCGATGTGACGCCGCAGGCCGCCGAGTGAACTAACACAAACAATATGGGCGGCAAGGCCGCCGCAAACGGGTACGCCGTTCAGGACTGGTACAGCACGGGGATGCGGTGAGATGCGCCTCCCAATTGGACCGGCATAGAAGCCATGCGGCCGGGATCGCCGAAAAGGATCGAAATGAAAATCAGTTCAAACGATTTCCGCGTACCGGAGGGAGATGAGGTCAATCTCCGCAAGTGGCCGACGAACGTGAAGCCCGTGTACAAGTCGAAGAAGCACTATAAAGAACTGCTGGAAGAGCACGTTGCGCAACTGAGCGCGCTGCAGCGGCTTCACTACGCATCCAACCGCTATGCGGTCCTGCTGATCTTTCAGGCGATGGATGCGGCGGGAAAAGACGGCGCCATCAGGCATGTGATGTCCGGGGTCAACCCGCAGGGCTGCCAAGTGTTCAGCTTCAGACATCCCAGTGCCACCGAATTGCTGCATGATTTTCTGTGGCGCACCACGCGCGATCTGCCCGAACGCGGGCGGATCGGGATCTTCAACCGATCCTATTACGAGGAGGTGCTGATCGCCCGCGTGCATCCCGAGATTCTCCGCAGCGAAGGGCTTCCGGACGCCTTGCTCGTCGAGAAGGCGGTCTGGCGCGACCGGTATCGTTCGATCGTCGATTTGGAGAGACACCTCCATGCCAACGGCACCCGCATCATCAAGTTCTACCTCCACCTTTCCAAGGAGGAGCAGCGAAAGCGTTTCCTCGAACGCATCGATGAGCCGGAAAAGAACTGGAAATTCAGCCTTGCGGACATCGAGGAGCGGAAATTCTGGGACCACTATATGACGGCTTATGAGGAATGCGTCAGTGCGACGAGCACCAGCGATGTGCCCTGGTATGTCGTTCCCGCCGACGACAAAGAGAACGCTCGGCTGATTATCTCCCAAATTGTCCTCGATACGCTCGAAGGACTCAACATAACTTACCCAAAAACGAGCGCTGAGCGCCACCAGGAATTGCTGACGATCCGCAAGCGGCTCGCGGGACCGGAACCCGCCTCAGCTGGTGGATTCGACGGCAAGGGGCAAGGATCTTGAGCATGCCCGACCTAGAGGAAGCCGGGTCCAGCCATCCCCAGACCCTGACGGCGGCCATCTTCGATGTGGACGGCGTCCTGCTCGCGTCCCCTCACGAGCAAGCCTGGCGCGAGGCGCTCATCGGCTTTGCCGAGCCTGCTCGCTTCACCACCGCGATGTATCAGGCCCATGTGGCGGGGAAACCACGGCTCAGCGGCGCCCGTGCGGCGCTGGAGGCATTGGGTGTGCCGGACGCCGAGAGGAAGGCCGTCGTCTACGCCGAGCGCAAGCAGAAGCGGCTTGAGGAACTGGTTCATGCCGGGAGTGTCGCTGCCTTTCCCGATGCGCTGCGCTTCGTTCAGGCGGTCGGAAAGCTGGGGTGGCCTATGGCGGTGGCATCGTCCTCGAAGAACGCCAACCCAATGATGCGACAGATCCGCCTCGATTCGGGCCAAAGCCTACTCGACATCTTCAAGGTGAACGTGTGCGGTCGCGATTTGCAGCATGGCAAGCCCAACCCCGAGATTTTCCTGCTCGCCGCTGCGGAATTGCGGATTGCACCCGCACACTGCTTTGTGGCCGAGGACGCGCCAGCCGGCATCGAGGCGGCCAAGGCGGGAGGCATGACGGGGCTCGGCGTCGCCCGGCTCGGGGACGCGGTCGGTTTGCGGGCGGCAAGGGCGGATCTGGTGGTGACTAGTCTGGACGACGTCGCGATCGATCAGCTGGACGACGGGCGGCT